>Ga0307515_10006121_pt1 | contig 24192 bp, 26 predicted proteins | sample 17_EM_MG_FD_194513 | JGI IMG/M metagenome (GOLD analysis project Ga0307515, IMG submission 194513) | Populus trichocarpa ectomycorrhiza microbial communities from riparian zone in the Pacific Northwest, United States - 17_EM | ecosystem: Host-associated > Plants > Roots > Unclassified | place... | reverse complement strand
CCCCAGCGGAGTGAGATCAAGAAAAGAAAAGATTTGGGAAATATTTCATGTACTTGTGCCCATTTTATAAGGGTATATGCTAGAGGATGACACTGTCTCTATATTCTATTTCCCAGGACCCACTTTGGTGCGACCATAACCAGATTCTTCCCATTATCTTAGAAGTATCATCTAGGGGTGGGCTAGTGGGGATGGGAGATCAAAACTAGCTTCATCATATCCAGCACATTAGATATTCATCCAAACATTAAGTTAGCTTTGATACCAAATAATGCCCCTACCCCTTCAAAGAAACAAAGAACCTAGCATCTACTCCCAGCCCTTGCAATGCAGCTATATACTGGATTTTCATGAAGCTTCAACTTTGAAGTAGTAAAGAAAATATCATTAAACCAGATGAATTGGACGACCTTCACACATGCAATTGGACAGGACACGTTCATTTATATGATGAAAACAATAAAGAATATCTAAACAATATATGTTTGGAAGAGAAAAATGACAATTACAACCAGAAGTCATGCACTCGTACCTTGCATTCAGTACTGCATTTTGGCCACCTCTAGGTGATGTAGTAGCAGATCGGCGATCCTCCCCTTCTGAATTCCTACTAACTGAAAGAGAAAAGGGTCCTGCAGGAACGTTAATATGTGCAGAACCCTGATGATTTTGAGCTGAGTCTTGCTCCAAAGCCTGGTTACGATGACTATAACGCCAGTAAAGAAGAGGGAGGGTTGCCACACATCCTGATGCATAACCAACAATCCATGCAAACAATGGTGCACGTGGATGTTCCTTCCTCGACACAGACAAAACAACAATAGACGCAATAATCTGGCTCAACGTGAGAACCAATTCAACAGAAATCCATAAACCAGAGTTCAAAGGACTCCTGCGTCGACGAGCTTCCCCTCTCCTTATTAATGAGGAGCTCCGAGAGTTTGTTCCATTAGACAAAGATGTCGGAGGCGGAGAAGTGGGTGCTCTCACGCCACTCAAAGGTCTGTCCTCATGCAATGACGCTTCCAAACCAGTTGAAATTCTATTGTGAGATGGTGATACAGAGACCTCGTTACGTATGTCAATAATATGCTCACTACTGTTAGGATTCTCTTGCCGCTCCATTAACAATGGGAAAGTGTCAGTCTGATTTTCAGAATGTAGTTCCGTTGAGGCAACATCCATTTAAGTCCAACAAGACAACCGAAAATGATGAAAGCATAGAATCACTGGAACAAGATCACAGCTTCAATGTCCACTCCGTCCCAAGATTTCTCTGAGATGTCCGTCCCACAAAAACTTAAATTACTAGACACCACAAGCAGCGGAACAATCCCAATTCTGTTCGACAAGAAAAGCACAAAAAACAAGGACAAATTTGTCGCTGAGAAGGTGTAGTAATTCATCATTCAACATTCTGAAAATCCAAGCCACCGCCAAATATACTAATAAAACCGCTTGGCTCAGCTGAATAACTTAAATAATGAAAAATCAAATGACAAAAAATACCCAAAATTCTAAACTTTTATTTTCATGGGCTTTCTTCAAAACCAAAAATATTAAATATCAAAAACTTGTCCTTTAGACCACCAAAAAAGTAATGCCGATCCTCCTCTTCCAAGAAATGAAAAATCAAAACTTTCTATCACTTATCAACTCAAGGACACAAAACAAACATCAACCCCACATTTAACAAAACAAGAGATTCAGCTAGATTTAATCATTTTCTTAAGCGTAAAGACTCCATCAATTCAGTTTTTTCAAGTAATCACACAATTTTCTCGGTAACCAAACAAATTAATCAATATCATTAACCACTAATTACTCCAAAACAAGACAAATTTCACCGTTCCCAAACAAATGACTCGAGTTCCCCAAATAAGACAAGAAGAACCCTAATCTACGAGGAGTGATCAGGTGAATTTGAAACGGCGTCGCTTTTTGGAGGAAGAGAGAGAAGAACGAAACTTACCAGATTGAATTGGAGCTAAAGAGGAGAAGAAAGATGAAAACGGTGTCGCTTTGGCGCGGAGAGTGCAAGAAAGCTGGTCGCTTTGATAATTTTATTTTTTGTTTTAAAAGGAGAGAAAAACAGAAAGGAAGAGTCAGCTTTGGACCTCCATTGCTTCCCTACCTGGTCAGGGAATATTTATATTTTTATTTATATTATTTGTTACGAGCAAAGGAATTTCTTCACTTTTGTTCCTTTCTTTTTTTAAAAGGATATTTTGTCTAGTCAATGATGTAAGAAATGGGAAACTTCGAATTGAGTAAAGTATTCCTTTTGCCCTTATAGTTTACCAAGTGTTTCATTTAGGCCCCTATGTTTTAAAAATGATTGCTAAATGGTCCTCTAGCCGGTGAAGACGGATATTAGCGTGTCTATATGCTTGGAATATCACGTACATGGTAGCAAAATCTTCATTTTTATAATTAATTTTCTATATTTTACAAGGTACTTGTGTTTATTAGAGATCTTGTATATTTTAGTATGGTTAATTTCTACATTAATAAATCATATGCTTTTGGGTCATGGGGTGTAGGGGTGAGGAAAAAACCAATTAAATCGAGAAAACCGGAAAAAAAATAACCGAAAAAAACGAACCGTGAAAAAAAACTGATTAAACCGATTAAAATTTTGAAAAAACTGACCGGTTTGATTCAGTTTCGGTTTTATAAGCCTGAAACCAAAAAAACAAACCGAACCGAACCCAAACCGAAAAAAATCGAGCCAAACCGGTTTTTGTCCTAAAAAACCGAACCAAACCCGGTCGGTTTGAACCGGTTTCAGTTCGGTTTCGGTTTTTTTAAAAAAAATTCGGTCTGGTTACTTTTTTTGATAAAAACCAAACCGAACCGAAAATAATCACCTCTAATAATGTGTATATAGTTGAATGGTTGTGGTTTAAATTTGTTTTGTTATTTTTCTTAATTATTAAGAATATGGATATGAATTAAGAAAAAGCTTTTTAGAGAGATTAAAATAATTGATGTTGTGTCATGAAAGTATAATATGGGGTTTCTAAGAAAAGCAAGAAACTTAAATACAAAATATCTTCTAGGAATTTATTAGTAAAGATAATTTTTAGCTACCTTTCAAGTTCAAAGATTAAATCTATTTAATTAGTTTTTAAGTAAATTATCTATATTCAAACTAGCATATTTATTAAAAAAAACTCACGGTCTTTTTTACTATTCAAATATGTGATAAAGGGATATTTATTGTTATTCAGTAAAGTTCTATGTTCATCAATATTTATTTAAATAATTGATGAGGTTGGTATTCAGATATTTTTAAATTATAATATTCAAAGTGAAACATTTGTCAAGCTATGAGGTGTAAAGTTATTTTTGGCCTTTTATACGTGTTGTTTTTTTAAAGTGTTTTTTTACTTGAAAATACATTAAAATAATATTTTTTATTTTTAACATCAGCACATCAAAACAAAATGATAAAAAAAACTAAAAATATATATATTAATTTGAGGTTTTAAAAAAAAATTAAAAATATGGTTGATCAAACATCAATTTAAAATCCAAGCGTCCAACTTTGCGTCGTGTCATGATCCTTTACGGTTTTATTCCTTCTTGACGAATAATATTTGGAGTATAATACTACTTTACACTTTTATCCCTATTCTTTTCATTTTGTTGCTTTTTAGACCCACTTGTTTTGGATTTTGATACACTCGTGTTCCTTTCTTTCATTTCCCTCGTGCGCTTACCGCATTCATGGAATTGATCATAGATTTTACCTTTATATCCGCGAACTAGCACACAAGATTGGGATAGCCCATAAAAAAAATCACGAAGCCTAATCCCCCAACAAAAGGATAAAATCAAATAAGAATCAATTGCAAAAAAAGATCTAAAAAAAAACTCAAGTTAACCATAACTAATCTTTCAAACATGTGACTTAGATCTTAAGGTCAAGATTACTGCATAAAAGAAAAACCTTAAGAAATCATGAAGTTAAAATCTTGATCAATAAAATGTTGAGGATGAAATTGAAAAGGAAAGTCTCAATAAAAAAAGGATCTAAAACAAAAAAAAAAATAGCAATCAAGAAAATAAGAACAAAATTTGAATATAAACAAAATGAAATCTAAGGTTGAGGGATTAAATTGAAAAATAAATCTAATTAAGAAAAGGATTAAAAAAACATATAGCAATCAAAAGAATGAGAACCAAATCTAATAGGTGAAAAAATCAAAGGAGAATGAAATTAAGAAAAAATCTAATTTTATAAATTATTTCAAATAAAACAAATAGTAATAAAAAAATAAACTAAATTTGAAGGGAAACAAATTGAAGAGCTGCTTTGAAAATTTAAAAGATTGGGTAAGGGTGATCATTTTCGGTTTAATTGATTTTGAACTAAAAAAGATAACTAAACTAGAAAAAAAATTAATTCAGAATCAAACCAAATCAAAACCGGTTTAAATCGATCAATTGTGGTTCAGTTTGTTTTCATATCAAATTGGCAAAACCTATGTATAATTATTGGGATTTTTATTAATTAAAAAAACCAATTAAAATTGCCCAATTTATTATTATTATAGGGGGGTAAATTTCTTTCAAATCCTTATCCACCTAGTCAAAATTCAAATTGCAACATCTTTAATTAAATTATAACCAATTCTTTCAAATCTTAATAACCTTCAAGATTGTTGCATTGCCAAAAAAATAAAATCTATGGCAATTTAAAGATGTTTGATTATGCAGCCATAACCATGACTTATGTGAAAAACAACTTAACATCTTTTTCACAAGAATAACAAATGCAACATATATATATATATATATATATATCATCATTTTTTATTTCTTTCTTATATCTTATCCTTTTAATTAATTTATTGTAACTCCATCTTACTAATAAAAAGGTTTAAGAAACTTTAAAGGTGCCAAAGTTTTCTACTATAAGCATCTCTCTTGAGGATCTAGCCTAGCACAATAATAACATAGATTAAATTGCAAAGCTTAAAAATGTGTCGACAATATATGATTGTATTTCTCTAATATGATGTACATTCATCTCTAACCATGCTAGACGGCTCTCAATCCTAGTCAACCAAGTACTAGTTAAAGCCTTTTCAAGCGAGGAAACAAGCCGTGGTGTCTCAAACATAGCTTCAAATCCATTGTCATTGTTCATATTTTGTTCTTCTTTCTCATCATGTTCTTCCTAAGCATATGCACCCATTTGGTTCTTAAGAACCTAAGCACCATCCTTATATAACACATACTTCATCTTTGTGAGAGTCCTATTATTTGTCTCTGTCTCTGTCTCACGTGCACACAAGGCATGGCAGGCAGTCATGTTGCACTTGTACGTGTGATAATCTCCATTAACTTGGAATGCGGTGTCCTTTTCGTACACATTAGAAATATCTTAAAGTGCTAAAAACAGAGGTTAAAGCTTTGATCATAGGGTAAAGACTTCTGCTTTTGATCATGTGTCAGGATCATGTTTTTTATCATAATATAGAGAAGATTAATTAGATGACCTCTAATCATGCAATCAATCATACACTTATCCATGAATATGACCTCATCATAATGTCCTTTCTTCGGTAAAATATTATGTACAATGATCTTATAAAGTATTCTAGGTCATATAAGCAAGTTTTGGATCCTAATCTTTGCTCCATGAGCAAAGTCATGCCTATTAGTATGCAAGCTTATTGTCTTATCATACACAAAACCATCAATAATGGGTATTGATTTCATCTCAATAACTCTAGGTCTTTCATTTGAAATACCTAATATATCAGTTAAAGTTTGACAACCAAATTCAATGTGTTTATCTTGCAAGCTACTAACAGTTTTAGGTTCAACATTTATCCCCATATTAGCAAATAACATTTTAATCAATTTAGGATAGGTAGCTTTCTTCAAATAAAACAAAGTGTTTCTTTCCATATCCTCAAAAATAGAATCTATCTCAAAAGCACATAGATCATTTCTTAGTCCACTTTCTATAGCAAAAGACCTATTAAAGAAAGAGCTTAAAAACCTTTAAATGTTTTCTCTTTGATATGAGGTTGGATGGTTGGTCTTTTGCTCCTTAATTTGACCTCTCTTTATTGTTTTCTAAGTGTCATGTCTCTTTAATCTTAAAAAATTACCTAAAAATATGATTAATTTGGTGGGGTTTATTGATTCTTTTAGAGAGAATCGGGTTAGGTTTTAGGATTTTACAATGGAAGTTTTTTTTGTCCCTGTTGAAAACTTACAGTTATATATATATATATATATATATAATGTCGAGAAACCAGTCGATTGGCTATTATAGGTTAAATTCTACCGGTCAGCCAATTGAAACCCAAGTTGAGAATTTCAAAAATTCTTTTTTAATCCATTGCAATCAAAATATAATCTTTACAAGTAAAATTTTTATCTAGAAAGCAAAGAAATCAAGGGGTTAAAATCTTAAAATATAGGCAGTAGTCTCATTACCAGTTCTCTGGCACAACCGGTTGGCCGATTGATCTAAATGTATAAATCAATTGATCAATTCACATAAAAACCATAATTTTCTAATTTTTTTCTTCCAAATGTGTTTTGTGAATCAAAATATACATCTTTGTAAAACTTATAAACTATCTTCAACTAAAATCTCAAAACATTATTGTTCATCTAATAATTGTTCTTTGTTTTTCTAGCTTAATTGGTCAACCAGTTCATCTCAGACCTGGATAGTCAATAAAAATTATAGTTGAACAAATATTTCAAGGTTTTCATGCTTGGGGGTATACATTAGATCATTAAAATATATCCAACTTATATTCATTAGTGTATACACGTAAAAAGAACATCCCAAACATCTTTAGTATCATTAAAGCCTAAAATACTTTTTATTTCACAAAAGTGATTCTTACTTCAAAGCTTTGCATACTTAACTCGTTTATCAATGTTTGCGTCTAAATAGATCATTCAACTCAACTCGCATATATATATATATATATATATATATATATATATATAAAAAAACATTTTATGGCACTAACATGTGATTCTATATTGCAAGGTTGGAAAACATACACATAGACGTATACAAAACATGATATCGTGTCTACTGAAGTTTAAGTATATGAGTGAACCAATCATACATTGATATTTACATTCTTACCATTTTTGTTCATATTAACTTTCGTTGATGTTCTTATAGGTGTATCGGCTACTTTGTTGTGTTCCATCCCAAATCTTTAGAAGATTTTTGATGCACTTATTTTAGTTGATGAAGATACCATCTATTACTTGTAGAGCAATCACTATTATAAAACTCTTCTTCATACTTTCTTGATCCTTACACACAAAGATCAAGATGAGGTTTTTTGCACCTATACCTTCATGAGTTCTTTGTTGTCAGGGGTGGTTTCTTTTGGAATCCAAATCATATTATAAACCTTTATCATTTTTAACAGGACATGCATAAATCAAAAGATCTATAGCTCTATGATAATTGCATTTATGATTAGGGTTATAAGATTATTTAACTTTAACAAAATAATTTTTTAAATACTTTTAATTCCTTTTAGGTTGGTAACCTAAACCTTATTTTGTTAAACATATATGTTTGGCTCGAAAGCATAGTTTCTAGGATTTTAGAGCCTTATGTGAATTTAGTTAATGTTGTGGTCAACTTTTCTACCTTTTCTTTTAAGGATTTGTTTTCACTTTCAAGTTGAATCAACTTATGATTATCATCAATTACAATACAAGTTTTCTTTTCCAAAACTTTTTTTTTCTACAAGTAAGCATGCATAGTTCTTTTTCAATGTGCTATATCTTTAACCTAACTTTTTAAATTCATCGTATAAAGATTCTAGAGTATGATACAACTCATCATAGGTAAGGTTGAATTCATCATCCAAAGATTGTACCTCATTTTCATTTTTAATTGTCATGAATCACATGTTTACCACATACTCTTTTTCATCGCTTTAACTTGAGTCCATATCATAACTCCATGTAGCTTTCATTGTCCTCTTATAGTGATGATTTTTATTTTTATTTTGAAGAAGTGGATAACCTACTTTGGTGTGACCCATTTTATTGCATTTATAACATCTTGAAAGTTCCTTGTTCCAATCTTTCTTGTAGTTTGAGAATATTTTCTTGCCATGATTATTGCTTATGAAACTTTGAAAATGCTTTGTGATTGAAGCAATGTCCTTTTCAATACCTTTATCATTTTTGTGTCATGCACGAGGTCAGACGATAAGTATGGCTCCTAGGTTAAAGGGGTTTTTAAAAGTGTTTGGAAATAATCATAAAAATATAATTAATAGGGTTCAAGAGTTGCCAATTAGTATTACGATCACTAGAAAACTTAATATTTCATGAGAGTCTAGGTAAAGACTAAAGACTCATCACTAGAAAACCTAAGGGAACTAGTTGTGCATGGAGAAGACTCATCACTCCTAGTATACCCTACTTAAGGTAAGTTACTTTGTTGATTGATTGTTCTAATTTATGTTTATATTCGTTGGTCTGTCTGAGATTCAAGAAAAATTTGTAAAGAGGTGCTTATCTACTTAAAACCTAACAATTATAAAGTCCAAAAATTATGTAAAATACATATATAAAAAATAAACAGGTTGATTTTTGTGGTATTTTTGAAATTTTAGTCAAATCTTAATGGATAATTATAAACTTGTTGTGATACCTATTAACTAATTTTATTTTATTTTTGCATTTTTCAAAGTATAATAAAGATGTAATTCTTTATATATATATATATATAAACATGCATGAAAATTTTAAGAATTTGAAAAATGCACATAAATAAAAACATATTTTTTTCTGAAATTTCAAAGAAAAGCAAGTATATTTAACATCGGGTCAGTAACTTACATTGTAAGTCTACAACCCCCGATATTAGGTTAAATGGTTGGAAAAGTATGTGAGGGACCAATAAATAAATTTAAAATAGTTCCTAATTTTTTTTTCAAAATTTTTGAAAATCATTTAAAGTTTATTAGGCAAAACAATAAAAATTTACAAAGAAAACTGTTAAAAAATCATTAGGGCGTGTTTGCCAAACACACTCTAAATACTAAAAAAAATATTATTTTTTCCTTGTAAGATTTGCATAAGCCAAACATTGCTTTAGATTTGACAGGTACAACCCAAGCACGCTGGCTGAGCTCAGGTTTAACCCGGCCATAAATGCTAGGCTTCTAGGCTGCACCTAGGTGTGGTCCAAAAAATTACTAAGATATAAGTCCACACAACATTTATAAACCCATAACACACATATTTAATCCCATAGAAATGAGTGAGTAGGCTTCAGCAAAAATAACCCATGAAATTTATCAAGCTAGGGCCCAAGGTTAAACCTATCTACACCAATCCATTACCATGGCAAGAATGAAACGTTTGCTGGATATAATTCTTCAACATGAAGACCGTAAGAGAAACTTTCCTGTAACTGGGTTGTTAAAATGGTTGTTGCCGGACTGAAAGCTGGAGGCTCACGGTGTTGCACTATTGGATTGTCGCTGGTGAAGAGGAGGTGTTGCCTAGGCTGGTGCTGCTAGTGCTGTGTTCAGCTGGAACAAGAGAAGCGATGAAGTGCTGATGGAGGCTGAGGACTCTGCAATTGCTGGACTGCTGATGGAGGCTCACGATGCTGCATTGTTGTACTATCGCTGGTGTAGAGGAGGAGCTGGCTGAAACGCTGGTGCAAAGTGTTAGAGAATAAAATCTCCATAATTTAGGAAATTGTATATAGCGTAATTGTTGCAATCCCACCATATACGGGACAACCTTAATTCTAGCATAACAACAACTTATTTCCTAGAATAGCACTTTGTTGTAGCTATATATGTATGTGAATCTGTACATTGAATAATCAATTTTGGAGTCTCTAATTTTACATGGTATCAGAGCACCTCGTGGTGGCTCTTCTTTTCCGCTGTAACTTTTGTTTTCTTTCTCTCTGATTGAAACATATTTCTTCTTTCACTTATTTCATCATGGGCAATGACGATGAGTCTTCTCAAAGCCTCATTACTGAGACATCTAATTTTCTTTTTATACACTCTTTGGATCACTCAGGGCTCTTGCTTGTTACCAAGCGCCTGAATGGTGATAACTATCCCATATGGAAACGCTCCATGATCATCGCCCTTACAGCCAAGAATAAGATTGGCTTTGTCAACGGCTCCATCGAAACACCTTCACAAGCAACAAAACCAGCTGACTTTGCCCTCTGGGAAAGATGTGACAAAATGGTGCTTTCTTGGCTACTCAATGCAGTCGAACCTGATTTGGCAAAAGGGGCTGTTTATGCAGACACAGCACGTGATATCTGGAAAGATTTTGAAGATCGATTTTCTCAGGGCAATGCCCCACGAATCTACCAAATCCAAAAGGCTATTGCCTTCCACACCCAAGGTTCGATGCCTGTATCCAATTATTATACAAAACTTAAAGGTTATTGGGATAAACTAACCTTTTATAGGGGAACACCATCTTGCTCTTGTAATGGAATGAAAGAATACAACAAGTTTAAAGAACAAGACCAAATTATGCAGTTCTTGATGGGGTTAAATGATTCATACAATGTTGTACGTGGCCAAATCCTACTCATGAAGGAACTCCTAAGTGTTCGGGAGGTATATCACTCATCATTCAGGAGGAAAAACAACGGGAAATTGGATCACCTGTCATTGAAGGAGTTTCCATCGCTGCTGCTGTGAAAACCCATAAAGGAGCCGGATCTTCTCACCATTGTTTTGGAAGAAATCAAACCAGTTTTAAAGGCACACCAACCTCAAATGAATCCACACTACACTGTACCTATTGCAATCAAGATCATCACATAGTCGACCATTGTTACAAGCTGCATGGTTATCCTCCTGGACATGCTAACACAAGGAGTACATAACACAATAGAAGCCGCAGCAAGTGGCGCACTTCATCTCCATATGCCCATTAGGTCCAAACAACCCCAGCAACAACTGCAGCTCAAACTGAACAGTCCAGTTCTCATGTGGATCCATCCACTCAAAATTTGAAAAACATTTTGGATGGTCTTTCTGAAGATCAATGCAAACAATTAGCAGCAGCACTGGTACACTTATCTAACCCCACATCCAAAAATATTGTTGTTTTTGCCAACGCTGCAGGTCTGCCCAATTCCTCACCTGCTAATTCAATTTTGCCTCACTCTTGGATACTTGATAGTGGTGCCACAGACCATATTTCATCTGATTCGTCCCTTCTTGTCCACTCTAATACCTCTCGCATGTCATGTGTTAATCTGCCTACAGGTTCATCAGTGCCCATTGATTCCACTGGCACTATTCTCTTTAATAAAAACATTACCCTGGACAATGTTCTTCATGTGCCTTCTTTTCATCTCAATTTAATGTCTGCTAGTAAACTCATAAAATCTCTACGTTGTTGTATAATTCTCTTCCCTGATTTTTGTGTCATACAGGGCTTGGCTACGGGGAAGATGATTGGGTGGGGTAAACAAGATGGAGGTCTCTACTACATGTCATCTGCCTCTCAAGCACCAATTTCCTGCCATATTACCCCTTCGTCCGCTCTTTGGCATCAAAGACTTGGGCATCCTTTACTTGCTCGTCTCAAATTGCTTTCTTCCTTTATCCCTTCCATGTATGTTTCCTTTGATAATAAATGTCATGTTTGTCCAATGGCCAAACAAACTTGAAGTTCTTTTCCATCAAGTAATATTTCTACTAGTGCACATTTTTCCTTACTTCATTGTGATATTTGGGGACCACACCGAATTTCATCACATTTTGGTGCCCGTTATTTTCTCACCATTGTAGATGATTTTACTAGGTGCACTTGGGTTTTTCTCATGAGTAGCAAATCTGACACCCAACCTCTGCTTAAATCCTTCTTTCTTTTTGTTCGCACTCAATTCAATGTTAACATTAAAATCATACGCACTGACAATGGATCTGAGTTTCTTTCCATGAAAGATTTTTTTCTTAACAATGGGGTTGAGTTTCAACGTTCATGTGTGTACACACCACAACAAAATGGTGTTGTTGAACGCAAGCATCGCTACATTCTCAATATCGCACGTGCTTTGCGTTTCCAATCTAATTTACCCTTATTTTTTTGGGGGAGTGTGTTTTGACTGCAGTTTACCTTATCAATATATTACCTACCCCATTACTTAACCAAAAATCCCCTTTTGAACTGCTCTATAATAAACCGCCTATTTACTCTCATCTTTGAGTTTTTGGTTGCCTCTATTATGCTACTATAGTTCACCCTCACCATAAATTTGATTCCCGCGTACGTCGTTGCGCCTTTCTTGGTTACCCTACCGTTCAAAAAGGTTACAAATTATACGACCTTGATTCTCATCACTTTCTTGTTAGTAGGGATGTCACCTTTCATGAAACCATTTTTCCATATGCTGCAAAACACTCCCTGCCTTTAACACATCCAGTCCCCCCCTTACCATTGGACCCACCTCACCCAGATCCATTTCCCATTAGCTCCCACTCCAATCCATTATCCTTATCTGAACCCAATACCCTAGCTGACACACCTTATCCACATGGGTCCTCCTCATTTGACCTTACACCTTCATCACCATCCTCCCTAGCACCTGCCCCTATTCCTACACGACAGTCCACCCGATCAAAACATCCTCCATCTTGGCATCAATATTATCACCTCTCCAATGCTGTTGTTTCCCCATGCTCCTCATCTCATCCGACGTCATTTCCTTCAGGTACTCATCACCCCTTATCTCATTTTTTATCCCTTTCTCATTTTTCTCCTTCCCATAGAGTTAAACCTAGCTAACATTTCAGGCACAACTAAGCCCACTTTCTATACCCAAGCTGTCTAAGATCCTCACTAGCAGGCTGCTATGCAAGCTGAACTTGATGCTTTGGAACAATAAAATACTTGGACTCTCATGTTGTTACCTTCTGGCCACAAACCCATTGGTTGTAAATGGGTCTACAAGCTTAAATATAAATCTGACGGCATGCTTGACCGCTATAAAGCCCGTCTTGTTGCTAAGGGCTACACTCAGATTAAAGGCATCGACTATCAAAAAACCTTTTCTCCAACTGCCAAGCTCACCACTCTTCGTTGCCTCCTCACTATGGCTTCTGCTCGTGGTTGGTTCATTCACCAACTTGATGTCCAAAACACGTTTCTTCATGGTGACTTATCTGAAGTCGTGTATATGGACCTTCCTCCTAGTCTTCATCGACAGGGGGAGCATCTTGTATGTCGTCTCAACAAGTCTTTATATGGTCTAAAACAAGCCTCCCGTAATTGGTTTTCTAAGTTCTCCACATCCATTCAAGCAGCTGGTTTCCAACAGTCCAAGGCAGATTATTCACTTTTTACCAGAGTTAATGGTAATTCTCTCACTGCCGTTCTTATATATGTTGATGATATACTTGTTACTGACAATAGTTTGGATGAAATCAACAGTCTCAAATCATTCTTGCTTCAACACTTCCGCATCAAAGACCTTGGTGATCTAAGATACTTTTTGGGGCTTGAATTTTCTCAATCAAAACAAGGGATTTTTATGTGTCAGCGGAAGTATGCCCTAGATATTTTACAAGATGCAGGCTTACTGGGTGGACGACTATACTTTTTTCCCATGGAACAACATCTTAAACTTACTCATATGGATGGTGTTCTCCTCGATGATCCAACCTGTTATCGACGATTAGTAGGGAGATTAATCTACCTCACAGTTACTCGCCCTGACATCGTGTATTTTGTTCAGATATTGAGCTAGTTTATGCAACAACCTAGAAAACCACACTTAGATGCAGCACTTCGGGTCTTGAGGTTTATCAAAGGCACACTTGGTCAAGGTTTGCTCTTTCCATCAAATAATAACCTTGCCTTGATAGCTTACTGTGATTCTGACCACGCAGGATGCCCTACAACACGAAAGTCAACTACAGGGTATTGTGTATTTCTTGGTGGTTCTCTTGTTTCTTGGAAATCTAAGAAACAATCAAATGTTGCAAAATCAACAGCAGAAGCAGAATATCGCGTCATGGCAACCGCGTGCCTGGAGATAACATGGCTACGCTACATTTTGGATGATTTAAAAGTCATTCAGGAAAAACCCACAATATTAAATTGTGATAATGAAGCTGCTTTGCACATTGCAGCCAATCCTGTGTCCCATGAGCGTACTAAACATATAGAGATAGACTGCCACATTGTAAGGGGAGAAGCTACAAGCAGGAATCATCTCTACTTCTCATGTTCGCTCACATGAACAACTTGCCGACATGTTCACAGAGGCATTGGGACTAGATCGGCTAAAATTCTTAAGTGGCAAGTTGGGACTTCAAAATATTCACTCTCCAACTTGAGGAGGAATGTTAAAGAATAAAATCTTCATAATTTAAAAAATTATATATAACGTAATTGCTGCAATCCCATCATATACGGTACAACCTTAATTCTAGCATAACAGTAACTTACTTTCTAGAATAGCACTTTGTTGTAGATATATATATATATGTATGTGTATCTGTACATTGAATAATCAATTTTGGAGTCTCTAATTTTACACAAAGAGGTTCGCTGCTCACGTGCTGGGCTGACAGTTGGTGGTCTGCTTGACAGAGAAACAACACAGGCTTCACTGTTGCCACTGGTAAAGTCTGCTCACGGGTTGTATCCAAGGACTGAAGGGATGAAGGCTGTGCTGCTGTTAGAAAATCCTTCACTACTGCTTTAATGGAGAAAAGGAAGCCACAGTTTAGATGGAGAGGTCCACGATGGTGCTCAGGAGTGCACTGTTGGAGCTGCTTGAGAAGGAGGAAGCTGCTGGCGATAAAGATCTTCCACTACTGCTCACGGTGCAGAAATCAATGCTGCTACTGTGAAATGGCATGACTGTGGAAGAATTGTTGCCGCTACTCTCGGTGGAATCAGCAACTGCTGGCCTTGCTGATGAGCTGTGAGAGAGACGCTGGTGAAGTCTAATGAAGCTTGAGGTGCTAGTCTGCCATGGACAGTGGAGGAATAAAAAATGGTGGTTCTTTGTTTTGGTCTTTTAAAAGAGAGGGAGGGGTGTTTTTTCTTTTCTTTTCTTTTTTCTTTTCCAGAGAATGTTTTAGTGTATGGTAGATGTTAGTGTGCGTGTGGGAGAGGATAAAAAAATGTGTTTTGTGTGGGTCTTTTTCTGTTTTTTTTTTCTTTTATGGTTATTCCGCCTTGTTGGCTTTATTTTTTTTTTTATTCATTTATTTATAAACAAAACAAATTCGTTATTTTTCTTTTAATTATTTGGTTCTCAAAAAACTAAAAAAATATTTTGATTACTCATTATTTTTCCTTTGTATTTTTGGTCCCCTTATTTTTATTTTGATAATTTCTTTAAAAAAACAATATCAACATCAACTTAATGAGAAAAATAAATAATAATTTTGAAATAGATATGTTAATATATAGTTGGACATGTTAAAAACAATTTTTTATTTTTTATTTTAAAAAAAAAACATTGAAAATACTGAAAATGACACAAATACATCAAAAATATATGTTTTAACTTTTTATTGTTCTTTCACTATTTTTTTATTTTTAAAAAAATTGTTAATAAAATGAAGTAAAGATTTGATTACAACAATAACAATCATCATTATTATCATCATTTGTGATGAGCGATTTTAAATATCAAATTATTCAATTATTCTTTAGTTTTTCTTCTTGTTCTTGATTCTCCTTGATAATTTTAGGAGTGATTAAAGAACCAATGAGTTTCTCCAATTGAAATTTGATGAGATTTTTGGCTTCTTAAAGTAAATTCTTTCTTTTCCTCTCCCGAGATCAAAACAAAAGGGTGTAAGTTTCTTCCATGGAACAATTCTTTTTTTTTTAGTTTAATGTGGGTGTCCGGGTCAGCTTGCGCGCACCTCGACTAATCCCACGGGCCCTGAAGTTAACGACCATGTAAGCCTCCAGTGGCCATCATGTAAGCAACCACAGGGCTCGAACCTGAGACCACAAAGGAAGCAAACCTCTTGATCCCAAGCTTTTATCACTGGGCCACCACCTAGATGGTTCATGGAACAATTCTTATATTACAGAGTAAGGTGGGTTATTCTCGATTTTGAGAAATAGTGAGATACTCTTGTATTGGAAGTCAAATCATTCATCTCGAGCACTGATTCTTAAGGACTGAAAATGAGAAATTGTATGAAGGTCTGATAATAGTTGGGTACTGGTGTTAGATAAGTTGTGCTTGTTATTGTGCTAGAGGTTTGATCTTCAACCCTGGTGTGGAGTGATCGTTACATGAGGCTTAAACATGGCTAGCATGGCTTTTATACTGCCTGCCTTTGAGTTTTTAGCCAGAAAAATACTTTAATGTTATTACATCAACGTCCTCTTATTATTTTGGATGAAAGACTTTAAACCTGGCACCTTATTTTGCCTGCTGGAAGGAAGCACCGCTGAGTTAAACAAGCCATTGGCATGTCTCTGTCAATCGTCATTACTTCAGCAGCTTGATTAAGTAGTGTATTTTGGTTGATAATTCACACCAAGATATTAGTTCTAGCATCTTTATCTCACAAGCTAAATTCGCATGCATTTGTACAGGCTTACTTCATTTATCTTGGTATATATCAACTCCTTGGGATATATATATATCAGTTGTTGAGTTGTCAGGTCATGTTTTTAGAAAGATGGATATAATACGAGCCTGTGGTTAAAACTTTGCATGCCCAGTAGAGGTTGGCTTTGCCCATAGTGCGAGTATGAGGGAGATATAACTCATTTTTAAACTTAGATGCAAGTAACATGTTCTCTGAGATGCAGATAGAGAGCTAGCGGGAGACGAGAATGGAGCAATGGAGTGTGCGTGTTTTTTGGCTTCAGTCACACAGTGGGTTTCTTAAAGTTTGCGCTTAGTCTATAGTCTTTTCCAAACCTCAGGAGGCTCTTTTCGTTGTCCGGTTGCAGATTGTAGTCTGCTGCATCTCTTTTGCTATAGAACACTACCCCTGTAACCATCTTGGTTTTCATGGATTTCTTCTTCTTCTTTTTTCTCCTTTCCATTTCATGTTTGTGCTTGCCGAAGCATGTCATGCTTCTTTTTCTGCCATTGTTGCTGTTTCGAATCAGTTATGGCTGTTATTGTGCTGGAGGTTTGATCTTGAACCCTGTTGGGGGAGTAATCAATCCATTAAGCTTAGGCACGAGAAGCATGTATGGAAAAGACCCAATTGACCCTAACTGTCGGTTTTATTTTTTAAAAGGCAAGGGCAATATGGTCATTTAAATGTAGGTTGAAAAAAAATATATAATAATTTGTTTTTTAAAACTTTTAAGTATTTGTGAGTTATTATTACATTATTCATTTGAAATGTAAAAATGTTTATTTAATCCTAATTAATATAATAATAATAAAAAATAAATCATTGAAAATAACTATATACCCCTAAGACCATATTATTTGAGTTCTTTAAATAAGGATAAAATGGTATTTTTAATGCTTCAATGTATAATAAAGTGTATCTTGGTGCAAAATAAATAACAGAATTTACCTCTTGGTTTTGGTTTTTTTTTTAATGAGGTGAACATGTCGAATTATGGAATCTTAAATTTGTTGATGTTGAGATCGGTTCAACTTCTTCAGATCTCAAATGAATCTCCCAAGCTGCCATTGAATCTTATGAATTTCCTAAATCACCCCAAGACGTCATCGTTTAAACCATATCTGAAGTCTACAAATTCTTGTGCTTTTTGAACCAAAACTTATAAGCTAGTGGTTTCCAGTTGGAAAACAAAAAACAGAAACAGAAACAGAAACAAAAATCAAATCAAATCTATGTCCTGATAACTTCAGTTAATCAAACGGTCCAAATATCACATGAAGCCTCCATCTTGTCCGAAAATCCATCAAAATCCAATTATTAAATTTCTACGAAGTACTTGCATTTTCGGAGAAAATGCCGTAATTGTCTCATCAACCGAGAATTTCTTTTTTTCCACCAAAATAATTGAAAACAATTGCAATATTGTATTGCCTCTTGCTTTTGTTTTGCTTTCACTTGCAGAAAGAGAAAAAAGATCAGACATTAACATCATCAACCAACACAAGGTTGCTCTTCCTTCCTTCCTTCCTTCCTTCCTTCTTTAGATCTCTCTCTCTCTCTCTCTCTCTCTCTCTCTCTCCCTGTCCGTCCACTAAACCTCACATTTGATGTCTTCTGTCATCATCATTACATGAATCTTTCTCAAATTGAGGTAGACTATCAATGGATGTTGTCATTGTTTGATTTACTAAAAAACCCAGTTTTCTTCTTTTAGTTTTATTTGCCAAGATCTGACCTTTCACCAAAAATGTACCTTAAAGTTTCAAACTTTTCACCTCCTATTATCAACCCTCAAAGCCTTAGAATTGGATCTACTCACATTCTCTCAAAACCCTTTTGATCCGTGACCAAAATCTAGCAGAAATATTAGCCCTTGTTTGTAAACCTACTTATTTACAAAACATACCCTCCAATGGCCATGCTCTGGTAGCCAATTTGTTAGATTCTTGTGTTGTGTGGCTTAAAGTTTGAGTCTTTCTCATAATGTTGAGGCAAATCTTGAGTAAGCTTCCAAGAAAATCTTCAAAAACTGACTCAGCTGAGTCAGCTCGGCTTGAGTCTCCAGTTACTCAGCAGATATCCAATGGCTCAAGTGCAGGTTCGGGGAAGTCATCCAATGGTCCAAAAAGAACGTCTTCTGTTGTATTTCCAGCTAGTGTGGTTGCTGGGATTGAGCCACTTGTGCCATTCAAAGACGTGCCTAGTGCAGAGAAGATGAATCTCTTTGTGAGCAAAGTAAGCCTGTGTTGCGTAACTTTTGATTTCAGTGACTCAAGTAAGAATACACTTGAAAAGGATGTAAAGAGACAGACTTTGCTTGAACTTGTTGATTTTGTGGCTGCTGGGTCTATGAAATTTAGTGAACCTGCCATTTTAGCTATGTGTAGAATGTGCGCTGTTAATTTGTTTAGGGTGTTTCCTCCGAATTATAGGTCTAATTCGAGTAGCATTGGCGAGAATGATGATAATGATGACCCAATGTTCGATCCTGCGTGGCCTCATCTGCAAATTGTGTATGATTTGTTGCTTAGATTCATCAATTCTACGTGCTTAGATGCGAAAGTTGCTAAGAAGTACATAGACCATTCGTTTATATTGCGGCTGCTTGATTTGTTTGACACGGAGGATCCAAGAGAAAGGGAGTGCTTAAAGGCTATATTGCACAGGGTTTATGGGAAGTTTATGGTGCACAGGCCATTTATTCGAAAGTCTCTGAGCAATATATTCTATAGATTTGTGTTTGAGACTGAGAAGCATAATGGGATTGCAGAGTTGTTGGAGATTTTTGGGAGTATAATCAGTGGGTTTGCCATGCCTTTGAAAGAGGAGCACAAGATTTTCTTGTGGAGGGTTTTGATTCCTCTGCATAAGCCGAAGTCTGTGGGAGTTTACTTTCAGCAGTTGTCATATTGTGTGGTACAATTTATTGAGAAGGAGCCCAGGTTGGCGAGCATGGTGATAAAGGGGATACTGAAATACTGGCCAATAACTAATAGCCAGAAGGAGGTAATGTTCCTGGGTGAGTTGGAAGAGATTTTGGAAGCAATTAGCATGGTGGAGTTTCAAAAGGTCATGGTTCCATTGTTCTGGCGGATTGGATGCTGCATTAATAGTCTCCACTTCCAGGTACCTACCACTGTCTTAAGTTTTAGTTTGGTTTATTGGTTCTTTTTCCTGTGATAGAATGGCTTTGAATTTTCATAATATGTTAGAACTGAACTAGAACTCATGAAGTGTTGACTAATGCTAAGCTTCACAAGATGTCTTCTGAGTTGGCATTGATTACTAATTATTACGTTTGTTTATGTTAAATTCAGTTGGAACCATTGCCTTGGTTCATGTCATAGCATGTATGTGCATGGTTGTTATGCTACATTAGGAGTTTTGCTCATAGGATGCTGGATGTAATTTGCAATTTATCATGTTTTTATGAGTGCTTGGAGCCCTATGGATATATCACTTGGAATTCGCTGGTCTGAATGGTGGTTTGGTGTTTTTAACCATTCCATTTCATTTATTTATAAACAACCGACGTATATTGTTTACATATTATGATAGACTATGCCATTTCATGTTAGACTCTATGTTAGCAGGAGATGGTGCCCTACTTGGTGAAACATTTCCTTGAAGTTCTGTTACTAAATGGTTTTGTGTTTGGTATGGAACTTATATTTATTTGATTAAATCTTAGTCTTGGAATCTTTAGAATTGGTTATGTGCTAAGCATGGCACTGAAATGACCATAAGCTTCAACACCTTGGGGCTCTTTTGTGAGATGAGGCAGTACTTCAGGTATGATATTAGCACTCCTATCTACAATAGCACTCATTTTCTCTCTCCATCCATTGCTATCTTTCTCTAAAACAATGGAGTGCTATTGTAAAGAGATGGGGTGCTAATATTTTATCTCCTTTAGGGCCTCAATGTCATTCACTTTATAAGAAATTACATATTCTGCGTCTTCCTTGAATGCCTTGTCATTGAAAAGTTTCTAGAAATGCAAACTTTGGACTTGCCATGTATGGGCGCAGAATAGGGGAGAAAAGAAAGTGAGGGGATGGAAAGCAAAAGGAAGAAAATTGTGTTTTCTCTCTCTTGTTTGCATGATGTGAAAATAAAAGGGAATGTAAAATGGAAGGAAAGTAACTTTCCCTTGTTTTGGAAACCAAAGAAATACAACGTATTGTGGATGGTAAATTTACAATTATGTCCATCGTGTTAAATGCTACTAGCAATTTGTATTCAGGATTGAAGTAATTAATTTACTTTTCAATTCAAAATTTCCATTAACCTTCTCTCTTCTGGAAAGAACATGTTTTGTGCGTCGCGAGGGAAAATTTTCTCATAATCACTCGCCCATACTGTCTCTCTCATCCCGAAACAAGGGAAAATACCTTCCTTATGTAGTTTTCTTCTCCGCATTGTCTTTTTTTTTGGGTTTTGAGAGCGAAGAAATGGGGTGGGGAGAAAGTCTTGTTCCTTTGTTTGGGAGATTGAAGAAAATGGAGAGAATGTAAATGAGAAGAAAATTTTCACTTTAGGCTCATAAAACCTGTGCTCCTCCAATTTAGGGAGAGAATGAGGAGAAATTTTAGAGTACTCAAGGAGTAACCTCCAAATAGTTACCCCATGTGCTCACTTTGACGAGAGAAACAAACACAAGGAAGAGAGAGAAAATCATATTTGACCTATCAAAAGTAATAAGAACATTCACACCTAGGTTCAAAATTAGTATTTTTTTTATATTTCTATCTCTCTTGTTTTTCTCCTCACCGTGTCTATCTCTCATATATGAAGTAAATATTGGTGGTAGTTAAGCATTCTAAAATTTCTTTAGGATGAGTGGAAAATTTTGTTCAGGGAATTAGTTGACAAATTTACTCTTGATTTGAACCAAGACTTTGATGTGTTGAAAAATGAAGGACATTATAGTAATTTTACCTCCAACATTTTCCATACATCCTTTATCCTCATTTCAACCAAGAAAAATCATTTTTGCTCTTTTCATTCCTCCCATTTTTCACCCCAAAGACAAGGAAGGACACTCATTTTCTCTCCTTTCGTTCCCAACATTTCCTTTGAACTCCCCAATACAAAGCATGATTGTTTTGAAGTGGCCAAAGCCATTCCTTCCTCTATATTCCATAACATGCCTTTTCATGTTGGTACAACAGTCATTCCTCCTGTTATTTTGATTGGTATCATATAACTCTCCAATAAACATTATAAGACTGGTAACTAGCTTCTTTGATGCTTTAATTTCTCACCAAGGCTTGATCAAGAGCTCCAGACTTCTGGGAAGAGAAAGTACAAACATGCATCCTCTTCCAATATGATATTATGTCTTCAGTTGTGAGGATATTATGTCTTCAGTTGTGAGGATTTTTTTAATGCTGTTTAATAGATAATTGAAAGGGCGAGAGAATCCAGCTATTTTGGAGGAAGTTTGTTTGGCTAAGGTCAGGGCAGGGGACAAAGGTTCATTTATTAGATAGACAAGAGTGAATATCTTCATGTTTTCTAGTTGAGTTCAAACTAATTAGAAATGAAAATATCCATAAATAGGCATTTATTTGTGAAAGAGCTGTAGTCATATGGCATTTTGGGACATCTCAAATGGAATTTGAATTTAGGCCAAGGACATCCAGTGTTTTCCTATCCTTGTTCATTAGCCATTGCATCAGGTATAAAGTTAAGCTCTGTATTTTGATTGGGGATGCTTGGGAAGTGGAAATATCATGTTCTGAGGATTTAGCTTGTCTTTCTGGAGGCCAGAGAACTGGTACTTTTAGCCGCCTCTCTTTGATCCCACCAAACATTTGCAATGAAATACAAAATCTGTAGTTGGACCCCTTTTTTCTCTAAAGCAGAACGTAACTTTGATTACTGCTAAGCATTATGTCGACTCCCATCCAATCCACTTCGATTGAACTCTTGATAGCGTTGGTTTATTTCAGTGCTTTTATGCTGCCATGGGATAGTCCTATAATAATGGCCTGTCAGCTTTGCAGACTTGTATCTGACTTTGAGCCTATGGAACACAACCTCTTTGAGTTATGATCATCAGTAAATTACTAGTTTTATCTTCACCGTGTATTTTGTTTCAGGTGGCTGAAAGAGCCCTCTTCTTATGGAACAATGACCAAATTGTCAACTTGATTGCTCACAATAGGCCTGTGATTCTGCCCATCATATTTCCAGCATTAGAAAAGAATGCCCATGACCATTGGAACCAAGGGGTGCTCAATTTAACTCTAAACGTCAGGAAGATGTTCTCAGAGATGGACGATGCATTGTACCTGGCCTGCCTTGATCAGTTCAGGGAGGATGAAGAAAGGCAAAGCGTATTGGCTGAGCAGCGGAAGGAAGCATGGCAGCGGCTGGAGTATGCTGCCAGTCTCAAGCCAATAACTGGAAACACAGCCGTTTTGGTAACTCCTTTGGCGACCTCAATTGCCTGTTAACTCCCATGGTGTTATCCTCTGTTATTGTCCCCCTCCTTCGACGGAGTCGGTTTCCAAAGCCAGGAAAAGAAAATGCTGCTCTAGTAGTCTGGGTTGTAGGATTTTTTTTGGATGGTCCTGTGACAGCCAGTTATTGTAACTTGGGTTGGTCCTGTATTTCCTGTTGCTACTGTATGGAATATTAATTATTGCTTCCTTGGTGTAAGGTTATGAAGGAAGGACCATGCAGTGGATTATACAATTTTCTGTCAGCTAGTTTACAGTTTACATGGGTGTGATTGGGTAGCAGTTGTTTTTATTTAAAAATATATTAAAATAATTTTTTTTTATTTTTTTGATATTAATATATCAAAATAATCTGAAAATATAAAAAAAAAATTAATTTTTTAAAAAGTACTTATGAAATATAATGTTAAATTATATCTTATTCAACTCATCCTAAAATTGATAAAAAAAAACCCTAAAATTGATTCAAAAAAAAAAAACTTTAAGGAAGAAAATTATTTGGTGGATGACATGCTTTTTAGCCCTAATCAAATTTTACTTCAGCCAGTCTTTTATTTTCATCAAAATATCAAAAATTATAGCTTGAGTTGACCCATAAATTAACTCGTTCATTCTACCACCCAGGCTGACGTACTTGGCGTGGAGGAATGGGAGAACAATGCAAAAGAGCATTTAAAAACACAAGTCAACTTGTAATTTTAAAAAATTTAAAATTTTTTTTTGTTAAAAATTAAATTTTTTTATATATTTTAGATATTTTTAATGTATTAATTTCAAAATAATTTTTAAAATATAAAATAATATTATTTTAATACATTTTATCATGAAAACTCTCAATCAGGCTTTAAATAAAGCACTCGTGCTGCACCATTTTCAAGCTCACTTTAAATAAACCAATGACTTGCATTAGGGCTTCTCTGTTACCTCCCACCAAGGTGCCATCGCCCTTTACTAGAACATATCGACATCGGTATTCAAAAAAGACAGGACCGCTTTCAAAGATCAAAGCGGTCTTGTCTTCCGGAACCCAAAAGTTTTCCTCAGGTTTTACCATGACTTAAAATCAAGAATAATCAAGCTACAACAGATACTCCAGAATGAAAATTTTATCATTTCTTTTTTGC
>Ga0307515_10006120_pt1 | contig 24192 bp, 12 predicted proteins | sample 17_EM_MG_FD_194513 | JGI IMG/M metagenome (GOLD analysis project Ga0307515, IMG submission 194513) | Populus trichocarpa ectomycorrhiza microbial communities from riparian zone in the Pacific Northwest, United States - 17_EM | ecosystem: Host-associated > Plants > Roots > Unclassified | place... | reverse complement strand
GATGTGAAAGCAGGTAGAGTTATATACATTTCATATATATCACACTTTGTTGTCAGAGTGCAACTTGCAGACTTAAATTGGTGGGTTGTTTTTAATTTGAGTTCTTGTGGTTTATACTTGCCACTATAAGCCACTCAGCCACTCAGCCACAGAATTCTGTCCAATAAGAATCAAAAAAGACACATTCCGTGTGCTTATATGAATAATACTCACTATTCTTTGCCATATGACTGTCTACATATGGCAAGTGGAAATGTAATCACAATTGAATGGCAGTTTCTATTCCAAGCTATTCTTTCTTTGGTAGATTAATTCATTGGATAGTTCAGTGTATTAGCAATCACGAATTGTTAATCAATAGATTCTACAGAAAAATGAAGATTTTGTAACCAAATATTATATTAACTGAAAGCTACTATAGAGCAATTGGTTTACACAAAAATGTATACTTTTCTATTTTAATTCTAGTAAGATTCCAGTACCCACTTGGAAGTAACTCAATTAACTGGTTCAATATAAACATGTACATATATATGATATATATTATTCATATAAGCACATGGAATGTGTCTTTTTCGATTCTTATTGGTCAGAATTCTGTGGCTGATTGGCTGAGTGGCTGATAGTGGCAAGTATAAACCACAAGAACTCAAATTAAAAACAACCCACCAATTTAAGTCTGCAAGTTGCACTCTGAGAACAAAGTGTGATATATATGAAATGTATATAACTCTACGTGCTTTCACATCCCAGGTTGACATTCATGGTATTTTTACTATTGAGTGAGTAGTTGTGGATTAATACCTTTATTGTAATGTTTTTTTACAGTAGTATGCGGAGATTTTGCAATGGAGTAAATTCGCAACTGGGAGGTGAAATACGACCTATTTATGGATGTTTCATCCCTTGAACATGTTGTAATCAGAGCAGAACTTGGTGACATCATTGGATTTCAAATAATTCAAATAGCTGTACAGAAAGCTTCTTTTGAACTGACAATAATTGCTCTGGCTATAGAAATAGTACCAACTTACAGAGACTTGGAGAGATATACTAGTGGGCTTGGAACCTGTACAGTGGGTACACTGTAGAAGATGGAGTTGAGTCTAAACAGGGTGGTGGAAACATCCATATCATATCTCCACTGGTTATATCGGCACTGATAGCCAGCTGAGGGATGGTGGTGCACAGGGATAACAGAGGTGGACTGGGTGATGGCAAGTGTATATATTTAGAAGACTCAGAAGTGGATAGATACAGCAAAAAAAAAAATAACATTAAAAAATGCATACCCCATAGAAAAGCGGTTTCTGGGATCGTAATCCATAGTATATTTGATAGATGCCAGTAAGAGCTCCTATCAACCTGCGCATTGACTACATTACTATGATATGCATCAAATTTTGTGCACTTAATACTCTACATTATTCTGCATTCAACAATACAGCCGAATACACTTCATTGCATGCTTCCAAGTAAGCTCTGAAGATGCTCTTAAGTACACACCTGAGTACAATCTCAGATTTGCTTACAATTCCACTCAATCACACATTCCAAGCCTGTTTGACTCTGTGCTCCCAGGTGATCTCTCAAGAAGTGTCCAAGTGTGACACTACAAATATGTTCCCAGGTATACATCCAAGGACGTTCTCAAGTACACTTCTGAGCATGCTCTCAACAACACTTCTAATTGCACATGATGGTATACTTGGAGCCATATATGCTCTTATGTAGGCTCTCAAGATGGTCTCAAGCATACTTGCAAGCATGCTCTCAAGTATGTTCCCAATTGCATAACATTATCCACTCCAGCCTACTTGGCTCTATGCTTCCAAGTTCACTCTCAAGAGGCAAGACACTCCCAATTTCACCTGACTGTATGCTCCCATATATGCTTCTTGGTATGTGATTGAGAGACTTGCAGAGTTGGAGCCACCAGGCACCAGGAGGCAGATCATGGGTAGTGGGTAGTGGGTGGCATATTGTGGCAGAAAGCATAATGTCAATCAATATTAAAGTGTTAACCATATCTTTCTTGTACCCACCACAATGGGATCTCACAATGCCTCATAGTTATGGTATTGACAATCACAATTTTAGATTCTGCAGAAAAAGTAGAAAATTGGATCTTGGGACTCAGATTTTCTAGCAAAATCTGCTGCCTGCAGCCAACAAATTGTAGGTGTCTATGCACACATTGAGTCCAGGGCTGATAGTGATGATGGCAATGGTATGATGGCCATGGTGATGATAGCGATGATGATAGTATTGGTGATGGTGATCATAGTACCAGAAGCACTCAGAGAAGTTGATTCAGTTCATCAACATTCGTGTCAAACCTTCCTACAACTCAGACATTTTCGTCGGCTAAAGGCATCCAAAGGAAAACTCAACTCCTCCCAATCTATGCATCTTTCAGGTGCAGCTCTCAACCATTACAATGTCATCTACATATCAAACAGGCTCTGAAGCAGGCAATGAAGCGGGCTTACAAGCAGGATATCCAGCAGGCTTTAAAGTAGGTTCGGATAAGGTGATCCAGTGCCAGCAGGCTCTCCAGTGCACTCCGTACTGCTATAACAGCCATGGAGCAAACACAGGTATACATTTCTCTCCGGCCACCGGTCTTATATATCTTCACAGGCACAGGTGCATACCTCTATGAAAGGACTGTGGATGACAATAGACTGCACATTGTGCAGATGTCTACTAGAAGTTTGCTATGGGTTGTGCATGTACGCAGGTACACATAGTGCAGGCTATGGTCAATTTGTACTTTTGCTGATATATCATTCTACCACAGAATGAAATACACACTTTATTCTTTCCAGCTCTTGTTTACATGTACTTAAGTTGAGCTTTTGTTGATCCATGCAATATGTGTGGTTGTTCAAGGCTGCGTGTTCTGTCAAATCCCGTCACCATATTCTGATGCTCCTCAAGCTAGAGCTGCTCCCTCCAGAATTCCCTTACAATGCTGCAAGATGTATGGTGGAATGTTGAAGATAGGCCTTCAGCCTTCTAGATCCACTGATTCACCACTAAAGATTCTATGGTACATCAGTGGCAGTTGACTAAGTCATAGAGCCTCACTCCATTTGCTCCTATGGTCTCGATTCCTTTATCCATTCCTCTTCTCCACCATAGTGTCCCTTAACAGAAACAACCAATAGAGTGGCTGGATAGTCTATTTAGTAGAATATTCACCTGGATACAGACAGTCATTGATGTGGAGGGTTGCATGGCACCATATATGTGGTATTTGGTAGAGAGACCAGGTGGTACATTCAACTTTTTTCCTTTACAACAAATCAAGTCATAGATGTTACTAGATTATCTTTAAATGTTCTAGCTCAGCAAAATGGCTGCCAGGACTCGATATCATATCTCAAAGTGTGTACATATTTTCGTACCCTCCAAGCACTTGACAGCCAGGGGTAAGGTATTCCTGGGAGTTGAGCTGGAGATGATCAATCTCGGTACCCCCACAGGGCAGCAAAGGCGCCCCCGTAACTTGTACAATATGTAAATTTCGTATTGTATTTAGCATGAGCTCAAAATAAACAACACAATTCGAAACTTAGAGGAGATTAACATAATACAATATCCAGAATAACAATTCCTATAACAATGACTTATACGTGGTTTAGCAATGGATACTGGAATGACACTTGGGGATATTCACTCACTTCAATATCAACACCAAAACCAGTACAAGTATTATTACCAGCACCACCACCAATACTAGGACTAACACAAACACTGATATTGATACTGACTACACTTAATGTAAATCATCAATCTGATATTCAATATCAACTGTAGAACATTAAAATAATCAAATGGTAAAAGAAACATCAACTGGTTGAAGTAGTACCTTTGATGAAAACTACTAGCAAGCGGGGAATATAATTTATACAGCCATAATATAGCTATTTGTCAGAATTCAATCTTTATAATACCATGGCAGTGAAATATGCAATGCATAGTCAAAGTTACATACCAGACCAGAATCGAGTGAAGATAGTCAAGAAAAAGTACTAACAGCACCCAATATTACCGAGTGTGTAACAGCTTACATGACAACTATGTCTGGAGATTTAAAGAATATATAATATTGGGTGAATATTTGGTAAGAGTTGAAAGAGTATTCTGCATGGAATCCTTGCTTTTAAATAGAGCAGAATATAGAATATCAACATACTACAGGTCAGCCAGTTAATCCTCTGTATATATATGTCTACTATCCTTTGAAGTATAATTCTGTATAGGTCACAGCTTGCAGGTATATTTACTTGGGCAATATGGAAGTCATTCACCAGGTGACAGATTCTACAGTGATATTAGTCAATGATACAGTGAATCAACTGTATGAGATGTATTCATGTGTACACAGATATTAATATATAATACTATTTAGATTGGCAACAATATTAGATATTAGATTGCAGAATAATACATGTGGAAACTATCCTCAGAAGCTGATGCCATTACCAATACCTGTACCAAAACCAAGTACATAAACAATACTCAGAGCACTGAAATTGAATGTGCCTGGTGGTACTTGGCATCAAAAATGTGACAAAACAACAATATAATTCAACTGACTATTTTATAATATACAAAGTAATTGACACAATAATAACCAATCAAAATGACACCAAATACTAACTGATTCATACAGTGGGAATTGAATATAATGTAAAATATTGTCAGAGTGATAAGAAAAACTCAGCTTGGAGGTTCTGGCCCAGCTAGAGATTCAGCTGAAAGTAATACTGTATATTTATACAGAGCATCTAAGTTGGGTATAAGTGATAATTGAAAGGATCTGAAAGATTACAAAATCTTATTATCATCATTAAGAGTATTTTCTTTTTGGAAAGTTTCTTTCTTGATAGAGAGGGGGGTAGAAGTACAATTGGTACATTATGGCTGAATAATATTTTTTTAATATACATATTTGCTACACCTCTGATATTTGACTGTACATATGTTGTATATTATACTAGCTCTTACTATATCTGTATTTACTTACCATACTATTCTTCCACAATGTAATTATTATTCATTATATTTAAATTTTTGCAGTATATAATATAGCTCAATAGCAATATTTACTACACAGTACTAATAGCAGTGTAAACAAACTATATACAATATTGATATTCAGTGAGTGATATCCACTATTGCAGCTATGACTCCAACTGAACTGCTCTCTGTAGAGCCAAAAGCCAGATACTAAGCACAGAGTCAATAACATGTAAACTAGAAACATTATTACAGAAGTGTGCGGTGGGTAGATAAATACTAAAGTTGCTACTTGCCTGACTTCTACTACTCTTCACCTCTTATATATCCTCTTCTCTGCTTCTTACTTTTTCTGCTGCCTTTCAACCTCTCCAAACTCAAGCTCTGGTTGCAAGCTGGCGGAAGACAATGTGTTCCGATTACCTTAATCTCCACAAGGGCGGCGAAGCCGCCTCCAGTTCTTGTATAACCATAAGCATTATAGCAATAACTGTGCGCTGGTTCAGATGACCCTCCTCTCCCCTAGACATTCAACCAACCGACACATCTGCATAGTAGGTTCAGCGTTATGCCGTTTCGTCGGGCAGTTACTGCACTGCACTACTGCACTAGTTGAGACCTGGGAGTGATGAACCGAATAGGCGCATGTTATCCCGAACCCAATCGGCGACAGCCTTTTTGTACACCTAGTCCATCACTACTCAGTAGCTGATGCACTAAGCCTTTACGTGTACATATTCGGCGTAGACGGGATAATCATTTTGGGTCGCAAACTACAGCCGTTTGTTACAACTTGAATTTCAAAGGTTGTAAATTTTGCCCTGAAAGATCAATCGGTCGTGAAACGCACCTCAGTGGATGTTGGGCATTGGTGGCAGTTATCTAGAAAAAGTTACTGAATCCCTGTCGCTGCAAACGCCACTACTGCAACGAAAACTGGCCCCGCCACTTGCCAATTGACACTGGTATAACCGGCCGTACTCGTTACTTCTGGAGTAAGTATTGGAAGCCGAACACCGTATCATTTGACTAAACTCGCAATTTTGGTAGTTCGTCTATTGCTCACATACCCCGTCAGCAGTCGCTCCTATTCGCTATGAAGAATCTAGCTGTCTCGCACCAAATGACGGCTTGTCAGTTGGACGAATAGATGCTGCCTAAACGCATCTTACACGAACTACACACATCGTGAATTCAGCCAAATACTGTAGTATGTGCTGTTGTCTGCACCCAAGCTCCTAGCTCTCCCCACAGTTCTGGGCTCCATTGTGGACGGATGACGCTCCGGTTTTGCACTTGCTAGTGGAGCCTCTTTCAACACTTTCTCAGCCAGACCTGTCTCATATCCTGGGGTTGCCCAATTTGGCTTCAGTTCCTCAAGGCCAATCGACGTTGTTGAGTCCGGCATGCTAGGTGACAGCTTTGCAATTCTGTGTTGCATATAAGCGTTTTATTGGTTGCCATAGTTGCATGCATGAGATAACCGCCCGGGCCGAGAACGCTATTGATTACCCAGCATCTAAAAGTAGAGGTCTAATGCAATGCAACAGCTCCTCAGCTCTTTAATAGAGCAAAACACATACCCATCTCCTCATTCCGCGTGCACTCATCTATCTACATCTTATGCTAAGAAGCTTCCCGCTCGCTCTTGTTCATGTTGGTACCGATACTGTACGCTCCTATGCCAGACCTGCTGAGCCCTCTCTTCGTACTTGACAATAATCAAGACCTATCGCCGATATATCTATCCTAGTATAGATATGCCTGCTGAGTCGTAATCGGAACCTACTTATGTTTCTATCTATCACTCCCCGTTACTTTCGATTGACATTTCTCTGTTTTAGATACACGAACCTGTGCTCGATTATCACTCAAAAGTCATCCTTTTAACAACGAAAAATATCCTATTGATATTCTGCTCTATCCTACCCGATGCATTACGGTATCACGCTAGCAATAGATTAGCTGCGATGTCGTCTTGAACGCTGTATCAATCTATGCTGATGACTTGAACAGATGTGCTGAATCGAAGAAACAGATTCCAGAACTGTATTTCATCTCACCAGGTTCTATGTTTCAACTGTTATTCTGAGCCACGCTGTGGTAGTCAATTGTTGATATGGCCGCATGACAGAACGTCTATATTCTCCTACCATACCAAGCTTCTACAAGCGCAGTTCAAGCCCCTCGATGCCAACGGTAAAGCATATTGTCGATGTGTTGATCACCCAACACGTCAACCACAAGTTCGACCGCAAACGCTTACAATCAAGATACCTTGACTTCGCTTTTGGCCGGGGTGGGGCCGATGAACCACACTACTTGAACTCTTCCGTGACCTCGAAGCGTCATGTTCGATACAATACTCCCTAGTTTCATGATCGGTGCCTACAAATTCTGATCTTCACAGATTTCGTATCCTCCGGAGTACAGCGACTTCTTACAAAGGTGCTGAGTGCTACATATACTTAACTGACCGTAACTATAGAGCAGTGGCAAAGCACATAACCGCAGATCTCTTGTATATATCTCGAGTCTTTCCCGTCACGTTTTGTTCATGTACAGTCGTTAGGATGATCATAGCTTCTGTAACCGGCAACAGGTATTATGGATTATATGTGTCAATCTATAGATCTAAAGCGTGGTTGTTCAGCCCTCTTAATTCTTCGTGCTGTGGAGCTATCCTCGCCATGCGCGATTCATACCCTAACCCTGTTCTCGGTTCGACATGTGAGCCGGGTGAAGTGCACAGAAATTCTCATAGTGACTGTCCCCGACCTATGTAGTTTGCGTCGTAGTACCGTTATGACTGTAGTACCTAGATTCAGAAATACCCGGAATCCGGTGATGTATATCCTCTATATCCTGTGAGAACTCCCCCGGTTTTAGTTTCGGCCAGAGGCCTAGAAGATCACACGATACACTGCACAACAGAGAACCATCAATGACCGCAAAATCGATGTATCCATAATGACGTCTTCATGGCGCAAAAACAAACGCATGTGCACCTGATTCGATTGTCCTAAGAGGCTACACTATATCCCCATACGTTCGGACTTCCGCACTTGGTCGGCGACTACTGTCCTTCGTAGATATAGTAATACGGTATTCAAATATATATCTCATTTCGGGCAACATTCCCAATCGCCTGTCGCCAAATGTCGGCGTCCCTTCGCAGAGGGAAATGTTCTTCGGCCGTCGTGAATATTCCTTGGCCACCGGAAATCATACCTCCCCTCCTGGCGTAATCATAATTTGTTTCGCTAGTAGCCATAAATACTACAACGATTAAACCCACTCCACTCATTAGGGACTCATGCATTAGTCGATAATTTGGCCCATACCGGAGTACTGAGCGCCGCGAAACGACAGCGGTCCACCACCAGACTGTCCGTATGGCGGTTCATACACTCCAAGGTTTACTACAAGGCTGTTCCCAGACATATACCCAAAGTAGAGCACTTCACCGTGCTCTGTGCATCACCGCATTCTGGTCGTAGCCTCAGAGTGAGCGGGCAACGTCAATATGAGGCCAAACGAAACCTAGCAAGACAGGAACTCGATCCGGTGCTGTCTCGACTATGATGGATGGAAAGTAAAATGTCAACTGATGACTATAAGGGCGATTATAGTGTCCATTGTGAAGTGTGGAAACAAGGTGAGGTACGAATTTACAAAACTAAATAAGATGCGACTCTGCGGCTGATCTGCATACTGCTGGTAGACTCTTTTGGCTATGCAAAAATATCGCGATGTGATGGGCTCATGATAACATCTGAAGGTTCATTAACCTATTGAGCCAACAGAAAAATAATGGGACTTTAGAAAGCAGATAAAACGTGCGGCTCGGTTCAAAACGTTGAGGTGATGCGTTATCGAACCGCATCTAAAGCGGCCACCCGATTCTCAACAAAACGGCTGGGTAATAGAAATGTATGTGGATGCAGAAGACATGGCTTAATCAAACAGCCCATTCGTGCGGTACCTGTCAGTGATGGCAGAAAGCCGTTTTCGAGTGTGGTCATATATCATACTCACTAATGATTTTTATGTTTCTGATTGCCACACTACGACCGTTTGTTGAATTTGCTTTATAGCTAACATGTTGTAGATTTCATCAGTGAATTTTGATCAATGGTTAGTCTTTGTCTCGTTCCTAGCTGTCAGATGCTATAGGCGGTAGTGCTCTGAAAACGGCGGTTTCTGAAGGGGAGGAAGGGTAGAGGAAGGGAATCTCCGTCATCTATCCGGCCATCCGGAGGGAGAGGGAAAGCGGGCCCTGTCATATTCTAGATAGAGTGAATACAGTATGATTAAAACAAACAAAACGAACAGTGGTTTCTGATTGCTGGCAAATCTGCGACTAATATATTTGTGAAACCTACGTTTGCCAGATTTCGATGCTACTATCTAGCTGGTTTCAGACGTCAAGGCGAAATTGTGGTGGTATACCGCTGATCAGAACAGCTTGTTGCGGAGGGGAATCGGTCTTTGTCATACTCTAATTAGAGTGAATACAATATGAATAAACAACAACAACAACAACAACAGCTTGTTGCGTGCACATCGGTTATGTTGGTACAATTCAGCAAAGACGGTTACAGGGATATGGGTGGCGTCCATGGATAAACAACCTGAGACATCATATGTGTAACTCCACATGGCCTCGCACCACATACTGTTCTCCCTTAATATCGCAGTTCTGGGATAAATTTTGTGTGTATGCATGCCGACGGCGCCAGTACATACAAGCTTTGGCCGTCGCTTATAACCTGTCATCTGGCCGTTTTGACTTTTGATCGTCTCCTTAAATTAGTCTAATAGTGTCTGAACCGAAACTATCCCTTACGCTCGGTAACCTTCAGTCGTACCCTTTTCTTTTCGGATATAGTTATGAGTAAGTACCTTTTTCTTCGGATATAGTTATGAGTAAGTATCCTTTCCTTTTGGGTATATTGTGAGTAAAAGAGTAACATCAGAAGTCAAGCCATTGAATCAAAGTCTTTGCAACACAACGATCTTTTACTCATACTGTACCTGAAAGGAAAAGGATACAAATCAAGGGATACCGAGCGTGTAGCGGATAGGATCTTTGCGTGTTTGCGGAGAGGGATTTACCAACCCCGAAGTCTACCGAACAAAAATGTATTCACTCTAAACATTTCCAGTGCGACAAAACCAAACCAAAAAGGGTACTGGTGGGGATAAAGAAACGCAAAAAAGCAAATGTAGCATCTGAATCTTAAACCTAATCTGCGTACCGGCGGTAAGATTGATTACGTTCAGGCGCAAATAAAGTTTCCCGGAACAAGTAGCAATGCAGGCGCCACCAATCAAGTATCTGTTTGTGGTTATTGAAAGGTGCACATGTTAGTTTCACTCCAAAACCAAGTACCTGCAGCAAAAGTAACATTGCATCTGAAGCTTAAATTCATTCCCAATAATATTCACCAACCACAATCAAAACATTCTCATTGATCAAGCTCATACCATCACAACTAGAAGCAAGAACAAAGGAAGGCGTTCGTGATATCTGAAATGCTTTAGTAGTATCCACAGGGACGTCCCAACGTAATTCGTTTTGTTCCAAAATGCGATCTAATAGGAAGTTGAAAAAGTTGCTAACCTTTTCCCTGTGAACCGTACAGGATCTGCTCTCGTCCCCGAAATTTTCTTTGCTCTGAAACTATTATAATTGGCTGAGGCGGTTTTTTTGCACTGAAGACCTGGTGTATTGCAGTATTTTTTGAAGAACTGCAGGATGCAGATCGGCTGTTCTTACCTACTATCCACTCTTAGCCGAGCCTGATTCCAACTCCAAAACTTCCGAGCGAATGATGGTTGCCATGGGGAGTCACTTTGAGTTTATCCTGAGCTAGTCGGCGATATCATCTAACCGAAGATAGCAACATCCAGGTCGATCTGTGGATTCGATTGGAGCAAAACAGGCTCACCATCTTTATTGCAATTGCGGCGCTTCAAGGCTACACCTTGACAACACGGATATGCGCTGCAGACGCCACTGGTTGCTTTTCTTGACAGCAGGGGTTCAGCTAGGTTTTTGTGCTCGGTACGAGGAAAAATTTGAGACGCACACACTAAAAAGAAGAAAAGAAGCAAGTAGTCGTTTGTTCAATTTCGTGCTAAAGGGTACTTTGCGACAAAGCTCCCATAATGAATCATCTGCCAATCGCGGTTATTCCTTCCCATTGGTTCTGCGCTGTTCCAGATCCTTTTACGTACCCGAGAACCGAGTACTTTTTTTCTTCTTCGTCATAGATCTGCATCTCGAAAGTAATTGGTATGCCTATCGAAAGTCCAATCGCCTTCAGTGTGGAGAGATGATCATCGGATGTGTATACTCAGTAGGAAACTATAATGAGGGACAGTGGTATGGACATTCGAAATTGTACTAGTACATACATATGACCCCTATCACATACGTGATTCGTTTGTTTCGTTTGTTTTACTCTAACTAGTGTATGGCAGTACCCGATTCCCCACCTCCTCCGGATGGCCGGCTAGGTGAGGGAGATCCTTATTCCCCTATGATTGTTTTTTTTAGCTATATAGCAAACTTCACTCTAAACCCCGAAATTTATAGCGCCTCAATTACAACACTTTGAAAACTAAGATCGATAGAGCGCTTAAACTGAGTCGATCTTAGTTCTCTAACTAATTGTATCTGTGGTTTGGTGGTGCTGAAAACTTTCTACGAAGCGTCCCCCATCATATAACAACGTATAATGCACTTTAAGGTACCTTACCGCAGCCAGACTCACCATAAAGATACGTGGGTGGTAGTGCCGACATTATAGCGAGTACCTGCAAAAAGCAAACCTCCCTGGCGTCATACCAATCATTGTTGTCAACGTTACCCCGCATTTATTCAACAGTCAATATCAGAAGCTCGTCGCTCAACAGTCATACTAGTCTTACCATACCCGTCATGTTTTTGGACACACTCATATGATGCAAATTCCTCCCACCCGAGATCCGTCGCAGCGCTGAACGTCTACTACACCAACGCACAGAACTACGACGCCATTATGCGCTCTATCATCTCTCTCTCTCTTTTTGTATGTAGTGTCCAACCCCACCGGTGTTCGATTCAAACATCGGCTACATGCACTCCGCCGGCCGGTTGTGGGCACCGACTGAAACGGCTATTCCACAATATACCACCATCGCTTTGACCTATTGCGCTTTTACATACCTATTTTCTTTGAGGGTCATCTCACGGTCCAACTGTCCCAATCTCGATGGAATTTATGTTCACATTTGGCTCAATGCACAGCACGAACTCATTCGAACCCTTTCCCATAGAAAGATTGCGCTTTAACCACCATACATAATTCGTCGCGTATGGTTAACCTACCTTTAAAAGGAGTGGTTGGTATCCCTTTGCAAGGAATGGGCGGTTTATATAAAGCCCGTTTGAATAGGCAATTGCGGGTAGGGACGACGGTGGGGTTTGAGACGACATCAACATACATATTCGATTGGTACACCGCTACTCTCCGTCACGCCCCTCCCACTGCCGAAGATTATATTATGGCTACAATGAGGATGATGACATTATGGTGGAAAAGGAATGCGGTTTCATTTACTCTAGGGCTCTGCGGCTGGATCACACATGATTGTAACACCGATCCTTTGTATTATCCATTCTTTACCGAATACAGAATTCATTGGACTACCCATGAGCTACGTGTTCTTTTGTGTGTGTGTGTTATATTGAGGTAGTGACCATTGCCTCAGGCTACGGCTGCACTGTTTGATGCTCTGGTTACATGACAATCTATATGAAGTACTTAGCCGTATTAGGATGGACCGGCTGTGGAACAATTAAGCTGGGTGAGAGATACCCTTCAATTAAGGTACAGAAGCCATCTTTATGCCAAGTGCTTGAATCGCTGGTAGGGTTTCCAGAGCCTTGCACCCTCCGGTATCCTAATTCAAGGGGCGTTTCAATTAGCGGCTTATACTGCTGTGTTGTGAGCTAGCGTACGCACGCGTGGATGTGCTGTGACTGAAGTCACCTGATAGTTCGCTGAGATATCGTATCTTCTCTACCTAAACCGGAAGCATAGCTGCAGATGATGATAATTTATGTCAATTGTGCGACAATAAACAGCAACTAGCCACTCCAAATACTGGAACCCCATCCAAATCATATTCTGGGGCCCAGTATGACATCTCAAACCATTCGTGACGTCCAAAATGAGAATGTTACATAATTTAGCCAACGGCTCCCTCGGGTGATCATCCATATGTGACATAGAGACATCCCTAGCTTATGTCAACATGTCTTAATGAACTCGAAAGCCCGTTTTATGGCTTCCATTACAGACCTTCAGGTTCGTCCGCTCAGCAGGTGTATCGCCATTGAACTTATCCCGCCCGATGATAATCGTTCTACCCACGTACACTTCTACCCGGACTATTGCGGGTTTGATCTTAAGTCAAGACGACGAGTGCACAAGGATGCGTGAAGGCCGGGCGGACAATATTTCACAAAGGGGCAACAAATCTACCGAAAGTTACGAACAAAAAATCATTTCCCTCCATTACCTTGGGGCATAATATCAGTAGTTGAGAGTGTGAAATGAGATCGATTCCGAAGGCGCAAAATCCCCCACTTTGCTATCGAAGCAACTGCGGCTGTTGGTCCGGTGGCTCATGGTGGTGCGCTCCGTGACCGAGGCTCTATATGTTGCCTTCATTACCTAGACCGGGAGTCTCTGAGCTTGTGAGACGATGGAAACACGATTCCGCGCCGAACAGCGAGTGATTGACCCAACCCAACGATAACTATTCACCATTTTAGTGGAGTTAAGTGTACATCCTGGACAGAGTGATCATTGACAAATCTAAAATTCCACTGGTTAAGTAAAACAATGTATCACGAGGGAGGGTAATCAAGTTCCCGGATCACCGAGTGCTACAAGATGCTCATATATCTCTTATTGCTAATGCATGATGAAACGTACGATACCTTTCACCAGGGTAAAGTCCAGGCTTCGGCACAGCCGCGATACTGCCGTCTGCAAGGTTTCAAAGTTTCGTCACATGCAAGGATGCATAAGTAGCATGGAAAAATAATCAGCAGGTCAATTTCCGTTTGCAGTGCGGTGCATCGTATTAATCAAGTAAGGCGCGGGGTTATCCCTGCTGGCGGAATTACAAGCCCGTCCATATCGGCATGAGATGTCATCATGGCCAGAGTAATGACTAGAAATCTATTTCTATGAAAGGAACTTGAAAACTCCCACCACTTAATAATGTGTCCCAATATTTCCCACATAATCCCACACCATGACGTAAGAGATATTAATTACCCGATGCTCAAACACTGCCCCACCAGGAATCGTGCGAAGGCACATGTAATAGATAAAATGCAATATAAGCGGTAACCAACGACGATAATATGGTGGTGAATGGAACTAATAAACTTGCAATAGAGTAGCTTTCGCGCACTAACAAACCCCAGCCATGGTTGTGGTCAATAGCCTGCTGGCTAGTCTTCGGGATCCTTCGTAAGCACTCTGTGCTGCCTTGTATGCAGTGAGGACTGTGGAAAAAATGCATCATTTCGTCTTCTCGCAGGGGTTGAGTAGGAGAATAGTGTGAGTAACCTGTATTCGAGCGTTGAAACTAGAAAAAGGCGATCATTAGCTCTGAAAGCTACAATTGTCTTAAAGGGAAATTAACTTCAACTTTGACAAACTTGAAAGACGAGACCTTTCGCATATTCCTGGCATCACTAAGCTTGCCATACATTGTTCGCAGCCGTCGGAATAATTCGTCATCATATCCTTCCCCCAAGATAGGCAACGAAACTAGCTCCGAGACCGTATGGCGGCTGGAGAAAGACGCTTTATTAACACAAAGAGAGATGAAACTACCACTCATCTCAGATGTACGCATCCCTATATCTAATTTCACCGATTCTGTAGCGCTGTGGGTGCTCTGAAGCTGAGGTTTGTGACTCGGAGGGTTTTCACTTGTGGATTGAATGGTTGAGTGGGATCCCTGCTGGTGGCGGTGGTACCTCTCGACTAAATCTGATGGAACTGCCGCAGTAAAAACCTTTCCGCATGTCTGAAATACGTTAGAAAGAATCCGTCTGTGCTTTGGAGATAACGGTACTTACACATCTCCACCTGACATTCCTCTGCTTAGGGGAATGTTGGGTCTCCGTAGACCTCCACACACACGGTGTTGTCTGCACATTGAAGACAGTCTTGAATAGTTCTTTCATTTTGCCATATATAGTAGTGTTCGATGGAGGTAATATTTCGAAGTCGCTTCTTCTAGTAGCAATCACTGTGGCGAGGTGATTGACAACCATTTGTGTAGCCTCATCCTCAAGACCGTTTATACGAACAGAAATTTCTCTGGTTTCCCAAATTCTTGTAGGTGAGGCCTGCGGAGGACCGAGATGAACAGGGGTGCTAAGATGATCTAGTAAAGACTGCAGACTGAAGCTGCTAGACCGCACAGCAGGACTCTCAGTGTCGGGGTTAATGTCAATATCCTCCCTTTCCATAGCTCTAAATGATGTGCGATCAAGCGTGACGAAAGCTTTGATGGTGTCGACTACTGTTGTACGAGCAATACCTGGTGGTCGGGTGACTTGCACTTGAAGCTCACGACTGTCGTATGGGCCGATTTCGTCATAATCTGTCATGTCAGGATAGATTTGGGTGATCCCCCAGAGTGGTTGTAGGTTAAATATAGCAAGGTATACCGCCTGATCTGAATTGTTTTCAAACATAATCGTAATTTCATCACCGTCTTGCACCTCAACAGTCTCCTCATATGATCCATCAAAAAGGTGGTCTGGCATATCAGAATATATCATAATGGGTTAGACCTATAGGATGAGTATTAAGGCTTACCTATCACTCGGAACGAGAGCTTTCCGCTGAGAGGTGTGTTGTCGGGCCCTTTCAAATTTTTGATAACCCGGTATTCTGCCAAGCGTATCACACGCTCGATGAATATGCGAGGGATACTGCAAGGAACAAAATTTGGGATTGGTTTCATGGCAGATGTATGCCCGGTCCATAGTTCATACATGCCGATGTCGTCTACCATCACAGAAAAGGTATCAAAATCGTCATCACCGCTACCGCCGATACCAGAATTGACAGAGCGTTCAAGAACCAAAGGAGCTATGCCAGACGAAAACATATTCCAATTAAGTGCGTGTAATCTTTTCACTGCTTCGTTTTGATGAGTTCGGTAGTTGTTCTCGAAAGGTGCATATATGCGGGTCAATTGTTTGACAATCTGGACTTTCGATTTGCGATCGGTGACATCCATATCAATCGCCCGTGTGAGTTGTTTTATGCCGTTGGGAACCTGTGTGTCTTTTGGATAAATTGTGTATTCGGTTCCGGTGTGAGCTTGAACTGCATTGAGTGTACTCCAAGTTCTTTCCATGTGGAAGAAGGAACGTTCCGCGCTTCCGGCAAAGAAGGGTACTTGTGCCTCACTGTATTCATTATGAAGATGGCGGATGCGAATGTTATCGTGGATCTTTTGGTAAAGCATGCGGTTTGTTGTATACCCCCCGGTATTAAGAGCATCCAACATCCAGTAAGTCAAGGCGCCGTGCCATTGTCCCCGAGGATCCGGGTAAATGTTCTCGTAGGCCTTTCCGTCTTGATGGCATGCGGCGAAGAGGTCATATCCTTCAGGTTCAAGAAGCCAACTCTGCCTTTGCCGAAAAGGGATATCCTGTAGGACCCCCGAGGGCTGGTCTGAGGGCAGTATATTGCCGTCAATCTTAGTAATTCCTCGACAGAGTGCTCCTTCACAACCCACACTACCAGAATGACAACAATCTAGCGTAACGGTGACCATCAATCGTTTGTGCACCATGTCGGCGAGCAGGCTTGCTAGGTCTATATCTCGCAGGTAACGACCACCGGTGCAGATATTGGTGGATACTAAGGCTTCATCAATTCCTCCATAGCCCTTAATGTTAGGGAATATGGTCGCAACCTTTGCCCCATGGCCGGAGTAATGAATGTAGACCAGGTCTCCAGCATTGGCACCGTCGGTTACTGACTTGATTGCTCGTACCATGTTCTCGTACGTTGGTATAGTGTCGATGTCTTCCTCTGGTTCGTTCTGGCGGACATCCTTAGGCACCGACGCCGTAAGCCTTCTGATACACTCCTTTTCTACTGAAAACGTGCTAGTGATACAATTTTCAATGGCATTAATATCACTCACACAACCGCGTAGTGGGTGATAGCTGACGTCGAGGTCCTGCCGAGCGTTACCGTGAGAATAGAAATCGATACCGATGAGAATGGCCCATCGTTTGGGTGACTCTGCAGCAGCCATTGTTGAATATTTTGCTCAATTTGTTGTGAGAAAATGGGCCTCTCAATGGACGTCTCGCAGCCGTAGAGCTGAGGACGGCCTAAATCTTTGGATAGGTGCACACGCCGTCTTGAAGAGTGAATGCAGTATAATTAAAATAAAACAGGCTGTCTTGAAGAGTAGACTGAATTCCCGAAGCGTGTGAAGCGGGTTGGCTGGGTCGACGACGTCGAAATCCTGAGTGGTTTGAGGGGATGTTATTGCTATAACTAGTTTCACTAACTCCTGGTTAAGCTCAAGGCTCCACATGTGAACCCCCACCAATGACTTCGATTGGTCCTACGGAACCCCCACGGGTTGGCCGGAAGCCATTTTAAAAAAGGTCTCATGTAGTATGGATCATCATGTCAAAAATCTCGCGCAAAAGTGGCAACAGGAGCAAATATTAACGACTCAATTCATTTTCGCAACGTTGAATGCTACAATGTTTAATGCTTCAAACGAAAACTTCAATAAAACACTTCCTTAGTTTGCCGTGCGCTTCTGAGAGCTGGATACAAAAAGGAAATACTATCGCCGAATATGTGCACGCGATATGATTGTTGGAATATGCAGGTCTGATAGCATCTAACTAAATGTGAGCAATGTGTAGCCTGTACTTGCTCTGGTTGTACCGTATACTGCGATACTTCGGCACGCAGCATTAGCTTAAAGCTTGCACTAGCAGCACAACACTAGTTTTGGCCGCACGCACATCAGTGCATTAAGAGCTAAATGTAATGCGCTGTTGCCTTGCCGGCAACTCGTGAGCTTCCCCATAATAAATCATATTTATACGTTTACCTAATTAACTTTCCTACAAACAAGCGTATTCGTGCATGTTCCTACAGCAGCTTACAGAAACACAACTTTGAAGGTTGAAGTAGCTGGAGTTGTTGGTACACTGATTAATCATGCACGCCATGACCCTAATCTCGGAACCCTGGCGGGCCCATGACCCTTGTCTGTGTAGTGATTGTCTAGGCGGACAGGTTCGTAGCCTGGTTAAACTATCATTCTAAGCTGTAGATTTCCAGGCCAGCTCAAGTTCATCGCGACAACTGCAGAATCAACCAGTCTCTTGGCTCGCTACCGCTTTCCGCCTTTCCTGCGATATTTGTCTGCAAGAAGCACATTGTCTCAGTTCAGAAGATGCTGTGCCGGGAAGCTGCCTGAATCGCATTCCAACAATTCCCTCGTTTCACTCTGCCACGCCCTGGCTTCCACAACATATCTGACCGCCGAGATGGTTTGCCTTCCTCAGAACCCCGGTAAAGCGCACAGCCCAACTAAAGACACTCATCCAGGTGCAGTATGCCAGAATGTAATGGTTCGGTACGGATGTAGCTTGCGGAAACGGAAGGACCGGTCGTAGCATAAAGATGTGAATGACCAAGGACATGGTTAGTCGCGCACATGTCAGCCGGCCTACGTGTCCCTTGCGGAAGGTAGATGTGTTACCGAGTTGAGGTTTCTGGAGGCAATTAATCACTTGTAAAGTGAATGAATATCATACTACGTGTTCGATGTTGACGAGTAGGCCTATAACATCACAAGCTATCAGGCACGTGTTTCTTTGCTTATTCGGGCTTAGCATACGTGTTCAGAACGCGTTTGCATTTAGTGAGTGAATATCACCACATTGCATTGTATCACCTTTCGTCCTATGCTAACATCCATTTGATCTCAGTACAAATAATCTCTGCTCTACAGAACTCTACCATAGGAGGGTATGTTTCCCAGACGTCCTAGCATCATCGCACTAATTCATCCACAGTCGATCTTCAAAACACATCCTTTGTCCTATAATACTCTTACTCAGGGTCACAATGAACTTAGAGGACACTCACGGAACCTTCAGCATGGACAACGCTCCACATCCTCGCAGGATCCTAACGCGCCTAAGGTCCAACTCTCATGGGTTTGGGGATTTTCGAGGGTCGAGCTGCGGTTGAGTCTAGCTCATATTACCCCTTCATATCGCTGCACTATAGCAACTGCAGTTGGTGTTTACTTGTAATAATAGAAAGTTTATATTGATCATCCCGGCCCGGAACGCCGGTCACTGTCGGTAGTAATTCGTTGATATTATTTTTTCCCGACCTGTCTGGCCGCGTGGGCCTGTCTTGTTGGACGTACTGATGACCGGGAAGCAGGTAATATTCGGGATGTACCGTACGAGACGGCTATTCATGTCTACAACATAGGGTGTGGGTCTGCCAACACGTACCATAACTTACTCCAAACTTGATGTCAAAGTTTGAATCTATTGAACTGGATTCCAAAAGGCAGCTGTATAACATAGATGTAAACAACCCTTGCCAACTATAAAATCTGGTTATGGCGCATCATTGGGTGTTCTTGTCTCTTTTATATTGATATATATTTCTATGGTTCTGAAATCATATAAGATTACTCAACTAATTCAAATATAGATAGTTGATCTAGAGGTATACTTTACCATTTAATATATTTCAGAAGGATCTAGCTTTTTGGTATATATCTTTCAGTTTCATGAAATATATATAGCTATGTTATATATTTAAATTATATCATCTATAGTATTTGATTACCATTTTGATAATTAGTAATAATATGAATAAGAAGAATAAATGTAATATATAATATTTCAAACAAATTATCACAATGTTATTTTCATTACAATTGGAATAATTTGTAGATGAGTTTCTGAAAATTGTATTCAAACTACATATATTAGATTATTTAAATAGTTATCAATATATAGTTTGATGAATCTATGTTATAATTGAAAATCTGTCTTGCTATGTAGAAATAATATATCTCTATCTATATATTAAATACGAAATATCCACTGGAAATAAACTTAGGTATTAGCCAGAGTATATACAAAGAACTAAAGAATATATACTATTATATATTTACTAACAGCAAAAACCACTCTTGTATTGGGAACAATAGAATGGTAGCTCAGTAGAATTGTATATTGATTATCATATTCTTCAATCAAATATTCAATAATAATTATTTCAAATGTAATATCACCTAAATTTATAATAGTACAAAAGCTACATGCAAACCTCTTAGAAAATCTGATTGGTCTTACCAGTGCTTCTAATTAACTCCCAACACTGCCAGGCCCCCCTTGAAGCTAGCAATATACCTTCAAATGCTGTAAAAGTATTCTGAAGTGTACTAGAAAGCACTTGCAGTTATTGAGATAGATTCAGGATGTTATAATATTTAACTGATATGACAGTCAAATGATGGAGAAGTCAAAACTACTGTGTAGTTCAGAGCATGACTATGAAACTAGTAGAGACCATATGTGCCTGACTGTGAGAGACTTCGAAAGCAGCAGATAATACCTGTGTTCAGCTCTGCTGGAACCTGAATACCTGGTGTGGTATTCTCAACGCTTTGGTTCTTAGGATCCAATAACTACAAGCCATTTTGTGTACCATATTCATCATTGTTACACTTACAAGAAGACTCACTATATCATATCATGGCATGTATAATCTATCCAAGTTTATGTATATATATATTTATAGTTAATCTTGCTGTAGACAGGACTTGAGTGCAATCTGAGAAGTACCAAGTAACATGATCAAGTAAACTTAGAATTTCACTTGGAGGTAGTAATTGAGCTTTTGTGGAGATGCAATTCAATGGAGGCCATAATTGGGAAAACTCAAAGATGCACATGGAGGCCAAAATCGAGTCAACACAGAAATGCACTTGTATGTGGTGAGTGAGTAAGTCAGAAGATGCACTTGGAGGCCATCAACAAGTAAGTTTGAAGACACACTTGCACACAGTGATTGAGCATGTTTGGAGATACACTTGGAGGCAATAATCATGCAAATGTGGAGGCTGCAATTGTGCGAGTTAGGAGATGAAATTCTTTGTTCCGATTATGTCAACTCGGAGGATATGATCAACTGAGTATGGGGATGCACATGGAAGCCATGATTATATAAACTTGGAGGATGTAATCAATCAAGTTTGGAAATATACATGGAGGCCAACAATATGTAGATTTGGAGGAGTACATGGTGGTAGTCATTTTCAAGATGTTTGATCTGGAGGCTGTCTATTGGGAGCTGTGATGGGAACTGAGTTTCAATTCATAGGTTAACTTGTATTGATGGGATTACAGTAAGTATAGTACAATGATGCCTGCTGAGAGATGAGAGTGGGGAGACTAGCTGGAATTGACAAACAGTCGATTTTGGATTGATGCTGTACTCAGTGAGTGCTGTATTCAGTGTATAATGTACTCAGTATATGCTATACTCTGCGATTACCCATTATCATAGCATAGGGAGATGGAGAGTAATTGCTGAATTTCATATTCTCAGGTGATGGTAGAGTTGAACATAAGAAAGAGAGAAATAAGAGGATATGGGGGAATTCAACATGAGAAACTGGTACTTTGGAGTATTTAAGGTGCAGGAGAATTGACCATGACTTATACAACATATACAACTGCTGACCCGATGGGTTGGCATGAATATGTGACATAGTTTAAATCCAATTAGGCAAATTGTACTTCCATATTCCCATATCTGCACATATCCTCCATATCCTTGTCATTGTCATCCCCCATTAATCTTTTTTGTTCACAATTCTACTCTCATTGAAGAACACAAAGTCAACTGCTCCCTCTGAATACCTCCATCGTATAATTATAAGTTTACACCAAGTATAGTATGAATATAGTACAGCATCCGCTGAGTACAGCACCCACTGATGATGGACTATCTTCTATTCTTTCTAAAGATTACAAGTTGACTGCGAAGTTAGTTTTAGCTTCCAGTGTGCACCTCCAACAGATTGACCGTCACCAGCTAGCTCTGCCCAGCTACTCAAAAGAACAGTCAACATATCACATTCCAATGGTTGTAAGTTAACTGACCAATCAGTAAAGTCTGAGCAACAGTCACACCTACCAATTTACTGCCTTTAGATCAACTGCCTCGAGATCAACCATCTCGAAGTACTAGTTCAATTTCACCCAATCATGGTATCTGAGTGGGTCACCTAACTCATGTAATCGCATCCTCCAAGTTCAAACAATCATGGCACCCAAGTGCATCTCCAGTTTCGCAAACTCACAGCTTTCTAGTTCATCCAATGATCACCTCCAATTGTCTCTCCACAGTGGCTTGATCACAACCTCCAAGTTCACAGAATCATGCCAACCAAGTGCAATTCCAAACTTGCTCGATAATGACCTCCAAGTGTATCTCTAAACTTAGTTGATCAAGGCATCGCAGTGCAGCTCCAAACTCATTTGATCACAGCCTGGAATGTTGCATGACCATGGCATCGAAGTGTATCTCTCAATTTGCTCAATCTTGGCATCCATATCTGGCTTTAAGTTCACTCCATTGCCATCTTCAAGCACACTTCAAATCACTCTCAGGCACAACCTCCAGCTAGTTGATCTATAATGTCTGCAGATGGATAGCAGTATTGCCACATAGATACATGAAAATATAGATGAGAAGACAAACTGAATACATTAATTTTAATGATCATTTCGCCATTAGTAGTAACTACCATGACCAGATGCACTTGCCGTACTTGCAAAGAAGATGTCATTTCCCACAGACATCACTACATCAATCCATGCTGCTTTGCGGCATGTTGCCTGTACTGCCAGGCAATTTGAGGCTGGTTACCTTCATTTCGAGGTTGTTCCCTGATTGTCACCAGTCTTCCTATATTGTTGGAGAATGGTCGCCAGTGCCCCCTGGTGCACCTGAAGGCAACTGCATCCATGTGGTCAACTCTGGGATTTGACCACATCGCAAATCTGGTCTGACAACTGCCAATTACTCCCAGGGCCTCCCAGAGGCTCCCTGTGACAAAAATACATCATGCAGATAAGTATGATATGAAATGGGATATTGATAAATAATTGTTTCATGATATCATTTGGAATTTTGGCTCTATAGTTGAAAGACATTGCCTGAGTGTCTGTACTAATCTTATAGTATACCAGGTAGAACATTAGTCATCTGTGTGAAAGGTAACTTTGAATATATCAATCAATTTAAATTATTGACAAGCTGACTCTCAGAACGTTGTCAAACTTGCTTACTCAATTGTAACATATTTGCTTTCCCAGGTACATTATGCCTGCTATTTCAACTCTGATATGCTGATGCATCAGCAAAAAACATTTCCGTCCGGGCGGAATGGCTCCGTCAGAGTGGACGTGCTCCGACAGAGCCGTCAGAGACACCCCGGTGGCAGACTACTCCGGGCCCAGCGCCAATAGGACGCGTCGGGTTGCAAATCGCCCTCCGATCGCGGTTTCGTCGTTTCGTATCGCTCTGTCGGTATCCTATTGTAAACGAACACCGTGGGGTTGTGGCCAACTGTGACAATACATCGGAATGGGTTCATTGGGTACGTCAGCAAAATGTATATCGGTCCGGAAGCCACACGCAGGGTTCCATAAGCACAAAGCATTTCGTCTATCATATTCGTCTTTGTTACAGTCACAAGATTCGCTACCTCATAATATGGCATGCATTATTGAGGTATCTCTATATATATACATCGACGGCTGTGAGCCCACCATCGACATTCCGCCACACCTCTCGCGACATCCAAACGGAATTCGTGAGAAAGAACGGTTCTAGCTCGAAGAGCCTAGCAAGAAAGTGAGAAGATATGATACTACCCGGCCGTGAGAATCCACGCAATTGCGTGGATCCAGATGAGATGAAAATGAGATGATGTCTATCTACCCCGGGGTCTCCCGAATATGTACTCCCCGTCGCT
>Ga0307515_10006119_pt1 | contig 24192 bp, 31 predicted proteins | sample 17_EM_MG_FD_194513 | JGI IMG/M metagenome (GOLD analysis project Ga0307515, IMG submission 194513) | Populus trichocarpa ectomycorrhiza microbial communities from riparian zone in the Pacific Northwest, United States - 17_EM | ecosystem: Host-associated > Plants > Roots > Unclassified | place... | reverse complement strand
GTAGCAGTCATTCAAGTATACCTGAGTGAGGTTCCTCTTCTGCCGCAACTACCGCCGCTGCTCCCTGCTCGCTCGTCCAGCGCTTGGGTTGATAGTCAATCTCACCTGGATCTTCCAAAGTGGTGACCTCCATAGTCGCTCTCAGCAGCCACTGCATTCCTCATTCGTTGATAGAATGTCAGTACAACCTCTTGCATGCTTTCAGTTGTCCTTCATATGCGGTATACCGATAAGTTTCGGAGGAGGAAATGACCTCACCGCACTCCACGAGGCCGCTTGCGACATACGTGGGTGTCCTTGGTGGTGCATCTGCTACCACCGATGCACTGTCGCCATCTGGTGGCCTTCGTGCTGCACTGTCGTCATCATCTGACCTCCGTGCTACACTTTCGTCGTTACTTGACCTTTGTGCCTCTCCGTCGACTGGAGTTTGTAGTGATTAGACGACCTGCAGTTGCCAAGTCGACCTCCGGATTACGGGATATACAGCCCCCAGATTTTGTATAATCTGCATAGAGGGGCTCTTTATAAGTGTGGCTATCACCTCCGATCTGAGACCGGGAATCACTCATTCAGCTTATCAGGTTCGTCAACCCGAACGGCTGCAGCACATCGAGTTCGTCAACCGCAGCTGTGTTTATAGTAGAGAAGTCCTTGGCCGGAACGACAACTACGTCCGGTAAGATGACCGGGAGTCTCTGAGCACATTGCAGTCCTTCATGAGACTTGCCAGCTCCTCCGGTATGATGACCTGGAGTCTGTAAGCAGGATTGTGCAGTCATTCCAAAGAACGATCAGCAACTCCGGTAAATGACCGGGTCTTCATGAGCCTTTGGGGCCCTCCATAACAATGGCCAGCCTCTCCGGTTAGATGACCGGGTGTTCATGAGCATGAACAACTCCTCCTGAATAGGCTTTAACTTTTCGTCTCTTCCGTAGGTGTGTCAAAGGTTTGGGATCCTAAGTGGACCTGATCGTGGAAGGTAACTTTGTTGCTTTGATTTCTCTCGACTTTGCCGTGAATTGACGCGTTTAGGGGTACGGCGATCGTGTAGACTTCGACAATGGGTGCTCATTGTAGCTGTCGGGATGTGAACCCGTCTCGATTGACCGGATGCAATTGATTCTGTTGCTGTTCCTCAATCATCTTTCGCATGGCCGCGATCTTGGATTGCATGGTAGGCTCGGGCTCGCTCAGGTTGTTCCGCTGACTGTCGCTCAGGTCATCTTCCCTGTCGGCATTGTTTTCATCGTCGTCGCGATCACTCTCGTCGTAGATTTCATCCTTCTGATGTACAGAGACTTGTCAGGTGAGAATAGGGGTTACTTGGCCGAGAAGAGATCGTAAGGTTTCCGTGCTCGAACGTGTACAAGCCAAGCGCAATTGACCTCTGGCAGCTTTCGTAGGAGCATAGTAGACGATTGACGGTTAAATTGACGCACAAGCTGTTCGTTTCCTGTCGATTGTGTCGTTTTTTGACAATAGGGGTAAAACTCGTATATCCTCGTGCGCAAAACGTATCCGATAACTGAAAATCGAATATAATGTAAAGGGACGTACGCCTACGCTTGACCGCAGATGTCTGGTATGGTAATACGGTTGCACACGAGAGCGAGTGAGTATATATGGAGAGTATAGTGGTAAGATATTTGATACAGATCTAAGTGCCGTAGCGGCGACCTATATACACTGGCGCTTACCCGGCCTCGGGTCACGTGTCGCCGTTACAATAAGTGTACCTAGAGAATTCACAGCCAGAGCCCAAGGTCAGAGACAACAAGAACAGACCAAGCAAAGTCCGAAAAGGCGAAAAGCATGTCGGAACACAATGTTAGTCTTAACACCAAGCGAGTCGAAACACCAACCAAGTCGAAACATCAAGCAAGTCGAAACACCAAGCAAGTCAATGACCAAAGCGAGTTAAAATGCAAGCCGGTCAATGACCAAAGCAAGGTAAAAAGCAAGACCAAAGCATGTGAAAAAATGAGATGAAAGCAAGTGGAAAAATTAGACAAAGAAAGTCAACCAAGACCAGCCCGAAGACAAGCCAAATCGAATACCACCTAAATTCAGAGACGAACGCTGCTGAAAGACGCGTTGGTCAACAAAGAGACGTACCGAAGGGGATCCGCAAAAATTCACCTATGTTAATAAGTCTACCGAACCACCACAGCAATCAACAACCAATTTGAGTCAAAGTCATTGACGGAGCAACGAACTTCAAAAGGGGGGATGACCGTGTCAAAAAATGAGTCCTGCTGACAAGTGCAATGCCCACTGAGTGGCAGTCCACTGAGAAACACTGAGGAGTTGACTGTGAAGTCTACTGAGATACCGACCAGTCAAGTCCTACCAATGAGCCAACAGCGCACTGGGATGCAGTCTATCATAAAGTCTACCAAGTTGACGCAGATTGTACTCAAGCCGCCTATCGAAAGCGCAACCAGAAGTCGACTGTAAAGTCTACCAAGTCGACGAGGATTCTATTGATGCCTCCTTTCTAGACGGGAACCATGAATTCAACCGGATGGTCAACAAAGCGGACGTTGAACAACGAGTCAATACCGACTACCAATGACTACCAGCTGAATGATTTACTCTACGCAGCATGTGGAAGCACTGCATGAAGGCTCAGGAGAGTGCAGGCCCGCTTGAACATGGTAAGTATAACCATTCTAGAGAAGCTTAGGTGTTAGATGTCGACTCTTGAACATGACTCGACTCGCACGATGCCATTGACTTATTCAATCGATGATCACCGAATGCAACAACCGATGCCGGCAGTGGAAGCTCCCATCGATGCCAAATCACAAGCAGATGCTCTACCCTGATGATTCCGACAAAGACCTACGCCGTAATGTGATGTCATGGAATGATGGTCATTAGAGGATAGGTTAGGAAGTTGAGATAACGGAGGACGGGATCACTTTGGATATTTTATTGTTTTCTCTTTTCTTCTTCTCTTCTTTCGATCTCGGTCCGGTACAAATGGCTTCGGCATGGGTTTTTACCACCAGTCAATGGAAGTGGAGTTTCCCTGTGCACCAGATCCGCCAGAACAGTTGCCAGTGAGCTGTGCCAATAGGTAGAGGGACTTATAATTCTGTACGAGTACATATGTGGCTGGAATGTATAATGTTTCCTTCACTTTTCTTTCTTTTTCTCTTGTATGGTTTATGTAGCCCGGGAGGTCTGCTCCTAAATAGGGGGATAATGTAACGGCAACATGTGTCTGTGGCCGGGTAACTGCAATTCTATATAGTCGGGACGCCACGAGACTTAGGTCTCTAGCGATAATCTTATCTATATGCCAACTTACTATCACTCGGCTACACGGTTGGAACCGTATATGTCTAAATACCCTACGTATGTGTATAGGGCCAAATCCTGGCATACATGGCATTACGAATACATCATCGGCTTCCGACACTTCGTACCCCTTATCCGCATCTGCATCGTCACCATTCTCGCCATCATATCCATTGACATCACTGGTTCCCAAGTCCAAGCTACTGTACCCTCTGTCTTCTACATTTTGGGTTAATCCATCATCGGCTTGCGATGCTATTTCCTCCTCATCCGCATACACATTGTCTCCAACCTAGTGTTCACCCATGTCGACATCACTGCTTCCTCGGTGAAACCGCACAAGTTCAGTCGCAGCCTGTCCTCACAGTCTGGCGGGGCGATGGTATTACTTTCATCACCTTCATCATCATAATCCCTGCTGCCCAATGGCATTCCGAACTACAGTTTGTCATGCATGAAAGTGTTGTCTATCAGGAAGATTGGGTCAGTGCTTCCGATCTCAGGCTCCTCAAGCGCCACTTCGGTGGCCAAATAGTCAAGAAGAATAGCATTGTCAGCACACACTGTTTCCATGCGGATGACTACGACTGGCGTTGGGTTCTCCACCAGTTGGATTTGACAGCTGACTGTAGTGGGTGTGTGTTAATTCATCCCCTGTAGGTAGCTCCCTGGTAGTGTGTTCAAGGTATTCTTCAAGAATGTATACCTGTCTGCTACACCAGGCTTGGATAACAGCCTTGCGACCCGTTCCAGCGCACCAGGATGCGTTCTGACCCCAGTCATTCTGTTAGTTGAAGTAGTTTGACTAATCAGATCGGCCCACTTTCAGCTCCGACTTGAAAGCTTTCAGATGAATACCTTTGTTCTTTGCCACTCCAGGTAAGCATTGTGCAATGTGGTGCAGGTAAACTTGATCAGTGGCAAAGGTATATGACTGGCCTTGTGGTCTATCATGGAATTATAAAATCCATTAGCACACTTACTGTGGTTATTCACCCGATGATAAAATATGATGTAGATACACAGTGGGATTGCTTCCACCAGAAAGTGAAGTGGAGGGAACCTATTCGTTAGCAGCTTTCAACTCCCTCAGCGTTGGATTTGGGCTACGTACAGCAGCTTCCATACACTCAGCTACAGCAAGATAATGCTTATTATTAGCCAGAAGTGAATCCATGAATTCCACACGCTCTGGGTCACATTCAAAGGGGTGGTAATCATGAAGCTCCGGTATGGTGCACATTGCTTATTGAATACAATGGGATTTAACTTGATCGACTTGTGCTTAAACCTAGTATCTGTTTGAGCACGTGATATCCAATGTCTGCCGTTGCTTCAGCATATCACTTACAAGATCTCCTTTGTACATGCCTCAAATGCAATGGACCAAATGTTGTTTTGCTGCATAGCGGTGTTCTAGTACATCCCGAATATCTACCACTGTGGGGCTTCAGGTAATGTTTTCCTAATGCATCGTGTCGCGCAACTTACCGTCTGCAAGTCACTTGCACTCAAAAATGGCTCTCTGTTCCAGATGTAGAGCTCTAGGAGTCTGCCCATGCCAAATACAAGACACTACAGGTCTGTGTGACCAAGAGGATGAATGCTGCGAGTGCCAGTGACCACTGATCGAGGTGTAGACACTGCCTCCAGTTGGAATTGTCACTGCGTCTGTCACTGATTCCTTTCTGAAGCTCGGGTTCGCAGTGGATTTGGAATGATCACGTGGGCTTCTGGATTAGGGATGGCGGTAGGCAGGTATTCATGAATGCTGAGAGGAGTGGGTCTGCTAGGAAGCCCAGATGGGGGCATGGATATAACGCGATGCATTGAGTCTGTCAGTGAGTTTTCTCAGGGTCCTGGTGTGCTACCACTGCTTGTACCTGGAGTGGCAGTTGGAGTAATTATTGACTGTCACTGTGTAGCGGACAGGGTCGAAGTCACCAGTTGAGTGATATCAGCAATGCGGGAATTGTTCAGCCAAGGTTATGGGGTGGAGTTCTGACATTGGATTGTAAAGGCTACCGAACTCCTTCCTGTAGTGGAATCTCTCTCAGCAGCCCGTACAGAAATGCATCTCTTCGCAGGGGGATGTTGAGAACTCCCCAATGGGCAAAGCTATTGATGACTGTGATGATTACCAAGACTTCAAACATTGCATACGCCAGTAGTTGTGTGATGGTGAGGGCAGTGGGAAGGCATAGTTCGATATCGATGATCGACTTAATGGATGTAGAAATAATTTCTTCTGCATCCGAATGCAATGGCAGGAGAGTTAGACTCCTATATAAGCGACCAGGGAGGGAATTGACAAACAGAGAGGCATAGTGTAGACCGCACTAGACCCTAAACTGGGACAGTACCTGGGGACGAGATCCCTGGACATCAATTTAAATAATTGGTTAACTGGCATCAAATGAAACTGAGATTGAAATCAGCATTGATATTCACTGTTACAGAAATGTCTGAAGGTCCATTTGCACCGCTTGAAGGGTGTGCATACTTTCGTGGCGCAATTAGTATAGTATTGCACTTGTTCCTGGCAGAATACGTTGAACCATCGATTGTGTATATTCTCAGCTTCGTGGTGTTACTAGTCTTTTGGCGGAGCTAAATGCATTGCAAATCAAACAATGACGTATTCCCTATCCTATGACAACAGTTCCGTATGCTTTTCCTGCTGCAAGGTGTGTTGGTAGCTGTGTTGTATGGTTGCACAGTTGGGAGAACCTGAGAACTACTGAGTTGGCTCCGAGATGCATGAGGTCTGAGTGGTAAAAGTGGTCTGACTGGTGCAAGCGACACCTGGCTTCGTCAACTTTCATCACTACGAGTAACACACCTAATCCCGAGGCTTCTCATTTATTAGGTGCCCGGTTGTTTTGGAAGATGAAGCCTGGGCAGTGTTGTGTTCCATTCCCAACAAAACCCAGGATATAAATCAAAACTATCATATCTCACAAGTTGAATCAAGAAATTGCAGGAAAGTGGGTTACTATATCCCTGCCTACCACCTCGACCTCCATTCTCTCTGCCCCCTCAATTAAACACATCGACTGCTTCCCAAACTATCACGACATCAAATGACTTGCACAAAACTTTGCCTCTTGTTCCAGAACACAACCAGTAACCTACACCACTTTGTACATTCCGTTTGGGCTTCCTTCCACTACATGCAATTGAATTCTAATTCTAACGCCTGGGATATAGACCCATACTCAACCGGCACCGATTGTACCAAAGAGATGTCTCAAAGCAAAGTGGTAGGCTACTGGGAGTGAAAAGATGTGGACATCGGTTATAACTCGACAGTTGTCATTCGATTGGTACCAGATAATGAGATTCATCTTGCAACGCAACCCAGGATTTATACAGGCATGGATTGATTGCGGAGTGAAGGATGATAGGGCATGAGACCTCATTTACGATATAATCGTTCTTGATACAGTCACAATTCGGCACATTTCACAATTCAACCTGATGTGGCTGGACCGCTGGAGCAGCAGTTCGCCTTTCGGGAGTGGTGGGCAGTGTTCTGATCATATATGGGCCAAATGTTTGACAAAAGTGGCAACCAAATGCAACAAATGGAGGTGGGACAACCCCCGTGTCTTTGGGGAGCAAGTCTATCAGTCCAGTCCTCAGAGGACCAGAGTTGGGAAGGTTAGATGCACCAGCGAGCATTTCTCTTGGTACGGTAGCGATGATCTCAAGGCAAAGTTTGAGCTTTGAAACTTCTGGCAGTACATGTCAGGCGGCTTCCTGGCTGTTTACCCAATGAATTGGGATGAGATAATGGACAAGGACGATTATGATGAGGACTTGGCAGATCCCGGAGTGTTGAGCAATGGAATGACCCGTCCTGGCAATGGCGATGGCCATGACGATGATGACGGTGAGGGCGAGGAGCACACACAGGGTGGTGAGAAAGAGTCCGGGAAAGGGAAAGGAAAAAAGGATGGGAAGGGGAAAGGGAAGGAGACACAGGACGGAAAGGGGAACGGAAAGGGGCAGGGGAAGGGAAACTGTAAAACAAAAAGTATTGTTAACCAAAATCCAGGCGGAGATGATATCTGTTGTGCTGTTGTTTTGCAGTAGCAGATGGAAAAGTATGAGGCTGACTGGAACATGCGGGGCGGACTAGAGCGGGTCTATCTACGGCCTGAAGCATAGCCCTCGGTGTCAATTTCGTCAGATGATAATACCGACTCTACCCAGGAGTCAGACGGTGAATTTGACTCAGAACATGATTCTGGTCTGGCTATACGCCCGGAGGATGATGTGGAAGCACCTGATGGCGATGATTTAGATGGCGATGAGGATATGCCGAGGGATGGTGATGATGAAGATGAGGAAGATGAAGTGACCGAAGATGAGGAGAAGCAGGTTGAGGAGGAGTAGGTGGATGAGGATGAGGATGAGGGCAAAGAACCTCGGGCAATTGGCCAGGGAGCGATGGTTAATATATCGGCTGATGCTGTAGATACCAGAGTACAGAATCAGCCAATCATGCTACCTGTGCATGGCCAGGAGGTGTGTGAGGGTACCATATGGCCATAACATCCGGTGTCTGCCCCACAGCCACAAATCCCAGTGGGTCGCCCGCGACAGCAAAGTGTGGGGACCGAAACACTCAGACCGTGGCAGGGTTTGGGGCTTGTGATGCGGCAAAAACATCACCCAGCGCTGTGAACTCTACGAGAAGCTCAGACAGCCGGTAACACCTCGTATGAGAATGTGGTTCAGCAGCTCTTCGCCGAAGCGGTAGGTGGTAACAATCTCCCTGTTGGCTCACTCCTCGAGTTCTATCTCCCCAATTTCCATCACCAGGTAGCAAACCCGGACGGCTTGGTAGGGGAGGAGTGAACCAGTCCATGCATGGCAGAGGAATCGATGGTTATTGTGTTGTGGTTGGGGTCGGGTTCTTGTCTGGTTTATTTCCCTCGTGATAATTTCTGGATGTCAGGCGTCGATTATTACATGCTTCATGAGGTTTTTGGATTGTTCACCGTTTAATTCATTAATGAGTGTAGTATTGGTTATATTTTATTCATTGTATTATGGGACATCGCCCATGCAGGGTTTTTGCAACTCATGGTGTGTAAGGAACCTCCTTGTGATGGTGTTGAGGCTCAATAAATCACACAAGTTAGTTGAAAATGTCATGAGTTTACACACTACGCTGCTCAGGAACTGCACAAACTTTTGTCACTTTCAATAGTGTATACTTCACTCCTCATGTGTAGTCGGGAATGCCTCAAAAGACACCTCTCCATTGCTCTGAATTTTCATGCCAAATGAAGTTTACCTCAGCCAGCTGGCAACTTAAAGATATCAAATTGCACCATCCTGAACACCTTGAAGTTGCACCTTGGATGAACCTGACTATTCGCAGTGCGCCCCGACTTGTTGAACCCGCTCATTGTCAACAATTCCACAATATAAATTATTCTGTAGAAGACTTGGATGCGTTTCCCCAGCTCGAACAGGTTCAATACATCGCAGACACAGACTCCCAACGAATGCCACCTCCTCTGCACCGGACGGAAACATACCCCCCCTCCGGCTCTCGGCTGAGCGATTGCTTTGCTACGCCATGGGAAAGTGACGCCATGCGTTGCCTTGGGACCAACCTAGGAATGAATCCCTACTTCTCATTGGCGACGCATGAACAGTACAAATATATTCAGTATTGGCCCAAGAAGACGGGCGTAAAGAGGTACTATGACAACGTGCTGAAGGAAGAAATCACCACTCTCTATTTCCCAAGCATCAACACCGGGTATGGCATCCAGAAGGTGGTGGCTAGCATCCCAGCAGATCAAGCTCTTGGAGCGTGGGAACTACACACTCTCGAACATATGAGATGGAATCATAGTCACCAACACCCTATCAAATAATGCTGCCGAGACATCATCAAAAGCATTAGATAGTTGATGCAGCAGCTAGCCTACCAGGAGAATCAGATTTACGCCCCTCCGGGTTAATTCAACAGTGATCCACCACCGATGGGCCTCTATTCCGACACGTACACCGCAGACTGATTCTGGGGGACACAGGTATGGGAAGATACTCGAGGTTAATACCGTGCTAATCGATGTAAAGTCAACTCTCGGTGTGGGGGATACACTAGTTCCCTTGAGCTTGATGTGCGACAGGATACATATCTCGAAATTTGCTAGCTACAAGAAATAGTGGCCTGTATATATGACATTGAGCAATCAATCTTCGATGATACGGCAGATGCCCTCAACGCACAGAGTTGTAATGGTCGATCTCCTGCCGAGGCACATCAAGAACCACAATATTTTTCAGATGAAGCTGGAGGAGCAGTGGCAAACCAGCTGAGAGGTGCTGAACAAAGTACTCCGCCAGGTACTCCAACCTCTCACCTTAACACAAAATTTCAGCGCCCAGAGTGGTTAGTACAATGTTTTCCGTGCAGATAAAAATTTGAGGCATTGCAAACTGGCTTTAGCAGCATGGCTTGCAGATCCATCGGAGTATTGCCCCCAACATCATCTCAAGAGGCATACCTGTTTTTGGTGCGAGTGTCCCAAGAAGGAAGTTGGAGTGTATGTCGCTCCTGAGAAGCAACATCAGTGGAGAGATCACAATGTATATAGAACGCTCGGAGATCCTAACACCAAGGCAGCCAGTGCGGAACTTGGGTGGCACCACGTTAACTGGGAATTCAACAGGTTCTGACATACTTCCTGGATCTAGTGTTGGCAACGGGTCCAAATGCCCAGGTCGGTTCCGGGTCCTATTCCACCCAAAACTGGACCGTGGCAACCGGTCTTACTACCCGAAAAACCCAGACCATTGGAAATGGGCCGGTTTTACCACCAAACACTCAGCATTCCATGTTCACAATTTTCACTCCAAATAAGTATTTGAGTTATGAGCATATCATGATATGGTCAATATGTACATTGTGCAGTTTTAGCCGTTCTTTCACCTCCCGCTGTCAGATTTGTGATCGGACCAATAATTGTTCAGTTGCTGTCGAAAACCCGTGAATTTGGGTGAGAATATGGTGTTATATCACAGCGATTTTACGAATATTGGTCGGATCACAAATCTGAGAGCGGGAGGTGAAAGAGGGCATAAAACTGCACAATCTACATACTGACCATATCACGATACAATCATAACTCAAATACTTAATTTGCAACCAAAGGGGCTGGAACCGTGTATTGGGAACCGTGGGCCTGCTCCAACCCGGCCAAAAAGCCACCGGGCTATGTCTGGTCCTGGAAACAACCCCGCCAAGACAGCGCGGCTCGGGTTTTTGGCCAGGGCTGGAACGGAACTGAACTGAACCGCCAGCGAAAACCCGGACAGCAGCCGGGTTACCGGAACTCGTGGCTACGACAACCTGTATCATATGCGACCTCTCGAAGCCCGAACTCTTCCATATATTGCAAAGCAGCATGCTGCACCACCTCAACAAGTCCATTTTCCAGTTCAGGAAGACGCACGAACGGTTCGACAAGTGCAATCCAATGAGGTTATGCGGGCCCACTTACCATGACCTCAGAACCAAAATTATATTATATGAGTAAATTTCTCAATGGATTGGGAAGAAACTGAAGGAGATGAGCTGGTACCTGGTGGGAGTTGTAACTCAGTCTCTACGAGGCAGAAGCCCAGCTAAGTATACCACATTCAATCAAGCAATTGAGTGCACATGGGCATTGTTCAAATGCTATATGTCTGATTGATATAGATCTCATGATGATGCAACATTGAGCTACCTGGAGAACGCCTTGCACGATTTTCACACCTTCAAAGATGTTATCAAACTCTGGCAAGCTGGCCAAAAGACGAAGGCCAATGCCAATCTCCTGACAACGGACCACTTGAACCAGCAACAGGTAAATGAGAAAACAAATGCGGAAACTTAGACACCATCCAAGAAGCAGCTCGAACTGAATGCCTTGTGGGCTTATATCAGCGACAAGATAGATGTGTGCGCAGAGTTTGATGCCAACTTCAACATTACGAAGATCCATTTGATGTCTCATTTGGTGGAACAGATTCGTTGATACTGAACCTTGCAACAGTATTCTGCTGATAGACACGAGCAACAACTTAATAGAACCTCAAGGACAATTGGAACACCGTCAATCACAACCTCAACTACCTGCCGTAAGTAATCAACTTGCACCATCGCATTTTCTGCTTTAAAATCAGTGAGCGCTATCTCCAAGCCCTTGCTCAGCGTCGGGAAAACTGCGCTGCGGCCAGCAAAGTCCTTCGTTCTGGTCCTGATCTGACTGCCCCCCAGAGGTTGGAGTCTTATGCGGAGACCGGATTCCCGAGACGCCAACACTGCCGTGATGGAAAACATCATGACCCTATGATCAATGACATTTGTGCATTAGTCTACAATACACCGGACGCAATGCACCATATGGCACTATACAGTGGCAACCGGGAGGTTATCCTGTATATATGTCATAACACGACATATATATCAGATGAGTATCTGCACGCGATGGAGCTCTGTATGTACCATTGTATTCTGGATCAAATTGAAGATTGCGAAGATGCACACAGATGTCAGATGTGTCGATGCACTGGAGGCCAGATCTTGCGTGGCGAGGATGCAGGGAACAACTGGGTGTGGGTAGTGGCATGCCCAGAGAGGTGTTATGGCGCACTGAGTTGGTGTGTGCCATAGAAACTGCAACTACTGATCAAAAGCAAACTGCTAAACAAGCAAGGAGCGTTCGGTGAGTACTGGTTAGTTCTGGCGCTAACCACAATACCTGAAACTTCAGGTAACTTGGATCCCGTCTCGAAATCTGTCAAAGTAAGAATAGCACCAGCAACTGTTGGTTTGCAAGTTGTCAGTGTGGGAAACATCGTCGGCTATGCATACAACATTCCTCGAATAACGACTACTATTACGACAGAAGACGGAAGGAACAAGCAATGGATTGTCAACAACCACACAAATCTAGTGACTTGGAATGATATGTATAATTTGTATAGAGAAAATTCGAGTGTGTGCACAGGTAGAAGAAACGCGAGGAGAGATTATCGCAGAGTCACCCATTGCATTGCAATCCTGACACAGTGGTGTATCCCATTAACTGATTGCGACATATAGTCATAGTTGGCCAGAATGGCAGAGTGTTCCTTTAAATTAGGAGACCGACAGAGCAAGAAGAGACGGTGAGACAGCAATCATAGCGCTATATGCAACCCGACAGATGGTATTGATGCGGGATGAGAAGTAATCCATGACTGGGGTGTCTCAGCCAACAACGACAGATCCTGTCCGCTCTGACACAGGCATTTGGGCCGGACGGAAATGCTTTTTGCTGATGAGAAATATGTTGTCATCAGTGGTATTCATTGTGAGTGGGAAGAAGCTGGCACAGATACTATGGAACATTAGAGTCAGTGTGGTAGGTGTACGATACACGGTCAACCAAGATCGGAATATCAGCCCTGACATTGTTTGTGAGGGCTGCTGGCGATGGGGCTACATACAAAACAGATACAGACACCATCAACTGATGTAAAGCTATTGCATCAGAACTCTCCCATCCAGCAAGCAGAGATGACACATGGATGGATAGATATTAAGAACAGGGGCATCTTGCCACAATACACAAGATCAATGCCAGAACTGCCTTGTCAACCATATTGCATTCTGTGGAAAGCATATGAAGAAGACCATAAGTATCAGAATGGCATAACGGAGCAGGAGACTGCAATCCAACGGACAACCACTGTGGGGACTCACTGGCACTAACAGAGGTGCAGTCAGCACCTGGTCAGTAAAGGATATAAGACAATACAAAGGGGATCTGCTGGCAGATATGGTGGAAGACAATACTGGGGAAGAAGGAGATAGTTAGGCAGACGATATTATCTCCAAATGTTAACACCCAGAATGAGAAACTACTGCCGGCCCCTGGTGGACATACAGGAGTCACTGAAGACGTAGTGGAGTGGGCTATCTCCTTCATAACCACTCATAATGGCACCCGGTGTAATCAAGTATTCTTTTCGAGCAATTTGCCTGGTCTGGAAGTTGGATTATGAGAGGATCTTAGGCCTGGCAAAAAAGACAATTGGTACAGGGCTGAATGCAGCAGCCTGTATGCCAGTGTGTGCAGTGATATTTTGGAAACCTGCCAAGTATGAATTCATGAAGTAAAATACGTACCCAACAATCCGACTATACAGCTGCATGGGAACGGTCCTTGAAAAGATAGTTATAGACCTGCTGTTATCCAATGCTGTGCACAGGGAATCACTGAACAATGGACAGTTTGGCAACAGAAAGTAGTGGTCTGCTATGTGTGCAGCAGCACATATGGTCTGGAGAGCAAATGCAGTATTGATGGAGGGCAATATAACTGATGAGCTTCTCATGGTTATTGAGGTAGCATTCGCAAGTAGGACAAATCGAATGATGGTCAATTGAAACAAGAGGAAGCATATGGATCGAGATCTTATACACTGGATTGACAGATCTCTCCAACAACACATAGTGGCAATGATAATCATGGGTGATGCCAAGGCAAGACACCAAGTGGATGCAGTGGTTTCACAGAGCTCAACTGTATCATGTATCCTCTTTGCAATCTACATTTCAGTGCTGAGTACATGCATACAGGTGAATTTCTAAGCGAAAGCCGTCTGGTTTGTGGCTGACCTTGCCTGCCTGCCGGTCAGAAGTGACTTGAATCAGCATCGGATAAACCTTGAGAATTGTGCTACAAATATCATTCAATGGTCAAGTTCACAAAGGCTGCAGTTTAACATAGTATGAACAGAGGCAGCAGTGTTCAAATGGACATGAGGTCACAACAAGCACGTCTGGCTCAAGCTGACAGTAATGATAGGATATGGAGATGCCTTGAAATCGATCAACAAGGAGTCAACATCCTTGCTTGACAGCTGCATAGACGGATACATGACAGTAGAGGAGCACCGCAACCAATGAATAAAGAAATTGAGGACTGCTGAAGGTGGATTCTGACCTTTTACAAAGATATATGGGGTTGTCCCAGAGAGCATTGGTGCCATGGAAGTAGCTTGTGTCCAATCTGTGCCATTCTGTGGGAACAGAATTTGGTGAATTTGAAATTCAATTGGGAGGCACAATATTGATCTGCTCATTCCGAAATGACAGTTGAAATCCATTGTGGATGCACAAACCAAGACATTATGGCAGGTACTGAGAAGTCAAGTGTGGCTTACCCAGTCGCCTGTAATCTAAGAGTCTACAAAACAACATTTCTCAGCTAGACTGGCGAATTCATCTAGTTTCCAGTTAAGAATCTGTACCAAAACCCCTCCTGAGAAGCTCTGATATGCTGAGATATCAAGACAGACTATGAGCAGAGCTGAAACACAGCAGGCAGCAACAGGCCAACCGCAAGTGAAAACCCAGATATCTGTAGGATCATCCTGGATCACAACACTGCAGTAAAGTGAGTGGCACACTGAGGGGCAAAAGACAACTAAGCCAATGTCACAGTGGAAATCTGGATATGGCAGAAAGATGGTTTGCACTCAGATGATGAACCACTAGGGGCTGGGGCACTGTGCAAACAGTGAAGTGAATTGAGGTTCCGCCGCAGCGATCTGGGCAACAGGAGAGATGGAGGTCAGATACGATAAACTATGAGGCATCTGACTCATTCTCAATTGGATAGACAAGAAGTGAGAAATACTGCAAACGAATAAAGTAAAGATACTGGCAGTTTTTGGACATTCAAAAGCAGCCATTCGATGGATGGCACATTGTCAGCTCTGCCCTGGACAGTGTGATGCATCATTGCGCAACAACAGGGTACAGGTATCCTTCGTGAATGAGATTACAACACATATCCAGTCGCTTCTGGGGGCCTCCAGCATCTCAGAAACTGCAGAAGCAGACCACCCACTGAATGTTGCCCCAGAGGTAAGTGGTAACATTGTAACAGGGCATACATACAGTTCGGCGTTCAATATATCTTGAAAAATTTACCGAGCAAGAACAACAGCCAATGCCCATTGGGAGGTATACAATTGCAATATGCTTATTGGCTACAGACTGAATGGCGAAGCAGGCATTTTGAGACCACTCCCAATTGGAAGCGCATTGTTGTTGGCAACAAGATTCTGTCAGATACTGTGTCAGAATGTGCTGACTGGAGCCTGCCGATACTGATTTGTATACTCTGGTGACATCACATACTGATGGTATGGAACAGCAGCGGCCCAAACTCAAAAATATGTTCTCTGTCACTGCAGCGTGTCAAAAAATAGCTGTGAGAGTTACAGAGTATGGAGGGAAACACAAGAGGCTTGATCGCAATGCGGTGCTGGCGGGCATGGATAATGAAGCTGTTTGCCATTGAGACAGGAGATAATGCTGTGATTGATATCAAGGTGGCCATGGATGTCGGAACATTTCTGCCAGGGGGAGGAACTGAGATTGCTGTGCCCAATCGGCTAGATTTTACAGCGTCACAACACTTTTCACCCCTTGTGTAAGTTGGGATGAAGTGTACTAGGTGGGAGCTCGGCTATCTAACAAGACCGCCCAGAGACTGAGAGGATCGGCATCTGCCATACTCTAGCTAGTGTTAATCTAGTCTGAATTACCAACAACATCAACACCACAGCCTCGACTCACAGTATGACACATGTAGCACTCAGGCATTGGACAATATCATATACATCATATCCAGTATATCTCAGGTGTCCAGAACCAGGCGGCTTACTCAGTGGCATGTCCTACCGAATGAATAGCAGAACGCTACGACATCTCCCAGCGTTGACTTACCCCACATTGATATTAGTAATCCACCGAGTAGATGTAATTGTCACGGCACTACTGGCAAGTGATAATAGAGGTGGCACAAAGGACAGAGTATGCCGAAACATGGGAAAAAAAATGTGCTATGGAAAGGTGGAGATGTCTAGAGATGCGGAGGTGGTATGACAATGCCGCGAGGTGGCGTCAGTATAATTCAATATGATAAGGAAGTGGTCTGAAGAGTTGGAACTTGGGCCGATGTGGCTCGCTTGATAGGTATTATGTTAAAGCTCTAGTGAGAAGTGTTGCGATGTGGAATGATGTGGCCTTGATGAATTGATAAGAGTTGAGATGGTGGTGTGTAAGATCATGAGAGAGCATTCGGATGTTACATTGGGGAAAGAAAATATTTCGAGGGGAGGAGAAGAAACTGTATTTAATTAGTTGGTGTTGGCATTGGAGGATTTTCTGTTCTTCTCTCTTTACTGGTTCGCTTGTATAACATAGCAAGTTACGACTGTGAAACAGCTTCAACTCTTGTGTTGTTCTGATTCACTTGTTATGAACTTTGAGCCTCTTGCACTGTTTTCTGATATCACACTATTGTAACCAACATCACCTATGCTCAACCCCGGCTGTTACGGTAATAAGTCACCGCTGATATAAAGTTCAATGACTTAACTCCAGATACAGAACTTATACCAGAGTGCAAAGTTTGCAATCACCACCTGCCAAGAACATTCTTTCAGACAACAATATGAAATAAACGGGTTTGCAGTAATGTGTTCCCTATACAGCATAGCCTACTCTACCTACTCATTCAGAGACAGGACTCTGCATCACCCAATGACAAGACATGTCAGCGCTACTTTCTGATTCCTTTACTTTATAGTTGTGCTTATGGATAGGAAAGAAAGTACAGACATTGACACGGTTTTGACAACTCTGTTATTTTCTCAATCAACATTGCAACTCTTTGGCCTTGTCCCGATCTCATGTGATTGTTCCCCATATAGTCTATGACTACACACGCATATTTTACGAAATTCTGTCCCCATATTTGTATTTTGATATTGAATGTGCCTATTCCCCAGCAGTGAGTGTAAGTATTGTTCCGAATGTGGATCTCTTTCCTGTTGGCGTAGTTTAGCCCCACCATCAATCTTGGACAGACAGTTACGATAATTGCATCGACATTCAGTTATAACTTACCATACGCGATATTTACCAGGTTCTACATGAATCCCAATAATCGCATGCCACACTATTAGCAATGATTCTGCCCGGCCAGCAGTGGACCAGTCCGGACTGGAACCGTCCAGTCTAGTCCAGGTCCAGTCCAAGAAATTTTTGAACTGGGATCGGACCAATCCCCATTTTTTTGGGACCTGCACTGAACTGGCCTGGACTACTTTGGATCAGTCCACTCGGGCCGAATCGGCCCGAATACGCTGGGAGTTACTGGTACACTGAGTCAACAAATAGACTCTTACACATATACTTATACATGTAGACTCATTCACAAGTCACAATGAACATCTCACCCCTCATCACATGCCACTTGCCACATGCCACTCACCACTCGTTTGGTGTTGAGTAGGGATTTGCCCAAGTGGCTTCCCTAGTATTCGGTGCTGGCCGGCTTGGGCATTAGACTGGAGCCTTATGCCCTACATTGGCCCCACATATCATGATAGCAACAAGGAGAGTTCAGCACTGGTACTCGGCAAAGGGTACTGGCTTTAGCAATCGTCATTGAGTTTTCCTTCTCTCTCTTTTATATATGAGTCAATAGTTTTTCTTTCCCTTTTGCTCTCAACATTTGATATGGTTGGGTTTCTCATGGTGGTGCTTGCTAGCAGTGGCGGGTTGGTTCACAGTGATTGCTCACGGTGGGTGGTTGTTATGAAGTGACATTGTGTCTGAGTTATTGTTGTTGTTTGTTTATACTGTATTTACTCTAGCTAGAGTATGACAGGCCCTTATTCCCTCCGCCTCCGGGCGAGCTGGTTAGATGGCAGAGCTCCCACCTACTACCCTTCATCCCTGCCTACAAAAGAAAGAGAAAGAGGAAGAGAAAAGACAGACTGGCCAGTCCGGCCTCCATGCGTCACTCTGGCGGGAACTTCCCGACGTCGATGGCTGCCAGGAAGTCCATCACCACCATGTCACATATCTCCATGGAAAATAGCTTCGACACCTGTGGCCTCCGGCATCGGCCAGCTTGCCAGCACGTTGCCTTTGTCACCTTCTTTCAGAGCTCCCACTGGGCCGTAGCTGCTAATCGTCTGGCAGGTGGTGTCTCAGTTAGTGTTCCACGGATAACTGTCTCACTTCGCTAGTTTTTCTGATCTACTTTGCAATTGATAAATATTACCTTGTTTGCACTGGTCCAGACGAAGCTCGTCCAGTCCAAGACTGCCAGTCTGGGGCACGGTCCAGTCCGACCTTCCGGTGGGACCATACTGGACTGAGCCCTACCCTAGACCGGGTCCGTCCAGACTGGTGGAATCTTTAAGTATTAGTATAATTGTGTTTTCGAAACAAATTAGATTGACCTGGCTTGGTCACCTTCCATGGTGTTCCAATCTCCGAAACGCATATACATATGTGTTAGAACGAATGACAGAATATCTGTCGGTATGGCTTCAAATATAGAGTTCAACATTATTGAGTAGTATAAGTTGGTTGAGGAGTATCACAAGCAATGTAGGGCTCATGGTAAGCCTACTATATAAAAAGCAGGTTTCACATTGCCATGGACATGTCATGTGCAGTATTGCTGTTATATTTTCCTTCGCGTTAGATGTAGACCCCATTGGCTGGATAAACGAATACATGAGTATGAGGGGAAAGAAAACAATAATGAACCATTCAATGTACCCAATCCTAGGAACCCATACCTACCACAACCGATCAGCAGGGTATGCTAAGTACACAGCAGCCACAGTGCATAAAGAAATTTGTCCTCCGTTTGACATATCTTTGGTGGTGGTAAAACTCTTAGTGATGCCATTTGTACCACGCAAAGATCCAAACTCAAACCGCAGTACAATGATGAGACGTGAAATAGGAAGAATGCAAAGTGACACCATCCTGTATGCCACCACTTCCAGTGTGTCGGCCATCCAACCTTCCAATCTCGCATTCGTTACTCATAGCAACTGTTGGTCAATGTTGGAATTAGACATACACATTTTGGTGAATAACCCATTCACTGTATAAGCCTTATCTTGTCATGGTGGAATCGATGGTGGCTGCTACTTGCTACTCAACAGTATCACCATAATTATTGCATAAGTAAATCTACCTTGGAAGCATTCCAGTAATTGATCTTACTTTCCAAATTTTCATATATGCTATCACATGAGCTCACCCAATTCCTTGTAAACATCTCTGCATGCCTTGCCCATCAGTAATCATTATTGCCCACCAGGGATCAGAGTGGACACTTTGAAAGCTCATATATTACGTAGTCAAATTCGCACTCAGTCTAAATGGAAGAAATAGGTTCAAATTCAAGGCATGGTTTATAGCTTCGACTTTCAGTATCACTGCTGCCAGTGATTGTTCATTACATATGACCTCATATCTATCATGTAAGCTTCTCATGAAATGATCATTCATACAATACATTTTGAAATGTGTGTGCCATCTCTAGACTCTCATGAATATCATTGCCGGCCAGCCTTGAGATGTGATATTCTCTCTTGCTGCTGGCGGCTCTCAAGCGGTACGCATTAGTAGTTATACTCATTCTCTTCCAGTTTCGCCCAAGCAGGCCTCTTCCCCTCCAGTGATTGGCAGGTCTTTCAGAAGGCCATTTGTTACACATCCGAGTTGGCGCCCTTGAAAGAGCGCTCCAGATATTCCTCTTCTTCAAACGCAATGCCAGTCTTTTGACCATCATCGTGGTCATTGTGTAATATCAGTAATGAATTTTTGGTAGATGTCTCAACATTCTCCTATGATGCCATTCAGTCACTGTCTTTTATGCTTTTGTTCAGTGACTATCACTTGATGCCTGTCAGTGGATTGTGTAGTCAATTCAGAGATCATTTTCGGTCTCATTTGGAACTGCATCCATATCTTTATTTACACTTGTTTGGCATTGATAAATTTCTCTTCACCTTCCCATTATCTCTCCAGCAGTCTGGCAGTTGCACTCATGATCCACCTAGTAGGTCCACTGGTATATAAACGTGACATTTGCCATGGGTTAAATTTTGTTATCGTGTCGAATTGCTCGGCAGCTCTCTTTTGGTTATGCTTTCAGCTCCACATTCCACTGTACTTACTATCACTTTTCTGGGTATCAATATCCTATCAACTAACCTGCAGTAGCAAATCTCTGCTAGTTAGTGTGCTCCATGGTAAAACCTCCCTGCACTTCAGATAAGGTGATTTCTGGCAGTTGGGATTGATTCAGATTTCTGTACAGTCAGCTTTCGTTTGTACATCGTAGTACTGGAGAAGTCTACTTGATTAAGTCGTCTCCGGGTGCCATACCGGTACCATAGGCTGGATTGTTCAGTTTATTTTCAGTAGCAGCTGTGTATGTCAAGACTGCCGACATTTGATTGGGATGCTCAAGACTCCATTGGGATCCCATTCAGTAATGTAACTTGGACATGCTGCTTCGTAATACATCTTCAGGTGCAGTTGCCATCACTTGTCTCGATGCACTTTTCTCCGTTACTAGCCCTCTATACCGCGTATTGGATTTCAGCCTGTGTCTTCCCTGCATTACTCGTACAGTCATTGTTTGCGGTAGAGGTTGTTCCAATTGCACAACTGGAATACCACTCTTTGAACAATGTTGCACCCCTGACGACTGATCTCATACAGGTTCACGATTTGTAGAATTCCTGTGACGCTGGATCGGATTTGGGATAATGTTCTGGATTGTAATCTAGGCATGTGGCAAGGTAATTCGGCATCTCTCTTGCAGTACATCGCAAATCTTTATATCTGCCCTTGATAGTAAATTGATAGTGTCAAATGAAAGTAAGTGATTTCGGGAAGGGTATAACTTTGCATAATCTCAATACCTGCATATTGGAAGGAAGCTTGATTGTCATCCATCTCCCATAATCCATCTCCTGAGATCCATCTGCTGTCATTCATGGCTACCCATCCAGACGGATTCAGTTGTAATCCATACCCAGCGGTGATGCATCCCTCAATAGGATCATCTCCAGCCACAGTGCATCTCTGGCATCAATTAATTCCCACCCATGATCAATCTGCAGCTGTGAATCAGTAGGTTCAAGCCATTTGATTCCACCCTGGCCAAAATTGTACTCATATGGAACGTATTTCGCAACATCCCCTGTTGCTGTGGAAGCTTTCTCAATATCATCCTTACTGCACGCCATAATGTCCGACTGTAATTAATACTGTATCACGGTCCCATTATCTATCCCGTTTTATATTTTCTATGATAAGAAAGTACCCACTCATTGATCTTTCCATATCGCATCGGATCATTAAATCAAAATCCATGCTCAGTCCTCTTGAGCACATGATGTTATTCCATGCATTTCCACAAATACCACTCCTATCTCAACTGCATTCAACTAAACTAAGATTAATTTTAGTTCGATACACTGGGTAAATTGTGACTGGGCTATAAATGGAATCCAATTGGCTGGTGCAGCGGAGGTGTCTCTGCCTTCCCTGGGAGAAAAACCTCCACCCAATCTCTGTTTATCGTAGAGATATGCCCACCATTGCCTGAAGGCCACATCTTTGTCGTCGTGACAGCTCCATCCGTGAAGGTGTATTCTTCATTCATACTTGTTCCAGAGCAGTATGCAGCAATATCCAGGAGTCGGAATTTTACATACTGTGTCTCAATATGGCGATCACACGCCGTTCAGGGATGGCTTTGTGTCTTGGTGAAGGGCTAGCTGTTGTCCAAAGTTCTCATTATTCTTTCTCTTTTCTGCCTCACCTACTGCTGTTGCTCGCTGCTTGCACATCCAGTGCCTAGTACCTACATCACCACCATAAATACCTTCCATGGCCACTCCAAGCAGCCCTGTACAATCTACCACTTTTAGGAACACTGTCCTAACAGTCTGCACACTGGCCAGTAGATTGTCAATAACAGTAGCATCAACTGAATGAATATAGGAAGTACAGCTACCTTCAGAATCCACGTCCACCACAGATGTGATCCAGTTACATTCCTGGGGCATATTCAATACTGTGCATAGTACAGTGCCACCCCGTCCACTCACTGTGGGGTTGCAATGTAAAAAGTCGAAATCTTTTCGCATTAGCAAACACTAAATATCTTTCATTGAATTTATTTAGTTTATAGTACCTACAAACTCAAAAAAATGAAATTGAGATTTCACTGAAATATGGCATTCGTTTGATGTTCCAGAGTTTTCTTTGAGTTGTTATGATGCTGTTTCAAGCGGTGTGACCAGCGTACCAACCATTGCCAATGTGCCAACAAGTACATAAGGGATGGTTGACACTTGCTTTGGAAATATCACACCGCATCTCTTCGCAAATTCCTATATTACCCATTTTGAGCTCTCCTTACAATCATGATTCTACTTGCTCTGTACGTTTAATGTGGTTTGTAGATGTTGTTATTATAGATTCTTATGGCTTAAGTTGACCTATGATAGTTACCAGGCAGAAGACATTCACGATAGTTCATGTGTGGATACAACGTCACTTTATTACCTTGCCGTGGTACAATAGTTCTGGGAGGGTTAGATATTATCCCGACAATGATTCCGCAGGTTTAACATAAGTCTTCACTATATTATCTGTTCTATTACATTCACTACTATTATGATATATTGATGAAACATTGAATAGAATAGTGCACACAGTCAATGCAGCATCCGATCACCAACAGGATTCCTAATATCGAAGCTACATCACAGCTTCAACAAATGTTCTTCCGTTGACTAATCCCCTATTCTCAACACTGGATATGTTGTTGATGTTGGTGTTGTTGTTGATGTTGCTGTTGCTGTTGCTGCAATGGCCGGGCTGGCTGCAGCAGGTGGTGGCAGACCTACCCATAGGCAGAACAGCTAAGAATCTCATGCTAGCTTCAGTAGTAGCAACAAAGCTACTGGGACTATTAATCGAATTGCTGGACTGCTGTGTCAGATCCTCCGGGACTTAATCAATGTGGTACTCATTTATACTGCCTTGATTGGTGTGATGTTGTGCCAAGACAGGATCTTTACCAGGTGAGCGGATGCCTTGGTGAATCATGCTACGGATGATGTCTCTCCTTTGCACTTTCACCGCGTGGAAGGAACAAAGCCAATCCACATCCACACAACTAAATACATCTGTGTATAAATTATTTACTGCGTGATTAATGTTTTCTGTATTGCACTGACAGTGTGCTTCATATGCTGTAACAAACTCTGGCAGTACCATATAATAGCCTGTTTGCATGGCTGACACACAACGGTACATGGCTGTTGTGATGAGTGCAATCAATGACTGGTTCATTTTATCAATCACTGATCAATCTTTCTTCGCCAGTTGTTGTATGCGATAGAAGTATATCCCGTGCATAAAATCCCGTATTTCAGTACCTGCAAATCGAAACTTGCACTCCTACATTGATGGCCAAGACAAGGTTTAAACAAGAAGGGAACTTTGAACATAACTTCAAAACATCTTTGGGGCATGTAAACATGTGTTTGGCCAAAAGCCAGAAAGCCAATTTCTAGATCTCTGTTGGCAACGACATTCGAAATCTGTAAATTCAGTCGAATGTAGTCTTCCCGCAATTTACAAGTCCCCCACAGGAGCTAGTAATCATTGTGAGTGCCTGATGCACATTGTCAGCCATCAACACACTCAGTCAAATGGTATATTTACCAAGGATAAGTAGACACATAGAGGGTCTCACTTTGTTGGGGCTCAATCAATGTTTGGCAATATAATCTTACCTTATTACACCTACAGTGTGTAAGGGCGCGTACGCCGGCGCTCGGCAGTATAAGGGTATAGTATGGTATACGGTTGCACACGGGCGCGAGTGAGATCAAGTGTAGAAGTAAGTGGTAAGATATTCGGTACGGAGCTAAGTCTCCGTCGCGATGTCAATATAAGG
>Ga0307515_10006118_pt1 | contig 24192 bp, 13 predicted proteins | sample 17_EM_MG_FD_194513 | JGI IMG/M metagenome (GOLD analysis project Ga0307515, IMG submission 194513) | Populus trichocarpa ectomycorrhiza microbial communities from riparian zone in the Pacific Northwest, United States - 17_EM | ecosystem: Host-associated > Plants > Roots > Unclassified | place... | reverse complement strand
CAACATGGTGCGTAAGGAAATCTGTTTCGCGATTCACACTTTTTGAAAAGAACTATATATTCGCATGTTATGGGTGATATGAGTTATGTATGAACATACGTGTTAATCGCTCAATTAGTCGTCCGACCCCTTTTGTAAAGACTTGTAATGAAAAATTAAAATAGAACACAAATGTGTATGTGCGAACATGTAGATATGATGTGTATGAATATATGTATGTGGTATTCTTCTTATGAGGATGTTATGTTGTGAAAATACATGAGGTTAGGATAACGAAAGTACTAATTGTGTAACTTGTTGTTCAGCCCTTTTGTATGAACTTATGATGATAACGAGACTAGAACAGGAATGTGAATTTATGAGTATGTTAATATGATGTAATGTAAACTTATGAGTATGAAAATATAATAGTATGGGCATATGTATTGAGAATCCATTTTATGGGAATATTGATTTACATTATCCTATATGGATTGCGCCTTGTTAATGAATGGAATGCAATTATAAATCTGCAGAATGATATGGTGAAAAAATCCAAAACCTGACAACTTATATAAAAAAAAATTCATCGATTTTGGCTTTGAAAAAGCCGGGTTGTTGCACAACATTTCTAATATGCTAGGTGATGTGCTTTAATAGTGGCAGTGTATGGTTCCATGCACTAGCAGTAGTGGTGGCGCATGACTACATGCACCAGTACTGCCCAAATTGACATCACTATTCCAACCAATTTCTAATTCTCCTAGGCAATACCACCAGCTTCTAACATGAACTACATACACCAGCACTGCCCAAATGTTTTTAACCTTAAATGAATATTTTATTATTTTTGAATAATTTTTAAAGCATTATTAATTTGTTGTCGATGATTATCATGAATATTTAAAGTGTTGAGGTCCACATCGTTACGTGGCAACCCCAAGGGTTTGCTACCACTAAGGATTTATTTTTAAGGTGGACTAAGGATGGAAATCAATACCCTACAATGAGATTGGAAGGATCGAGATTGATTTTTTTTTTATCTAATACATAATGTTTTGGTCTCGGTGTGAAATATGATGTATGTTGATGTTTTTTTAAATTGTTATATTTTATACGGATATTGTTTTTTATTTATTTTGTTGTGTGATGATGGTGTTTTTTATTTGTTATGTTGATGTTTGTTTTGAATTGTTATGTTGTGTGTGGATGTTGTTGATTTATTATGTTGATATTGTTTCTTATTTGTGATGTCATATATTGATTTTTTATTTATTTGTTATGTTGCGTGAATTGCGTGGTTTTGTCACGTATTAATGATTTTATTGTTAATCGATCCTACATATGAAAAATATACCATCACCGGGAAGTGTCATAAGGTGTGATTAGTATAAAATAAAATCACTTAATACATTACATTATTTTATTTAAATCATTTCCAAGATTGTTTTCCTCGTAAATTTATCACGTATTAATGATTATATTACTCAAATGTATTGTCACTTATTAGTGTTATAGATTGTGATTAATAAATAATAAAATCACTTAATATGTTAAATTATTATATTTAAAATATTTTCAAGAGCATTTTTTTCTAGCGATTTTTTCATGTATTAATAATTTTATTGTTCACCAATCCTTCCTATGACAAATGTACTATCTATAAGCAGTGTCATAAAAGTAATAACATGCGAACGTGTTTTCAACAAATGAAGGAAAGAAAATGAAAAGGCATCAAAACACATAAATTCCAATATATGTAAGTGAATGGTAAAATAGATCGAACAAAAAAGAGTAGTTGTCAAAAGAAAAACATTACATTACATGTACGTGAAATAGGCAATGAGTGAGGTCCTAATATGAAATGGCAAAGCTATTATTGAGATCAACCTTGTCTATATTAACAGAGAGAAAAATGAAAAAGAAGATAATTAGGAAAGAAATAATGCAAAAGTCCATGAGAATATATCTAATTTTTTAAACAAAGGAAAAGCTAAAAAAGTTAAAATAAAGAGTAATGGAAATGGGATTTATAAAATAAATTAAAAAAAATATAGGAAAGAAAGCAACACTTAAAGTGACAAATACAACAAAATAAACAAAAAAGGAAAATAAAAAGGAATTAAAGTAACCATATACATGTATGACCTTGGACAATTTTAGCAGCTAAAGAGGTAGAGAATCACACAAAAAAAAAAAAAACCTAAACAACAAGGAAGGGGAAAGCCATAATTAACTTAACATTCTAACAACAAAGAAAAATTATTGGTAGCTAAGGTTGAAAAGGACAAAAATAAAGGATTTTATAAAATAAAAGTGAAAAAAAATATTTTTTTCTTTTATAAAGAGCAAAAGAGTTCGTGATGCAAATCTCATGGTCACACAACTCTCAACAAAGATGATAACTTCCTCAAGAAAGCCGAATAATCAGGTTTGGTTGAACCTTGACCCATAATTAACCTGTAACTAAAAAACAAAGATATTATATGATTGCGAATGACACTACAAGGTAAGTTATGCCTTGATAAGTTGGATTTACTCTGTCCCATCAAAGAAAAAGAAGTTTACTTATGCAAAATTAAATTTCATTAATGTCTAAAGGTTGCCCAAACTTACAGCAAAAGAAAACATAATATAGTCATAATATAATAACCCTAATGGTCCCATATAGAGTTGCAAACTAATGGGTCTTAACTAAAACTCAGCTAAGCACAAGCTTAATGCCTTAAACAAGCCTGAACATTGATTTTGGAAACCCAACAACAATAAAAACCCTAAAACTGAGATATAATTATCCCAAATATTAATTAAAACAATAAATAAATCTCAAGGAATATTTAGATTAATACAAGTTATCAAAATAGCCCCAAAATTGCATCTCCTTGAATTGGATCCCTTGTAGTTGATTCTAAGACTTCTAGAAGAAAGAGTGTCTTTTTGTGTCATTCATTAATCATCTTTCCTTTCCTGAAAGATGTTGTCTTGAATGCTGAAGCTTCTTTTCTTTTCCATATATTATTTAAAATATGAAAGAAAGTGGTTGAAATATCTTCTTTAAGTAGTCTCTCATAATCTCCTATATGAATAAGAAAATCCTGTAAAATAAGGAAAAGAAAAACAAAAGAATCCCAAGCCTCCTTGGCACCACATATATTCCATAATAGATATGAGATTCTTGCAAACTATGGATAATAGTTGTTGCCATAAATGTCTCCTTATTTGACATGGAATCCATGTAAAATAGGTAAGCCAATATCTACCACACATGTTTCCAAGACAATTAAAGAATCCTTGTATTGACTAGAATCCATAATACATAAGAAAACAACGTTTCTTTAATTTTCGCACATTCCTAGCAGATTTCAGTCCTAATTTCAAACATGTTGTTCTCTCTAGTCTAGATGAATTAGCAGGCCTACCATATATTCACGGAAAGGTGAGGATGCCTATTTTTCAATCCAATTGGAATATTAGCATAATTCCTTATGTATCTATAGATATAGTCTAGAAAGTAGAATAAGGTCCAGATAGACAAATTTAACAAGATTCGTCCAGTAAATTCAACCCTCTAAAACAATCCATTACCAAACTCCGATTTACCTAAACTTTTAACCCAATTTTCATCTCGATCTAGTTATCTAATTGAAAGTTATGCTCAATAATAGAAATTTTTACACCAAAATCTGAATCTGGCTTTTTTTGAATCGAATCAGTTTGAATGCAAAATAAATTATCAAGTTTGATTCTTAACCCATTAAAGTGAGGAGAATAAGACAAAAATGTGTTTAGCTAGAATTTATTTTTGCTTGCTGCTGCACTTGTTTTCACTTTGAAAAGCTTCATGTTGAATTTTAAATGAATAAAAAAATTATTGGATACTAAATTTCAAATAAAAAATCTAAATCTTTCCTTTTTAAGGGAAGAGTTTTAAACTTTTGTAATTATAACTACATTATAATGGTTGATCCTACTCTCTCAACAAGGATCTAAAAAACTTTAAATGAATAGATATTGTCTATTGTAATTGTTTGATAAAGTACCTTGTAAAAAATGATTATCCTCTCAAAGATCATATAAGTTTTTAGAAAATGAGTCATCATGTTCTTACTTAGAGGCTGAAGCAATAAACAATTGAAAATAAAGCAAAGCCAACCAATAAACACAATACAAAGACATAGGAAAGAAGAAAACGACTAGAAAAATAATAGAAAAACAATTGAACAAAGTGAAGCACAATATAATAACAAAGAAGATGGATATTGTAATATAAAATAAGGGTTGATTGGTTAACAAACTCCAATAAAATCAATTAAAAAAACCAAAAGAGACAAACCTATACAAGCACCACAGGAAACAAAAGGCAAGGATAAATTGAGAAACATAAAACAAAACCAAAACACATATAAATAAGGTAAAAGCATAAATCAAGATAAAGGAAGAAAAACAAAATAGTGTAGCAAAAAAGCATTAACCAAAATTAAGCAAAGAAGAAAATGAATTGAAAATAAAAGATTCTTAATGATCAAATCTAGTAGTAGTAATTAAAATATTTTCAGAAAGTTTTTTATGTCATTATTGTAACAAAAGCTTGAAAGTGCAAGAAAAGAAATCTTTTTTTAAAAAAAGGGAGTAAATTGAAGGAAGAAACCACCTAAAAAGTTAAAGAAATGGAGATTGACACTTAAATTAAACAAAAAAAATGATATTCACCCTTTTGTATAGCATATTCTTTTACTAGTTGATGCTAGATTATATAGGATCTCTTATTAGACCAATTAGTAAATTTGATTTCACATGGTTATAAAGTTTCATTGAATAAAATAATGAATTTTTTTACAAATATTTAAGTGATCAAATTATCTTAAGACATATAATTAAGGAACACATTGGGTGCATATGTATACAATAAAAAATCTAGAATGTTACTAAATTCTCTTGATTCTCAAGTTAGGATTTTGTAGGGTAGGTGTATGATGCCTCATTCCAAGTTATCATATAGAAAACATTAAACATAAATTGGCTTAAATACTTTTCTATTATTAGTGATTGTGCATTAAACTGGATAGTAGAAGAAAAATTCAAATAGAAAAGGCAATGGATACGCATGGTGAGATTAAGATCCAAACCCAAATTCAAACGCAAAATAACTATCTAAATAGTTTTTTGATACTCATTGGATATTCATAACTCGAAAATAGATGTTATAATTTCTAACTATTTAGTAGATAATTAACTTGGTATATATGTATTTTTTCAACAAAAAAAAACAAATAAAATGCACATACACAAGTCAAAAGAAAAACCCAAGAAAATAATTAAAAATAAAACAGTTCCATAGAAACAAAAGAGCACTAGGGATTTCACATGATGAGCGACCACCAAAATCAAGGAAGTAGCCAACAATAAAGTAACATCACCATCCCTGCCAAGACTAAAAAAACCAGAAATGTGAGGGAGAAGTTAACGATTTTGTCCATAGGAAAAACACGCCCCGTTTATTTTTCTTGGTAATATTGAAATTGTTTTGAGAAAATCTCAATTTATTAGATTTGATTGCAAAAATATTCAAACTTTTATTAAATGAAAACCCGTGAGATTATTTAAGCATTAGTCAAAGGTTCAAAAAAAATTTTATTGATGATAAGGCATCTCTCTATTTAAAAGTATTTTTGTCTTATTAATGTGCTCTATTTTTTAACCATAATATTTTCTTGACATCTTATTATATTTATAATTTTAATTAAAAAATAATATTATAATATATATTTTTTAAAAAACATATATTAATAATACAACTCTTACACATTGCCTCGGAAAATATTTTGGAAATGCCACCAAACCCAGCTCAGTTCAGCAGATCAACATGGAAGCGACCTAACCCGAGACCCTATCTACTCGAGCTTCGAATCAAACTGAATGGAAGATGACCTGATATGACCGAGTCAACCTAACTAGTTAAAATATATCCCGGTTAAAATCTAGTTTGACTTAAAAAAAATTAAACATGATGTCATTCTAGCCTTTTTTTTATATATACTAAGATAATAATATCTTTGACTGACTCGGGTCCATCTAAATACACCTAACTTGTTTAAAAAGAGGTTAGGTCTATTGACTTACAAGGTTAAGCTCATATGCCTAACTTTCCTTTTTTCATAAAATAGGTGGACAATGTGCAATATTTTGTTTCAAACGACTATTGTTTGCTTGTGTAGGCTCTAGCCATCAAAATGGTAGAAATTGGGTTGGGTTTTTTTAATCCAGAAAAACTATTTTTTTAATTTATTTTCATCTAATAACTTAATAAACTAATTTCTCAACTCAAAAAACATCTAAATTGGTTTTAAAAATATAAAATTAAACTGAAAAAAATCTATCAACTATGATCTAGTTTTTTCAACAAAATAGAAATTCAAAAACACCTTTATGACACTCCTCTAGTAAAAAAGAACACATCGATATCAAATTCAATTGTTTTAGTCAATAGAATTTCACCAACCAATCACTCTCTCTCGTCTGTCATATTTTATTGACTCTCTTTACATTCTTTCAAACTTAATGACTAAAATGTGAACAAAATAAAGTTTTAGACTAAAATGTAAAAGTTTCAAACAAAAGGACCAAAAAGAAAAACAAAAGGATTATATAGATCAAAATCTTTGAAAAGACGCTAAATGAACAATTTAAAAGAAAAATCCTTTTATATTCACCTCGTTAACAATTTTAATTTTTTTATTTTTAATTTTCATAAATGATTTTTTTCAGCATTATTGGACCAAATGTCAGATTTTTTTATATCATGGTAACTACATAAAAAATTAAATAAATTATTAAGTTTAATTTTCAACTAACATTAAAAAAGATTAAATTAAAAAGAAATTAATGATCAAAGAAAAAAATTAAAGAAAACATTATTACAATTCAAAGTATTTATCCCCACGCGATGCAATGTTGCAATGCATGTACATAAAAACACCACACCGTTAAGGTTTCTTGTAATTTAATTTAGGCATAATTACAAAAAAAAAAAAAAACTCTTATAATTTGGTTTATGTTTCGTTTTCAATCTAAGAATTAGAAAATTAAAGTTTAAATCTTGTTTTTCTCTCCCCAAACATAATTTTCCTCTCCAATCTCTCTGTATAAAACACGACACACCCACAAACACTAAATATAAAGTAAGATATTTATTGTTTTAACATTTAATCTCTTCGGGTGATAGGAGTCAGAAATATCTTGTTGATGTTATTTTGTTCAACTTTTTTTTAAATCATGAAAACTCTCAATTTGTAAATAATGGTTAATTTTTATTTTTAAGTTGAAATATAGAATCTAAAATACATTGAAGTTACTAAAATTTTAGATTAAAAAAACCCAAAATATGGGAGGTTTTTTATAATTATTCATTTAATTTAATTTAATTTAACTAGAAAAAAATTAAAAAACTATTTTGTGTAAATATTTTTTGTAAAATAAAGTCCCCCAATGCTTGAATTTTATTACAAATTCGCTGGGAATGGGGGGGGGCAATAGGAGAAAGGAAAAGGCAGAAAGAGAATGAGCTCTTCTTCCTCCCCTTCTTCGCCGCAGCGTTACAGGGGTGGCAATAGTAACGGTGGCGGTGGAGGAGAGGATCAGAGGCCTAGATTCTTTGATAAAATGGTGAAAAAAATGTGCTGGCAAAATGCAGAAATAGTGCCTGGTCGACACCCAGAGAGATGGCGCAAGGACGCTGCTGGAAATATTGTTTGCAAGCGCTTTTGCAACTGTCATGGTTGTCTCTGTTACGAATACGATCATATCCTTCCCTTCTCTAAAGGTCTTCTTTGCTTCGCTATCTCTCTCTCTCTTTCTCTAACTAATGTTTAGAAAATATTGAGATTAAAATAGCATGAGAATTTGTTAGGAAGGAACTGGGTGAGCAAGTTAACAACTCAAGGTGAAGGGATAGCGACTGACTGATGCAATACTAATATTCCCTTTAGAACATGAATTTAGTTTAAAGTATGTTTGTTACATAATCAGTATCAGTTTACTTGGAAACCGGAATGAGAGAATTGTTTAAAGTTTTTGTGTTGAGAGCTTGTTGGGTTTTGTTTCTGTAGGTGGTGAATCTACTGTAGATAATTGTCAAATTCTTCAAACAAGGGTCAATAGGTTTAAATCTAACAAACAAGAGTTGGACAAAACTCAATTGAAAGGTTACTCTTGCGAAATCAATTTCACTGGTATGCATTTTTCTATTTTCTTTTTCATTCTCTGCGATTCTGTCCACTGATTTTTCTTTGTTTGCCTTTTACCTTCCTATTTTGTTTGCTATGGAATTCATCATGGAATTTCAAAGAGTTTAGTTGAGACCAATGAAGGAAGGTCTGTTGCTACCCAACTATCATTCAATTTTGTATCTAAACTGAAAGGATTCTGATGATCATTTATAATTTGTGATTTGAGTTGATAGAAACTGTTTTAAGTATATTGCCTACGGCCATCTATTCTTTGAGTGTGGTGGGGTTAACAGTGATTGTGAAGCTGGTTTGGTTTCTAGAGCAGCTTAGTAAATGGGAAGCTGGCCTTGTTTTCTTGATAAATGGCTTGTTTGTATTTCTGTGAGGTCAAAGGAGATCAGTATTTTCTTGGGATAACCAGCTTTAGCAACTTTATAAATTGTCAATCTACCTAATTTGGCTGGGGATTTCTAACGTAAGCTGGGTTGGGGTCTCTATAGTTAAGTTGTTTTCTGTATCACCTATCTCATTTGTATCAGTTCCCCACTTTCTAGAAATTGAAGGACCATATTTTAGTCTGAAAATCTATTCAGTCATTAGATGTCCTGGTTTTCTTATTGATACAGAAGAGTCAAGCACGCACATGAAAACTAGGGACAGGTTTTGGAAAGATGCTCTTCCTTTCATCTGTCCTCTAGGCACACTTTTCCTTCTCTTAGATATGCCAGATCCATGCCATAATTTACCAGATACTAAATACTAGCCAGCTCATGTTTCACTATGTAGATAATTATTACTTGTTCCTCAATAAAAAAGAACAGGAAAGCAAGCAAAAAGCGCATGGGACATTAATGAGTAGTCTGTCTCCCTTTCAGTTTCGAATTGGAAAATGGCACTCTTAAATCCTACATAAATTTCTTGCTACAGGACATGGCTAGTGATGTTTTATTTTTTAAGTGATTGCAACCTTGTTGGCTGTGATGCCACGTCTCAGTTTGTGAGCACTTCTTCTTTTTCTATTTCTTTTCTAAAGATTTTATCATTTGTCAACCATATTGAATGATCCTAAGTGTTCCCTTCTTCCCCAATCCAGCATTCCATTTGACTTTCAGTGCACATTAGACTTGAACTTTTTCAATGAATGATGTGTTTTCAGGAGTCCTTTTGTGCTGGATATGTATCTGAATAATTTGAAATGCTAGAGGATATTAAATAGTTTATAACTTCAGGATGCTTGTTTAACTTTGACTAAACAAAATATATTCCCTGAAAGTAAGCATCATAGTGGGACATTAATGATGTTGTAGCAGGAGGTGCAATAGATATCAAGCTCAAGTTCCTGTAGTAGGAGTATGTATATGTGCTTTGGACCTAACACATCATCCTGTTAGGATGTTTTAAACTTATGGCCTGTTTTCCTAGCTTGTTCAGCATTCAGGTCGCCCTGGTACCCCCACCCAATCTCTCCTCACTTCCCAGTCTGAAAAGGATCTTGTGCTAGTGGTCATCATGTTTTGTGCATTGTCTTCATAATGTGCTTTTCTAATGGTCTCTTTTCTTTTCTTTTTTTTCAAATGGTTTACTCTTGGATGCAAAATGACACCTTTTTCAACTTCAAGATAAGGAGCTTGACATAATCGAAATGGCTGTTTATGGGGATGTCATCAGGCCTGGAAACCAGTGTCGTTGCAGAACTATTGCTGAAATGCTTGGCCAACTCAAGTCAAAAGACCGTGTGGCTGCTTGCAAATTGCCATTTAGCAACGAATCTTTGTAGAGGGTTAAAATTCCGTTTTGGAACTAAGTTGAACAACTTATTATTTGCATCTGGCCTCATAAAATTTCATCCATGAGGTTTGCACACACCATCTCGATATACCTTTCTTTGATATGCTATCTGTTGACTGAAACTGTATCATCACCTAGACGAATGTTTGAATGCAATTGATTGAATTGGACCCTTGTAATTTCTTACGCTACCTTCATCTTCTTCATATGCTTTTTTCCCTGGGAGTGTTTGTTGGTCCAAGATGGGATGAATCATTATCGTGGAAGACTCTTTGCATCTGCATTTTTCAAAAAGACCAGCACATTTACTTCCCTTTATCCCTCTTATTTTTTTTTCTTTTTTTTTTTTCATTTTTGGGATGACTGATTTAATCATTCATTGGAAGGGCTTAGGGCCAAGGGCTTGATAAATTATTTTGTAGCAGAATCCACCACCATATTCAATAAACTATACCACCACTAGATGGTGATAAAATCACATCTACTTTTTTTTTTCTTTTTTCTTTTTGCCTATCTTTTATGTTTGTTGGTTTCATGTACATAAAAAAAAACCATGAAAAATCATCCAAAATTAATTAAATTAATGTTTTCCAAATCCAATCATGTTTTAGAAAGTATTCAAAACACAACTCCCAACATTGTTTAATCAATGAATGATATAGTCTATTTTGTACACATTAAATTTCTAGCTTAATTTCTTTGACAAATTTCAAACTTTAATTTCTAAAAATGCAAAAAATATATATAAAAAATATTCTTATCGCATTTTTTATATTTTTACAAACTTTAAACCTTTTTATTTTATTTGGCTTTCAAATTAATTTCTATTTTATATTGCTATTAAAAGAGAGAGAGAGCAAAAATAATAAAATAAAAAGTTAAAATAAAAAAAAAATGATAAGAAAAGAAGAGGACATTTCATTTATTCTTGTCGCTAAATAATTTTAAGAGGCTACAAGGAATTATAGACTTTGGACCCTTAATAAATAAAGAAAACCATATGGAAAAAAAAGATAAAATTGCAAGAATTTTGAATATGTGGGGTTGATAATTGTTAATAGTAGTATTTGGTTCTATTTACATTGTTACAGAGTTTGAATCTTATTTACATAAGTAATCCTAATTTTATATAGATATTTGTATCAAATAAAGAGATTTATTAAACCATAATACAAGCTAAATTCTTTTTATATTGACTCATAAGTGAATCCTAGTTTAATTTCAGACTTTTAATTAGTTATTTAGTTGAGGACTCGCGCTTTGAATAGGACTATGCATCTCTAGTTATGTACATGTTCAATCTATGTTGGTTGATCGTTTCTTATTGGTCGATCTTGATTTCCTAAATTGTTCCTTCAAATCTCTTAATCCATCAATGACTCTTCCAACTCGATCAATTCTTTTGATTCATGATCTATTTCAGCTCTTTTTCCTTGTTTTGTGATGAACAATCATTGTTCTCTACATTTGACAAGTGTTTGTTTTATTTTAGGTGTAAATAACACATTTATATTGTTTTATTTCTCAAAAGAAGAAATATTAACCTTATCACACTTGTACTAAAATTGATTGATCAAGTCAACCAGTTATAATGTGGTAAATAACATTCTTCATCTAAAATTAGTAATCATTTTTTAAAACATGTCTAACATGTTAAACACTTCAACCAATCAATTTAGGTTTCTTGAATTGCACCCAATGTTTTAGAAGCAATGTTTAGGTTTCTTGAATTGCACTCAATTCTTCATCTTTTACACAAAATCTCAAATTCTTTAAGAACCCTAGAAATGTTTCTACAAATACTCAATCAAGAACCCTAAACACTTTTCTTGCTATTAAAAACAAGAATGTCAGTCTCAAACTCTACTTCATCAAAATCCACAATCGTCTCTCATTACTAGTCCATCATTAGTACTACACCAAAAGACATGAATGGACAATATCTCGACCTATTTTGGAAAAAGTGCCATAAAAAATAGAAGACCAAAACTTTGTTATGGATATTAAGAAAGAAAGGATTCCCTTTTACGACGACCATATAAATCTCAATATATAGATCAAGCCAATCTTAGTATGGCCGAGCACTGCCTCTACCAATTACATCATATGGTTAGGTAGGATGGAAGAAAGTCTTGACGAACAATGGAAGCATAAAAAATCTTTAATGTTATTCAACTATCCATAATCACCACTAAACCTAAGATAGAGCTATTAGTCGCTCTTTTTTTTATTCTGGTCAAAATCCAATAACACCTCCTTTTTAAGTAAGGGATGCAAACTATTATTTTGTACAACTTGACCTTAATTGAAGGCCTATACCCAATAAGTGAGGAACTTTGTGGTTCCATCGAAATTTCTACGAGCCCCTTCAAAGACTTCTTGCTAGGTGCTCTTTAATTCGATGCCTTGTTGAAAAGAGAAAAATAGAAGACAAACTTTCCCTCTTACAAGGATCATGTGGCCTTCCTACTTGTTGGATATATAGATACTTAATCTAATTTAGGTCACTAAAGCCTATACGAAGATGGTAGTAACTTTAGCCAAAAATAGGATAGTTCCCATATGACCCTTTATATTAAGTCATATATATAGGGTATTAGGAGGATATCAGGTTAGATATGAAGATCATCATTTTGTGATGAAAGATAATGTTTACAGAGTCCTATGGTGGGTATAAGCATAAACCACTGTTTATTTTAAAGAATTTAGAGACTTTAAAACAATTCTAAATCCAAATTTTATTTACATAGGAAATAGACTCCTTCAAGCTTCTTTTAAGAACTCTTATTTCACAAGATACACAAAAACCCTCCAAATTTTTACCCAAAGAACTGGTGTTTATTGAAAAAAAATTTATATGTTGGTATGTATTAATTGATAAGTTATTTTTCTTAACTATTACCTTTTATTATTATTATTATTATTATTATTATTATATAAAAGTTGTTTTCATTCAACTGTAAAATTATAGGTGCAAGACATCATTTTGAATAATACAGGAAATAGAAATAGAATATCTTACACTATCACTACTTTCTTGTTATAGAATCCTGCTAAACTTACTAAATGATGAGAAGCTTTATTATTTACTAGATAAGTGTTTTGTATTACGCTACGAGTCGACCTAAATTTTTTTCAATGTAAAAAAATAATGCTAAAACAATGCAAATGTTTTAAAAAAAACAAAAGAAAAATCTAAGACTCGGATCATTGACTTGAATGAGTTTAATACACTTGGATAATTTAATAACATGAATAAAAAAATACAATGACATTAAATAATCTGGAAAAAAATTGACAACAAAAAAAAAAGTTAAAGAAATTCAATCTGAGTCCATCCAAGTTAGCATGTATAATCTATAACCTAGTTATGATACCAAGACAACCACGTCGAAAAAAAAATTAAATTAAACTATAAAACTTAATTATCAAACAACCCAATGTTGAAAGACGAGATAACCCATATCATTTTTAAAATCAATGAAAAATTATATAGAAAGAAAAAAAATTGCATAGTTCAATCTCCAATTAAATAAATGTTAAGGGATGAAACTGAAAAAATATGATCTTAAAAAAGAAGAAAAAACCCAAGCAAACTTAAGCAAATCTTCTAAACTTCGGTTAATCTCTTAGACTCATAACTTGTGAAATCCAAGACATCGGCTCATTTAAAAAGTTCAATTCCTAACCAATTTAATATTGAAGGATGAAACAAAAAAAAATATTGATGGGAACCCCGTGAGCACTTGGTCACATAACTCATACACAAACAATACAACTCCCATAAAGCCAAGAAATCAGGTTTGACAGCGTGACACGAAGATTAACTTGAACTTTAGCACCCGTACTGTTGGAACTTGAAACCCCCACCTAAAAAATAGCAATACACGAACGAGAACTATAAGATGACGCCACGAAGATAGTTGTTCTTCGATAAGTCGATTCAGTTCATTAAAGAACCACAATAGGAGAAAAAACTCACCCTCACACACTCACAAAAAGAGATGTGGCAATCTGAATTATTATTAAGCAAAAATATGAAAACAAAAACTTAGGTTATAGAGGTGTTTTTATATATGTAATAACCTAAGCTAAACCCTAGAATACTCAAGTTGTGAACTTGTATAAGGTCTACTTATAATTAGATCCAAACTCTTAATTAAACAAGCCAATTACTGATAATCAAGCACAAAACATGAAAACAAAAATTAAAATAAAGGTCTGAAGCATGCTGTCTCAAATAACAAAAAAAAATAACATAAAAAAGTTTTATTTCCTAGCCTAAATAGTCATATTGGCCGAATAATCCTTCGTTGTAGCTTTAGGATTAGTTGTCAACTTTAGAAATTCCAACTAGACTAGAAAAGTCAATCCTGACTTAGAAATATTTGTTGTTGTCTCTAACTTTTTCTTGTGAATCTTTGTTTCCTTGTTTTACTATGACAAACATAATTATTCTTTTCTCCTTGATTGATGACTTTATTAGATTTTTTTGTAGACTAGGAAAATCATAAGCTAAATCGTAGAATACTCAAATTACGGTCTTGTATAAGGCCTACTTATAATTAGATTGAAACCCTTAATTAAACAAGCCCAAATATTGATAATCAAGCCCAAAACATGAAAACAAAAATTAAAATAAAGGTTTGAAGCATGCTACCTCAAATAATAAAACAAATAACATAAAAGAATCTTATTTCCTAGCCTAAATAGTTTAATTGGCCGAATAATCCTTCCTTGTAGCTTTAGGATTAGTTGCCGACTTTAGGATTTCCAACTAGACTATAAAAGTCAATTCTGACTTAGAAATCTTTGTTGTCGTCTCTAACTTTTCCATGTAGATCTTGGTTTCCTTGCTTTACTAGGACAAAATAATTATTCTTTCCTCCTTAAGGATCACTTTAGAAGTTTTTTTTCTAGACTAGAAAAATCATTAAATAATTCTCCTTAACTTAGGAAACTAATTTATCGCCCTTTAGTTTTCTTAGAGGACTAGGAATTTTTTTTTTAATGCTAAGAATCCTCTCTCATTAAGGATCTGATCTGGCTAAATTTACCTTGTACAAAAGGAAAATAATTGCTGACTTTTAATCCTTGTAATATTGGGAAGTCTTGCACAAATAAGGTTGTCATATGGCCAGACATATCAAACCCATGTTGCACGTGGATTGGACCCTTTTTGCACTTGGATTAGATGAATCAAGGTTGCTCTTTAAGCTTCATAGACACCACTTGATCTCTTAAGTCCATCTTGGCCCAAACATGCTAAACAAACTCATTCAATGCTTCATTAAGTTTCTTTACTCTAGTCCTTGTAATTGACTCACTTGGCACCTCCAATGGGTCAATGGCATGTTTAGTCATGATGTTGGGCTAGTCCTCATCATCCCCTATCTCTTCAAAATGATTTGACCTCGAATAATCACTTACATCAAATAGAGTAAGATCATAAACATTAAAGGTAGCACTAACACCATACTCATCTAGCAAATCAACTTTAAAGCATTGTCATTGATTCTCTCTAAAATCTAAAATGGTTCATCTCCTCTTGGTTGTAACTTGGATTTCTTATGGGTCAAAAACATTTTCTTGTGCATATGCACCCAAACCTAATCTTTGGGATGAAAGACAACATATTTGCACTCTTTATTTGTTTTAGTTGTATACACACGGTTCCTCTTCTCTATTTGCTATATGCTATAGTACATTTTCATGGAGTGATTTTATCACTTGTCATTTACGATTTTCATCTAAACTATCCCTTTTATCAACAGGTAAATGAAGGAGTTAAAGGGTTAAAACCATACACAATCTCAAACAATGAAAATTAGTGGTAAAATGCACAAAATTATTATGTGCAAACTCTATGAATGGTAGACAATCTTTCAAAATCTTTAGGTTCTTTTGAATGATAGTGTGTAATAATTTTGTTAAGGTTTTATTAACTACCTTAGTTTGTCCATCTGTATAGGGGTGACACATAGTTGAAAATAATAATTTAGTACCTAATTTTCTCCACAACACTTTCCAAAAATAGTTAAGAAACTTAACATCTTTATCAGAAACAATGCTCCTAGAAACCCCATGAAGCCATACTACCTCCCTGAAGAACAAATCAGCAATATTGGTTGCATTATCAATTTGATATACAATGAAATGCATCATTTTCAGAAACCTATCAACAACTATAAAAATCAAATTGCTACCCTATTTAGACCTAGACAAACCTAATACAAAGTCCATAGAAATGTCTACATAAGGTTCCATAGGTATAGGCAAAGAGGTATGCAATCCATGTGGTTAAATCCTAGACTTTGCTTTTCTACAAGTTATGCATTTTTTGCATATGTGTTGCACATCCTTTTTCATTTTAGGCCAGTAAAAAGGCTTATGCAACACACAAACAATTTTCTTTAAACAAGTATTTATCAAGCCTATAAAACTTACTAAAGGCTGAATTGTCATAAGCATTATAAACATTGTCAAAGTCATTATCTTCATTGTACAATTCTTTTATATTTTCAAATCTTAGTAATCTAGCAATCAAAGTAAATAAGAGAACATACCTACGCGAAAGTGCATCAGCCACAATGTTTTATTTCCCTTACTTGTATTTGATCACATAAGGAAATGTCTTAAAAAATTCAACTCGTTTGGCATATCGTCTACTTAACTTGCCTTGTCATTTCAAGTGCTTCAAGGATTCATGATCATAATGAATAACAAACTCATTGGGCCAAAGGTAATGTTGCAACGTCTCCAACATTCTCATTATGGCATAAAACTCATTATCATATGTTAGGTAGTTCAATGTTGCCTCATTGAGCTTTTTACTGAAATAGACAATGGACCTCTTATCTTGTATTAACTCGGCTTCAATACCTTTACCTGAAATATCACATTCAATCTCGAAAGCCTTTGTAAAATTTAGTAAAGCTAAAATAAGAAAAGTACATAATTTATCTTTCAATAAGTTTAAAGCCATATCATGTTCGTCACCCCATTTAAAACTAACAAACATTTTTACAATATCAGTTAATGGTGTAGTTATGGTATTAAAATCCTTCATAAAACATGTATCAAAGCTAGCTAAACCATGAAAACTCCTTACCTCAGTCAAAGATTTAAGTGCAAGTCCATCTTAGATGGCCTTAACCTTGTTTTCATACATCTCGATATCCTATGCAGTTACAACATATCTAAGAAACATAATTTTCTCCATGTAAAAAGTACATTTCTTATTTTTAACATACAATCTCTCATTATGCAATACACTACAAACATTACGCAAATGATCAAGATGCTCATTTATGTTCTTGTTATAGATCAGGATGTCATCAAAATACACAACCCAAGTTTATTTATAAATGCATGCAACACATGATTCATTAGCCTTATAAACATACTTGTTCTATTTGTAAGTCCAAACATCATAACTAACCATTCAAACAAAATCATGCTTAGTCTTAAATGCAGTTTTTCATTCATACTCTTTTTTCATCATAATTTGATGGTACTCACTTTTCAAATCAATTTTAGAGAAAATATATGATCCATATAAGTCATCTAACATTATGGTGTTAATGGCTCGGCAATCAACTCAAATCCTCCATTTTCCATCTTGCTAAAGCATAAGTAACATTGGCATAACACAATGGCTCATACTCTCATGAATGTAACCTTTCATCATATGCTCATCAACTTGCCTTTGAAGTTCATTCATCTCATCGGGATTGCTTCTATAGGCTGGTCAGTTAGGAATCACAGCTCTGGGTATAAGGTCAATCTAATGTTTTGTTCCTTTCAATGGTGGTAATACGCTAGGAACTTCTTCAGGTAATACATTATCAAACTCATGTAATAAAGAAATGGACACACTAGGAACAACATGATTAAGGTCATTAGTATTAAAGTAAGTCTCCTTATACACAAGCAAAATCATTGGCTTGTTAGTATAAAACACAAATTTAATCTCATCCTCTCTAGCATAGAAATTTGGTTGTTTCTTTAATTTTTCCACACAATAATCATTACTCACACTTACTTTCTTCACTACTCAGGTCCTACCTCCACTCTCAACCAGTTTAATTATTGATTTAAAATTAATTGAATCTGATGGTCTTCTCTCACCATTGTCTTCACATGAATTTTCACTCTTCCTAACCTCCCATTCCTTTTTCAACTTTAATTGATCATCATAGACTTGTTTTAAATATAACGGTATAAAAATGATGGTTTTACCATCTTTTAAAATAGTGTATCTATTTCTAAATCCATCATAAATAACTCTCCTATCAAACTGCTATAGACGCCCTAAAAGTAAGTAATTAGCATGCATAAGGACCATATCACACATAACATCATCGGAATTTCTACCAATAACAAAGGAAATCAGCACTTTTTAAGTCACTTTCACCTCACCACATTCATTCAACCACTACAATCTATAAGGCTTACGATGTTTTACAATATTAAAATTCAATTTCCTAAAAAGAGTAATATTAGCTACATTGGCACAACTGCTCCATCAATATCATACTAAATACCTTACTTTGGTTATGACATTTAGTATGAAAGATGTTTTTCTTTTCCTGACTACATCATCTTTTTTGACTTGTGCATTCAAAACACGCCTTACAACCAAGTCCTCCCCCTCAACTGGATATGCAATCTTCACATCATTACAATCCTCTAAATGTGGCATCTTATCAACATCAAATTTATCACTTTCAGATTTAATCTCACTATGTTTCATGATCATTGTTCTTTTATTTGGACACTAAAAAGCAATGTGTCCACTCTCCAAACACCTAAAACATTTTATATGACAATTATGCATAGGTTGTGAATTAGTTTTACCTTTCCCATCAGTAGGCATCTTTTTTTTTTTGCCTTAGATGGTTCGACCTTAGCTCGCACAAAGGACTTCGGTTGGGCCACCTTCGGCCTTTAAGCTGATGAAAAAGATTTTGAACTGATCTATGGTCTTATACTACCCCTTCTCTTTATTTGTCTCTCCATCTTTGTTACTATATGTACCATGTTTTCCAACTCCATATAATATTGTAACTCCATGATATTAACAATGTCCCTATTAAACCTATTAAGAAATCTAGCTATGGTGGCTTATTTATCCTCAACAATATTAGCTTGAATCATTGTTATCTCCATCTCCTTGAGATATTCATTTATTGTCTTAAAACCCTGAGTTAGACCTTTACCTTTTAGCTTCAAATATAAATTCCTAATAATGATTAGAAATAAAACACTTCTTCATCAAAACTTGCATGTCCTCCTATGTCTCTACAGGTCGCTCCATGTTCTTCTACCTACTGATCATGATTTGATCCAACCAAATTAATGTGTAATTTGTAAATTCAATGACCACCAACTTCACCTTTTTCTTGTTTAGAATAGCTATGGAAATAAATAAAAAATCCAATCAACTTTTTTCTCCCAATCCAAATAAGCCTCAATAATTTTTTTTACCTTGGAAATTAAGAATTTTCAGTTTAATAAAGTCCAATTCCTTATCTACATCGTCATGCTTCCCTATATTACAAAAATCTCCCTTCTGGCTGAATTGGCCTCTTTATCTAATACCAAAATCCCTTTGATTTCTAAGCTACCAGAAACCTTCTCTTTATCCTAAAGTCTCAGCCTTAAAACCTTCATGCCTAAAGTCATCATTATCCTCCCTAAAATCACTAAAATCAGCCTTCACATGCCTTTTAACTTTATTATGATGGCTCACTCTCCTTTCAGCCCCTACTTTACGTACATCATGATTATTAGAATTATAGTCATCCCTATGTTTTTTAGCCTTCTCAAGTTTGTCACTCATGTCTCCTAACATCATTTGCATATTTGCTAACATATGCGTTAAGTGTTTAATTTAAAGCTTTATGTCACTCACAGGAGTAATTGGTGCACTATTTTGATATGACATATTTGTACCTGTATAAATTGGTTGGTGGTGATAAAATACCCTCACGTCTCTCACGTTTCGCTCAAATATTAGGCTTTTCACTCTAATATGCTCGCTATGTCTTTTTCCTCTCGTCTCACCTTATTTTAGCGCTTACAGAACTGAAATCAACATCAAATAAAATCACTTAGCAGTGTGATCCAAAAGAGTAAATATGACTCAAAAATCAAGAAAACTATGAATACAAGCAAAAACAAAACTATGATTACAATCTCAAGAGTAGAAAGTGAATTTGTACGAAATATGGACAACATGAAGACAAGAACAAAAAAAATGCCAAATATATGAAAATAATGTAAATAGTACCCAAATTTGTCAAATATGATGATAGCATACTAAAAGATAAAAACAAAAGAAAAGAAACAAAACAAGTTTTAAAAGTTTACGCAAAATAGACCCATTACGACAAGCTTGAACCCAAATCTGGACCCCAAAGTAAACAATGTCCAAATAACCCCAAATTAATATATAGTGTAATTAGGACCCCAGTAAACAGAATATCAAGTTGGAGTTAATTTCGAGTTGTTTTAATATATGGATGCAAAACTACGTGAAATAACTGTTTTAATACCCGAATTTCGAACCTAAAGAAAATAATGTTTAAATGACCCCAAATTTAATATATAGTGTGATTAGGACTCCAATAACCATAACATAAAATTTGAGCTAATTCTGAGTTAAGTTGATCCAATTTCCCCTTTTTTAGTTTTTTGCGATAGAATCTGAAACTAATCTTTTGAATGATTTTTTTACTTTTATGCTACTGATATGTTGAGAAATAGTAACAAATTGAAATAAATCTCTTTTTTTGTACTAAAAAGATGCCACTATTGAAATGAAGAGAAGAGGATTGGAACAAGTAGTTTGGTGTCAAACAAGAGAAAAATAAAAATAACAAAAAGGATATAGCCTGATCAATGGAGTCAAGCTCTAATACAAAATGATGTGAACCCGTGACTATTTGGTAATAACCTATATGCAAATGATACAAATCCTGAAAAGCCAAGAAACTAGGTTTGAAAGTGTGATATAAAGATTACCTTGAACCTAAGCACCAACACTATTGAAACTTGAAACCCCTACCCAATAAATAGCAATTCACGAACGAGAATTATAGGATGACATTTCAAAGATAGTTATTCTTCAATAAGTCGATTCAATTCCTTAAAGAATCAAAGTATGAGAGAAAACTCACTCTCAGACACTCACAAATGGCAATCTGAATTATTATTATTAAGCAAAAACATGAAAAAATAAAACTTAGGTTACCAAGACTATTTGAATGTCGCCTCAAAACCAACCATCAGTTGTCATACCAACCCTCACACCTCGCCTAAATGGCACGGCCTCAACCCACGCGCTGACACATCTTTTTTAAAATAATATTTATATTTATTCAATTACTAAAATTTATCAATTTGATTATTAGCAAAAAAAACCACATTGAAAAGATGAAAAAGCCTGTGGACATTAGTTCAAAAACATGTGTGTGAGGGTAAATAAGTCTTTTTTTATTATGCTTTAAAAATTAAAAATGTGAAAAAAAACCCTTAGATGTTAGGGTTTTTTAAAGGTGATTAAGTTATTTTCCTATACTAATAAAATGTGGAAAGACCTCCTAACCTCATTCAATTAAAAAATGACATTTAAGCCATAAAGAAAAGATTGCATTACCCTTAATAAAGGATTAATGATTTTTTTCATGGAATGACAAAATAGTCGTTTCATTATTCCAATCCACAATAATATGTATCTTGATATACAATGAAAAACGTAGCACTCATAGTTGTTTTTCTAATTCTTCTAATAGCAGGGCATTCGAAATACTGGAAGCAGGAACTTATGGCTGAGATATCTTCTAGTGTTAGCATGGTTTGCAGCTTTGTCAAGGTAGCCCAAGTTGTCCCGATTTATGAATTTGGTGTAGTGCTTTTTTTTCTTTTTCTTTTTAATTGAACTTGATTTTTTTATAGCCTTTTCCCTTTATAATTAAAAAGAAACAGTTTGATAGAGAAGTCATGTTAGTAAACTCTATAAAGTAACAAAAACTAAAGGACATGGGGAAACCAATATTCACTCATGCCCATTATACTGTGGATTACAATGTTTTGCTTCTTCTTTTCCTTGTTTTTTTTTTTTGTTATGATGTTTTTTCAAATTTATTTTTATCAATTTCATCTTTTAATATTTGAATGGTTGATAATTTGGCTTTGTAATTTGTTTCTTTATATTTTTCCATTTTATAGTGTTAACGTGGTTTGGGGGTTTACTAGAGTAACCTAAGTTGCCCCAGTTTATAGGTTTGGTGGGTTGTTCTTTTTTATATATATAAATTAAAGTATTAAACTTGATTTTTTTTTCTATTTTTTCTCATATAGAAAAAAATTAGAGAAAAACCATGTTATTAAATTTTATAAAGTCATTGAACCTATTCATAAGTTTGGTTTGTTGACATGGTTCGCAGGTCTAACGAGTTTGTAATGAATCTTTTTTTTATTTCATCCTTACATATTATGTTAATTGGGAATTTATTTTTATAATTGGTTTCGTTTTGCTTTTTCTAAGGTTATTGTGATCTAAAAAAAAGTCTCGATATTAAGTTGATGTTATTTTGCGATCATTTATGTTTTTTTATTATATAGTAAAATAAAAAATAGTTTAAAAAAGTATAATCTCGTTAGAGTCCACAACCCGGTTTGCAAGTTTAGCATGCTAGTCTGGGTTGCTCGATTCACAGGTTTGACAAGTTTACCCACCGACTGAATATGTTTTTTTTTTGTCTTTTAGTTGTTTTTAATTTATTTATTTATTATTTTATTCTTCAATATTGGATTGATTGGAAAATAGATTGAATGATTTATTTATTTTTTGCTTTATCTAGGGTTATCACTATCTCAAGTAAATGTCTATTTTTAGGTTGGTGTTCAATATAAAAAATATTATAAAAAAATATTATTAAATTCAATAGAGTTTATGATCTAGATCGCAGGGGGATTAAAATCGATTCAATCTATCATTGTCTCAATATTAAAAAAAAAAATTGTCATCTTGAAGTTTTTAAAACAAGTTAAATCATGTTTTTACTGATCATCAAGGTTGCATTTAAATCCATGAAATCAATCGATTTAAATTGAATCAATTCTCATGGAGTTTAATTGAAAACTTGAGTTAGTAAAGAGCCGAGTTAAAAGGTTTTAAAATTAACATGTTTAAGCATGTTGAATGATATTGTTAAAAAAATTGAGCTGACTCACAGCAAAGCACGGGTAATGAAATGGTGCTTATCTTGATGAGGTTGCAAGCAACTGTCTCCACTATAACTGCATTCTACCCCATGATATGAGCAAGACCAAAGAGCTGTGTAATTACAACCAAGCTACAAAAGTGCAGAACCCACGCGGCACACACAAAGCACAAAACACACTGAAAAATCCAGGAAACGCAAGGCAGCGCACATGAATTGTTAATTTACTACACTAGCCCATGAAAAATATATTGCGAGGGGATGAACAATATAAACTTAGTAAAACCTCTCATAATTTTTTATTAATTAATAATAATTTTAATTATTAATATTATACCAATTTATTAATTATTAATGTTAACTGTTAATGTTAATGTGTTAATATTGACTAAGAGTGTGTTTGGCAGTGTGGTTGCAAGTGCTTTTCAAATAACTTTTCGTGCCAAAATACATGTCAATGATATTTTTTTTATTTTTTAAAAATCATTTTTGACATCAATACATCAAAACGATTCAAAACATATAAATTATATTAAATTTTAATAAAAATAAAATTTAAAATTTTTAGAAACACAGCCCCGTTCCCAAACGTTCCCTTAGTCTTATACGCGTTTGGAAAAAAATGGACCCATCTCAAAAAGTTTAATTTGTTTATTTCGATGACTTTGTAACTTTGCGCAGGAAAATAAGAAAATTGATTGAGCAGTGTAAATTCCAAGGACGTTCCATGCACGTATGAACATTGTCCCTGTCTAGTTTAATTTTGTTCACTAGGGAAATGTTTTCCGTTCAAGTGCTTGCGTGAATTGCGATAGGTATTGTTTTTTTTAAGTATTTTTTATTTAAAAATATATTTTTTTATTTTATAAAATTTATTTTTAAAATTAGTAAATTAAAAATATTAAAAATGCAAAAGATAATTTTAAATTAAAATAAATAAAATTATTTAAAAACAAGATTGGACTGTA
>Ga0307515_10006117_pt1 | contig 24193 bp, 15 predicted proteins | sample 17_EM_MG_FD_194513 | JGI IMG/M metagenome (GOLD analysis project Ga0307515, IMG submission 194513) | Populus trichocarpa ectomycorrhiza microbial communities from riparian zone in the Pacific Northwest, United States - 17_EM | ecosystem: Host-associated > Plants > Roots > Unclassified | place... | reverse complement strand
AACAATTTTCTTGGAATATCTAAGAAGATATTGCCCCTTTAGGTTCACTCACAACGTTCCTATCATCCGTGTATCCACTCAAAAGCCTTACCAGAGAGCTCACCTCAGCTGCCATGTTCACAAAAAAAGAGCTCAGTTTCTTCTTCTTCACAACAGCAGCAACAGCAGCTAAAAAGACAAGAAGAATGGGTGATCTGTGTTAAATCGGGAGTCATATGTTAATGTATATGAGAGGGGAGTTGGAGTATATATAGAGGGATAAATATATGTCATGTTATGAAAATTTAGAAAAGTGGTTAGTGTTGATTATTATTGTGTGAATTTTGAATTTTCTAATGCTCCTTTGATTAATTGTTTCATTAATTGTTTTAATTTAATTTCATTTAATTATGGTATGCGGATGGAGTTGGGGAGGAGAATTCAAAGAATGGGAGCCGCCTAAATAAATGCTAGCATTTAATATTTTGATATACCAGTTGACATTTTTGGCAGTGTGTTTGGTACTGCAGTAGTTGTTGTTTGAAAAAAATTGTTTTATAAAAAGTACTTTTAGTTGAGGTTGGTTTGGAAAAATATATGTTTGGTTAAAACTGTGGTTGAAATTGAGGTTGAACAAAAAATAGTTTAATGTGTTTGGTTAAGAATGCTTTTAAAATTGAGGTTATAAAATAATTTTAAAAAATATATATTAATATTGATGGTTTTTAATTTAAATATTGTAGATTAAACTATTGCTATTACATCATGAAATAAATAATACTTTATATAAAATATTTTTTATTATTCCATTAAACTATCTACAATTCCATCACGTATTAAATACTTCCGACAAGAACTACAGTTTTCTTGGTTTCTTAAGAGCGCAACAACATTAGGTAAAATATAATTAGGAACAAAATTGGAATTGCGATCAAATTCTGCAAATGCTACGTCATCAAGCGATCTATGTTTAATTTATGTAGTGTCATTGAATAATGTTTAACACTAGTTTTTCGAATAAAACACAATTAAAAATAAAAAAATAATTTTTTTATTTTACTGGGTCGGACCCGGTTCAATGCATTTTTAGCTTTGGACCGGATTCGGTCTGACTGGAACAGTAGAGAGTGCCTCCACTGTTCAGTGATTCCTCCACCGTAAGAAGCAGCAAAATTGTGCTTCTAGAAAACCCGCGGCACAACCATATTTCTGGTGGGTTCTACCAACATAAACTTGCATTTTTTCTTTAACCAAATAATAATATCTGGACTGCGGGTGAATCTCACCCGTAATTATATTACCAAACAGCCACTAATACTGACATATTATGTGAGGTTTTGTGGAGGGTGAGGATATTTTTATAGACCTTTGGTTCAGTAAATGAGAGGAAAAAAAAGAAAAAAGAGCTTGAACTTTATTCGAATTTTGCAAATTCTTTAATTAGTTTAGTTTTTTTTTATTTGAGTTAACTCAAATTAATTTATCTAATTCATAAACCGATTATTAAACTAAATTATCTATCAGATCGAGTTTTAAAACTATCCATCGAGTTTCAAAGCACGAGGTAACGATTCGGATTATTTTTACCTGAGGTCGAGGCTAAATAAACAAGGCCGTAGCCCATAAAAATACTTGAAATGGTCGGCACGGCAGGCACATATTTCCAACAAATCTAGAAGTTCTGTTGATATTTATAAAACCCTAACCTCATCATCAACCGGCGCAAGCGAGCCAACCCTAGCTATAGCCACCAAATCATTAACACTATCTCTTCCTCTTCAAAATCCATGGCTAGAAAACGAAAGCTCGACTCCAAATCCACCGAAACAGCAGAAGAACCGCCGAAGAAACAACAGCAACAAGAAGAACCACCAAAGGAAGAACCTCAAGAAGAAGAAGTAGAAGTAGAAGAGGAGGAAGAAGAAGAATATGAAGAAGTGGAAGAGGAGGAAGAAGATAATGAAGATGATCCAGATGGAGAAACCAATCAAAACGCTCAGATCTCAGCTGTTGAGAATCTAAACGACGACGATGACGAAGACGAGGAGCCGATTGAGAAACTTCTTGAACCGTTTGGAAAAGACCAGTTGATTAATTTACTTCGTGAAGCAGCGGATGGTCACCGAGATGTTGCAGATAAAATCCGGCAAGTAGCTGACCAAGATCCGGTGCACCGGAAGATTTTTGTTCATGGGCTTGGTTGGGATACGAATGCTGAGGCTTTGATCAATGCGTTTAAGCCTTATGGTGAGATTGAGGACTGTAAAGCTGTGTGCGATAAGGTTACGGGGAAATCGAAGGGTTATGGGTTTATTTTGTTTAAGAAAAGGAGTGGGGCGCGGAATGCGTTGAAGGAGCCGCAGAAGAAGATAGGGAATAGGATGGCAGCTTGTCAATTGGCTTCTACTGGTCCGGTTCCACAGTCCAGTGCTGGACCCTCTGGGCCGATCGCTGCTGCTGCGCAAACACAGCAGCCGGTTTCGGAGTATACGCTGAGGAAGATTTATGTGAGTAATGTGGGAGCAAATTTGGATCCTCAGAAGCTGATGAGTTTCTTTTCGGAGTTTGGAGAGATTGAAGAAGGACCATTAGGGCTTGATAAAGCGACTGGGAAACCGAAAGGGTTTTGTTTGTTTGTTTATAAGACAGTTGAGAGTGCTAAGAAAGCGTTAGAAGAGCCACATAAGAGTTTTGAAGGGCACATTTTGCATTGTCAGAAAGCTGTTGATGGGCCAAAACATGCGAAATCGCAGAAACCACCACAGCAACATCATAATATGCAAAGCTCGCATTACCAGAGGAATGATGGAGGTGGGTATGTTGCTAGTGGGGGTCGTGGTGGTCATTTAATGGCCCCGGCTGCTGCTGGTGCTGGGATCGGGTTTAATCAGAGTGCTGCTGCTCCTGCTTTGAACCCTGCACTTGGACAGGCGCTGACCGCATTGCTTGCCACTCAGGGTGCTGGACTGGGAGGGCTCACTAATTTGCTTGGGACTTTGGGGTCTGCCGCGGCTGTGACCCAGGGTGGTGTACCTAGTGCAGCTCATGGAATGCAGGGTGCCTATGGGAACCAGGCGAGCATAAGTCCTGGAGTGATAGGAGCTTATGCGAATCAGGGAGCTATGCAGGGTGGATATCCAAATCAGCAGATGGGACAGGGTGGTTCTGGGAGAGGACAACATGGGCAATATACCCCTTATATGGGTCACTAGGTGTCCATCAGGTATAATAGTTATTCCGTACTTATTGAAATGCTACAGGATTTCACACATGGATTGGGACTTTAGAACCTTTAGAGGATGCATATCATGGAAGAAAGTATAGCTCTTCCTGTATCATGTATTTATCAAAAGATTGCAGGCTGCAATAGAAGTTTTGCAGGGTTTATAGCACTAGGCAAAAAGAAGCCATTTTCAGTTTGTGGTTAGTCATTTTGTAGTTTTTCATGCATTTAATGACCACTTCAAAGTTCAAACACTTTTAGCGTTTAATGCACTATATTTCAATGCTAACATTTATTGGTAGTCGGTTTTTTCAGACTTGGTTTTCCACTCGGAGGTAAGGACACTAGAAATTTTCTTTGTCCGACTTCATTTACTTTTAAGTCTTCACTTGCTTCAGTATTTAAATAGATATTTCCGTGATGCTTTAACCAATTTGTGAAAAATTCTGGCCTGAAAATTTTTCTTGAGAAATTGTTTTTATGTTTTCTCATTCATTTTGCAGATCCCAAATAGGTGCATCAGTCTTTTAAGTACTGGCCTGCTGATTCTTCTGAAGTTTATGGAGCTTATGCAAATGAAGTCTTTATAAATATGACCAAAAGTTACTCTTTGCTGCAAAGGCCAGAATCTTAAAATGTCAAATGATGTTTATGTTTTCTCCATTTCCCGCGCCTTTTCTTTTTTAAAATATGTATTTGAGTTTCAGTATTTGGTTTAAAAGCTTTGGGAACAATTTGACTACTTTCAAGTATCTGTGTACTCTTTGAAGTCAATGATGTTGAACAAAACTATTTATTTACTTTCAGTTACTTGGTTTTAAGTGTTCTAATGCACATGGTCTTGTTCTCTTAAAATGAATACTTTCAAATGTTTCATCAACTGAATCTATTTGCGTTGAAATGATGTTATGTTTAGAACACTGAAACTTTGCTGTGATCTATAGGTGCAATCGCCTATGATGCACCCTGTATTCAAATTTGAAAATCATTTGATTGTGCATAGCAAATATGATAATGTAACAAAGACTGCTTATAATCTCTTTGGAAGTGTTCTGTTGTGCAGGTTGAGAGTTCCTAGCCCTCACCAGCTGGCTTCGAGTAATATTAGGAATTTTCTTTCTGGGTGTGTGTGTGTGTGGCTTTTGGAACTTTTAACATCAGTTGACCACTCTGAATCTGTAAAATTATGTCTTGTGATGCAAAAAATGGTTTGACAACTTTTTTCTGAGCAGTTTTAGTAGTCTGTGGTTTTATGGTGTGGAACTGTTTTAACTGGTGGTTTTTCTGTGGTATTGTAACTTAAAATTGATCGAAGTGTTTACTCCCACAGATGTATTAGAGTGTGCGTTTGTATTGAAAATAAGTTTGACAACTTTGACAAGAATTGGTGCTTTTTCCCCCTTGCATCAGTATTAGGTTGCTCTGGAAAAATCTTTGCTTTTATGATATGAGGGTGATTTAGGTTGTGATTTATTTGGGACAAAGTTACCATATATGTTTTGAAGTAGTTTTTTTTATCAAATACTCTTGAAGGCAGCATACCTTTTTGAAGCCCCTTGAGTAGTGCTTTGCGCAATCTAAACCCTGCCAGTTTTAAAATCAAAACAATTGTATAACTTCTGTTATTGGGGGTGATGCTACCTGAGAGAAGCTCGAGATTTGTCTCTATAACTATTCAATGAATAGTGCTTAAGTTTTTTTGTTAAACTGGTTTCATGTATTTGAAACACCAACACTGCATATGAGGCCCACAGAATGCGTGACATTATGGATTTGCTGGTCACTGTTCCACAGAATAACTGGTGGTTGCGAGGGAGTCAAAAGGTGAGAAATCAGCTGTAATGATTCTTTAATTGTCCAAATGAAGTCTGTTAATTTGTTGTGCATTGCAGTACATGAGTCCATAGAATTGCATAGGCCTTGTCTAGAGTCTTGTGGCCCGCCCCTGCTAGTTTTTAATTAAGTTGGTTGAGTTAAAGTGGGAGTCAAAAGCATTTTGTATTCAAGTCTTCAACCTTATAACCATGTGATAGAAGGAAATAATTTCTGGAAGTGAGTCAGAAGATAATATATTAGTTCAAATACAATTCTTTGTTTCTCCCAATTAAGTTTGTTAGTGTTATCCTCACATTGTATTACACGAGTATATAGAATTTCATAGACCGTGTCTAACAATCATGTAGTGAACTTCACCCTGTTAGATTCTGGTTAAGGGTCTATTTGGGGCTGTGGTGGCGGTGACGATTTAAAGTGCTTTTCGCTTAGAAATGTATAAAAATGAAGTTTTTTTATTTTTTTAAAATTATTTTTGACATCAGCATATCAAAACGATCTGAAAACATAAAAAAATTATTTTAAGCAAAACAAAAGGTTCAAAATTTTTAGGAACGCGGTTTGTGTTCCCAAACATGCTCTAAGTTTGTTGAGTTGGATTTTGCGGTTCTTTCTTTGTTTCTCTCTTTTATTTTCTGGTGTGTCTGAATGCATGCATGGCAACTATACCCTTGTTTGCATTTTGTTACCCTTATCATTTTCAGCATTCCATTATCATCATGCTAAAGACAAAAGAATGACCTATAATTTGTTCATAAAAGAGTAAATTAATATTATTTAAGATATTTTTGGGGGGTTACATGTAATAACCCTCTTTCTATTTATTGTTATGTTACAAGCCATTTCCATAAATACATGGGGAAAAAAAAGTTATGAACTTAACGAAGTGACATCTTTCACTGAAAACACGTGGGAGCTGAAAGCTAGTATGTTCTACCACAGGTTTCAAAGTTTAAGTTACTTCACTCTGTTGTGTTCATATTTTGATTCTGAATGCAGTTGATATGGCTTCTCAATGTGAAATTTTTTTCAAATCTGTCAAAGTTTCCAAGTTTAAGTTACCTTTCCACTCCAGCTTTTCAGCATTATTTTCACGGAATTTCTGCATGCTTTGTCTTGAAAAACTCAACACAACTCTTTGCCTGATATTCGGATGGCTCTGCTTTAAAATTGAGACTGAAGATAAACTTGTATGCATGACTTGGGTATATACTATATAGGTTTCTAGAAGCTTGTGCCCCTTTTTACCCTTTCGAAGTGTGGGATAGATTGGGTTGATATTTGTGTCTAGCAGATTTCAGTCCCTGTGGAAGCACCCAAGGGCTTTCAAACAAGGAGGCGGCATTGGTGGGAGATGATTTGGATCGTCCACGGTTGAATGATTAAGATACCATGGCTAGCTTATCGGTGCCTCTTACGATGGTGGACTAAGGATTGCTTCCCGAAGGTTTTCATTCAATGTAGAAATTCTTCTTTAAATGGGTTGAAACCCCAAATTTTAATAATTTCTAATATTACTATTGATAAATTGCGAGTATGATTTCATTGATATTTTTCTTTGTAATTGCGTACAGTATGCCGAAATGGGTATTTACCAGAGTAAGCGAACTAGCTAAATTGATAAACTGGGTTGGTTATATTATTCCATCTTCGAGGCTTGTTAATCTGTTTTAAAGTGTTTTAATAGGTTTTTTTTTTATTTTTATATTGAAACAATGTTTTGTTTTTTATAAATAAAATGATGACATTTTAGGTTTTTTAATCAAGTGCTCCATGAAGTGAAGGGCTGACGATGCAGTGTCCCCTATTTTCAGGGGAAGTGGTAGAGAAAATGCCTCTAGCCAGAGCACCACCTAATACCAAGTAAAATTGTGTCCCTGTTCTTTTCAGTGCAAGAAGTGGCAGGCAGAGAAAATTAGTGTAGGTTTAACAACTATGGTAAAAGGGAGCACAAATCTATATTTTTCTATTTCAAAATAAAATTAAACATGGTTGATGACCGATCAATATAACCGTTTGGAAATGTGGTGCAAACCGTGTTTTTAAAAAATTCAAAAATTTTTTTTTATTAAAATTTAATATGTTTTGGATCGTTTTGATGTGCTGATGTTAAAAATAATTTTTAAAAAATAAAAAAACATTATTGATATACATTTCGGCACGAAAAATTATTTGAAAAACAACCACACTGTCAAACAAGCTATCATCAATTGTTTTTAAAATGAAATGGCATTTTTTAATAAAAAAAAAAATAGTTAACCTTAATTGAACCAGTAACCCAATAATTCACACCTTTTTTTTTTCAAATCAAACCCCGTACCAGACCACACAATCATGCAATTACCTGGAAAAATTAAGGGGACTTGAATTGAATTTGAGGGACGACATTGAATAACATAGAATAGGTTCAGGTCATCACTGATAAGTGATAACCTTTTGTTTATGGTTTGGGATGAAATTAAGAAATGCAAAAGGACTTGCTTGTTATTTTCCATAAAGAAGCATATTGTTTGCACTTTATTGAGAGAAAAAAAAACGTGGGAAGCAGGAAGCATTTGCACGTGCATCCTTCCTCGGCGGAAAGCGTAGGCACATCCTCGTATGCACACACATCATGCCTCACTATAACTAGGAACATTTCACCTTGCCAGTGCTTCTGTGCTGCCGCCGCCGCCGCCGCACATGTTTTTCCCTTTTTGGTTTAAATTAATCTTTACAGTTTACTTAACCATAAAATATAAATGTAAAACATGGTTTAGGGTTTATTTAGATTAATATTTGGATTAAAGAGTTGAAAACTAAAATCACTATTATTTTTTTAAAAATAATTAAAATAATAATGAATTAAGAGTCGGGTTTGGACCATACCAGCAAATTAATAAGGATTTTTAATCAAGTTAACCAAGTTTTTATTTATTTATTTATTTTTTATTTAACTCTGGCTATCCAAATCATAATATTTACAACTATAACATATGCGGAGGAATTCAAAAAATTATAAAAACTTTACTTTCACATCTTGATTTATGATAATTAAGAAGGAAAATACCGTTGCTAGGCTGGATCAATAATTTGTGTCCCTAGAATTACAAGAAAAAAGAAATGGTGATAAGGGAAATGATTTTCGTATTAAAATTATGAAAATATATTTATTTTTAAAAAAAACATTGTTTATATTTTTCTTTTTAATCTTTTACTTGAGCACTAATCAATCACAATATTATATTTTGAAAAGAAAATATTTTTAAAGAAAAAGAGAAAGGCAACAATTGGAATGTGGGTACAGTTAGGAAGTGACACTGCCCCACTAACAACTCACTGCCAAACAAAATGGACTTCTGTAGATTCAGATCAGATCATGCCTGTAAGTACATAAACCTTAAAATCTCATAGATTCTCTTGCTTCTTCTGTCAGAATTTCCGATTTTCTCCTGCTGTCCTTAGGATAAAATCACCTGTCCTTTCTTTCAAAAGTTTCGTACAAATTGGTTTATTGTTAGTCTTGTTGCAAGGCTCACTTCTTTCACATACATTTGTTTTCCCTTCTGGGATCTCGTTGTTTTTGCTAGAGAATGTTCTTCTCTGGTCCTTGCAGCAACATGAGCTGATGTTTTTTTAGTCTTTTTGCCCTCTTTCTGGTATCTGTTTTCTCTTAGAGTGTTAAATTCGATTTCTTTATTTATCTGGGTTTCATTCGTTTGATCATTATATTGGTTTTATTCGATCATATGTTTTGGTTTTGAGTTTTGATCCTGTTTCTAGCTCTTTGTCTATCAAGTTTTTGTCGTTGACATGCTGCATTTTTATTAGATTAAGAGAGAGATTGGTCAGTGAAACTGGTCTTGATCCGTGAAGTGGAATGAATAATAAGTGGTGTAGCTAGATTAGATTGATAGTGAAAGGGGGGAAACAACCAATGGGGTCTCAAGGTGGCTCATTTGAAGAAGAAAATCCAGAGTCTCTGATGGGGCAAGGCTCATTGTGCAGCCTGACACTTGATGAGGTTCAGAACCAGTTGGGGAACTTGGGGAAACCATTGGGGAGCATGAATCTTGATGATCTTCTCAAGAGCGTAGACAATGTGGGTGCTTGGTCTGCACCTATGAATCGACAAGGGAGCCTAACATTGTCAAGGGATCTGAGCAAGAAGACTGTTGAGGAGGTATGGAGAGATATACAGCAGCTGGATAAGAAAGATGATGATAATCCAGGGAGGAATGCTCCTTTCGGTGAGATGACTCTTGAGGACTTCTTGGTTAAGGCAGGGGTGGTTACGGAGTCGACTCCGGTACAACAACAGGAAAGTAATCAATGGATGCAATTCCAGCTTCCTTCAGTGCAGCAGCCAGTGTATCAAAATAACATGATGACAGTTGTGGATGCAGCATATCCTGATTCCCAAATGAACATATCCCCATCTTCTTTGATGGGGACTTTGTCGGACACGCAGACTCCTGGGCGGAAAAGGGTTGCTCCAGGAGATGTGGTTGAGAAGACCGTTGAAAGGAAGCAGAAGAGGATGATTAAGAACCGGGAATCCGCAGCTCGTTCACGTGCAAGGAGGCAGGTTGGTTTTTCCATTTGGAGTTTCTCTGTGCATGTAACAGTTTGATACTTCATTCAAATATGTGCAAAGGGTGTTGATATTTTGATGAAATTGAACATCAGGCTTATACACACGAGCTGGAGATTAAGGTCTCTCATCTAGAAGAGGAGAATGAAAGACTTAGAAAACAGGAGGTAGGCTTCATTATCTTTCCACTGGCTACTTCTTTGAAATTCATGCTTGCCTGCAACCACTTGTTTTACTTTTACAGTGCTATAATCATCTTTAGTAGTTTGAATGTTCTAGCAAGGCTGCATTAACCCTGGTACATTGTGTTTGTCCCACAAATAATAAACCTAGCACATTGTACACCAGTGGTTTATGACTTAGCACAGAGCAACTCCAACACAATCACACTTCTAATCACGTTTTTGAATTTGAAAAATCGCCTGCATTCAGTCCCTGCTGTCTCATTGAAAGTTCAAAGTACTAACAGACTATGATATTAGACATACTGTTATGCCCTTTGTCTCTGATTACCAGTAGTGTGCTCATGTACATTACTGCACTTACATTGGCATGGATCTCAAGTTCAATGAAGCTGGTGTGTTGTTACCATAATGCTGTATCAGATTACTTGACTTTCCGTAGGCATAGAGAGTAACTCTAAAACTTCAGTCTGTGATGAACTGTTGTGTTGCCGGTGGCTCCTGTGGCCACATCAAGGCATATGACCATGATTAAAATCCTATACCAGTACTCAACCGATTGGCTAAGGAAGTGGGAAAATTACGAGAGCAGAAGATTCTGAACTCACTTGATCCTCGTCTCTTGAACTCACTGAAACCAAGCCAACGGAGATTGGCTTCCTATCCGAAACATTGTTCATTGGGTATAGAACAAGACTCAGGACCAGGTAATGGGGCACAGAAGAAGTTCTTGCTGTTCCTCTATGCCGTTGCTGCTATGAGCTAAACATGTATATGATTTCATTTCCTTACAGATTACACAACAATATTTTCTTTACAGTGGATTTTTCCTTGCAGAAGGCGGAGAAGGTCTTGCCATGTGCGCCGCCGCCTGAACCTAAGTCTCAGCTACGCAGAACAAGTTCAGCCCCTTTGTGATACCTTATTTGCATGGCTGACAATTGTGCTGGTGCAAGCGCAAGAAATGATGACATTCTGATAGATAACCTTAGTTTTCAAATCTCTATAATGGTTGGAGGATTATACATTACAGGTTTCTACTGCTGATTTTTTTATATTGGCTTTCCTCGTGATGTCTTAAATGTACATTTTGAAATTTCGGATGTTGTTATCATGGAAACGTGACCTGCTTTCTAGCATTGTTTTAGAACTTGGATTTGCTACACGCGGCTTGAATCGATTCAGGTTAAAGAAGAATGAAAAAAAACTCAGTAATTACTCTCTGGATGACGTGTCTGATCTGATTAAAACTCAATTATCAATTTATTAATTCTTTTAAATTTTTTTATCAAAATGATATTATTTTAATTTAAAAAAAAACAACTAAATCATTCTAGATTGATCCTCCTAACTCGTGACTAGAATCTTATTCTTAATCAATTTCAAATCGGGTTTTAAGAATTGTTCTATATGATTTTTTTTTGGCTAAATTCATAGAATTATCTTATGATCTATATAAAAAAAAAGGGTAGCAAATGGTAGTTTAAATTTAAAGGTTAATTTCAATTTACTCCTTAAAATTTGAGATGAATCCGTTTTCTCTCCCTAAGATTTCAATTGTTTTAATGACCCTCCTGAGATTTCAATTAGGTATCAATGTCCCCTTTTAGGTAGCTCAAACAAGAAAAAAATAATTTTTTTTTGGTCTCTAAACTTTTTAAATTTGATCAAACATAACCTTCTTAAAATAATTGGATGAGATGAAAATTTCTAATCCAATTAAAATATCCAAACGATACAATGTGCATCATTTATATTTAAAAATATAAAATACAAAATTAAATTTTAGAGTTAATTATCTCTACCACCCTCTATTTTGGGTGTTATTACACTTTGTAGCTTGAGTTGTGAAAACCTTACACTTTTCACCCTCTATATTTCTTGTAATTGCACATTCCACCTTTCATTAAAAATCTAATGGTTGATAATTAATTAGAAATTGAGTTATCTTATGGTCAAAATAGCATAAAATGACAAGTAAAATGTCTACTTGGTATTAAAAATATTTAGTTCAACAAAATCTAATAGCTGATGAATAATATTATCAACAAATTTTTCAAAATGTATTTAGCCTATCTATGTAAAGATGCAGCAAAAAATATTAAATCCAGCTTAACTCATGATACGGTCCAAAACTCGGTTACAGGTTAAATTAATTAACCAAAGGTTACAGGTTAAATTAATTAACCAAAATTGATGCAGATCAATGAAATTATAAAATTAATGTTGTTTTGAATTTTTTTTTTTAAATTAATTATATTTTGACTGAATGGACTATATTATTAACCTATCAGGTTGATCAAACCAAGGAAGGTGAACTTTGAGTGACCTTTTTTATACTCAGCCCGAGCCAGGATCATCCTCAACCCGCTGAGAATGAGAATGACCCGCCGGGATTCAATAACGGTGGACGCATCAAACCAGTTAAATTTTGCAAAGTTTACTAGTGCAAACACTACTTTTAGAACAGATTTTGTACTTTTCCTCAATTGATCTGGTAGTAATTTGACATGATCTGATGGGCTAGCAGAAAGTCAATCGGTGGTCCAGGCATTATTGCTGTCGTAGTTGAGCCATCTGCCATCAAGAACACAGAAATCAGAAAGCTAGTGGTGGTGGGAGCCAGTTTGAAAAGGGCATAAAACTTTACTGTGAGACTCGAAAGCTTGAGTGAAATCCTAGGCATCCAAGGACATCACCTCCCAGATCAACAAAGCTCCCTGGATCATTGTGAAAAAATGATTGGCAAACGAGAAGGCAATCTCTACAAGGCATTTGGATATATCCACTTTATTTTTGTTCCTCATTTAGATTTTGTTTGGCAAAGCAGTGCAAGCTGTGCTTCATATGAAAAAAACACCAAAATTGGTGTTTTTTCATGCGAACCACAGTTTGCTGCACCGTAGAAGCATCGTGTAGCCAAACCAAACGGGCACTCAATAAAATTTGTAAGAACGTAGTCTCTTTCGGAGAAATGCTGGAACCAGAATATTGTGAGGCTTTCGCGCTTCTTACTTGGTAAAATGCCGCACAAATTGGTGTCTGATAAGATCCTGCCTAAGCATTCAAAAGGGATAGTAAATTTCTAGAAAACATGGTGCATTACTGGTGCAACGCATCCTCATAGACTTTTTAAAAAAAAACTGCATGACACTGCAGGAATGCTTGATAACCATTAGGACTAGTGCAGTTTCTGCTTTTAGGCATATCAAACAATATCCAAGATGTGTATGTTCATCTATTCAGCTAAAATGTTCATTAATTCAGGTTTCATGTAACCCGGCATGGCCTAGTGGATCAATCTAATGACTAGCCCCCTGACATTGAAAAAACCCAGTATTTTTTTTTTTTTAAATATCATTTAGATTGACCCGCGTCCAACTTGATACAGCTAGAACCTCCTTAAAAAAATAGCAAGATTGCCGAGATCTGCTAGTAAATCACAATCATCTCTGTAGATTGCTTATCAGAATCATCTTGACAGCTCAACGAAATGGGAGAAAGAAAATTAACTAATCATATCAAAAAGACTCGTTGGAAATCATTTTCTTTCACCATATGGGGTCACTAGCTGCCATGCACCATGATTCATTCTCTCTCCCATTGCCTCCTTTTTCTCTCGAACGAAGCATGGAAAAAAATAGCAAGATACTAATAACTTTCAAGGTATAAAAAGCCAGCTATTGCAGGTCCGCTAGACGAGGAGACAGGAAGAGAATTAGTGTTTTTGTTTATGATAAGACTTGTGGGACCTACTCAGATTTTAGTAACATGGCAGCTCTTGCATGGCACAGAAAATCCAATTTATTTCAAGATTAACCCATCAAATTTATCTACTTTGGTTGTGTTCACAAAACAGAATTCACAAACCATTTTTTTGACGGGCCCTCAACTATTTGTTACCGATGCGACGAGCCCTTTGACCAAAAATCCATGAACATGCACACATGTAGAAATTGGTTAAAGAAACACTAAACAGGTTGATAGGTGATGAATTGTCGATGGACAGTACCAAAACATAGAGATAGCATAGAAGGTTAGCCCAAAATAAGTTGTTTTTAACACTCAGGAACTACATGCCGAGTATCATTAGGTTTTCCTATCACCATAACTGGTCCTAATGCATATATACATACAAAAACTCGAGCCCGCGACAAAAGATCCTCTAGTTTTTGCCTTGTAATTCACAAACATCAGCAGAAAAACATAGAGCTGCAGACATTCCGGTGTAGCTCAGGAAGCTCGGGCACAGGGGTTTGCCCAGCAGAAGTTAGACCTCCATGGCTCGAGGATGTCTCTGACATGTCATCACACTTCAAGAATTGTGAAATCTGAGTTGCTGCCAAGTGAGCATAACGGACAGGAGCAACTGCAAGAGGATTATATCAATAAAAATTGCTCAACAGGAGTGGATAAAACGTGTTTGGTGCAGAACATGAAATGATAAATGGCTAGTGACAACCATTCCCTTGTCAAATTCAAAATAGAAAAAACTAGCAGCAAATATAAATAAAAATGGCTAGCTTTAAGCATGGAGGTTTTCAATTCCCAATCTCAAAGTAAAGATGCATGAGCATGACAGTATAGGGATTTGTTCATTACCTACAGATATTGCTGTTGTGCTTCTTTGGTACCTGCAAAGTTTTCAACAGATTACCATAAATGGACTTCAAAATACCTTTTTAAATAACAAAGCAAACCAAGATGAACTTACACATAAGACAAAGAGTGAATCAACTCCTGTAGATCATCAGCTGAAAAGCCAATCTCATCTAAAAGAACGTGATAATGTGTTGGCCTTGTTGTTCCCTAAAAAATCAAATGGTGAGAAAATTAGATCATTAAACTAAAACTAATGCTCTCTCTCCGTATCAGACGAGCAACCAGCATTGCCCATTTATGTTTTGTCCGTTCATGCATGCAAATATCCACAACTAACTACAGAAAATAAAGGAAGTTCAATGATAAAAACTCACTATCATCCCTGCATGTGCACACATGTAGAAATCATAGCTTTGTGGGTGACAAACAGCATTATCAATAACGGTTCCTGCATGTTGGGAAAAGGGTGTATAAATATCACCAAAAATTAATCAAACTTGCTCGTTCAATTAGAGTTTGTGAATGACAACCAGGAGGAACATTGTCTGGAGATCCATCTTGGAAAAATTTAGTGTGATGATTTTTCTGTGCAACAATAACAGTGAACTTGGGTGACCAGCTTTCATCAAGGAACTTGCATGCCTGATGAACATAAAAAGGAAGGTTATTTTCAAGAATATGTATTTGTAAACTAGTTAAAAATTAACCTTTTGTCATTGGTTAGTATTTTAATAGTAAGAAACCTCAATGATTTGATCCAGCTCGATGTTGAGGACTTGATTGAACTGTGACTCGCTAACTCCATCCCTTTTTCAACATTGGAACAAAAAAAAAGAACAAAAACAAATTACCATGGGCTTTTAATGATGGAAAAAGGTTTACGAGACAAGTTCATAACTAAAACATAAAATTTATTGCGACATAGTAACTTCCTTTCAAGGCTGGAAGAATAGGAAAAAAAATGATAATTCACAAGAATGCCAAAACATTTCAAATGCCTTATCATATGGAACAGAGACTTCAGATATAACTTTCAGCATATTCGATACGAATAATGGATCTCTTTACCCTCATTAATTTCATTGAAGCAAGGCCCTCTTGCTTACAGGATCCATTATGCCAAACATAGCAAAATGTAGATGTAACAGAAGAAAGATAAATAACCAACAGTGCCAGGACCACGAAAGCCAGTTCAAAGGAAAGGAAACTGACCTGAATATGATTATCTGAGCTGGTTTTGTTTGGCCAGAACTCCTATAGTAGTCCAACAACAATTCCCTGAAATTGATAGGATTTCAAATCTCTATTGAGGTAAAAGGGCATTTGGCTATAGAAAAAAGACAACTCTAAATGTGTAGTTAGTAGAAATTTTTTAAATGATAATGGACATAAACTGCTCACCTGACAATCCCAGAATCATCTTTCTTATCCGGTGTTAGTGTAAAAAGAGAATCTACCATCTCAACTTTTGGTGACTGACTACGCACAGAAGCTCTATAACGAGAAAGTAGAGGCCAGTTTCTAGAACTGACAACCTATGGAATTTAGAAAAAAAAAATCACATAATAGTTTTGAGATGTTGAACAAACTTAAGGGGAGATTGTAATGAAAAGGCAATTTTTTTAAAAGGTCAACCTTCATGTCAGAAACAAATGAGGAAAGAATTATATCCTACCGCAGCAATGGAGGGCATGTCAGACTGACCAGGCGAACCATGTGATACATCCATTCCAAATATTATTGTAGGAACCTTCGAGACGAATGGGATGTTTCGTGATTGCTCCATGGCCAACAAAGAATTCAAACCACCAAGCTATCCAGACATGGAGAAAATTTGGTTAAGTTAGAAAAATATACTTTTGCTGTGAGTAAGAAAGAACAAGAGAAGAATACTTTGAATGATCCATAACGGGATGCTAGCTCACCTTAGCATTTATCTTCAGGAGAACATTAAGTATATACTGCTCATTAACTCTAGTGGGTGCCAGGCATTGATTGAAAATTCCATATTCTGCAAGATTCTTTCTTTTCCAAGGACCTTAAAGAACAAATTTATCAGGAAAAACAATTACTGCACAGAACATTAACTAGTTTTATTGATCAAAAGAATAATAAAAGCAACAGCAGGGATCACATATGATGACAAATTAGCTAACCATATATGTCAGAGTTCTTCCTATCAGGAAGAAGACACACGAGAAAGCGAGGAGGTGCATTTGGAAATGCTTTCTGTATCTGTTCAAACATCTTCTCCACTCGAACAAGAGGCGGTGCCCGTCGAAACTGACCATTCTCTTCAACAACATCCACCGGGTCACTTATGAGCTGCACCAAAGAGAAAAGAAAATATTTAGGACAAGGAACTAGGTTCAAAGGATCATTACAAGAAACAGTGCACAAAATTTTGATAAAACCTACAATCCCTTTCATTTCTCCAAATCTTATCAAATCTCTGACTAGACCACGCACATCACAACGAGCAGAAAAGTTCACCACGGCCCAGTTTTCAATTTTAGAAGGTTCGAAAAATTTCTGCACGAGAGGTAGGTTTTATATTATAACCACTGATACTAAAAACGAAGGTAAATTGCAGTGTAGACTAAATTCCAAAAATCACCTTATGATTAAAATTCCACCGCCCATTTCTTGGAATAACATCCTCGCCATTTCCTGCCTTTAACTGTTACAAAAGAAAAGGAAAGAAAGAACAACTCTGGTGATTCAGGGCCTTCAATGTGGACAGTGCTGACAAAATCCAAGAGAACTAGAAAGAATTTGTAACAGATTACAGTATATCAATGGATAGAAGACTAGAAACCTTTGGAGCAGTTAGGACACGGCCTTGAACTTGAGTAAACTGGCTGCTGATGGTGATACCACAAGAACGCAACATTTGTTCTGCAGCATAGTTGTTGCTTTTCATAACCTGACAAAAAGTGGCAGTTTATCATAAATATGGAGCAGTATAAGAAAAAACAATCATCCTCAATGAAAACCAATGAGCAAAGACTTACATCAGTTAAGATCCTAATTTTTTCTTGTGGTTTTTGTCTTGATTTTTCTACTAACTGTGATCTCTGAAGGACAGTTAGTGCCTTTATATAGCGTTGCAAGGGAAGCAGTGAACAAAGCTGGATATAATTCAGAAATTACATTAGCGCAGACAGAGGTCAACAAAGAAAGATGTCTGGCAGCGACAATGGAAAAAAGGAAAAAGATCGAGTCACCTCGACAGGAATGTAAGTGGGCCTTTTAGGCTTGCCAACATTGATGCAAGGCAAATCTCCAGAGTAGCGTAAATCTATGCTGCGATGATTTACAAAATAATGGTAAACTGTAATGTCAACACTTTCAACATCATTTCCATCAGATGCTCTTGATTTCAGAGAGAACCTACATTTTGGAAAAGAAGGCATGAGTACATGAAAAAATAATAATGGATGGGCATAGTTGTATGTCAGCAACATAGCAAATGGGCAGAAATAACATAAGATGAGAACGACTAACATTTGCTCTTTGCAAGTATTTTCACTCAAGCCAGTGATTCTGTACTCTTGATTGGTAGGTGACACCCTTATCCTCAGATTTTTCAATGTTCGCTTAGCCTATCATTGAAAACATGCAGTAAGAAGCTACATGAACTTGGTAAAGTGAATTTGCTGGTGGAAACAGAATTTGTACCTTTGCCCAGTCAATCTGAAAGGGGTTTGACACATTCTGGTTGGCTATGAGAAAGTCAATAAGAGGCCCAGGCTGTATTATCGTTGTAGTCGAACCATCTGCCATTAAGAACACATATTAGTAACATGGGAGACAGTTTGAAAAAAAATATGCCTCAAAGTGAAACTCACCTATATTTAGGGATAATCCACCCTGCGAGGTTCTAAAGCTCGAATGAAATCCTCGGCATCCAAGGACACCTCCTCCCAGATCAACATAGTTCTTTGGATCATCGTGAAAGAATGACTGGCGAACAAGAAGGCAACCCCTGATAGGCAATTAAGCATATAATGAGTAAAACAAGGTAAACTAAGATAGAAAGGAAATGGTAGCTAGATCTGTACTCACTGTTTGGCTGCATGCTGTCTTAAAATGATGTCTAAGACTCTTAAGGCTTCCTGTGAGTTTTCGGATTCTTGACCACGCAAAGCAGCTGCAATAGCCTGCATAGGGATTTTGGCAGCAAAACTCATCTCCACTTTAAATGTTTTGGACTGGAATGCCCGCCTCATCCTCTTTTTATCAGTCTCGTTTGGACTTCCGTTGCCAACAGGACTGCCATTTCCAGAATTCCTGCACACAAAATAATCCCATTTGTCATTTACAGTTCATAAAGAAGAGGCAAAATGCATCCACATACCTATTTGATGAGAAACTATCGAGCAAAACAGTGAATTCCATTTTGTTTCGAGGCAGAGCACCAATTGTAAATAAGCTCTTCTCTCCATCATATGCAAAGTCCTTCCCAGCAAGGTCTGAGCCATAGGTCTCATGAACTTTATCAATTAATCTTCTCCCAATGCCCTTTGCATCAATAGGGCGACCATCCTCATAAGACAAGGAAACCTAATTCAATGAAGAACAGAATTATAGGGAAGAAAAGAAGAAGAAGAACCAAAGCAGACAGATTACACGCACAAGGAAACTCACACAGTAATGAAAAAAGTGGCCACCAGTATTAGAGATGGAAACTTTGAAATGATTTGAGAGCAGTTGTATTTTTTGCCCTCTAGACCCAAATCCACGCCTGGCAATCGGGGAACGTTTTGGTTTTGATATCTTTTTTGTTTCCTCCGGAACAGAGTCTGTTGTCAATTGAACAGGAACTACATTTGGCGGTATCTCAGGTGGAGGTGGAGGGAGGGCATCAGGTGGAGGTGGAGGGAGGGCATCGGATGGAGGTGGAGGGAGGGCCTCTGGCTCTTCAGTGGATTCCATTTTGTGCCTGAGGAATGAAAAGAGACAAACATGCTAATGCATCAATTGAAACAAAGGTAAGCTATGAATCTATGAAAACATTAGTGAAACCAAAAATTAGTTGAATGATCAGAAATAAATAAACCAAAATGTTCATTCAGGGATAGCAATATAAACAGCAAAACATTCAATAACTGATCAAATTCAATAAGAGAATCATGCCTAAAGCTCATTGCATGATGCTGAGTAGAAATAACTTCACTTTTTAAGTAAGCAGCTTCATCACTATTATTGGAATCCAATTTCATGTCCACTGATGATTCCTAACAAGACTTAAGGAGTGATTCCCAGAAATTTAGTCCATTGCTAGTGCAATTCTTCCTTTTAGACTTGCAACCATAAAGGTGCAGATTCAAGTCTTAAGAGAGGCCACTTCACACCTGATCGTTGCAAGGTGGAACTATCTCCAAACTCCCCACCCTAAGACCTCATTTATGGAACTATAACGGGGTACGGCCTTTACATGTTAACAGGGCCAGGTTTAATGGTAGGTTCTATACATTACTTGCATTCCATTACACCTGGAAACTTGAATGACACCTAACAATTGCTTCACAGGCAACTCAACTTAACTCGATTGGCATTGTTAGGATATGACATGATATCCATATATAAATTATGCAAAACAAGTGTTCACTTAATCAAGTTCTATATAAAAGCAACATCCAAATTAGAAAAATCCCTACTACAACTCACGTTACAACTAAAACACCCTTGGATAGAAATAACCAGAATTGCTAAACCTTAAAAGAGAAATGACCAAAATTGTTAAGTTAACTCTAGGCTTGGAATCTGATTAGTGATAGCATGAAACAAGTCATTGTGACACACACATTCCTGTTTTTGGAGGCATAAGATTTACGCATCAGTTTGCCATCATTCAGCTATTGTTGATGTTACAATTAAACAGACTTGCTATGCACTGCACATAACTTTCAAAATGAGATTTTGTTTCGTAAGGCTTTTTTTTGAAGAAAAATACAAGCAGAGAAAAAGAAGTCCTCTTGTAATGTTTCACAATGACTTGACAAGAACAACTCAATTTAGCAACCATTTCCATTTTACTGACTTTTGAGGATTCAGTCAACTTGGTCAAGTTCCTACTCAGCTCTACTATATACCTTACCAAAGGAAAAATAAGGAGGGCACCCACAGGTACAGTGGAGGACATGAGAGTCATTTTGGGAAAAAACAAGGGTATATTAGTACTTGACACAAATCCAAACACCGTATCCAATACAGAATAAAGTATCAAACAAGAGACAAAATCTAAGACAACACTATGCTAGTAAAAAGCGCTAAGATAATACTAATAATCTATCTAAAGAACACAACAGATAAACTTAGAGAGAGAGGATGCGGGATTAAAAGACTAAAAAAGTACAAGCTCGATAGTTTCACGAGAAAGATAAGGGTATAACAATAATTTGATACTTAAGACACCTTCATACATACAATAGAAAGAAGCCCCTTATGTCTATTATGTTATCCTCTTAAAATCGTAAACAATTTGTCCTTTGTACGGAATAAAATTTGCAACACAGGCCAGGTTTTAGCAACAATTTTCTTTTTAGAAAAAAAACCCAGAAACACAAATAGCAAGAAATTCTTTCCTGTTTAAACATACAAAAAAAAAAGCCTTAAAAAACAGCAAAAAACTCTTTATCACACTTGCTGGTGAACAAAGGAAAGCCCTCTGTGTCAAATAGAGAAAAGAAACAGAAAAAATGAAAAATCTGCTAACTTTTAAAGAAGAAACACCTATTAATAACAGAGAGCAGCTGTTAAATTAAGCGAAATCAGTCCTTTTTTGTAACCCATTTCAATCTCATAGCCCTCGGACTTTTGTAAGTGAACCCTTGAAAAACACAAATGCTCATATGAACATGTGCTAACACACAACACATGAATTCAAAAAATGGGGTTTGTAGTTGGAAAAACAAAGAACTTGAAACTTGATCCAGTGTGTGTTAGAGAGGGCTGAAGTGGTATTGTGAAGGGTAATAGTGTCTTTTTACAAAAAGCACAAAATTGGTATCTAGCAAGTCACAACAAGAATCTTTCAGCCAGAGAAATGTAGAAGCTTTGTTTGTGAGTGTTAAAGCCCATGAGTTAAACTGAAACCTTAAACAAAAGAAAACAAGAACATAACTTGTGTAAGAACACATTACACAAAAACAACCCCAAAAATAAACAACACATGTTTCCAACGTCAGGAATCAAACTTTAAGGAAAATAAAGAGCGAGAAAAAGGGAAAGACCATGAAACCCACAACTTGAAGCAGATCAAAAACACAGAGTAATTAACATGAAATGCATGGTCAAACCCATAAAAGGAATCAACTCTCTTGCTTATTTACCTGATAGTATCAAGCTAAGAAACCTTGAAATTTGAAAAGGACCAAGATTTGCAGGAGCTAAACAAAACCCAGAACTCAAAAACCTCGAAAGTAGGGGAGGGAGGGAGAGTGCAGCAGAGAAAATGGAACTTGTGGGTTCTTGTGTCGAAAAAAGGGAAAATTTTGAAAGTACAAGCAGGAACATAATCCAGTGACATAGCTGTGGTCACAGCACTTGGTAAAAGAGACTGAACTGTAGTGCTGTTTACCTCTTGGTTTAATGATTCACTTGGTCCCTCTATTCTATATTTTGTATTGGTTCGATCCCTTCTCTTTTATCTACTCTATGGCATCTGACATCGCAACTTAACACCAAGATTTTACAGCGTTACGAAATAAATAACCATATCTTCTCCATCAACTAGCTAGTTGAATGGGTGTTTGAGAATAAAGTTGTGATTTATTTTTGAAATGTTTTTTATTTAAAAATATATTAAAATAATATTTTTTTATTTTTTATAAATTATTTTTAATATCAGTATATCAAAACGATTCAAAAACATTAAAAAAATATTAATTTTAAGAAAAAAATTCAAAAATTGAGTACAAATTTTTTTTGTCCAGAAAATGTTTTTAAGATCAAAAGTAGAAGGATGGTATTGAAAAACTTGAGTAAATAGACTGGAATAAAATAAAATTGAAATTAGAGGGACAAGATTCACCATTGACCCTGAAATGTGCAGTTGCTATGCGACTCTTGCCTTTGGGCAGTTAAGCATGTATTTTAAATATATATTTAATTTTTATAATTATTAAATTAATATTTTTATAATTTTAATATACGATATCAAATATAAAAAACATTATTTTAAATTGTCTTCAATCAATAAATTCTTTTAAAAAAACATCAGACAGGGATGGAAAGTTTCTCCCATCAACAACCGCCAACTGGCTCTTGTGGTGCTTTGTCACTCACTGTCACGGTTCAAAAGTTTATTTTAAAAAAAAAACTTTTCTTTAAAATTTATTAATTATGAGCTTATCATATTCATGTATAGGCTAATTTGTTAATTACCGATTATTGAACATTAAATAACTGGGAACAATTAGATATTGTCCACTGCATAGTGAGAGGGAAAAAAAATTAGGTGGCTGTGGTTGTTTTTTAAAGTATTTTATGTACTAAAATATATTAAAATAATATATTTTTTTTAAAATTAGCACATTAAAATGATCACGTCTCAAATATTTCACACTAAAATGCTGATGATTTGTTGATGGATTTTATTTGTTTTTCTTTTTTTATCAGTAAAAAAATTCTCTAGCTACGATGCATGTTAATCAATACTAAGTCTATTCTCGTGTGATTTTGTGTGCATGTTTTTCCTTAAGAATTGAGTCTGAAAAATCAAGAAGTGAGGCGAATTTCTTTAACTATAAAACTAATTATATTTACAACTTGTTTGTATTTACATTTGAAAAATATTTTTAAAAAAATATTAAAATTTTTAATTTTTATAATGTTTTTATACTGTTTTAATATGTTAATTTAAAAAAAAATTATTGTTTGTATTTCAAAGTAAAAAACACTTTAAAAAGCAACAGTTACCACAATAGTAATGTGACTCTAGATTAATAAACTTGATTTTAATACTAGAAAACTAACCCAAAAATATATTTCTGAATAAAAGAAATAAAATAAACATTTTATGAAATGTTTAGTGCACCTTAAGCTATGAAATCTACCATGTTAGATATGATATAAACAAAATTAGATTTTGTTTATTTAGTATTTATATATATATATATATATATATATATATATAAAAGTGTTATATTTTTTTTTATTAAATTAAAGGGATAAAAAATAAACTTGTTTATGAAATAATTTTAATGTGAATTTTATATTTTTAAAAAATAGAAATTAAGAGAGACACCTCCTCTATTTTTATTATTTACATCTTTTCTATCTCCAATAGAAATTAAATGCTACCTCAAGACTCAAAAACATTTCATCCTAACCTAAGGTTTAAAATTAACCTCAAAATATAATCTCAATCATTTATTTTTTAACATTCAATGCTACCCCCCACACCAGTTTTTATAAATCTATTAAACTAAAACTTTTACTGGGCCGGGATACATGTGGGAGAAAATGCATGATTTCTTCTGACATTACAAAAGCCCAGTCAAGTTCACCCAACAAATTGGGCTCATCATAAGAGATACACAGGCCTAGCCCAAATTAAACATTAGTAGATAAGCCCTTGAAACAGGCCCACAACCGCTAAAGCCTGATGGGCTACTCACTGTCGCTTAAGCTGACTGCTGAGGTTTTTCCGAAACCCTTCTCTCTCTTTGCCATCTTTGACTATCTAACCCCTCTCTCTCTACACAGACTCTGTGGCTACCGGTTCTGCCTTGATTAACAAATCAACAAAAAAAGATCGAATCTTTTTGAACCATAACCGTTTATGGAAAGTGG
>Ga0307515_10006116_pt1 | contig 24196 bp, 12 predicted proteins | sample 17_EM_MG_FD_194513 | JGI IMG/M metagenome (GOLD analysis project Ga0307515, IMG submission 194513) | Populus trichocarpa ectomycorrhiza microbial communities from riparian zone in the Pacific Northwest, United States - 17_EM | ecosystem: Host-associated > Plants > Roots > Unclassified | place... | reverse complement strand
TAATCTCATTGAATGCGTTAAATAGGCTAAAAGTATTTTTTTTTTCATTGAAATAATAAGAAAAGGAAGCAATAGTCGATCTCAATTCACAAATTCACGATTAAAGTCATATTTTTTGTTCTTCTCGTATGAAAAATTGAAGAAGTCCCTGTCCAATGTAAGTTGTCTGTACCAATCACCAAGGAGCGTGTTATCTTCTTCGCAACTTCATAATCAAAATCCAAATGCTAACTCATATTATATACACGAGATGCAAAAACTGATTCTATAATATCCTTTAAAATAAACAAAATATATATACTTTGCAACATAATATTTTAAAGACTTGTTTAGGAGTGTAAAAGAAATTGCTTTTTAAAATATTTTTTATTTTAAAATACATTAAAATAATATATTTATTTTTAAAATTAATATATCAAAATGATTTAAATATAAAAAAATTTAAATTTTTTTAAAATATGGTTGAACCACAATATTGAATAGGATTTAAATGTAATAACATAATATATAGGATAAAAATATATATATTTAAAATAACAAAACACTTAAAGAAGTAATTACCTTGTAAATTCTGCTCTTGGAATTCGAAATTATTGAAAACATGTACATGTTTAGCTTAAGGACAAAAAAACTGGCATGCAAGTAACAGGTTGGTGACTACTTGGATTTGGGTTCCACGCAAGCTTCTAGCAGCCTGTAGTTGCTTCCACCACACGATGGAATAAGTCAAACAGCACACCTTCTTTAGCAAGCTGGCGCGATGCTTTAGCCTCCTATAAATGAGAGACAGCATATATACTTCCCCAAAACTGCAGTAGCCAAGCAGCAAGTCTAGATTCAGATACCACAAACAGCCATTTAAACAAAGCTTCACTTCCATCAGGATTTCAAACTCGTCTGAACTAATCAATCATGGAAGTTGATGAAGGATGCAGGACGCCAAGACGCAGCGAATATCAGATACCGGCACCTTTGGTGTGCCCGCCACCACCAAAGAAGAAACCCTTTTATGTTAAGCAAAGAAGGGTCCCTCCAAAGGAAGGATACTTTCAGCCTCCTGATCTTGAGGGAGTCTTAATGGATATTGCACCAAGAAGGGAAGCTTGTGCTTGACTGGCTACTGTGCGAGAACTGTAAAGAAAGGTGGCTTGTATTATCATTTAACTTGTTTTGTATACCCAGTAGTTGTGAGATCTGTGAATTACAGCATCTTTCTTGGAATCTTTTTGCTGTTAATTGAAGATAACCCACTAATCCTTTTAAGGAAAACCACTTGTTTGTTAGAAGGATTGTAGTTAGGGTAGGAATTATAGACATATTCTCTGCTCGTACTCTGTTTCTTAGGTTCTAAAACGTTTATATATTTTATCTGTCAATCTTGCTATTCAATATGGTTTAATTTTCACTCTCGCTGTGTTATGATTTTTGTGGTGTGTGTTACTGTAACTTTTTCGGGTGGGATGGAAATCAATGAACGTTAGGATTAATTATAACTCCTTGGGTGAGCTGGTTTTAAGATTCCCAGAATGGTGGGAATTCCATTTGTATTGGATATTGATGAGCTCCATAGTTCAGACACGCGGCCCTGAATGAGGCCCAAGTGCCAATAGCCATACTTTCACACCAATGGGATTCTTTGGTTTTTTTTTTTTATGTATTGTTTTTAGAGTTTTTATTTATTTTTTTCAATCTTATTTTAATTTTGTGTTGTTGTAGAATTTTTTTAATCATACAATAAAATAAAATAAAAATTAATTAAATCCAATGAAATTTATAACTCTATTTACAAATTTTACAAGTTAAATCGGATTAATACGAACCGTATTGTTTTTTATTCATTTAATTTTGTGTTTTTTTAAATTTATCAAGTAAACAATATCATGTAGATGCGATTCTTATATGATTGAATTTAAAACTTGATTTAAGTAGAGAATTAAGTTGTTAGTGCTCAAATTAAACCCATTATATTAGATTTAATGATAATATGAAAAAGTTTTATGCGTCTTAATGCAATCATGTTGTGTTTTTTTTTCCACACCGCAGTATAGGGCGGGAAGTTTTCCCTGTACAGACAATTGTTTTTTTTCTGATGAATGATATCAAGCCAAATGTTCCGAACGCGGAGTCAATAAATTTCAGATAATGACGTTGTCGGCAGTGGAAGGAAAATTGTTGCTCAATTGACTAGGGAACTCGAAATTTAGAAACAAGGAGCTATAGTAATTTTTTGAGGGATGCATGACCCTCCCCCACAACAACGTATATAGTAATTTCTCCGTGATTTGATAAGGGTGGGTTTCAAAGTTCAAACCAACAGCACCAGTTAAGCCACACTTCTGGGTCAGTGGCATGTTGCGAGTGACAATTTGCAGAGCCAGCGGCCAGGGAGGGTATTGGGCTTGGATTGGATTGCACAAAGTAAAAAGTTCACTTCTCGCCATTTTATCGACGACCTAATAATTCGAGCATCTTTATGCCTAAATCTGACGTGAAGAAATTCAGGGCCAGGTCCTACTGGTTCTTCTGAGAACGGTTAGCTCTTGGCACCGGGCAAAGGTTTGAACATCGACAAGGCAGCAATTGAAGTTGAAAATGGAGTTCACCTCCATGAAGGATAGACCCTTTTGAGGCCGAGCTAAACTGCTATGCTCACGCCCCAACTCATTACTTATCGCACGCAGGTGATACTGGGCCTTCAGTACAGTAGTGGTCTTGTGGTGGATCAATAGGCTGGTCACTGTGATAACATTCGACATTGTCAAAATAAGGCCTTGTATATCCCACTTATAATCTACAGTTGCAGTTAACTACCATCAGCACAATGGCGCCATAATCAACTTCACCATCACCACATTACTGTTATTACCCTACCACTATGATCATGAATACCAGTTTCACTGCCAATATTCTACCAGAAATAAATGAAAGCAACAAAACCAACAGATTCTCAATTCTCAATAACTATATTAAAGTAAATAGGAACATTAAACAAGAATCCGAAGAGAGTTCCTAGCTAGTTTTTCCATCAAGCTAGTCATTTCCACAGGACCTATAATTTGTCAGTGGTTTACCAGCCAGCTAGGAATACCAAACCCGTCTTGAGCTCTATCGATGCTTTTCTTGAACATGTCTATCGTCACAGCAGTTGTAACTGAAGCGGTTGTGATAATTTCTATTGCTGGTTTCGATTACCAAAATGTTAGCCGTGAACTTACAACGATGTTTCCCAGTATCTAGTACTGATCACGCAAAGCGTTTTCTGTTGAAAGCTTGTATTTTTAATCTTGGAAGAAATAATTAGAGAAGTTCGGATGTTTCGAAGGTTGTGCCATTTCTTTATAGCTGGGTTAAATTATTGTACGTGACGCAAGGCACCTTCTGTACTAGTGTCTACTGTAATGTGTGGTGGATAATTTGGTTTGCAACTCTTGCTCATGTACGAAGGCGTTGGATACCATGCAGGTTCATGTGGTCTCAGGGGCCTAATTCCTTCTTCTAGAGATGGTAAATTGTAATTTGTACCTATGTTGTAGATTGTTTTTTCATTGTTCATGGAGTGTGGAAAAGTACAATATGGTCCTTAATTCTTTTTTGACTTTTTACACATTTGGGCCATATAATTTTTGCATTTTACATTTTAGTCATACAACTTTATTTTTTATTCATATTTCAACCATTGAATATCGAGAAAATCATCAGAAAGAGAAAGTAGAATGAAAGATTTCGATCAGCTGTATTTCTACCATAATAAAACTAATATTGATGATAGTTCTACGGGAATGAAATTAATCCGTCGGAAAAACTGTTTAATGATGTAGTATATGCTGAGAAAAAAAAAATCTTTAAAGATTGTTTTGATTTTGAGTTTTGTGACTAATTATATGATGTATTCGGTTTGAAAATAGAGTTATTGAGAATTTTATGATATATTTTTTGTGTTTTTATATAAAAATAAATTGAAATTAGGTTTTGGAATCCAAATTACTGTAATTAATTTTTGGTCATCGTATCACTACATCTAATGGAAAATGGTCACGGACACGTATACACTATACAGAGTAGATTAATTTTTATACTCAACTCCAGTTACATTCAAATTAAATTGTAGAATAGCTTAGCGTAGAATGGCAACAGCACTGTGGCCGCATCATCTTTGCTAAAAGCAGAGTTTACTAAGATCTCGCCAGCTCTCAAACCAGCCCATCAATTCAATGCCAGAGTTGAAAATTGAAACTCAAAACTGTTTTTTACTATATACAGCCACATAGTTACGCCACGTGAAGTAAAGAGGACCTAAATGGTAAGTTGATACAAGAGGTCTTTTACCTTGTTGGGCAAGAACCCCACAGCTAGCCCTCGTCACTCGGTGTCAAACTCACTCGGATTTTCGGGTTATTTTTTGAATTCGAGGAAACTCTATCCTGAAAAATATATTTTGTGAGTTCAGGTGAACGAGTAAAACCTTGACTGTTCCAGACTCTTACAAGAGATACACGTTCTAATTCGAACTCGAGACCTGCTGTCCAGATCTCAAATCTTTTACTATTACGCTACGCTTTTTGAAGACGGATATTCGTGTAACGCCTCTGCTGGAAAGTATTTTTTGGCGAAGCAATTTCATGATTTTTGGATGAAGGAAAATATTTTCTAGTTTAAGAGATTGTAAAACATTTTTATTGAAGGATTAAAAAAATAAAAAGCTATAATACTTCATACACACATATATATGTATGATGTTATAATTTTTTTTACCATTATATTTTTTATATATTTTTTTCTTGTAATTGGCAAATGATATATTTAATGTTCTATGTTAGATGTTTTTTTTATAAAAAAAATTAAAATATCAATAAGCGATTTTTCAACTTATTTTATATGAAATGTGGAAATGTGGAAATGCGTGGTCATGGTCAATGAAATGTGCTTTATATTCGCTATTATAATTTAAGTGGGAAATCATGAATCTACTGATACTGGGACGTCACGGCCAAATCAATATCAAATCTGATTAAAAACATACACAATCAATATACATCACATGATTGTTATCATATCGCCATAGGAAAATCGTTTTCAAAAGATTAAAAACCGCCTCTAATTAAAAGATGTTTTTTCTCTATAAAAATGCTGTTAGAAGCATATTAAAGTTCATCGGAAAACAACCTTTAAACGTGGGACATTGAATAGTTAAGAGAATTTACTTGTGAATTTTTTTTCCAGCAATTTAAAATATTTCATCAAAACAGAAAATTAAAGAAAATTCATTTCTAATGGAGAATGTTTTTATTTTATTTTAAAAATACATGTTTTTTCATTTTCCACTTTCTTAGAAAACTGGACAACACCAAAATAGTTGTTTTCCAAACTCTCCACCATAAAAAATCCTTATTTTTTATTTTAATTTTTTTGCATATGATAAAACATGTGTTCTTAATTAATTCTGAGAAAAATACATCTAGAGTAAATAAGAAAACTATTTTTTGAAAGCAAACATAAAATTCACTCTTAGAATTTTTTAGAGGGAGTTTAATTAATATATTTATAGCAACGAGGATATTCTACAACTAAAGATGTTTAAAATAATTATAAATGCAAAATAGAGTGCTCGACTTTATTTTAATGAAAAAATAAAACACTATCAGTACCGAACTTTTTACTTGAAAATAAATCTACATCATATCTAAAATTAAGTTGACTTTTTGAAACGTTATAAATTAATTAGAGATGGATTGCAAGATCTAAATACATCTAAAATTCAATTACAGGTGCAAAATCTCACGTTAGCTAGCCTCAATCAGGCATAAGAAAAGGAAATTTGTGAACAAAAACTATTTTTGCTGTTGGCATTATACAACACACTGATTGTTAAGTATAGAAATCAGAGCAATGAAAAATATTTAGACACTGAAAGAGATGAAAAGAAACGCTGGACAGAGAGGTGAGATAGCGTGTAAGCAGAAGGAAAAATGTAGGTGGATGAAGTCTATGTGATAAGGCGACAAGTAGGCTGCGTACACTTGGGTTGCCATTTGGAGACAGCTAGAATGAATGCAATACATGTAGCATCTGCTATGCACAACACTTTCTCCTTCCAGTTCTCAGCGAGATTCCTGGGCTGCTTTTTGCAAGTCTGCATGTGATAAATCATGTCAAAGCATGCATTCATATATATTATTCATTTTTCTTTTATTCCCTTTTCAATTGAGGGTGACTAGGAAATGTATTCGAGTTATTGATCTAGCTAGCTGATTTTGAATGCTGTTCTTCCGAATTGGATTTCCGATTAATTAATGGGAGTAACCTTCCGTCTCCTCAGAGCGCAATCTATTCTATGCTTTTCATGATTTCATCTTGAAAATCTCTCGGTAGAGATTTAGACAGAAATTCAAATTAAATTAACCGCTGGACTATCCCTTGTGATATTTATTTTTTTAATTATTTGAGTTTGAAAAGTAGTACAAGGTTGTAGGCCACGAGGAAAGCAGGCAGTCCCACCAGAGTAAATGTGTAGATAGATGATCCCCAACAACAAATCAATGCTGCGAATGTACGTGATATAGTAAAAGATTTTTTAAAAAAAGGAAAAAGAAAATCAATGACACGATGAGGAAATACGACATAATCGTCTTCTATAACGCTTCTGATGCTGGATTAGTTTTGTTTTTTTGAAAATCTCAGAGGTGCAATCCCCTAGAAAAGGATATTCGAGACACATTTATACATATCTAATAAAAATATTGCACAAACCTGCAGGTTTATTCAGACCAAAAACTAATCACATTATAAAAACCATCTCAACAGCCAACGATATTATTAAAACCTACTAAAATCAATCAAACAAACAATTTCGGCATGCATTAATCATATTGGCGTAGCAATTTCATAAAGACCCATGCAATCTGACCTACAAAGTTTAAGAAATTTATAAGGTTTAACATGCTTCTCCGCGGTCGGATGTGTAACATCATAGATTGAGAATATAATTGCCGCATTTATTTTGCGATTAAGCTGTTATAATATAGAGGAACGAGTATTTGGGAAGTCAAATTTGAAGCACTATTTTATTTAGCTACAGTAGCTACAAATGCTGGTATAGATACAATTGGTCTTTAGTATTTCGATTTCCCAGTGGATCAGATTATAAAAAACCATGGTATTTCGTCCGAAAAGATTTATTCAGCAACGTCTTCTAGTTGTACCTCTGTTCGACGAGGTAACGACTTCAAATTAATTCTCTCTCATAGGCTGGCTTATTTAAATTTTTTATCTTCAAAACTTATCAATCCATATATATTGGTATATGTCTTTGACCATCTAGCTAGCGAGTTATTGCGTTAACGAGTTAGGTTGAATATTTACAGCAATTAATTGGTTGTTGCTGGTGAGTTGACTAGTCCCAGGTTTTGCGTCGGATAGAAATCCATGAAAGGATTGGCACCAAACGATCAACAAATTAAAACTCCGAGGGGATATATTCTTCTCAAGGAAAGAGAAAGACCAGCTCGGTAGCTTGCCAAGTAAGAGAAAATCACCATGCGCGCATGCCTCGCTCCAACATCAACCTAACTCCTGGAGAAAGTGACCGAGTCTCAAATTAACTTGCGTATATATACGAGATTCTTGAGCCTTTACCTCTCCTCTTGCTTTGTCCTTAAAAAAAAAGAATCGTTCGCGTCGCCTTTTTTGTTGTTTAGAGTGTTTAATAAATTCTTTTAGCTTATAAGAAATTAAACTTTTGAGAAGTTGTTTGATATCATTTATAATTTCAGTTTTTTGAAAAAAAATACTCTTGTAATTTTTGAAAACCATTTTCTTTGTTTTAAATTTTCTCAATATGTTGGTTTTCTAAGTTTTTAAAATAAAAAAACATTTTTTTATTTTTATTTTAAATTTAAAAAAACAAGGAGAAAACATGAAATGAAAATGATTCGAAATAATTGACGGGAGTTCCTAATTATACCATGAGATTAGTGGATGCTACCTATAAATCAGCTTACATGAGCACTTTAATTGGATTGAGATCTCTGATGATGATATTAACGTCGATTTATTAAGCAAGATCATCTTTCCAACGCCTCTTATATTATAAAAAATGGTTTGTAAGATTTCTTAAACAAACTATTAACATAATCAATCAGTTGCAATTTGCGCCTGGCGGACTTCTACCAACAAAGAAAAAGAAAAATGGTCGGCAACTTTTTACGAACCACCACTACTATTGCTAACTTTTAGAAACAGCAGCGGGCGATATTACCAGCAGAAATGCTACTGAACATATATCAAGGGAGAAGGCATGTTAAAGGTTTGGGTGAGTTATAGTTTAGGTGAAGATTTTATTAATATCTTTTGACAAGTTTTATATAAAAAAATTTATAATTCTTAATTGAGCTATCAAAAAATTTTGAAAATTTGCGTGGAGCCTTCTAATATGATGTTTTAACTTGAGTTAAAATTTTAGAATTTTTGGAGAAATTCAGAAATTTGATGAAAAATCACAATTTGACCAGTTTTATATTATTAGGCGTAATTTTCAATTCGACTATCAGATTGAGCTGAAATTTTACGAAGAATCTTAAAATATATTGAATAAAATCTTGTTAAAATTTTAGGATGAATGAGGTTTGGTAGTGCTAAAAAAAAAAGGACTGTCAAATAAAAGCAAAACGACTTATTAAGAGTAAAATAATTATTTTCCATTAAAAAATAAAACAAATCAACTCTTTCCTTCCTTTTATATGTTTCCGACTAGGCAGAAGCAGAATAGAGAAAAAAAAAAGGCGAGAGAGATAGAGAAAAGTAAGGGAAAAACATTAAAAAAAAATCTAAGAAAAAAAATAAAAAAAAGTGAGAGAATAACCTTGTAAACCTACAAAGTCCACCTTATAAAACACTAATCTAAAGAAGAATCAAGTAAAGGAATGAGGAATTGAGAGAGAAAAAAAATTTAATTACTTTATTTTCCAGTTGACATGAGGTTGTTACAATATCGATTCAGATTCGATTATAGATGAATTATATTCCATAAAATATTAAAGGATGTAACTTTAATAATGAGTTTATTTTTACTTTTACTTCAATTTTATGTATTTTCAAATTTATTTTTTAATATTTTGAGTAGTGTATTTGAATTAAAATTTTACTGTTAATTTCAAAAATTTATATACATGAGTTAATAACTGATCTTAAAAAATATTTATATATTTATTTAATAGCCCAGGGCATGAAAAATCTTGCATATATAATAATATTATTAAACTACCATTGTAATTGTAGCATATATCTATACTGATATTGGGATTAAGTGTTTTTTTCAAAATAAAATATGCATATATAGTTATACCAACAAAAAGTTTGAAGACATGCCACCTAAAAAGTGAATATGATCGTAGGGAGGAGTGGAGAATATTACTTCAATATAGAAGGTCGAGAAAGCAGAAACAAAAACGAGAAAGGGGAGGCAGGAGTTTGTCCGTACGAGGACTATGCTCGCCAGTGGGCATTGTCCATATTGGTAAAACGGCTCCACTTTCACTGTGTTCAACACTCGTTCCTCCCTGTCTTTGAGAGTCCGTACGACCATGGCAGCAACATCATTATTGTCACATCAGTCATCAAGTCCTTTCTTTGTCTCTCAGGTGGTTTTTAATTCCGACGCGTCGAAGGGTTTCTTTGGACACAAAGGCCCATGGAGAACTCTCTTAACTACTAATGTACCACACAGCACTAGATACTAGATAAATGCTGCTTGTCAATTCCTGGAGATGTTTGAAATTGAGAGAAAAAAATCTAGCCTTGGCCGCGTATACAGTTGGTGTCAAGATGAAAAAGAAAACCTAATGCAAGTTTCGTGAATCGATGAAAATAATAATAATGATAATAATAAGATGAAAGTTATTCAATCAACTCACTGATTGGATAAGTTGACTTGTTCAAGAAAGAAAGAAAGAAAGTATAATTTGATCATAGCTTATCAAACACAGTGACCTAGTGTTTATGCATTAAAAAATCAAATCATTTATTATAGCTCATAAGCACGTTGAGAACCCATAATTGTTTACACAACATCACTGTACCGGGATGGTAATTTTATGGTTTTTATTTTAAAAAAAATAATTGAAAGAAAAATAATCTCTTACATTTAAAAGCACAAATTCTAACATCAAATGATAATAACCTTAAATAAATTTAAAAAATATAAACTCTCAAAAGTATAATTCATCTGATCAGGTTCTAGATTTGCTTTTTAAAAATTACCAGTTCAAGTCTTTTAAATCTTAAAGCCACTGGAAAATACATGATCGATAATTTTAAAGCCCGTAAAATTAGTTAAAGTATGCGCAAATTAACTCGAACACCCACGTTAATAAAAAATACAAAATATAACTCTAATTTATTTATGATTTAAGAGGTATATTAGTAGCGTGCAAGGTGCGCATAGGCAAAAGAGAAACAGAGAATGATACTACGAACGTAAAGAAATTCATACGATCATTAGAATAAAGCAATCAATTAACTAGAAAAAAGATGCCTTGCGATTAGATGGAATGGCATCTAAAATAACCTCTTGATGTATAAAGTAGAAGGTGGTTAATATAGTCTTAGCAAAATGAATTTGGGGGCAAACAACGACAATTTCATCTTGGCATCTCTAGAGGATGTAAACATTTCTTCCAAGCTTCAAAAAACTTGCATGAACGAAGATTATAAAAGATTTGCTAGTACAGAAATTCACATGCTGTCGTTTTCTTTTTTAGATTTGATTTTTTTCAAATTAGCGAAAACATATCCTTCTTGTCATAAATATTTAGACCATCAATTTCGAAATCTCAGCCATCAAAATCTGCTAACCTGAGAAGAAAAGTTGGAACTGATGAACATTGATACTTAACCGTACCGTACGTGTGAAAGGAAATTAACTAAGAACTCTGAATCCAGATGTAATCAAGAACAGGAATATCTGGATATTAATCCTTTCAAAATCGAAACACCTGAGTAGAAAATCAAACCGTACCTCTCACACGCAATCTTACAAGAAAGGGTAATATTATTGTTCCCCACTCGACTGCACTCGACTGCAAATGAATCAAAAGGCAAATTCATTATGTAGTTGGAGGGACCTACAGAAATTCAATAATTCAAGATCATGACCCCCATGTCCCCGTCTTCGAAGCTGGAAGGAACTTGGAGGAAATGGATGGATGCATGGATCAGTATCAATATACATGGAATACCCTTCAACTAATTAAGAGATAATTACCATGAGAAAGGGAACTGATAGAATATTATTGTCAGTCACAACATCCATGGAATGATCACTCCTCGTCCACTTGAATATCAATTAAAGGAGACTGGAGCAAGTGATAAGTTCGATATGCATGTAGATGCACATTTACTTACAAGTGTCTCATCAATATATAGTTTTAGCCATGTGCAAATTAGATAGCAAATTAAACCTTTGTCATATACAAGAGATAAGAGATGTATAGACATGCAAATAGGAGTACTACAGGGTAAGTTATTCAATAATCAACGAAAACACTGAACGATGAAATGGAAACGAGAAGAGGGGACTGGGGTAAGTTGATGAAAATGAGCACTAGAGAAACACGCAAGTACTACTTTGCACATGTAGTTAAGTCTTTTTGCCTCTTAGATAAATTGGACTAGATAAAACTTGAAAAACAACCAAAAGAGGGCATAAATTTGCCAGACTTCGTCTCATAGAAAAGCTTCAAAATTAAGGGCCCAAAATAGCAAACGATGGATCAAAACAAGGAACCTGAAACCCTAGGAAACCCCCCTCCCCTCTTCACCTTCCCGAGTCTCTTGATATGCGAGGATAGGTCAGGGTCCCGTCAATTCCACCCCCCCATCCACTTGAAAATGCTTGTAGAAGACGCAACCATAACCAATATCTACCATTACTGGCGGTAAGAAGTTCATTTTCCCATTCTCAAAGTGGCTATTATTCCTTTGATACCTGTATAGAAAGAATGACTTGGTCAGTGAGGTTTAAAGATTTTGGCATATTTAGTACCGTGGATTACGATGGATAACTGTTGTGGGCACACCATCTCCCCCCCTCCATCTCTCTCTCTCTCTCACACACACACACAACTGACAAATCTCACCAAACAATCATCGTATCTCTCGTAGTCATTACTCATGGTAACCCTAGTGAGCCTCTATTAAGAGTATTTATACCTCTTAACACCCTTGAATGATTCAGAGCACTCAACCATCTTCTCTTCTCTTCACTTCCCTTTCCTTGCCTTTGAGTCTATTTCTCTAGGCTTTTTATGTTGCTGAGTTAACAGTTCTCCATGTTCTCTTGTATCTTTCTAAGTCTCTAGCACTTGACGGTTTATGCAAAGAGAACAGCCATTGATAGCTTTTTGTATCAAATGGGTCTAACTTATTTCCCACACCTGGACATGGGCTTAAACTTTTGAAGCTTTTGTTTTATTCGTCGTTCGTTATACTTTTTTGCCCTTTACTTTCCCTTCATTGGATAAGATTTAGGGTTTGGATTGGGTTCCCTTGGCTTAAGAAAAACAAAGTCAGGAGGGTTCCCTTTGTAAATAAATATCCCAATCAGCCAAATAGCTCTCTACTCTTTCCTTTATCTTTTGAACATCTCTTTTGCATGAGGATGATGCTGATGCTGATGCTGATGATGGTTACCAAGATCTAAAAGAATCGAAACCAGTCACTGTTTGCCGATGGAGCACCATCAAGATTCACAAACTTTATTAGGGCTAATAAGTGGTGATGATGGTGGCTTTTGGTGGTCCCTTCGTTTCAACCCAATAGCCATTTGAATTGGGAATCTTGATGATGCTGCAGCGGCAATAAATGGCTTATTTATCTCCCTTTTCATCTTTACCGGCTCCCAAAGGTGAAGGTGAACTCTCTAAATAGTTTGGAACGTATACCTTATTGGCTTATATTTCTGAGTTTAATTTATATTGTCAATAGAACAGCACTCTTTAAGTTTATGACGTTGCTATTCACTAATAAATTTGTTTTGGGCAATTTAAATTCACTAATACTTGTTAGGGTTTGTTCTGTTTAACCCCAACTTGCACAAGGGTTTGTGTTAAGCAGCTTCGGTTATGATCCAATTGGAAATACGGTGCAAATCTGTGTTAACTGAAGAGATTTGTATCTGTAGTGATGATTCTCTGTGAGTGCTTTTCTCTGACTTGCTTTTCTCGGGTGATTTTTAGTACTGCATGCCACCACTTGATCTGATCTCAGTAAGTATATATGTCTGTACTTCGGTAGGAATATTGTACATTATTAAACATCGTGGGCATCTTTTATTTCTCAGATACATGGTGTTTCTTTAGTTTTCGCCCTGTAAATCTTTCTTCTCTTTTGGTTCTTTCTCTAGATCTTGATCATCATTTTCACCTGTGTATTATGCGTGCAAGTTTTCAGATTGACGACAATGCTTTAATTATACCTGGTATGTGATGTGCTTGAATACACAAAAGTCACATATACAATCATTTTGTTGCTCTTTCGTAAATGAACATTGTAGAGTTACGTTTGGTTGATCCTTAATTTGCCTCTTGATGGAAATCTACAGGTTTATGGCAGGGAATTTTTCCGATTTGGCTTTTCAGTTTCTTATCAATGTTCTTGGTATACATTTGAGAATAAAAAGAAGGAAATACCATATATTCTTCTAAGAATATTCATGGAAACTATGATTTTGTTCTTCAGGTTCAGCAAAGATCTTCCCAATGAATGAGGAATGCTTCAACTACGTACCCTAATTAATTTCTTGTTATAAGGGATTGCTAATTCTGTTCTTTAATACCTATTGCTTGACAGAGTACTTGGTATGTGTTTGAGGTGCCTATCTGAGTTCTTATCCACTACTTTAGCTAAGCTTTTAATCCGTACTAGAACTCTTTTTCTTCAGAACATTTCAAGATTGCCTAATTTTTTGGCTTTTGTTTTCTTTTATTACATTTTCTTCATTTAGGTGGCATTTCTTTTTGTTCACTGTAAGACCAATATTCGAATGTTGAACGTCTTTTTAGTGATTAATGTTAATTGCTCCATCTCATTTATGTTGCATATTTAATTTGAATCCAGGTAAATTGACTTCCAAGGAAGAACCTGAATTATTTGATTATTGATCTTGAAAGGAGTAGATAATGTATATAAACTCTCCATGAATTTGTTGTAATCTAACATTTTATCAATAAAATTCTAATCTTATTTTGAATTTCTTGAGTGATGTATTTAATTTTCTTCCCACAGCTTCATTGATAATTAAGACCCGATTATTTTTAAATGTTTAGTTGAAAACTTTAAGCTCTCACTTCAGGATCTATTTCCTGACAGTTTGTTTTTTTCTTTTCTTTTTTTTTTTCCTTTTCCCTTGCTGTGTCGTGAATATCATGCATAACCAAAATTCAGGCCAGACATGGGAGGTTTCTTTCTTTCCTGCCTGCAGATATTCCTGTGATGTTTAATTTTTATGCAAGTCTGAGTCCCCAGAAGAACAACTGTGAATAAATAGGGGGTCCTAGCTGATCATCATGATGTTGTATTAATACATGTATATTTGAATCATAATCTGATGATTTTTGGTTCTTGGTTCTTTTGCATGACAGCTATTGCCTTTGCTAGCTGAGGATAACATCCACTCATCATAGCAGATATCATCTTGTCAATTCAACAAATATTCAGTTAAAAAGAAGTTGAATTGATATTACTTTATGGATTTAATGAATTTAAAAATAATATTAAAAATAATAATAATTAAAAAATAACACATTGGATTGATGTAGATCAACTTATATTAATTTTTTAAATTTAAATTTATAACCCGGGTTAATTATTAGATCATAATAACTCTAAATAAAATAAATTAAAATAAATTATAAAATTTAATTATTAATAAATTTATTGTTGAATAATGAAATTAAAAAAAATTAATTTAAAAAAACATAATAAAATAATATTTCTAAACAAAATAATAAAAATGCTTAAATTCTAATTGCTTAAAGATTTTAATATGAGATATAATAGTATGGAAGGAGATCACCAATAATATAATTAAGAGATGTAATTGATATTGTAAAACTTAAAATATTTTATTTTAAAAACAAATAACAAAAAAATCACTATTTAATCATAATATGACGGGTAGAATTTGAACGGTATTTCTAGACCAGATTCTGAACAGAAAAAATCTATTTTTATTTGTTTTGGTTTTTAAGTATACCAATCATTTCTGGACAGAATATAAATCGACAACCTTGCATTTGCATTCTAGCTATGCTTTCGGATAGCCCAGCGGTATAAACTTTTTCATAAGTTGACACCGGGCCCAAAAATAATTCTAGGTAGGGGACTAGCTTTTCACTACCATAGCTGAAACGAGACAAAGTTGTACCGTGGAACAGAGCCAATCTCGCTGTTATTTTGGTCAAAGTGTGTTTTAATGTGTACAGATTAACCCATTTGATTACCATCTCCCGTTGCATTTTCAGATTTCAAAATTATTAATTTGCTTGGAGATGATTCTCCTATTGGATAACATTTTTCTGCTTTTCTTAATGTTTTTTTTTATTTATTTTGAGTCAGATAGAATTATTTTATTTTTTTTCTGAAATGTGATATAAAAGCATCTTGATCTGTTTATGATGTTTGTTCTTGGAGCTAAATCCATGATCTTTGTAGAAGATCGTCTGACAAAGGAGAACAAAATCCTGAATTTATAATCGTAATCAATAGTAAGAACACCAAAAAAAACAATAAACACGAAGTGTTGATATGGTTTGCTCTGAATCATCGTAGACGATTTCTTGTTCCTCCACATCATGTTTACACATTTAGGTTCGGACAGCAACAGGGAAAGAAAATGAAAAGGAAATTGAACATGATCATTTTCCATTTACCAAACTACTGCAATTGGATAAATAGAACAATCTCTTGAATATTACAAATTAAGTAAAATAAAGGCCTGTGTTCTGCTTCTGTTTCTGTTTTTTATTTTTTATTTTTCCTTTTCATTGTTTTGACAACAGGGAAAAAGAACAGAAAGAAATATAAAGGGTTGGATTGACCATATAGAACAAAAGTGGACCAGACAGATGATGTTAATATACATTTATATTGACTGCACTCTGCTAATCCAACAAGGATAACTATATCTGAATAAATTATCAGAAAGAGGCTCAGAATGCATTGAATCTTCCTGCATGGTTTCATCTTCCTCCGAGTCATCTTTCTAGCACATTAGATTCTCATGGCAACAAGAAAACAAATTTAATTTGGAAGAAAGATATGGGCAAGCGAAGCCTCTGCTTTGAGATAAAATATCAACAAAGCCTCTATCTTGAAGGTTAAAACCATGTAGTCCACATGAAGGCATGTGGTATTCTCATCTCACTAGGTAAGAGAATTCGCTAAACTGTAATTTAACACTACATTGCAAGCTCTTGCTTGTGCTACTCGAACTTCAGAATAAATTAATTAAAGATTTTACTGCTGAGATGAATAAACAGGCCAGTGTACCAAATGACATCGAATATCCCTGTGATTGCTGAATGACTGACTACTCAGCGATGAAATTTAACATATTAAGATGCTAATGGTTACTGGTTAGATAGAGTTCCTAGCAGCTGAAATGTTAAAAGAAATGGTTTATAGGTAAAGGCACAGGCTTCTTTTGTTGACAAACTGCAATTTAAAAGAGAGATGTTAAACAATATTATCGGCAAAACCTTCATCTTATGTAGCTTGGAATCATAAACTAGGAGTTAAAATAACAACAAAGAAGACTTTGACAACGCAGGGTTAGGAAGAAGGATAAATTACAAGCAGCAGAGTTATTATTCTAGAAGAAATAATAAATTCAAAATCAATAGCTAAGGATGCGACCGAGTAGGCCAAAATATTAAGAAAAAGCAATAACTACTCCATGATCCCAGATTCCTTCTCTTCATTTCTTAATTTGGCTGTTTGAGTTCATGTGCAGAATGGGAAAAGGAATTCTGTGCTTGTATGGTATGGCAAATTACATTTGAGGGGAATTTTGACGGGTCAAGTCAGATAATCACAAACAAAACAAAGATGCCATAGAAACCAATGGGAGAGAAAAGGATTGATAATTTTAGAGTGAGTGCATCCTGTCCTGAGAACATGGCATGCTTTAAGGGAGCTGCTCCTGCTTTTGAAATTTTGTTTCATATAGTATTTCCAAAAAGAAAGGTGTTTTATTCCCTGAAAGTGGAGGTAATGATAGATTTTCATCGGCATTGATAAAGAGCCAACTGTATTATTTCCCATTTTTAATACAAGGCAGCCGAGGTCTTTTTATAAGCAATCTGCATGAAAAGAATTGTCTGTATGATCAAGATTCTGTTTTTTTTATAAAAAAAAAATATTTCCTTCTTTCTGCCTATAGGTTTTGCAGATAGACTAATCATTGGTCTCGGATATAAGCGAACTAGGAAATCTCTGGGAAGTATAAATCTGAAGAACCATTTGAGTGGAAGTGGAGTGAAATTAAGAAAAATCTCTCATTTACTGGTAACGAGAAAGTTGTTTCTTACTTTTAGTAACGAAAGATATGATTTTGTATGAACAGTTTGCCTTCATTTAAACGACACATTCAATTGGGACAGAGAAACTTTAAGCTCAAAAATACTGAAATGCCAACTTCATTTGAACAGGTTCAGCCCCAGAAATTTGTGCTGCTGCCATATAAATTCACAAAGAAAGCCTTGCGCAATTGTTGACTTTCGTTGCCAACTAACATTATATTTACATGTTTGTTGGCAATATATGGAAGTTATTATGATATACATCTTTGCGTTCTTAAAAGCATAACAAATGAAATCCAGGCAAATGTAGCTAACCCCTTAACATGGCAAGACTTGTGATTCTATTATTTAATCGATGAACAATGGTGCATTGCTGTATATTTATGGCTCAAAGAATACTTTGTGCTGGGTCTTTCCTGCAGAAAAGGGTAGCTAGTTAATGAAGTAGTCCAGGGTTTGTAGCAAGTGAGATAATTTACTCTGGTGGAAGTTCAGAAGGAAAAGGCAAATCTTGGCCCATGATCATTTGTCTAACCAAGAAATTTCCCTGTCCGAGAATCGTTTTGATAATGCTACACACATGAGTGAAGTTGAAGTAAATTGATTAAGTTTTTCTGCTTGTTTGAAAAAATAAGTGCCCTGTTTGTTCAGGGAAGTAAACTTGCAGCGAGCGAAAATCTATTTTAGCCTAAATGCATTCCACCAGACCTGAGAACCTGTATGATTATCGACTGAAGCACTGCATAATGTTCTTGAAACTGGTACATTCAATAGGGACAAAGGGAAGCTTTTAGTTCAAATGATTAAGGTTCCTTGAATGTCAGTTCATCTCTTGACATGCTTACTGTCGCGAAGTCACCAGATAAAGCATTGAATATGAAGAACTCCGAGGGCCAATGGGCCATGCCTGTAAACTGTCGTATGATGAAGACCTTCAAGTCTAGCATTCTCCTTGTTTGTGAAAATAAAAATAGCATTATTGTTTGCCACAAGGGAAACTTTTGTGTTTTGCTACGTTGGACATCAGCAGAATCGGTTGGATAACAATATTCGTATCAGATAGGAATAATTTGAGAGAGGAAATTATTTCTAAGGCCATTATCTTTCACAGAAAAGAGCACAAAGGGGCAGAAAATCTCCTCCGATCATTATATATATTAATCATCTGATTAGAAAATAAGTATGACACCTAAATTTATATTATACAGGCCGCTCCAAATCATATTCTACGTCACGCAGACTCCGACAGGAACAAAAAAAAAAGCACTGCCTTTAAACAAAGACATGGGTAATGGTGTTTAATGTTCCCATAATGGCCCTCTCTTTCAAATTGACTAATAACAAAGATTTGATCAAGGCTTGGAAAAGTTCTGCAAAATTATTTATCTTATGCCCGGCAGCTTTGCAAGGTAGATGTTGTGTGAAATACTTTGGCAGTAACTGCTAAGTGCATAGTGCCAATACAAAACAAAAGGTTTGATTATCAATTTCCAGGCTTTACTGTCATGGAACCATGTGAGATTCTCTCCCCACTTTGATTAAACAAGTGACCATACGGCAAAGTTACCCTGCAAGATCACTTGTCCACTGATTTAAATATCGAAGTTTTCTTTGAATTATGTTGTTACACAACTTCGAGTGCAACACATGACCTCTAAAGCCAAACACGTACTAAAGCTGGAACCAGAGTTTGTTCCTCTTTGTTTGACCTTTGCTATTAGAACATTGCTGCAACTTTAGAGGAGAACACTTTCCTGCACGATACTAAAAGAAGTCACAGGGGGAACAGGCGACTCTTGTTTACGTGATGATTTAACAGTGCCTGTCTAACCGGAGAAAACATATCCAGAAAGAGGAGGATAAATTATGACCAAAGCTAGCCTATGCAGGTCAAAAGCATTGTTAGTGGTCCCGAACCTTGATCTAGAAACCATTAAAGGGCACCGGCGAATAGGACAAGAAGCGCTAATTGGTTAGTTAAGAAAAAATAAGACGTCTCTTGATGAACCTCCTCATGACCCCAAGAAGCCAACGTCTATTCGTTCCTTATTTTGGCCATTTCCAATTTTAATGCAGCGTAACATTGACGTCACAAATTGAATTCTTTAGTATTCTGGCATCCAATTTGCAGTTGATGAGAGTTTTGACCGCTGAACTCACTTAATCATATTTTATCAAAAAAAATTAAAACAAAAGAGAGAGAGAAAACCTCAGCTTATCATCATAAGAAAAATAACGACACCATGGGAATTTCTTTGACAGAAAACCTGATGATGAATATCTTCAGGGTAAATGTCCTCCCAAGAACACTGTTGGCCTTCCTCGTCCGAGCTGGTCTTAATTTCAACGTATTCATGAAACGTTAAGAACGCAACTCAACACGCAGCATTACAGTTTCCTTCAACTTCTGATTCATGGGATCTAGTCAAGGTTTAGTTATTAACAAGAGTAAGACTCTGCTCCATTTTAGTAAGCCACTAATAAGCAAGAAATTTCCTGTTCAGGATTTTCACAACAGGAGCTCCTGCCATTAAAATTGCAATGAACTGAACGAGAAAATCATATGGTTTGGAATCGTAAGAAACGATCGAAATTTCTTGTCTGTACATCGAAAGATTGTCCCGGGGCTTGTAACTGCATCAGTTTTTCTGCTAATCCGAATTGATCTCGAATTTATTTTCACCACTCAACGATTTTGCCAGAAATTTAAAACAAACTGTTTTTGCTATAATTGTTTTCCTAAATGCACTTAATCATACCCATAAATTAATGAGAAACTAAACCAGTCCATACGTTCTAGTCCAGACAGGTACATTCGAAAGGCAAACTGAAACTCTAAGCTGAAGAACACGTGCACATTACTAACCTTGAAAAGCTCATTGCAGTTCTTAAAATGCTCACTTAATGTCATCGAATGTATGATTTACCCTCTAGGGATTACTAATTTTCAAGAAGTTGTTGAATTAGGACTCACTTGATGTCAGTCCATTTGCACTATTGTATTTAAATCTGTCTCAGACTGCATGGATGAATTGAGGTATACAAGAAATGTCACGGCACTTCCATTCTAAACAGGCACCCTGTTTCCTCCGAGGACAACCAAATCATCGCAACATTATTGCATTGAAACTTCACGAGAAGAAAATCGAAGGGTTGTCTGAATGTCAGTAACCAGGTCAATGATTCGTTACAAAACCAATGAGAAGGACTGCTAGTTTGAGAGATTATTCAATCCTTCTGATGTAATGCTCTGTATTTCACATTCAAGCACGCAAAAGCAAAGATAGTTTTTACTAGTCGATCCTGATTCCTAAACCATGTGAATGTGAGAGAAGCGAGTAGGAGCAATTCGATGCCTTTGAAGCTGCTTACATTTCTTATCCTCAAAACGCCATCATTAACCGAATATATCCAAAAAAAAGAGTTGATCTTAATATACAACTGGTTTTAAAAAATTCTTGATTGGAGGCTACGATGTTACAACATAGAGCATCTCAAATCATAATTCTGTTCAAACTTCAAGCAACCAACGAACTCTATTTGCAATTAGACCAATCTATCACGACCCCCATGCTAGAGTTCTTGCTATTGAACTGTTGACATGTGAGCATTTTTTTTAAGCTGGGACCATGGATCGACCATAATCCAAAAGTTATCAAACTAATTTCCATCCGCTGAACCTTTTAGTATTCTATGAAGAGAGAAAATGGAACCTTTTGATTATTTTTTTCGTCATTTATTTTTAATGACTACGCAAAAAAAAAAAAAAAGCCTTGGAAAATTACCTTTTAAATTATTTACACGTGCATGCACGAGATTCCTTGACCTCAGAAGAGTCGGTGAGGACTTTCGGTATCCGTGACCTGAGACGCAAAGCGTCCATGGCGCAGACCGACACGTGTGCGAAGAGATACGGGCACCCTCGATTTTAGACTAATAGACAAATATATTTCAGTCCCTGTATATCAAGACTTCCGAATGTTAACCTTATAGTTTGCAGAACATTTCAATATGGGACAGGCTCATTTTCAACTTAATTTTCCGTGTTTGCTCTCAATCTTTTCTCTCAGAGCATCATTCACGTGATAGTTTTCTATAGAAACCCTTAGAAGTCCAAATATTCAATAAAATTCAAAATCCCATCATGAATTGTAGTTTGTTAATTGATGGAAAGGGATCATATTGAACTTTTCTGAAAACTCTATAAGGTCAATATGGAAACTTTAAACCATGGAAACCGAAACTTAATATAACACAGTTAAGAGGATTGGAGTATGGTTTACCCTAAATTAAATTGCCATATAATAGATAATGCATAAATAATCCATGAAAAGTTGGCCTCTGTTGGCATTGTTGTCATGTGCCACATGTGATCATCATCAGCCTGCAATATAACGCTACTCCAGAAGAACAATGCTTTCCTTCGCCTGCGCGTACATATTTTACACAAATGGAGAGTGCCCGATATATTTTAAGCATTCCTTCTATTTTACTTTTCTAGTTCATCGGCGTCGTATAACTTTTATCTGCAGATTTCTTTATAGTTTTCAAAATAAAAGAGAAAAAAAAACAATAGCGAAGCTTGAAATCGATTTGTTAAAATTCTAAGCTCGCAACATTTGTTGAAATTCAACCTCCAAGCGCGGTCGAATATAGCTAAGGCTACACCACTAACTAGCACAGCAGTTTTTGGACTCGTTGTTTCAAGATTTGTCTTCGAGCGAGTATACGATCAACTTGGTCAAATAAATAATTTGGTCGTATGCATGATCTTGGTGCCAGTTTCCATTCACTGGACGGATGTGAGGAGACAAGGCACGAGTTTCTGATCCCGTGAAAAGTTTTCTTCTGATAATTCATAGATTAAACGAGGTTAGCGGTTAGAAGTGGAGAGGACTGGGCCTCTGTTGTTTAACCATTAAGGGTGGTGCAATTATACACTAGTGAATTATTTTGAGAGAGTCACGGCTCCACCCGTCCATCACTCTTTCTTCTTCTTCTTGTTTTTTTTTTTTTTATTATGAATATTTTACATTGAATAATCTTTTAAAATCCTGAAACTAACAATAATATGAATCTTTAATGATTCTGAGATTTATAACACTCGAATTGATGATCTTTAAAGAACAAACTCAAAACCTGATTAATTGAGCTACACATCTCTGGATTAACAACTAATTTGTTGCGGGAATTTCATATTTTTGTTTTTTAAAGTATGTTTTATTTAAAAATATATTAAAATAATATTTTTATTTTTTAAAATTTTTAAATAAACTGTTATTAATTTGAATTAGTTAACTAGCAATCAGTTAATTATCGTTAATAAAACCATATTCTGTATAGCAGTGGAGTTAAAAATATACTATTTTTGAAATATATTTTTCTGACTTGTTATTTTTTTAATTTTTTTTATCAAATCATGCTATGTTGATAAAATACCCTTTTAATTATACCCACATGAAAATGTACAGTACATCTTCTACTATAAATTTCGAGTACACTTTTATTAATGGCAACCGTGGCTCTGTCATATTATATCAATGGTCATGGATGCATAATAGCATTTTTTTCCTTCCACCGCCACAGTTGGCAGAGGCACGCATGATCAAAGCCATAGAATAATGGGTCCACCCTTTCCTAGTGCTTAAAATAGAAAGCACGCCAACCATCAGTCATCGGTCTCCTTCGTTTTGTCATTGTAGCTTGTAGGTGATCGCCTGCAATTGATTGATCAAATGTACACCCGAGTGAAAATCATGTCGGCTCATTACCGTGTACGGTCACATCCACGTAATCATTTCTCTCCATTGTAGCGAGCATGCATGCCTATAGGTACAAGTTTATTTCGCCAGTTAAATCTTGCCAAGTTCTAGAAAGTCCCCGAGTTTGCATTTAGATCGAAGTTTAATTAATCGAGCCACCAGCACTCTGATCAGGGAAAAAAAGAGAGTCAATACTGTAATGGCGGATATTCTGTCTATATGCATGTGTGTGTGTGTAGTGTACACACACATCGGGTCTGATGAAATTCAAATTTGACTGTAATATCGGTACAAATTATGTTCTGGAATCAATATGCTTCCCATTGATCTTAATTGAGTGTTCTTATTCTTTTAATATATAAAACAAATCAAGAAAAAAAATCACATCGAAGTCTTGTAATTAGTATTATTCTCAATGCTCTCTTCAAATATAAATAAAATATATAAATTCAATAGCTTAAACTATTAGATAGGGTTTCGGAATATGATTTATATTATTTTATAACACATCCCCTCAAGTGAAAGTTTTTTAAATTTGAAACTTGCACGGGTATATATTACATTGTGCTTAATTTTTATCAAATAAATAAGAATGATGAGATTCAAACTCGTGACCGCTTAGTCATCAAGACTCTGATACCATGTTAAAAGATTATTTCAACTCAATAGCTTAAATTATTAGATGAAATCTAAAAATATAATTTATATTATTTTCTAACAGATAATGGAGATTTCCGTATGAAGATTAATTATATTATCGTTTAAAATTGTAGACAACTTTAAGTAGTTCAACATTACAGTCACAAGTAACTTGAACATTTAAAATTCTATTTTTAATATTGGCATGTCCATATGAATTTA
>Ga0307515_10006115_pt1 | contig 24205 bp, 27 predicted proteins | sample 17_EM_MG_FD_194513 | JGI IMG/M metagenome (GOLD analysis project Ga0307515, IMG submission 194513) | Populus trichocarpa ectomycorrhiza microbial communities from riparian zone in the Pacific Northwest, United States - 17_EM | ecosystem: Host-associated > Plants > Roots > Unclassified | place... | reverse complement strand
CAAATTTATCGATATTGCAAACTGCTCAACAAGCAAAAGCTCATTAATGGTTGCTGAAAACTTTATTTTGATAAGATACTATTAACACACTGCAAATACAAGAGCCTTATATGAATCTATAGATGGAACCGCTGTGCGACCCGCTGACAACCCGCCCAATTCAGACGGGTTGGGAGTTTACCATGGAACCGTACCCGAGTGGGCAGTTCAGGTTTATTGACGACCCAGACCGCCAATTTGGCAACGGTATGGTTTGGACCCGGACCCGGACCCGAAGTGACGGTCCGGAACCGTTGCTAACACTACTTGTGGAGGACAAAGAGAGAAATTGGGGATGAAGATGAGAATGATGTGGAGGACACGAGTGAATATGAGAAATGAGGAGTACCACTTGCCGGATTGGGTTGGGAAGACCTCGTATCGGTGTTTGTATATGGCCGATCAGGGCTCGTACAAGCCCAATCCGGGATGGTAAATTGACTCGCACAAGTAATTGTCTTCACACCCAGTTTCTCATCATGGTTTCACTCATCTCCTCTCATCATTCTCTTTCTTGTCCTCAACCCTATTATGGCCTCCAAAGACGAAGTTAAGTAATCCCATGATGGACTGTGTCCCGCACCCAGCCAGGCCCTCAGCGGACCTTGTTGTACTTGATTCTCAACATTCCCACCAGTATGAGTGCACCAATGAATCGAGACTCAACTTCCATCGCACATGCCGTCCAATCTACCGCCTCCAGATTCACTGCGACCAGAATCACTGCCTCCAGATTTGCTGCCTCCGGATTATCTGCCTCCTGATTGACTGCCTGAAGATTGACCGCCCTCCTATCGATTGAGTTCCGATCAATTCCCTCCAGATCAATTGCCTCGTGGTCAACCGCATCACAGTACTTCTCCAATCGTGATCAATCATGGCCTCCAGGTGTATATCCGAATGCACTCAATTGCGGCTTCCCGTGGATCTCTGATTTCAGTTGATCTTGGCCTCCACATGCGTCTCGACACTCGCTCAATTACGGCCTCCAAGTGCCTCCCTGAGCGTGGTCGGACTCAGTCTGCAAGTGCATCTCCCAATACCAGTGGTTACGCCCTCCAAGTACAACTTCAAAGAGCGGTGGAGGCTGTAAGGAGATACAGGGGTAATGGAGGTTGAAAGAGTGACTGGGAGTATATATTCGGTAAACCCCAGAGTAGATAGACATCATCTCCCTCCCATCTCATCATATTATTCAATGAAAATACACACTCTATCATTCAAAACTTTTGATATTACTCGCTCTTTCCAAGATGTCGTAGATCCATGCAATTGCTTCCATGCTCATTGCCAGGAAGTATCACATCAACTCACCTGATTCCAATGCACCTCGAACCAGAACCGCCGTTTCTTAGGAATTCCGTTTGGCTAAAGCGATAGGTGCGGGGCATTGTTGATGGTGGGCTTCTGTGCCTTCCACCTCCAAGTGGTGCATCTGTAAAATCTCTCGATGGACGTGTCCGGGTGCTACTCGGAATATGCTCGAGAACCATATGCGGCCAGGTTGACCGTATGTATATAGTTAGATAGACTGGAATACTGCATGCCATGTTATGATGCAGCAAATCTTCTGACTGTAACCGATGAATATGTTAAGACGCAATGCCTTGTGGTAATCTATGTGCCAGTGCTGTCATAATTCGGCAGCCTGACTCCCACAGAGCTGCTCCTCGGTCTGGGCTGCTCTTGAAGTATCACACAGAGCTGAGCAGCGGTCTCAGCGTCTCTCGAACTCTTCCACTGATCTATGCAGAGGTTCCAGGAGCTCCATACTTCGATTATTCTATACGTCAAATCTCATAGCATACCGAGTGCAGCTCCATTGCTGCCGGTGCTGACAGGAGGACCTGAGAATGCTGTTGCCGAGTCTGACAGTACTTTGCTTAGCTGCAGGGGGGTCTGGGAGCATCTACAAGTATGTAGAAGAACTGGGGAGGTCGCACAGAGTGTCTGGGAGGATTGGGTGTTGCTTCCAGATTGATTTACATTGTGCTGATGGAAGCCTATCCCAATGACAAGCATAAAGGCATTGCAAACAACATTCTACCAACTACAGTGTGGGCAGGATCAAACAGGGACATCACTATGACAATTCGGACCGCGAGAGAGTGACATGTCCTGTAGGCGATGGGGCATGCTGTGTCAAACACGGGAGCATCTACTACTTCACTGCAGCCAGTGCAAATACCAGGAGCAGGGGCTGTTACTGAAAATGGAAAAAGCAATGGGGTGGAAAGCTGACCGATGCCGGCATGCAGAGGTGTCGGAGCAGCTCGCGATGGCGATATACACGATGGCAGTAATGGATGTCCAAGTGGGCATGGATGTCGTCAATGCCGAGGCTGAGTGGGCCATGGGGGCCGGAGTGTCCAGTCCATCCATTCTCCTCCTGTGGCTCTGACGTTTGGCAGCAGGGACAAAGGGTAGTTGGTGGGAGCTCCACCATCCAACTGGCTCGCCCAGAGGCATTAGGAATATGGGGCTGTGATACTCTAGCTACAGTAAATACAGTATGAATAAACTACAACAACAACCCAGACACAACATCACTTCATGACAACAACCCACTGCAAGAGTAAGGAACGATTCCGGACCGTCACTTCGGGTCCGGGTCCGGGTCTGACCCCAACCGCTGCCAAATTGCCGGTCCGGGTTGTCAATAAACCCGAACTGTCAACTCTGATAGGGTTCAAAGGTCAACTCCTGACCCTTCTGGATTGGACAGGTTGTCAGCGGGTCGCACAGCGGGTCCATCCAGATATTCACTTAAGGCTCTTGTTTTTGAAGTATGTTTATAGTATTTTATCAAAATCGCGTTTTAACAACAAAGAATATGTTTCTGCCGGCGTTGCGGCATGCGATATCAATTAAATTGGAATCGGTGTTTTCCCTTCGGTACAGTCTCTTTTTGCCTACACGGGTGGTCATCAATTCCTTTATGAATGCGAAGATCAGTCCGATGCCTGCATTATCAAATATTCAAAGATATGACTGTTGACGCTGCATTGACGATCATTTACTGGATCCGGCAGGGAGCATGTCACTGGTATTATTGCCAGTAAAGGTTGCCATTATATGATAATTGGATGTCTGGAACCAATCGGGACATACACTACCGAAGATGAAAAGCTAGGAATCGTTGACGCTCTGTTGATGCTCGTTCTCAGACTGCGGCGGTGATCATATTGCTGTCTCTTTTACCTATATAGACTGCCAATACATCGGGTATGCATAACAGCGGCCAAATCAGAGTGTAATTACCGTACTTACAAAGTAACAAATCGCTGACGCTCCGTTGACTCTCATTCTCAGAATGGGGTGGCGACCGCGTTGCTGTGTGTTGCGCCTATAAACACTGGCAGTAGATTGGTTATGCATAACAGCGACCAAATTACTGTGTAATTACCGTACTTACAAAACCACAAATAGTTGCCGCTCTATTGACGCTCATTCTCATAATGGGGTGGTGCCCTTATTGCTGTCTCTTTTGCCTATAAATGCTGGCAATCGATCGGTTATGCATAACAGCGACCAAATCACTGTGTAACGACCATGCTTACACAACCACAAATTGTTGAAGCTCCGTTGATGCTCATTCTCAGAATGGGGTGATGTCCGTGTTGGAGCCTCTTGAGCCTCTGGAGCCTGCGGATACCTAGGTTATACATAACAGCGACCAAATCACTGTGTAATTACTGTACTTACAAAACCACAAATCTTTGAAGCTCCAGTGACGCTTATTCCCGGAATGGGGCGGTGCCCGTATTGCTATCTCTTTTGCCTATAAATGTTGGCAATACATCGGTTATCCATAACAGCGACCAAATCATTGTGTAATTACTGTACTTACACAACCACAAATCGTTGAGGCTCCATTGACCCTCATTTGTATTGATTATCCATTCAACATCTGCTGCCACCGATACTAGTTTTCATCATTCTTTGAATATCTTGGTAGTCTTTGTCACAGATTCAGACTTGGCCCTGTGGCAAAGCTGAGCGCAGTAACATTCATGCACTGTTCGCTCTCATACAACAAAAATTCATGAATCGTGTCAAAACGTTCATCGCGTCTGCTTTACAATGTTTTATCAACCGGTATTTATAACCTACTGCTCACCATTTGCCTAGTATATATCTTGAACTACAACTCTCGGTCAAGATAGATAAAGAAGCTGGTGAAACATTGACCCATTCTGTCCTACTGGTACTTCACTCCCTTATTCCTCCTTGTTTTGACTGCATTAACCATCATGAACACCTGTTCAACATTTCACTTTGACATCCGTGTAGGCCAAATCAATCGGGGATCATTTGGCGTGGCGCTCACATCCCGCTGCTCTGGGCTTCCTCGATCCTCGATGCTAATGTCGTGATCTGTATCCGATTCAATGTCCGCCGAGCAATCCTCTTCGCTGTCATTTGGATTATCTAGGTCCCCATTCCAGTGAAGCCAATCTTCGGGGTCCGAAATGCATTCAGGTTTGCCACCCGAATCAGTTTCGACTGGATGACAGTTGATTCTTCGGATTCGGCGGACATTCAATACTTCAGTTTGTCCTCCAGGGCGGTCCTTTGCACACACAGGTGGTCGCAAAGGAGATCTTTCTGACACTTTGAATGCAGTCTCACCATCATGTTGAAATAGTTACAACAATGGGTTGAAAATTTCTTCGGTGTGCGAAATGCATCACACGGCGGTCATCTGCTCGTTTCGAACTAGAGATTCCTTCTGGGTAGCTTGTAGGGATTGGCCGCCCTGCCACATCTCCAAAAGTTGTGAACCTTGGCCATTCTGTCCAATGTCGTTTCTTTGGCCTCTTTCTTCATTTCCGGCTTGTTTTCTGTGTTCTTTGTATCCAATTCCGGGTCAGCGCCTGCCAACATCCCGTTATTGCCTTGAGCAAACGGCGTTACAACAACTTTTTCGCAAAGTGTCACGCCTGTGGTTTTTGACTGCCTCCAGCCGATCAAATCTTGGCCAAGGGAAAAACTGGCCTCCAGTCCTACACCATGTGGTATGATAAGGAAGATGTTCTGTGCCACATTGGAAAGATCAGTGTACTTTGAGTTTGTTTCCTCCTGTTGTCGCCACCAGTTGGTTATGTCCAGTAACCAAAAAGTACTGGTATTCTTCTCTGTGTGGGAGTCGTAATCATTGAGATTTGGATGAATTTGCCAGCAGTTCTTTGGTGCTTGGGGCGGGGAATCCAAATTCAGACTGGCGGCGGGCAATAAGGGTACTGCACGAACGCTTCATCCGGGTGTCAATTCAGCCACATTGGTAGTGATTAAGTATTCGTCATCATCGCTGGACAAATCATATGGATCAATTGATGATTGTCAGGATCCTAGAACCGTTGCAGAAGGGATAGGATTGCAGATTGGTATGCTTTCGTGCTTAATGGCCGGCACACGTTGATGTTTGGCACAATATTCATTCTCCACATTGTTTAGAAAGGCCTCTTGGCATTGAGTAGTATAGAATGTCTAGTCCTCAGGATTAATATCCATTCCCTTTTCCCACTGTCTAAATGATTGCAACTTCCGAAAAGGATCGAGGATATGTGCAAAAATGAGCAGCATGCCCATTGTTGGACACACTTCAGCGAAATAAGTGGACAGCTTCTGTCGAGCTAACTTCACAGCGAAGAACATGCCTTCCTGCAATGGAGTCTTCTTCCTGGCTAAAGCTCGCATCACACTGTCAATGTCATCAATCATGTCATTGTACCCTGTGGTAACGTAATGCACTCTGACGGTATTCCTCTTTGACATCCACACGGTCCAATGTTGAAATGGCCTCACTACTCCCACATCAGCAAAAACCATTTCCGTCCGGGCGGAATTGCTTAGTCAGAGTGGACGTGCTCAGTCAAAGCTGTCACAGACACCCCGGTGGAAGCAATCTCCGCGCCCGGCATGAATAACACGCGTCGGGTTGCATATCGCCCTCCGATCGCGATTTCGCCGTTTCTACCTGGTCTGTCGTTATCCAATTTTAAATGAACACTGTGGCGTTATGGCCAACTGTGACCATAGGTCGGAATGGGTTCATTGGGTACATCAGCAAAATGTAAATCGGTCCGGAAGCCACACGCAGGGTTCCATAAGCACACGGCATTTCGTCAATCATATTCATCTTTGTTACAGTCACAAGATTCCCTACCTCATAATATGGCATGCATTATTTAAGTATCTCTATATATATACATATGGTCAATCTGGCCACAGATGGTACTCGAGCATGATCGGAGGTTCTAGCTCGAGGAGCCTGGGAAGAAAGTGAGAAGATAAGATACTACCCGGCCGTGAGAATCCACCCAATGGCGTTGATCCAGATGAAATGAAAACGAGATGAGATGATATCTATCTACCCCGGGGTCTCTCGAATATGTACTCCCCTTCGCTCAGTCCACCTCAGTTACCCCTGTATCTCAGTACAGCCGCAATCGCTCATTTGTGATGTACTTGGAGGCTGTGATCGAGCGAGATGAGAGATGCACTTGGACAACAGGATCGAGTGAACTCAGAGATACACTCCGAGGCCGTGATCAAGCCAGTTTGGAGATGTACTTGGAGTCCGAGATCGTGTGAACTCAGAGATGCACTTGGAGGCCGTGATGGAGTGAGTTTGGAGATGCACTGGGAGGCCATGATCGAGCAAGTTTGGAGATGCTCTTTGAGGCCGTGATCTAGCGAGGTTGGAGATATAATAGGAGACCGAGATTGAGTGAACTCAGAGATGCACTGAGAGGCCGTGATTTAGCGAGGTTGAAGATGCACTTGCAGGATATGATCGAGCGACATTGGAGGTGTACTTGGAAGCGGTGGATTTGGAGGGAGGCGCGACGGCAGCTGAGACTCCGCCTGGGTGCAGGAAACTGGCTTGGAGCGGGAGACTGTCGATTTGGGATGATGCTGTACTTGATGTATGCTGTACTCGGTGATAAATCATGATCATGGCATGGAGAGATTGAGATGGATGACTGAACTTCGTGTTCTTAGGTGATGATAGAGTTGAGCAAAAGAAAGAGGGAGATCAGGGGAGATAGGGGAAATCATCAAGAAAAACTGGGACGTAAGAGAATTTCGTGTGCGGGTCGATTTTCCACCCCCGATATGGCAGGTACCAGTCCCCATTCGGTGGGTAATAACAGTGATCGGAGGTCTTGTAAACCCAATCCGGCAAGTCGTACCCTTGATTTCTCAGGTCCGCTCGTATCCTCAATATTGTTCTCATCTTCATCCCCCATCTCTCTCTTTCTTGTCCACAACACTAACATCATCGCTAGAACACAAAGTTAAATCATCCCTCTCTATCTCTCCATGCCATCATCATGAGTTAACACCGAGTGCAGCATACGCTGAGTGCAGCATACACCGAGTACAGCATACACCTTGGATTGTCTGTCATCCCTTCACTCTCACGATTTCATATGAGCCCATTCCCAAGGTTTCGAGTTAACTAACTGATGAATAGAGTCTCAGCACCTGGCGCTCCTCCCATCGACCACCTCTAGATCGACCACCTGCAAGTACTCCTGTAATCTCCCTCGATCATAGCCTACTGAAACTGCATCTCTAAACTCGCTCGATCACAGCTCAAAGTTGATCTCTGAGTTGACTCGATCTCAGCCCCCATGTGCATGTCCAAACTCGCTCGATCACGGCCTTCCAGTGCATCTCTGAGTTCACTCAATCTCGGTCTCCAATTGCATCTCCAACCTCACTCGATCACAGCCTCAAAGTGCATCTCCAAACTCGCTCGATCACAGCCTCCAAGTACATCGTTGATGAGCGACGGCGGGTGAACGGAGATACAGGGGTAACGGAGGTGGACTGAGGGACGGGGAGTACATATTTGTCACGATCTTCTGGCGCACCGCGAATTGCTGACCATCACGGTGTGCCGCCAGTCCAGATATACCGTGTGTAGATAGTAGGTAGCTATAAAGATACATAGATACATAGATGAGAATACAAACTAGATAGATAGGTTTTGAAAATCGTTGAACGATTAGTAGCTATGATTTAACATCGGCAGGCGGTGTGTAAAATATTCCACCATAACTGCAACCCCAGCGAAGAGTGTAACACACGTGTCCTTCGGATGGTGCCTAAACGTCAGCACACAGTGAAGAAGTACATATGCAACGCGTAGCGTGTAAATCTCCGTCAGAGGGTACGACATTCGGTCAGAGCCGCCAGAGCCCTCCGGAACACCCGGTTGTTTCTGACGGAAACTCAAGTTGTTGCTGATACATGACATACTTAACAATGGTCCACTCATCTTGAGTGGTGAAAAGTGACCAGTAATCAGTGTATTTTTGATTGTGTAGCCACTCACGTGTGAATTCCCATAATCAGTAGGCGCGCTCCGGCAACGCCTGTGTTGAGTTCCACCATATCATCACATCCATAATCAGTAGTATAGCGATGCAAACTTTGGGCTGTTGACACTCCATGAACTCGTTTCAATGACCAGGTGTCAGCATAATAAATACAGCGAGCATTCTCTGCTATATGAAGGTCAATTTCAGGACTTCAAAAATATCATGAAATTCACACTTTCTCAATTATCTTGACGAAACCTGGTTTCATGGCCGACACCTTATTGAATCTAGCGTTCCCCTCTTTTTAAACTCTTTGACTCTTCCCAATGTCTATGCGCTCGTTCTCTCCAAATTGCTGATCGCGCTCATGGGATTCCCAAGACTTGGTGCAGCATTTTACAGCGAGACTGCTCATGAATGCACCTGAAGCCAGCGCTATGATGTGCGCCATGCATGGTATGTGGTTCCAAACAGCAGCCTACTGGATTGAAGAGGCCTCGAGTGTTGATTGCAACTCGTGAGTCATCGTTTAATTTGGGGAAGCATTATTAGTTGTAATACCAAGGAAACGGCCGTCGGTAAGCTCAAAATGATCTAACACGTCCCCCAGCTATACATCTAGCCTTGCTCCAGTATGTTGGCCCTTCACCTGCCATCCTTAATTAGCTTTTGAAACAGGGAAAGAACAGGCAATCAACCTCATCAAAACCAATTTGAAATTGACGCAATGCCCAGTTTCGATCCATATAGTCAGCAATGACCTATGTTGTAGTTCGTTTGTTTGGAGATGTCCCTCCGTTCAAAGCTAAACTAACTTTATTACATGACGGCAATTGCTCATTGATTGCATCCACGGTCAGTGCATATTCCCTCCGGCCAATGTTGCTGAGAGTCGTAGTTGATGGTAGCACTAGGTCATTGCGTAATGGTTTATATGACCATTGTAGCTCTCGATTCAATATAGTGTTGCATGGAATATGAGCCGAAACAAATCTTAACAGAAGGTAATGATGCCACATGTCTTGGTAAAATTCGGAGGTTTCAAATTCCTTAGCTGACAGTTTAGAACGTGTTGTCCTTCATTTTGGTCAATATAGATCAATGTGAATGTGAAATATCATCTTCCTCTGCGAACATACTATTGTGATTCCTTGACTTCCTTGCCTCTTCAGTATGGCCACAGCTGTTTCATCAACCATCCAACCAGTCAATTCTGAAACCTCGGACTCTGTTAATTGGTTCAACTTTGCGATGTGAGTATTTGCCAGCAAGTGTTTCCCAATTGAGCTGGTCCCTGATCTGATGGATGGCGAAGAACATGATGGCAAAGGATACGTATGATGCCAGGGCAGCCAGTCTCTTCAATTCCGCGGTGCATTTACAATCACCATGAAGGCGCATGCCTTGAATTATTCCAACCAATAGGCAGCTTCAAGCCTACATTCATCGCAGCGCAGCAAGCATCGAAGAGAATTTGCCATGTAAGGTTGCTCAAATAACGAATTATGACACGTTCATTTTTGGAAGAGATCATGACCTCGAGCAAAGATGTGTTGAAGTATTTTGATTTGGAAATGGCCATAGGAATTAGAAATGTGAGTAACCCAACTCAAAAGTCTGCAGCAGATAATGATACAGTTACGCAGAGTGCTGGTTCTTAAATATTGACTTTACAGCGACAAGCAAAAAAATCAGATCTGTGAGACATTGGATGCATATTTGAGAAGTTGAATACAAGGACATATTCAAAAGATTGACCGCGAGACTCAATTGGGTTACAATGTGATGCAGTTGATTGCTGTGTAGCTTGCTGAGTCCCCACCACGATTGTAGATGCTCTGTGGGCGCTCAATGTAGGAGGCAGATGTGATATAGGCAGTCACATCTTTGCCTTTAATGGCAGCCGATAATCTGATTATGGGTTAACGCCATTTTGTAGCCCTTTGATTGACCAGGATGCAACACAAAATAATGTTGACGCTCAGTTGACGCGTGTTTTTAGGGCGTGGTAACGATATTGACATTAGCAATTTTGCCCATAAAGGCTGGCGATGAATTGATTATGGGTTGATGTCAATGCACAGCGCTTTGATAGTTTATGATGCAACCCAAAAATTGTTGACGCTGCGTTGTCGCTCATTTTCAGAAGGCGGTAGCGATATCTTCCCTGGCATTTTTGCTAACAAAGGCAGCCGATAAGTTGAGTATGGGTCAACGTCGTTCTGTAGCCCTTGGACTGTCAAAGATGCAAGACCTAAAATTGTTGACGCTCCGTTGACGCTCATTTCAAGGAGGGGGTAGTGATATCGTCGATGACATTTTTTCCCACAAATGCTGCCAAAACTTCGCTTACAGCTTAATATCATCGCACAACTGTTTGCTTATTCAAGGTACAAGCACAAAAAGCGTGGACGCTCCGTGGACGCATATTTTTGAGAGATAGTAGCGATATTGCCGCTGGCATTTTTGGCCATGAAGGAGCCCTATACTTCAAATATGTGTTACAGCGACCATGGCTTCTAATTGATTATCTGACTCACAAGACCTAAAATCATTGACGCATTGTTGATGCTCATTTCCATGATTGCTCAATGTGCGTGTCACTATCTCTTTTGAGTATCAAAACTGCCAATACAATCCGCTTGGAAGGACATAACTATACAGTTGTTTGTTGGCCGAAAATGTCAGCCTAAAAATCGTTGATGCTTGGGTGACACTTAACTTAATGACGTACTGACAGTCACTGGGTACTCAACAATTGAATGTGTAAATGCATATAGCTGTCATTGGCAGCCAATAAATCGTTTCTATGTATAAACATTTGCATCCAAATGCTTCCAAGCTTCTCAATTTCTGATAAACCACTAGGCACATCATCTGGGTAATAAATGACGTTGGCCTGTCGCGGTCCAGCGCTTTCGACTGGCAATTCACCGTATATAAACTGGTACACTAGTTTTGGATATATCTACCCCGACTTCCTCACTGTTCCCCATCCAGCTCATTCTCCGAAATTTGCATGACCTCCCACAAGCAATTTTCAACATCTCCAATATGTGTGCTGGGTCTGTGCAGCAAGTTGTGCAGTTGGATCCATGATTGTATGCAGCATGACAGTCGTCATTCATTCAGCTCCGTATTGCGCTCTGACCACTGCGTCAATGACTCGTCTGACATCACTGACTGATATTTTGTTCGTGAGTTTCGTCTGTAATTTAGTTTGAATTGTCTTACCTGATAGTGATGGGCAGGACAATATCACATTCCTTGCTTATCCGTCAACGAGATTCGCTGTCAAGAACATTGGCATGGCCTATCCGACCCTTCCACATGCATATACCAATTATCATGTCTCACAATTTGGTCACTGAAATCAAGTAAAAGCTGAGAGGTAGCAAAATCGGTACATATATTGCATTTCAAATTGATACAGGGTGACACAGGTCAATTTGCATATTCATTTTTCCGGCGACGCAGGAACTGTCCCTATGTCCTCGTCGGCATCCAATTTTCATATGGTAATTAGCTTGGGACACAATGTGCCGGGGTTACAGCTTGCGGGTTAAACATGCCTAGATTGCAGAATATTTGACCAATTGGGCATTGCGGCGAGCGTGAGGGACGAAATTCGTTCGTGTGTCTGCAGTTTCTGCGAACGTAGCCACATATGACTACTCCCTGATTGAGTAGTCACTTGCGGCAATTGCAATTGTCCAAGGACGCCATCAAGAGTCTCCAGAGGCTCACTAAATGTCGTCGGCACAGATGATGCTGCATCACCTGCCGTTTGAGGTTGAACGACAGCCGGAAACTTCAATTCAGTCGTCCCGTACTTCTTATGCCTCTCAAAGCAGTAGTCGGCCGCATCTCCCCAGCCTGCTTGCGTCAATTCGTCAAGCTTTGTCTTCTCCTGCCGAATACCCTCCATACGACACTGTACCGTTTTGGAGATTGTGCCGATCACCCTCCCAGGTTTGTCATCTTCGCTAGGCTTGCCCCCAGCAGGATCATCTTCATCATCATCCTCGTCTGTCCCATCCTCCTCATTGTCGGAAGTGGCAAGATCGCTCAAACCATCTCCGATGGAGTTCATCATCTCCTGACAGGTTGTTTCAGGCTTGGTGGTTGTCAGTTCCGCCTTTTCAGCATTTCTCATATCATCCTGGTCGTGTTTGATTGCTGTCTCAGCGTCTTCAACCGACTTTGTTCCGACAGCAGTGTCACTTTCCACATAATGTTCGATCCATTTCTCCTTCTCTTCGTGGCTTAGGAAGTGCGTTTCTCGTCGTTGCCCCGCCGCAAGCTTATTATTCGATCGCAAGCTACGCAACACTCCAAGTGCTCGGACCCTTCATTGTTCCAAGCTGCTTTTGCCCTGAATCGCTTGATGACATCGTCATGTGGAAAGCTTCGTAGATTTGCTGTATTTGCCTGCCGGTGGTGGCGAAGTGTTCATTTTCGGAACATTGACCATTGTATTTTGCGTTGACTTTGTTGATGGACCAGATGTTGGATGTTGCAAGATATGGACCACATGGAGGCAACCTGCGTCTTTTACGTTGAGGTTGGTAGTCTCAATCGACTTGAACAGAGCAAAATCTGCGTTTTGACCGTCACACTATTGGGAATATCAATGCTAACTGTACATCATGAGTTGATGTTTAGTGTCTGTATCATGTACGATCCCAGGCACTGCTTGGGACAAACATCAGCAGATGTCCTTTCCGACGAAAAATGTACTGTTTGTATCACACAAACACAAGATTTAGACTGTTGATCACGCTGATTTATCCCTGTAAACGAACAAACATCATCGGTCCGACTTGTTACAAATCACAGGATGCTTGGCAACCTGTGGAACCGGCAGCAATGTGCCACAGGATTCGTCATGTGTAGAACGAGCAAGTTGGCTGTTATGCATGCTATTTTGACTTAAAACTAACTAGATATTCCTGAGGACTTCCCACTTCTTTTGGCTATCTTCCTCAGGACTTCCCACTTCATTTCGTTATCATCATCTCTTCACTTGCACAGCCGCAAATCATGGCTCCAGAAACACCTCACCAAGTTGAGCATGGAACAGACTCAAGCAGAATGACGGGCACTTCTGCCAATACGCCACCCGCTGAAACCCAACTACAACGCAGACACCACTTAGCCCAGTGTGATGCTGCAAATGCAGCCACCGAAAACATGACCCTGGACACACGGTTGACAATCGTCCGTAGACCTGGAAGCAGCAAGAACAAGCAGCAAAATGAAATCAGATGTGAGTATAGTTGAATCGAGGTAGACAACAGTCGACTAATGCTCTACCATGGAGCTGGTGTAGGTAGCGAGCTGCATGACCAATGTCTAGCCGCCCGCGATGGGATACCTCCATGGTCGAACACGGCATTTGTCCTCACATTCTGCACAATCCAACATCATGAAGTTATCAGCTCTGGGATTTTCGCAAACTAATTGAGTGATAAGAATCCCCAAGAGTGGACCATACTGGCTTTATCCACATTGAGGGATGCTACAGAAGGAAATATGGTTGAGGAAATGGCCGAATCTAATATGTAGATGCAGCAACTAATTTCCTTGTAGGTTTTCAACATGTCTGCAACTATGGCAAGACAAGGAGGTAGGGTACAGCTAGAAAAGTCTGACATGCTCCTGGCTTTGAATATGGCCAAAATGGCCGAAGGGGTGTGTTCACGCGCCGTTATAGAGGAAACGCAATTCGAAATTAAGAAACCTGGTGCGGAAGTCTGGGAAGAGAAGAAGGGAGGAGTTGAGTTTCCTAGGTATAAATATATGAAGGCTGCGATGGAAAGACACCCGGCTATGCTTCGAGCAAATAAGACGGACAGCTACCTTCCTTGCAGAAATGGCTCAGCATAGAATCCCCAGACACACTGGAGATGCAAAGGCACAGTTGCACTTCAACCTGAGCGGCTCATACAGCCGACACCAGAACCGACACCACCGCCACCCGAAACGCCACTGGTTCCACCCGGCAACAATGAGGAAACCCATCTGCCCGAAATCGCAGTTGTGCCACCCAGATATCTGTATTTACATACTCCTCTTCCCAGTGCTCAATTTTTCAATCATGATGCATATGCCAAGGATCGCAAGGGTGATAAAGATTTCGATCCAGATTTGCTGACCAATGAAGATACATCCACTGGTTAGTACACTATCTGCTGCGTGGTACTGCAGCTGGCATCCATTTTGCAGACAACAGCAGCCAATTGAGCCAACTTGACAGTGAAGATAAGCATTGATCGAATGAAAAAAGATTTTTGAGTGTATTAATATCTACAATTAGCGGACACTTTAAAGTATATTTTGGAGGATATATTTTTATGTATTATTAAAGAACAATTTTTGTTGAAGGAAAGAGTATGTGAAGACGGTACAATGGCTGCCAAAACACCATTAATGATATATTACGTTATAATAAATGATAACATATTGTTGATATGCCCATGGCAAAATGAGCATCAACGAAGCGTCAACAATTTTTGGTCTGGCATCATTGCTAATCTGCTTGGCGATCGGCTGAGACCATTCATAAATGAGGTATTGGCTGGCTTTATAGGCAAAGAAGTGAGCCTCACGATCCCTGCCCCATTCTGAAATTGAGGGGCAAGGGAGCGTCAACGATTTTTCGTCTTGTAAGTCGGGTAAGTCAAAAGCCATTTGGTCATTCCTAATTATACTCACACCATTGACCCCCTTTAAAGGGAAAGAAGAAAGCGACATGGACCATGCCCCTTCATGAAAATGGCCGTCAACGTAGCGTCAATGATTTGTCCTCTCGTAAGTTGGGTAGGTGAAAAGCGATATTGTCGTTCCTATGCATAACCAAACTACTGGCCGCGCTTAGAGGGAAAACACATAGTGACAGGTGCCGTACCCCTCCATGAAAATGTGCGTGAACGGAGCGTCAAAAATTTTGATCTTGTAGGTCGGGTAAGTCACAAGGGATATGGTTATTTCTATTTATAGTCACAATATGGGCCACCTTTATAGGGTAAATAGGTAGCGAAACGCTGTGTGCCCCATCATGAACATGGGTGGCCACGGAGCATCAACGATTTTTGGCCATTCATGATTGGTAATCAATGTGCAATGCATTTGTTATTGTTTATATACGATGTTCTGACAATTTTTCTAGGCTAAAACGGTCATGAGCTGTTCGTTGAATGATTCTATATATAGTTAGTTGTTACTGTCCGGGAGGCTGTCCCGGGAATGTCGCCTGCTTATCTGCCTCAAGAGGCTGCCAATTCCTCCTTAATTGAGGTTTGCAATCATGCCCCACTTATATAAACCTAGATACGGGACCTAGAATCATTGACGCTCCTTTGACGATCATTTTCACGATGGGGCAGGGAGCGTATCGCTTCTGCTTTGGCCCATAAAGCAGGCCAATACCTCAGTTATGGCCAGCTGCAACCAATGCCTGCTCTGGATACCCACGATGCAAGACCTGGAATCGTCGACGCTCCGTTGACGCTCATATCCAGGATGGGCGAGGGAGTGTTTCTCCATCTATTTAGGTACCAGAGGCGGCCAGTTCATCCAAAAAAAGCTCGACGTACCTTCGTTGATATTCTACGATTGACAGTACAATATCTGAATGCGACCAAACAGAGAACAACCCGAAATGCACAACAGGAGATTGGACCAGGCGGGTCTAGCTGAACTGGGGTAAAGACGCGGGTTGACGGGTACGCGGCTAGGTTTTCCTCACGAAGCAGCAGCGGGTCAGGTTTTCGGACGGTTCTGCAACCAAACCAAACCGTTTTTCTGGGCAAAACCCAGACTGCTTGCGGGTTACCAAGACATCTTACTAACACTACCCACTCCCAGCAATCGCTATCAGCCCACGGGCCAATGCTAGAAAGCATAACTACCAGATTCTCAACCACATCAATCCAGTGGTAAATGGCATGTGGAAAGTGGCAAGTGGCACAAGGCTGATGGTGAGGCGTGAGGTGTGGATTGTGAGTTGAGAATAGCAAGATTCGTCAACATGTATGACAACACGTGTATGAGTTTATTTGTTGGGTGAGTTCATTTGAAACTCCTTGGGTATTGGGGCCAATTCGCCCCGAGAGGACTGGTCCAACGCAGTCCAGGCGGAATCAGTCGACATCCCGAAAAATTAGAGATTCGACCACTCCCAGTCCAAAATTTGTTTTGACTGGACCTGGACTAGATTAAACAGTTCAAGTCCGGACTGGTCCATTGCATCACTGGTGGAATCATTGGTAAGGGCTCTGGAAGTGTCCAAATCTATGTCCATATCTCTTGGACGCAAGCAAACTACCTTCCAGTGGACTGAACGTCGCCCGGGGTGTGGGAGAGAGCTCCAGGTGGGTCACAAACTGCGATCATTTGCTTCCGGATGCTTCTGCATTACATTCTGCTCCTTTCAGAGTGACTCGGAGGTCTCTTGAGCGCATTACACTGGTCCAAAATTGGACCATGTCTCTCGCACAGTCCCAGCGCACCGTCCCATGCATCAGGAGCCATTTGGTGGCTCCCAGTGATTAAACCATTGTTCCGGACTCATCACACATGTTCCTGATGTGTATCTGGTGCCTGAGAAGCAGCTGCAACTCAGGGTATCATATAAACATTGCGTGCAGTCAATACTTTCTTATGTTAAGGGGTGAATCTCACCCAGACTTCATGTCAGTTGTGTTGGGCATCAATTGATGTGCACACTGCATGGCTGCATTGGTAAGAAATACTACATGGGTAGGATATGAATGCTCTGCATGGCTGCATTAGCAAGGGATACGGAGTCAGCATCCTATGTGTGCACTGTATGGCTGCATGATTAAGGAAGATTAAGTCTGGAGATACAAATCAAATGCCAGGGTCATATACTGCATGTGCAGCAGCAGACTAAGATGAGGCTCAATAGGTTGAATCTAGAGTGACCAATATGCTCCCGGCCTATGTATATCCGTGGCATGACATCTTTTGTTTCTGGATGCATGTCAGAGAATAGATTGCAAGTATCGAGGTAGACATAATTGATAACGATTGCTTTGGACTCATTATACATCTTCTTACCAAACCAAGGCACTGCCCCACCACCTACCATATCCACAGAGGAATGCAAATCATGGGTGTCGGCACAACAATTGTATTTTGAAGACAATTGCCAACTATTGTTTCAGGGAGATTTTGAATAGAAAGACGTGGAGAAAGAGAAAGTGGTAAAGAAAAAGGATGCCAAATAAGAGGTAAAGAGAAAGGAAGGAGAGGCAGAGAAAAATACTAAGAGAGGATTGCGGTATATTCAAAATATGATGTGGCAACGGATTTTCCATGACACTCACTGTACTCCTGTGGAAAAACCCTTGCATTCTGATCAAATGAAATGTAATATGAAGGTTAGATACTTATGCAATGACATATGGCACTATATTCGGCAATATGTTGCAGGCTCTGATTCAGGCCATTGAATGAACTATTAGAGCAAGAAACATCTTGGCATCCTCAGACCCCACCTTACCGAGAAAGACTGTTAGCCAAAAATTGGCATCAATTTCGTAACTGACCACGCAACCTCTGGGAACCGCAATCACTGTACTGTGATGATTGTCGACCACATGATTATACCAGTACTTTTGCGAGCATGTAAGCAATGAATGCATGCACAGGCCTTTGTGGGCAGATTCTATGATGTTATCATTTGCTTACTCTCAGTACCACAGAAGGTGTTTCCAGATCACAATATAATATTTACATATTACTACGGAACAGTAGTAGTGAGAATGGTACAGATGACGCTGCTGATGCATACAGGGTTCCACCCACAAACTAATGGACTCTCTGAGAATTCACATGGGATAGTGATGCCCAATATGCAAGAATTTGAAAGTCACAATCTGGTCAATTCGAATGACTACCTTCAACTGGATAGATATATTCGCGATTCCTCTGTAAACTGTTTGAGCTAGCACACTCTGTGTGAATTATTTCTTGGGTATATGCAGTCTCTGTGACTAGACCTAATGGCAGGCATGCAATGGCAGCAGGATAATGAATCAGATATAATCTTGCAATGGTGCTAATTTGTTGAGTGATTGGAGTGTACTTCAAATCTCGCTGTGGATGATCTCCAAGATTCTCAGGATCAACACACAGCTGAGCTTAACCAATCATGATACCCAATAGTCCCTTCTATCACCACCCATGCAAAGGGATTTTGGAATACAAACAATGTGCCAATTACATATGCCAATGTCAACTGTATGTACTGCACACTGATACATCGCAATAGTGGCCAAGATATGATCCACCGAATACATTTCCATGCCATCAAGCTGAACATTCCAAATCATATCCACATTGACACTACAGTCAAGGATAGCAGGATCAGGGTTGCCCTCAAGGATAATTCTAGGGCTGCCTGGCAGCTGCCTTCTCAGCCTGGACAGACAAGCATAGCAAGAATGTGTTAGGTCATTGAATCAATTACATATCACTGGCATATATCTTGTGGAACTAGTTGGGAATCCCAAGTGACAAGGAAGATTTGGAACAAGAAATTAATATATCTGAGCCAGAGGAGAATATTGTGAAAGCAAACATGACAGTGAAATAGTATTGGAAAACATGAGGTGAGCAGACAAAGGTGAAGAAGAAAGTAAGATGGAAAAAGATATGAGTGGCACAGTTCTATTTGGAGAATGAATATATGGTGTATTTGTTCGTTTCTTGGTTGGGGTAGTGTGACTAGAAACTCCACAAATTGTTTCATTGGCATTGTTGAGCTGTATAGCAGAAACATGATTGTTTTTAATTAAGTGGTTTTGTTTCTTTAAGATGTTTCTTGAGAATAATTGGAGAAGATTGTGATATAACTGGATGCCTCTGGGGATGTGTTGGTTGGTGTTAGCAACAGTTCCGGACGGTCACTTCGGGTCCAGGTCCATGTCGAAACCGAACCATTGCCAAATTGGTGGTCTGTGTCGTCCATAAACCCGAACTGCCCACTCTGGCAAGGTTCCATGGTAAACTCCCAACCCATCTGAATTGGGTGGGTTGTAAGCCGGTCGCCCAGCGGGTCCATCTATAGATTCATATAAGGCTCTTGTATTTGCATTGTGTTAATAGTATCTTATCAGAATTGCATTTTCAGCAACCAACAATGTGCTTTTGCTTGTTGAGCAGTTTGCAATATCGATTAATTTGGTATCTTTGTTTCACCTTCCATAAATGGTGTCTTTGTTTAGCAACTTGCGGTCAATGATACTGGTATGCACGCGAAAATCTGCGCGATGCCTTGATTACGAAATATGCAACTCCTAAAACTGTTGACGCTCCAGTGACGCTCATTTTCAGGATACCACAGGTAGCATGTCGCTGTTGTTGTTGCCACTAAAGGGTGCCAGTATCTCATATATGGATGTCTGCAACCAATCGGAACATAACATACCGATGATGCAAAGATAAAAATTGTTGACGCTCCGTTGATGCTCATTTTCAGGATGCCGCAGGGAGCGTGTCGCTGTTGTTTCTGCCACTGAAGCCTGCCAATATCTCATCAATGGATGTCTGCAACCAATCAGAACATAACTTAGACAAGATGCACAGCTAATAATCGTTGACTCTCCGGTAACACTCATGCTAAGAATGGGGAGGTGATCGTGTTGCGATCTCTTTTTCGAATGAAAGCTACCAATGCATCCGATATGCATATCAACGACCAGGTCACGCGTGAATCACCGTACTTACCAGACCACAAATCGTTGACGCTCGGTTGACGCTGATTTCAATGTATTGTCCATTCATCATCTGCTGCCATCGGTAATTGTTTTCATCCTGATTTGACTTCATCTGTTGTCTTTCTGCATGATTAAGACTCGGCCCTGTGGCAAAGCCGAGCGGCATAATACTCTTGCACTGTTCACTCTAACATGACTAAAAATGATGTATCATGGCAAAAGAGCCATTGCACCTGCTATATATCTATCTATGAACTGATATTCACACGCTACTTATTACCATTCGCCCATAATATATCTCTAACTGAACCTCTCAGTCATGCTACATAAAGCTGGTTAACCATTGACGCATTCAGTCCTGCTTTTTCTTCCCTTCTTTATTTCTCCGCGTTTTTGCTGCATTGACCATCTCCAACACCTTTTCAACTGGTCCCTTTGACTGCCGTCTTGTCCGAACCAATCCGGGCACATTTGGCACAGCGCTCACATCCTGCTACTCTGGGTATAGCGGATCCTCGATGCCATTGTTCTGCTCTATATCAGATTCATAGTCCGCTGCGCAATCCTCTTCGCTGTCAATTGGATTATCGCAGTCTCTAATCCAGTTTGGCCAATCATTGGTGTCCGAAATGCATCCTGCTGCGCTATCCTCGTCGCTTTCAACTGGATGACGGTTGATTCTTCGGATTCGGCGGACATTGGAAATTTGAGTTTGTCCTCCAGGGAGGTCCTTTGCAGAAAAAGCCAGTGGCAAAGGTGATCTGTCTGACAATTTAAATGCAGCAGCACCATCAGGTTGAAAGAGTGACCAGGATGCATTGACGATCTCTTCAGTATCCTAAATGTATCCTACGGGAGTCATCTGCTTGTTGTGAGCGCGAGATTCCTTCTGGGTATCACGTAGGTTTTGGCGGCCCTGCCACATCTCCAGAAAGTTGTGAACCTTGGCCATTCTGTGCAATTTCCTTTCCTCCGCCTCTTTCCTCATTTCTGAGTCATTTTCAGTGTTCATGGTATCCAATTCTGGGTCAGTGCCTGCCAAAATCCGGATATTAACTCGAGCAAACTGCATTACGACGACTTTTTTGGGAACGGTCTTGCCTGTGGTTTATGACTCCCTCCAGGCAATAACATCTCGGCCACAGGAATGACTGGCCTCCACTCCTACATCATGTCATATGATAGAGAATATGTCGCGCGTCACATTGGAGATATCGGCGTACTTTGAGTGCTTTTCTCCCTGTTGGCGCCACCAATCGGATATGTCCGCTTTCCAAATATACTACTAATCTCCATTGGGTCGGCGCGGTAATCATGGAAATTTCGATTAATTTGTCACCTGTTCATTGGTGCGTCAGGCGGCGAATTCAAATTGAGCCTGGGGGCGGTCAATGAGTGGGCTGCATGATCGCTTCGTCTGGGTGTCGTCTCAGCCACATTGTTAGGCGTCAAGTATTCCTCATCATCGCTGGTCAAATCATATGGATCAAAGGAGGATTGATAGGAACCTGATGCCGTTGCACAGAGGAGGAGATTGTCGCGCAGTATGGTTTCGAGTTTATTGACATGCATATCTCGATGTTTCGCGCAGTATTCATTCTCCACATACTCCAGAAACGCCTCTTGGGATTGTGTAGTGTAGGATGTCTCGTCGTCAGGATTAATATCCACTCCCTTAGCCCACTTTCTAAACAATCGCAACTTCCGGAAGGGATCGAGGATCTGTGCGGAAATAAGAAGCATACCCGTCGTTGGTGTCACTTCAGCCTAGTAGTTGGAAAGCTTCTGTTGAGCTAACTTCACAACGAAGAACAAGTCTTCTTTCCACTGAGTTTTCATATTAGCTAAAGCTCGCATTACGCCATCCATGTGATCGAACAAGTCATTGGACACTGTGATGACGTGATGCAATGCGCCGGTATGCCTCTTCGACATCCGCGGGGTCTAATATTGAAATGGCCACAATACTTCCATGATATACTTGACAATTGTCCGCATATCCTGAGATGTGAATAGTTGCCGGTATTGACTGTATTTTGGATTTCAAAGAGACTCATGTGTGAATTCCTGTAATCGGTAGGCGCATGAGCAACTCCAGTGTAGTGTTCCAACGTGTCTTCACATCCATAATCGGAAGTACTGCAATGCGGACTTTGGCTTATTGACAGTCAATGAACTCGTTTCGGCGACCAGGTGTTAGCATAATCAATACAGCACGCATTCTCTGGTATATGAAGGTCAGCTTCAGGACATTCAAAATATCATGAAATATGTACTTTTTCAATTATCTTGGCTAAACCTGGTTTCAAGGCCGACACCCTGTTGATTGTAGCATTGCCCTCTTTTCGAAGTCTCTGACTCTTCCCGATATCCATGCTTTCATTCCCTCCAAATTGCTGATCGCGCTCATGGGCTTCGCAAGACTTGTTGCGGCCTTTCACACCGAGACTGCTCATGAATGCATCTAAAGCCAGCTGTATGACGTGTGGCATGTAAGGTATGTGGTTGTTCTATGCTGGCCACTCGATTCCAGTGGGCTCGAGTGTTGATTGCAGCTCGCGTGTCATCGAGTGGTGTGAAGAAGCATCGCCCGTGGTAATACCTAGGGAATGGCGGTCGGTAAGCTCAAACTGATCCAGCACATCCTTCAAATGTACAGCTAGCCTTGCTCCAGTATGTTGGCCTTTGACCTATCATCCTGAATTAGCTTACAAAACAGGAACAGAACAAGCGATAAACCTCATTGAAAGCGAGTTGAACTTCATGCAATACGCGATTTCGTTCCAGATAGTTATCAATGACCGACGTTATCGCTAGTTTGTTCGTTGAAGTCCATCCGTCCAAAGCTCAACTAACTTTATTCCATATTGGCAATTGCTTATTCATTGCATCTCCAGTCAGTGCATATTCCCTCCGGCAAATGTTACTAAGGGTCGTAGCCGACGGTAGGACTAGATTGTCATGAAATGCCTTATATGGCTATCGTAGCTCAAGATTTCATATAGCGTTCCATGGAATATGAACCGAAAGAAATCCTAACATGAGGTAGCGATTCCATGTCTCTTGTTGAAATTCGGAAGTTTCAAAGTCCTCAGCTGCCAGTTTGCAACTTGTTGTCTGTCATTTCGATTATTATGGATTTAACTGAATATCCAATCTGATGTTCCTCTCCAAACTTACTATTGTGATTCCTCGACTTCCATGCCTCTTCATAATGTCCAAAGCTGTTTCATCCACTGTCGGACTGGTCAATTCAGTAACCTCTGACTCTGTTAATTCGTTTAACTTTGCAATGTGAGCTTTTGCCAGCAAGTGTTTCCCCATTGAGCTGGTCCCATGTTGTGATGGATGGCAAAGAACTTCATGACAAACGATACAAATGATGCCAGGGCTGCCGGTGTCCTCAATTCCGCAGTGTGAATAGAATTGCCACGACTGCACATGTCTAGAATTGTTCCAAGCAATGGGCCGCTTCAATCCTTCATTCAGTGAAGTCCAACAAGCATCGAAGATGATTTGCAATGTAAGGTCGCTCAAATCGCCAATATAGATATGTTCATTTTTGGAAGAGATCATAACCTTGAGCAATGAGGTGTTCCAAGATTGTGTGTCGGACATGGCGATAAAAATTAGGATGCTGGGTATTACGACTCGGGAGACTGCCGAAAATAACGATACAGTAAATCTGACTGCGGGTTCTTAAATATTGACTCTACAGCTACAAGGAAAATAATCAGATCAGTAAGACATTGCATGCATATTTGTGAAGTTGAATACAAGAACGGATTGCAACGACTGACCGCGTCAAACTCCATTTAGGAACAGCATAATGCAGTATATTGCGGTGTAGTGTTCAGAGCCTTGGCACACCATGGGCGCTGAATTGTAGGAGGCGGACGTGATATCGTCACTTGCATTTTTGCCAATAAACACTGTCAATAGAAGAATTGTGGTTTTTTTTTTGTTTGTTTTATTCATACTGTATGCACTCTGATTAGAGTATGACAGGACCTGATATCCCCTCCGCCTCCGGGCTAGCCGGCTAGATGGCGGAGCTCCCCCCCCGCTACCCTTCATCCCCGC
>Ga0307515_10006114_pt1 | contig 24208 bp, 37 predicted proteins | sample 17_EM_MG_FD_194513 | JGI IMG/M metagenome (GOLD analysis project Ga0307515, IMG submission 194513) | Populus trichocarpa ectomycorrhiza microbial communities from riparian zone in the Pacific Northwest, United States - 17_EM | ecosystem: Host-associated > Plants > Roots > Unclassified | place... | reverse complement strand
GTGCTGCGGTCTAGGTATGCTGGGAGGAAGGAGTGTCTCTCCGGGGAGAGCGTGATTTTGTCGAAGTATTGGTAGCCGTCCTTGTGTGGGGGGTTATCACAGCGGGACGAGATCGTGGGGGGGAACCAACAGAACTGTTCGATAACGATGGTGATAGGGGTCGTTTGGGAGAAGTAGTCGTCCGTGCGGCAGACGTTGCTTGGTGCCGCAACGTGGGTGGATCAATAGCAATTGCTTTCGCCTTCGCTCGGCTCGCCGCAATCACAGCCGCGACGCTGCTCTTCTTCGTCGGTGGCGCGGAGTCCGTTGGGCCAGAAAATAAGCTCAGGTCGGGACACACCTTCTCAAGCTGTTTTCGAGCGGCGGGATCCAGACCTGCAATTATCGCGGCTCCTTTGTCTTTCCATACAGCGTTCAGCAACCAGTAAGCATTTCGGGCGTTCTCGCGCACGCCAGGATTGGGGTCACCGAGTGCCTTCTTAATAGAGTTCACCAGTGTGTCTAAACCACCGGAGGTCTCGATGGCATGTTTGGCCTTCGAAGCGTGAATTTCGATGTATGTCTTGATATGCGCCGAAGCGTAAGCTCTGGTCTGGGCGGTCTTGTCTTGTAAGGTAGACCACAGCATATTTGGGATCATCCGTGGCTGGGCAGAAGTATGCTTGAGGATAGTAGTGACTGTGGCTTGAGATTGTTGAGCCACCAGCTTCTTCGTGAAGCCCGCCATTTTTAACAAATTGTTGAGGACGAGTTCGCACACATGATCGAATGCGGTCTCGAGCGCAACCACGAGTTCGCAGTACAGTAAACATGTGTTCGCTGCCACTGTTGTGCGTAAGCTGACCAGCTGAGAGCGAGTCAGTTATTATCAAAAATCGGTAAAGAACGAGCTTACCGTCTTGAGAGACCATTCCAAGAACTGTTTCAGGTGTACCATGAACGTATCGTGATAGCGCTCGAGGACATCACCACCCTTGACCATTCCGCGAACATGGTTGATCGCCCGTTCCCTGGCCGACCAGTTGTGTTCTGTTTCCTTACCCTAGGCAAATATATCAGAGTGGTTGTCTGTAACAAGGGTGTGGACGCCACCTCGAATGGTTTCCCCATTTTGGCAAACTCGTTTTCAAGGTCACGACTCGAAGCAACCTACCAAGTGGACAGAACGTGAGGCAATGAATCAACAACGAAAATAGAAATACACTAACGTATACATTGCGTATATCGGCCAGAATTGTCCCTCCAGTGGTGGTACTGCCAGTTCCTCCCCCGCCAGAGGCGTCCGTTGGAGTGGGAGAGGCCACACCAGCACGACTGGGAGGTCTCGAGGGAACTTTGGGACCGGTGTTTCCACGGTTTGTTGTTCGAGTACGAGCCATCACGCTCGGCCCAGGTGTCGGTCCAAATCCGTTCGAATGTGCGGAAGGTGTCTTCCCCAACAGCGCGAGACTTGGAGGTACATAGTCCTTCCTTCCCCCTGACTGACTGAGCTCGTTGCTGGTGGCTGAAGCGAGGCTGTTAGTCGAAGAGGACAGGACCTGACTAAGGACAGAATCCATGGTGGCTTTTCGAACACCCTTCTTGGTCATTTCTTTCTTGAGGTCAGCGCGGGCTGCATCGGTGACGCCAGGACTTGTGAACAGCTCCACGAGTGACTGCTTTGCACATTCACGAACGTTGCTATCACTATCTTCGAGGGCGGCGACTAGGGATGGAAGGTACGACCGGAGGGTAAACGAGGGGTGGGACCGACGAATGTGAACCAGGACGAGGATACTCTGCAATTAGAGGGTCAGCTGTGCCGTCATGGTTATTCGTGCCCGCATGAGTGGCAACGTGTCCCGCGGTAAAATTATGAAAGATTAGATCCGCGGTACTTGTACGCGCATATAGAGGAGAAGCATTGGGTAGACGGGTACAACGAACCTGTTCTCGGATTTTCCAAACTTTGCTCCCGAAACCACTCTCCTTCATGAAACGCTCAAACATAGCAAGCGGTGTCTCCGGTCCCTTGGACGAGGTGCTCTTGGAGGCGAATGCACTTCCACCAGCAAATTTGAACGCGTAACCCCCAAGGAGAACAAGAGACTCTCGAGCTTTGTCTCGGGGTTTCTCGCGACTATCGCCGAGCCGTTCGAACAGACCACCAGGGGTCAAGAAAGCTGTCAGTGCCTGGCGTAGGTTGAAGGCATCGATCGATGCTGTTGTGGAGGATGTCGAGGTGGAATTGGATAGCGACCTCTGGTGGGTTGGGCGATGATTGCGTTGCCCACTTGCGATAATCAAGGGTAGGAGTGAGGGTATCGCGGAGACCGCGGCGGTCGTCAAGTGTTGATGCGAGACTTTGAGACATGCCTTGAGAGTACTGATGGTAACCTCGGCATCTGGGACCTTGAAGAGATGGTCAGAATCGAGTTGGCACGAGGGTTTAGGGACGTACATCAGCCCCGGCTTCGAGTTCCGCCTGGAGTTTCGTGAGAGCATCGACCTTTAACTCAACATCTGCGCTTGGGGCGTCAGGCTGATGGAAGTGAAGGAGGATTCGGGCTGACCGTTGGACTTTGCCTTGTTGATGAGCTCTGAAACTCGTGAGTCATCCATGTGTGCGTCGAAGCGCAGAGTTTACGAGACGGAGAACGGACGGGGTGGAACTTGGTGGTCGCGAACTGTCAGCCTATGACGGCGTTGACAACTCGAAAAACAACACGATCTCTGGCCACGTGGGGGGACAAACAACTCATTTGAAGCCCATGCACTACAATAACGTACACGCCGTGCTTATCTACTAATGTGCTCCAGCATCCGAGTGACCCAGAGACTTTCCGGGCAGAATCTTGTCTCTTATTCTTTGTTTCTGTCCAGACTTGATCGTGAGCCGGCTGATCTTGAACGAGCAGGGAAAAAAGCCCTCAACCAAAACTTTGAGCTCCGGGAATCCTCCCTCGACTTTCCGGTCCCACACAAGGGCGGGGCTGGGGTCGACAAAGACCCAGACGCGGAATCTCCCCGCGGTTTCGTCCGAGGTCAGCGGGATGACCGTGATTGAAGCGAGTTCGGGAAGAGGGAACGTCAGAAAAAGTTCCGTCGCTACCCATTGTGCTCTGTGAAGCCTGTCTCGAATCTGAGCGCAACAACTACTACAAAGACCGTGATTGCTTCACCATCTGCACTTCGGGAACGAATCAAGACCGATGTTTCGGGGGGGGGAGTTGCGTGTACGTACTCGGTTGCAAAACTCAATGACCACCCTCGGGGACGCCAGAACTGTCGGCGCCGCGAAAGTCGCGGGGTCTGTGGGGGGTTCTTTCACGATAGCCGTTGTTGGCCGTTGTTGGTCGCAGTCCGCGCAGTTTGACTTGGAGTCTGCCATTGAAATTGCAACGATGCCAGGGCGGCAGTCTCCGACTTCCTCCATCCACTTTTCGAATTGGTTTCCGTTGCTGGGTAAATTTTCACGCGTCACACTTAACGCTGATCATAATTGTACAGATGCATGAATATTTGGGTTTCTGCCAACGCGCGTCGAAGGAGATCAGGGGAATGTACTTCAACCACCGTATCACAGCCGCTTGCAATTCGATTTTGCTCGTTTTCGAAAAAACGCACGAGCACGGCATCTCGGCAGGAATCGGGGATTAAAAGGCGCCCGTAGATGACGGGAGAAGTCTGGGTTTGAGGGAACCGAAGCGAGAGGCGGTAAACGCGGCCAGACGGCGGCCTGCAGGTTGCAAGACAACCAACGGTTGCATGCCTTCGCATCGCATTCAAACTTATCTATGGTGATAACCGAGTTTCATATGGGGAAAGGGTTCTTGACATCTCTAAGTCTGTTGAACTCCCAAGCAGTATGTAGGTGATCTTCTGCGCAGGGTTCCGTCGAGGGGGAGATATGGAACAGCCAGAGGTGCATCGGCACAGGGAAAGTGGGACGACGGAAACATTTCGTCGACAAGACAAGCCTCCCCGCATTTTCAGCCGGTTTACCGCGAACCCGTCAAAAAATATGTACCAGCCAGTCTGGACGATAATTATGTGAGACTGTCTATAGTGCAAGCATGCCGGTGATGCCGAACCCCACACATAAACAAAAAATACAATTTTTTTTTCTCGAAAACGAGCTATCGACCGCACATACTCTTTCTGCATGCATGGGGGTGTGCTCGATAAGACATACATAAATTTTGTGGTTGCAATGTCGTTGAACGTTGAACCGAAGGATCCGGCCGGCACGATCGGCACGGCACTCATCGTCAAGCAGGAGTTGATGTAAGTACTGTACTACATCACGGACATTTGAGTAAACCCTCTTGTCGGAGTCGGGGATGATGAAACACGATAAAAGTTCAAAGTGGGTCATGTGACCTAGTGTCAGTCCCTGAACCTCGCCCGTCCGCTGAGCCGGTTCAGCAATCGTCGAAAACGACAGAGACCGACGCTTCCTCCCGCTCCTTCTCTATCTTATCCTACTCCCCGCCGTTTCTATGAAAACGATAGGCCGCGAAATTGGCACTCTCGTCGTCGTCGTTCTCAAGGCGGTATGTGATTCTTACCTGCCAACCCCCTCATGCGTTGCTCTCCGCAATTGACCCACGGCTCGCAGAAAAACCTACCAAATAAAAGGAACATTGGAAAGCAAGATCCATACTGCCTCGTCACCCTTAACAGTGAGAAGCAGAAGACCAAGGTTGATAAACGAGGCGGCCAACATCCCGAATGGGACGAGGAACTAAGGTTCACTCTCTTTGAGGAGATCGAGGACGGGTTCGGCCGCCCAGGAGATGATGATGGATCTCCGCCTCCGTTGCCACCTAAGAACCCTACAGGTCCGCCCGTTATCGCAGGCGGAAAGTTCATGAAGATTGCTTGCTTTGCCGATGACACACGGGATCCCACTCAGATTGGGGAAACAAACGTCGATCTCACCGAAGTGCTGACAAAAGGAGAAACAGATGGTACGCTCATCCAGCTTCCAGCCTTTTCGCCTTTGACGATCCCACAGAATGGTTTGCGCTCTCCTCCAAGAACAAATATGCTGGAGAAGTATATTTGGAGTTGACTTTTTGGTCGAATGTAAGCCGCAGTAGACATGACCCATGATGGTCGGCTAACTACCTATTCCAGGAGCCAGCGCCAAAGAAAAAAACAAAGTCCAAGAAGAATCCTCAGCGTACTTCACAGTACGGCGGCGCTGGATCATTCGTTCCGTTCGACTCTTCGCCAAATGGATCACATCCTGTGTCCAGGATGCCTTCCAGCGGAAGTGACCTAGATCAATCAGCAACACTCAGGGCTACTAACAGTTCTCTTTCGTTGGACCTCTACAAGGCACCATACGAGAAGCGGGCGTCTTCAACGAATCTTTCCGTTGTCGATGGCGTCACCAAAGAGCTCAATAACCTTGGCCTATCTGATGTCCGTCACCGACGAGATACCTTCCCTGTACGTCCACTTTTGTTCGTAGTCAAGATTGAACTTCACATGTACGTCGGTAGCCCATCAACCAACCTCTTAGGTCTACATCAGTTCAGGGATTCCAACCCCAATCTATCAACGGCCACGGGCACAATGATCAAGATCAAGGATCTGTATTCCCTGTCATTCAAAGCCATCAGCCTGCTTACGAGAATACTCAGTCGACCTTACAGCCGTCCTCTTTTCAACAACAACCAAGGGCGCCGCGATACAGTCTTCCGAATCCCCCGAGTTCCTCAGGTTTCGCGACATCCTCAGGTTTCGTTCCCCTGAACCAGCGGAAGCAAGATCCTGGATTGCCTACTAGGGCTGGACCCACCCCTGCGCCAGGGAGTTACGGCATGACACCTGCGGTTATCCCTAATCATACTGGATTTATGTCCATATCTTCTCCCACACCGGTCCCCTTGAGCATCATGCCCACATCCTCCTCGCTGCCGTTCCAACCTGGTTATCATAACCCACACTACCCGATGCCATACGGTTTACCCCCACCACCGGTGACGGTACCTCCCCCTTCGCAATCAGCCCCACAACAACAGTATCCTCTTCCCCTCCCACCAAACTCTTCATCTCCGCATCAGCTCACTAGCTCCCCGATACCGGAGCATGGAAGTTCACCTTACACACCATCCCCACCCCAGGACGCATATTCGCAGCTCCAAGGTGAGCAACCAGCGTCAAATCCAAACTCGCGGCCGCTACCCCAACCGTCCATGATCGCTCGACGGAGATCTACCCTCCCCGTCCCCCCTGGTAGCGGTGGAATCAATATATCACCGGCGAGCAACCCATCTCGTCCTGACAATATGTACTCGGGCGGCAACTACCAACCAGTTCAGCCAATCCAGTACAACAATATTCCGCCCCCTCCACCTCTTCCCTCGCACTTCAACACAGCCCCTCCTCAGAATCAATCTTACATCACTGTGCAGGCGCCACCGCTTCCCCCACCTCCTCCCCAACGCTCACTTATACACTCTCATTCCCATTCGCACTCCCTTCCGAATCCACCTCAGCCATGGGCAACGAACGGGCAGCATAACCTGCCGATAGCGCCCGCACAACAGAATGGCAAAAACAACCTGCCTGTGCCACCAGTACAGCAGAGTAACTTGCCTCCGCCCCCTGCGACCTCACCGCGCTGGCGGTTGGCCTTGCCACAACCTCCTACCCTCCCGAACCCACCCACTCAGCAACCCATTCATGTGCCACCCCCACCCCCTCTTACTTCCACTATCGTGCCGTCGTACCCCAACCAGTTGCCACAACCTCCCATGCAGTACGCACAAGGTCACTATTCCCCAGTCAACGCTTATCTACCACAAGACGAGGGTTTATACCAACAACCGACGGGAACCGTGTGGAGCTATCATTAGCGAATACGACCTCCAGCCTCTCTTTGACCTCTGTCCCGCCGTCTGTTATTTCAGTCGTTCCCTCCGCATCCAGATCCCAGGATCCCGACTATCTATTCTCTTATAACGCGGCCTCTTCGGACTACCTCCAACCTGTCAGCTTTCCTCCTGATGTGTCAGTATCTCCCAACGTCGGGGATAAAGTGTTTTGCAACGTTGTTTTCTTTCTGTCTACCACATACACATACAACGTTAAATGTCGTCCTTTTGATTTCGTGAACTCATCTACCCTTGCTTTCGTTCGCCTCCGTGAGACTCGTACCTTGTGTGAGCCACGATGGGGTCAATGCTCTGAACTCTTTACCGCCATTCTGATATTGTTCATCTCAGTAATGTGTATGACTCTAGAAGCTCAGTAGTGGGTGCCGAGTTCCTCGCAGGGAACTCGAGTACAATAGTAATTCACTAATACCTCTATCCTCCCACTCGTGCACTTGTGCCGGATGGGGTGGGAAGAGATGGAGGGCACTACCGGAGCTAGGACGTCGGTGAAGATGCGGAGCCGGAACCACAGCCTTTCCTTCCAGCTCCCGTCACAGGCCTCCATGAGCCTAACACTCCTTCAGTTGGCGAATGAATATCTGATATCTTCGAGCCTTTATATGTGCACATCGGTACTGGCCGTGTTTGTGTTCAATTTCACTATTTGCCGTTAGCCTCTCTCCATTTGGAGATCTCGGTCTCTGTGGGTACGAGGCCTCGTTTCGCCAATTCCATTCTCGCCTCTTTCCGGACCGCCGCCTCTTCTATTCGTTGACGAGTCTCGAACTTGAGGAGGGCGTTGTCTGCGGAAAGGGTAAACCCGAAGATGGTGGCGACAGTCACGAGGAAAACTTTGAGGGGTAATGTTTGTTTGCTGAGCGGGGATGTCAGCAAGAGGTGAAGATAACGAGAGCCAGAACACTGAGCATCGGTGGTATACTTGCCGGAGGATGGTTAACTGACCGGAAGAATGGAGAGTAGACATGTCCCAGCGTTGTAGCCCCAATACCAAATGCCGTCCATTGTGCAGCACCCTACCCAGCGCCAATATCAGGAGACAAGAAGCAACGCGACGCAACCGTGACGGCGCCTCGCAATCAGCTTACGCGACTCGCTCACCAGAAAGCCTGCTTTCACCTGGATTCGGTGTGCCTCATCAGCGTCTTTCTGACGTTGGCTGTATAGTCGCGACATGGCGTTCCGCGTTCAAGTTCCCCTACCAATTGGAACTCGAGGCCGCGGAAGGACCGGTGACCCTCTGATCGAAGTCACATGTCAGACGCGAGCGCTTCGGTGGTCGCAGATCCGTTAATCCCAGACCCATGTCATGAAAAAGGTCGTGTACGTTATGCGAGAGAGGAAATTAACTAGGTTGGTTGTATGACTGAATTAGTGTAAGTATAAGGAATAGCCGCTATGTGGTTGTTAACAGAAGACGCTAGGATATGCGAATCCTGCCAGATGACGTTGCTGATCTTGGTATGAAAGCATTTGACCTGTTCGATATGTAAAAAAACCTGCGCCGATGGTGGGCGAACGGGGACTAACCTGAGCCGCGGGTTGTTTGACGTTCCGTAGGTCCCAGATGCGAACACACCCCTCCAAGTCCCCGCAGGCAAACAAAGTTGAATGTGCAACGTCGCCTGGATCACAATAGGCACAAGCTGCGCAGTTATAAAACAGGGTCTCACCTCTGGCAAATCTCGATAGTCGTAGGCTGTCTGAGGCAAACCCAAAGGTTTCCGCCTGGGTTCCATTGATGAGCCTCTTGCGTAGATCGCGTATTTCGAACTGCTGTTCCCGATGCGCAGTCTACACTTTTCAGCCCCACACCAAGTCTCCGGAATATTCAAGAAGACATACTTGAATCAGGATAGTTGACGGGTTCCCATAATGGTGGATGTGGAAGCCAGGATTGGAGAGTTTGATGACATTCACAACTCGTTCAGACGAGAGATCAAAAATGTTGACGTTACAATCTGCCCCGCTTGAGGCGAGCTTGTGGCTGGAATCCCGAAGGGATAGGAGAGAGTATATTTGGGAGGTGTGTCCGATGGTCAGAGGCGACCCTGAACAAGTAATCTGAAGATTATGGTCAACGTTCCAAACGTGAATAGCGTGATCAGCTCCTCCGGTCGCAAACGAAAGTGGCTGTGTCATGGAACAGATCGCGGTCAACCCGGTGGGTTTTCCGGGTGCAGTGGGTCGGTCATGGGACCAAATTTGGGGAGCCTGGATTAAACGAGTGTCAATCACTCCGGTCTGGCGGGAAGCGGTTGGGGCTGAAAAACAAAAATTACTGGAGACCGATTGCCTAGCCGATGGATGGTAACGGGACTGTTTTCCCTGCCATGCGCTAGAACCAAGAGGGCAGAGCCGTACGCATTTAAGACGCAGGCGCCGTTGACGAACTCCGAGGTCGGGTTTTCGGGTGAGCGAATCATCTCTCTTCCCCTGTTGCGAACTGTTCTACAGCGTGCAACCTGAACAAGTCATAACGGAGCTTACCATTGAGGTAGCATGCAAATCTGATCAACGAATCCACGTGAAGATATGTTCGCTAAACAGGATTCAAAGTCCAGAGTATAGCGTGCGAACAATCGTGGTTTGTCATAAGGGTCCTTGACTAGGTTTAAGTTAGGGCCAAGAATAATGGAACCCGTTGAAAGTCCACGTATGGTGGCATCACTGAGCGTCCGTTCAGAAAGGGGAGGGGCTGAGTTAGCAGGGTTGGTCGGGACACCCCGTGGATTATCATGGATTTTTGATGAAGGGGGCTTCTCATCCTGTGTTTCGAAGAACTTGACATCGGAGCTGTCCAATGTAAGATCGATGACGTTGTCTGTGTCCTGCCTGGCGGACCTTTCTTGATGAGTTGTCGGCAGCAATGCTATAGGAGTGGGTTGGAGCCCCATGGTTTCATGTTTGACGAGCTTCGTCGGGGACTGGGTGTTCATTTTTTGGTGGATAGACAGAATAGCCCCCAGTGATGTTCCCGGGAGTTCGTACCCGGAATGCTGGTCCCCGCGAAAATGGATATCGATCCCAGAAAACTCGAGAGGGTATGGTCTGTGCTCTGTGGATCTGGGGAGTAGCGGCTGTCCAGATATGTATTGAACTTCGTCTCGTCCCTGACCTCTCGCCACTACTTGTTGGGAATCTGAGAAGCCCTTCTGGGTATCAGCGGTGGGCTTCGGCTGCTGGTGTCGTAAGGGGGGCTGAAGTCATTCGCCAACTTGAAGGTGAGCAACAAACCGCGAGCATTGTTCCGCCACCCATCAGGGGTATTGTCTGTGATGGTCCAGGGCGAGATGTCAGAGGGGGAAATTTGGGAACCTAACGACTTATCAGCCTCACAAACTCTCCTAGCATGTCAGGAACACTCACACTGTTTACAGTGGGTCGTCTGTTGGTTTCCGATCTGCCCCGGGCAGGATTCAGATTTCGAAGTGTGGGAGGCAATCCCCCCTTACTCGACCCTTGTTCACCAAACAAGGTGCCCGGGGTGATTGTAAAACCCGTATCATGATCCCTAGGCGTTTCCTTCTTGCGCCGCTGTTGCTTTGTTTGATGAGGCCGGAGATGATGCGAGGGTCGCCGTCGTCGGTGATGAAAGTGGCTTGGATTGCTCGACGACTGGACTTTTGGAACCCGGTGATCTCCTTTATGTTGTATTCTCATTTCGTTGGGTTGCCGATCCTCCTGCATACTTGGATCGAGGTCTGGGGAACTGGACTGGTGGTGGGACTATTGAGCGTCTACTTTACGTGATCGGCGAGTTCGCCTCCAACCGTGACCTGAACGCCGGTCGCTGCAAAACTGATCCCTAACACGAGGTCGGGCTGCTCGTCTGGGCTGAGGCCACCGGGCTATCTTTCTACGCTTCCTTCTTGCGACCTGCGCCATGTCGAAACGATTGAGGAGCGACTCGCTTGATGCGGCTACTGCGCCACAGCTTCCCCTCATTTTGACGGCCAGCTTAAAGTCGGAGACACCAGAAATCGGGAAAGCACCTCTCCATCGAAGGGCTACAAGGGGCGTTGAATCTGTTCGTATAGACGAGGGTGCGGATCGTAACGCTGTAATGCAAGATACCATACTACGGCTTCACCAGGGTGGGAGGAGGGTAATCGCCGACCCAATTGTTCTGTGAGTCATCACCCTAATGTACGTAGTGACGTTCCCCAGCCTCATTTCATGTCCCAAAGGCAAAGTATTGACGGTTCGAAGAACATGACATTCGAATGGTATGTGGAACGAAGGGAAATCGTTCGGCGCTCGTTTCTAAGAACTTGAGAACTTGGAAAGGCTACAGGATTATCAGGTCCGCGAAAAGCTGGAGCCGCAAGAACCCGAGCCAGATGGCCTCTGGAGGCCTGCTTCTCTGGTTAGAATGCACTCACATGGCATGCATCCCCATCGCGGCAGTGTCACTTCCGGAAAACAGAGTCAAGCCAGGACATTATTGTCCACGCTTCTGGGCGGTGGAGAGACATTCGATGATCCTATCGTCATCGACGATGCAGAAGAAGGGTAAGTACCGTTATGTTGTGTTTCTGGTGGAAAAATCGAAGAACTTGTCGAAGTGTAGACCATTCCGTAAACGACCCTGGTCTCTCGGGGACCAGTCGTGTGGCAGCACCGGACCCTGCAGAACCTGCTGTAATAGTTGGTGAGGAAGTTCTGTGTTCGGGATCTGGCGAGAGGAATCATACTCAGAGCGCGGGTAGACCGAGATGAGTTTGAGAGCCATCACGGTCCTGCGAACTGTAGGTCAGAAGATTCTGATTCAGAGGAAGAGGAACCGGATTCCGGCGCGATTGACGAGGACTCGGACGCAGACAGGAACGCTGCACCCTTACGACACCCCGCATTCAGTCCCCAACTTCTTCCCGTCCTCGCTCACGATTGGGAGTCGAGTGAAGAAGAAATTCCCACAAACGAGGCGCCAACTCCACCACGTCGGAAGACCGGTCCTCCAAAAGGACGTAAAAACCGTCCTGAAACAGGGCGTTCTGTTACTGCTGCAGCCCCTCGTGTCAATCCGACGATTATCGCACAACCTTCCCGTAAACATATCTATCTTCCCCTCCCTCCGAATGGCAGGGCTCGCCGGCTAGTCTGCTCCTCCGCGCTAGACATATGGTGCGCAGTGACTATGCGTGGTGATATCCAATTCATCAACGGCATCGAACAGTAAGATGGCCCTTTTGTAAATCACGCGTCTTATTCACTGATTACGACTTCCCCCGCCTAGTACCAAATTATCAGACCTTTCTATGCCGGGGAAAAGTCACCATCACGTCGAAGATGTTTGCCTCGTCGGAAACACGTTGGTTATCGGCTACGGTGCCCCCGACCGGAGTGTTGAGACACAAATCGAGACCCTCAATTTAAATGAGTTTGTCAACGAAAACGTGTTGTTCTTGCATCAACTTCCTTCGCATAAGGCTAACGCACATTGCTTGTGTAGGACCGGTTATTTTTTCGAAACGTCCTGCTTCACCCTCCACATTGTGATAGGGGGATCAGCTCTCTGGCGCCTGTTGATAATCGGCGTTTCTTATCTGGCGGTTACGACAAACGAATTCATTTATGGACGTTCTCCTCCAACCACTCCTCAGTCGAGACAAACGACATGAAGCTCTACCTCAACGCACCTGTACGAGCTATTGGATACGCTCCCGAGACCAAAACGGCGTATGTGGGGTCTGGTAGACGAATTTGGAACCTCAAAGTGGAGAAACCAGCAAACACTGGAGGTCTGCCGATTTCGAACGAAGTGAACGGCATCCATGTCAATCTCCATGAACCGGATCTTGTGGTGCTTGAGGTGAATGATTTGTTCAAAGCATGGCAATCGACTTACGGCATCTGTAGGTGGACGATTTAGACGAACAAGTGCAACTATTTGATATCCGAGCCGGGGGATTCCAAACCCAGCCAGCCGTCCGTTTCGGTCATCGAATGCAGACGAATAGATTAGCACGTCATTCCCCGCCTTCATATCGGTACGCCAGGGGATCGTTAAGCCACTGCCATTTCGCACGAGGATTCGCCGACGGATATGTGTTTGTGTGGGATTTTCGCAACCCTAAGGTGGGTAATACGTGCGTTTTCGGGAGCGATGTTTGTTGGCTTACACCTAAGCTTGAAACACAGAAAATCGCCATGAAGCTCGAGTCTCGGGATGAAAAGCAGAATGTGGTCCACACTGCGATATCGGGATTGGATGTTGCCGCATTTAGTACAGGTGTAGTCACAATCTACAACCAGGTGCTGTAACCTCCTTGAATTTGGTTTGTCATATCGGACTAAGGGACATCGAAATCCACGATCTCTATCGATAACGGTGGAGCTCCGTGATCTGGTGATGGCACGCCTTGCGAGAATCGCGGGCAATAATCAGGCAAATTCACTCGAGGCACCTGTATTTCCCACAGTTGCTTCGTGTGTGCCCCAGCTGATTTCATTTGGCGATGTTCTCTGACGAAGGGGGACGAGGGAACGTTGGATTCCCTACAGCGTCATTCCCTACCGACTCTGGGATCGGAGCAAAAGTGCATGGAGCAAGCAAGGCCTTCGTTGGTGAGACAACCGCCCCTCACACATGACCCTGAGACCTTATAAGGAGTATCAAATATGGCCGCCTCGTTGCATTGTTAAACCCGGGTCCCCACAACGAGTATTCTGATTTCGGAACCCTAGATCCGAAAGAGTGAAACGAGCATGGAGAGGGAAGCCGAGGAATATCCTGGACCTGACCATACGTGTGCTCTGATGGAAAGCCAAAATCATTGGACGCCGTAAATCAACGTGGGGCGTCCAGGGAACACGCCCAGTGGGCTATGATTTGTTGCCCTTGCCCTCGGACCTTTAGCTGGTGGCGAGATCGGTGGGCAGATCGGGGGATTTAGTGTTGACCTATCGCCGATAGTTTGTACGATAAACGTCTTACGGGGTCGAGATGTACGTTTAACGCGCAGTTCACTGGCCCCAGACGACTATTATGCTTTAGACGATGCAGCACTCCATTCCTTGTTATCATTCTTCATTCCTTCTTCTAATTTGTCGGGGAGTGTGACGGCGGGGAGCGTGACGGGTGACAGGCGTCACGAACGGGACGGGAGGTGACGCGCGGAAGAGTTACCACGACTTGTCTCATCATGTCCAAAGCTCTCAGGTCGAAAGCGCAGGTGGTGGTACGTCGCTCCTTTTCATCTCCGGATGTTATTCGTCAACTAAAGGTAATAATAGCGTCTTCTGATTCCTGCTGCCAAAGCAGCACCAACTCCACCTGTTGGTCCAGCACTCGGTGCGCGTGGTGTCAAGTCTATGGACTTTTGCAAAGAATTCAACGCCCGGACCGCACACATCGAACCTGGCATCCCTACTCCCACCCTTATCACCATCCAACCAGACAGGACCTTCACCTTCATCACAAAGACGCCACCTACGTCCTACTTTCTCAAGAAGGCAGCCAACATTGAGAAGGGCACTGGCAAGCCCGGTCATGAGGTCGTCGGAACGATCAGTCTCAAACACATATTCGAGATTGCAAAGATCAAGGCCACGGATGATCACCTCAAACATCTCCGGTTAGAGGCCATCGCGAGTACCGTTGTCGGCTCGGCAAAAACTCTTGGTATCCGAGTGGTACCGTGACCGCGTGAGAAGCACGAAAACATTTGCGCACCTTTATCTGTCACTAAAACTGGTATTTGTTTCAAGCGATCAGGACAAAGGCTGTCGTGGCGCAGAAAGACTGCTGACCGGGGACAGGTGCCATTTGCCGGGTGGTTGAATGCGGGGACCCGGGTGGTTTGGGTGTGTGTTTGTTACCCGAATGGCAAGATTGGGCATAGTTTACGGGCCTGGGGATTGAGTTTGGGTAGAAGAATTGGGCGTTTCTGACCGGGGCGTTCGCATCGGAGAGTTGATAGGGAGGTACCGTACTCTAGAGCATTTTCTTCCTTTTTCGAGTGCGTTTGATGGCGATGGGATTTGTACTTTCTGCCCCCTTGTAACGGCCATGCTGCATCCACACTCCCTTGCCCGCACCGGTGGGTGATCTTTTACGTCGGTTCCAGACTCTCAGCCGATTTCTGCCTTTTCCAGAAAACGATTTGGCTCGCCTCGTGCTTGCTCCCATTTTCAAAACGGATCCCAGTTCCTCCCCCCCACAGTTGGAGTTGACCGCAGGCAGCCACGGGAAATTGTTCTCCTCTGTTCAGACTGAGAGAGAGAGAGTCCGTGTGCACCGCTTATGTTTGTTCACGTCCAAAAACCCGGAGGTGAAAAGAGGGAGGAATGAAGTCAGAGGTCAGTTTGGGTGCCCGTGTACCCGTGGCACAGGAAGAGATTTGTTTTTTATTTTTTATTATTCGCCCTACCTCCTGTGCACACACCTTTATTTAATTCCCATCTCGCCTCCAGATCTACACCAACAAAAGCGAAAAAGGTTCGAGTCTCAGAATCACTCGCCCTCCTCCGCGCCTATGGTGGGGACGCATCATACGCATGTCTGCTTTTTCCGCCAAACCAGAAAACGAGACTGCACGTTGCCGATCGCTTCAAATTTTTTATCAGCCAGGAGGTAACTACAGGCATTGTGAACCCCTCCTGTTCCTGCTATAAAAGCGGACATGCGTCTGCACGACTGTTCCCCATCCGTCTTCACGGTATCCAATCCTCCCTTCAGTTTATACGACGGCAATGTCTTCTGCTGCCAACGAGATTCTTTCCTGGACGTCCAAGGACCCCCGTCAGAGCCAGTTGTTTAGCTCATGGGGCGTTGTCTATCGATTCCAGGCGAGTGCTCACCGCGTTTCACGTCGTGATATCGATATCTTATGTTGTGACCGCTTTTACCGACAACGCGCCCCTTATCTTTACCTCTCTGCTACGTCTCGTACAGACCGACACTGGTAGCGGCGGTCAGAACGTGACATCTCTCTGGCGCGCCATCCGTCCCACCAAAGAGGAACGAGTCGCAAAACTCGAGTGGGCTGCCAACGGCGGCCTGGGACGTGCGACCATTGGAAAGGTATCGTACTATTTTCACAACCATTGCATCTGGAACCGCTTGTTCACACACGTCTCCATCGTGTGCAGACGGTAGTCCCGATGGCCGACCTTGTGCGACAAGACTCCAGAGCTTATGTGCGTTAGAGAACCTCCTTCATTCGCTTGCTGTCTTTTCGCATTGACCTGGAACGGCTATCTCTCATAGGGATGGAGAATCTTCAACGGACCGGACGGTTATCAATACAGATGGGGCCCCAGTCCGTCCAACAACGGAGATATCGTCGTACGTAAATGTTTCCTGGTCCATTCTTCTCAATCACAGCACCCCCTCATCTCCTTCTCGCCCTTCTTCCCAAAAAGCTCCAAGATCCAAACGGCCACATCATCGCTCGTCTGCATACCGTAACGCCGACTCAGTATAACATTGGAGACGTCTACCGCGAGCTCCACTACATTCGGTCTGCTGGTGCTGGTGTTGTGGTGAGTGACTTGGACCCTGTTGATCATTCCTGACCTGGACCTGCCTGCGGAGGCTATCCAATCCCCCGGGGCTTTCTTGCCTCGTGAGGGGTAGCTAAGCGGCGGTTGAACCAGCAGGTAAACGCCGTTCAGTATCGCTGATTACTTCCGGTTTTCCCATTCTCAATTCAGATGCACCCACCGCTGATGGACACAGTTACGGTGACGGCGATGCTCTATCAGTTCGTTACTGCTTTCGGCCTATGAGCCCAGAACGACGAGATTCTGGCCCCCCTCATCCTTGGTCGACTGTCACTCGATTTCCCTCCGTCTCCCTTTCATCAACGAACAATGGAATCAAGGGCACACGCCCATTTTTTGAATGTATTCACCCTCCTCTGCGCATCTGCACATCTGGATCCCCTTTGCCCTTGCTATTCACCTTCCTCTTTCTTCTGTTTGATCGGCGTCGATAATCCCGCTGGTCGTGCTATCCCATCCACTACCCAAGTACATACGATAAAACCCATCGCTGATCTGTGAATATTGTCCAATTGTAGTATAGTTTGTGGTGTACGTCGAAACTGGTCGTTTGTTGTAAAAATCGAACACCGCTCTTTTTACTCTCTTCCTTCGAGCCGTCCTTGGCAGCGTTCTAAACGGGGGGGATAACAAAAACTTCCTCACCCACTCTGAAACCTATTCAGGATACTCGAACCGGCTATCTACAATTTCGCCCCGGTTTCCAGACCTGGCTGACCCGGTGCCGGTGCGACAACGTCGAGGATGGAATCTACGGTGTTGATAACCCACTCGGTCCCTTCATCAGTCGCCAACCACCTGTCCTCCTCATTCATCTCGTATCCCTCACTCTCAGCCGTACGACCTTTCAATAGGCCGAAAACGTGGCTGGTAAATTGAGGTCCGACTCCGCCCTCCGTCCTCAAACAAGCGCTGCCGACGACGGAAGTCATGACGCGACTCAGATTTCCGCGCTCGTCTGTACTCGTGCCCGTCCCCGCGAGGACGGGATGAGAGTGTGATGGCAAGGGTGACACCAATGACGGCGTTTGTGAGGGCTGAACAGAATTTGTAGATCTCGACCCCCCTATCCCTTCTCCGCTGCTCCGGCCTCCACCACCGGACCCATTGCTCACGTCACTAATAACGGAGAATGGAGACAGCACGGAACCGTAGGCTTGGATAATGAAGGCTAGAATCGGGATACCGAGATCGTTCCAGAAGTTCGCAGGTTTGCGAGCGCGTGTGGGTGTGGGTGTGAGTGTGTTGTTTTTTTAAAAGGCGATTACCGAAAATAAACAGAGCGCAGATCAGTAGTGGAAGATAAACCGAAGCCGAAAATGTGATTTCTGATCGATAGATAACGGTATAATGGCATCTCGGTCCACGCCGGGGAAATGGTGTAACGCAGAACGGCGTAACGGTAAATGGATGAATAGAGATCCAAGAGGGGAGAGATGGGGAAGCAGACGCGCGTTTGGCGTGAAGAGGGGAGAGGGAATAGGAAACCGGAAAACGAGGAACGACAAGAGGTGCCGTGATTGAATCTCCGGGATCCACCACTCTGTAATCCTCTTGTCGTCTCGCGGTCCACCTCGTAACAACGTGGGATGGGAGCGGAGGCGGGAAAAGAGACCAAATTGGGAACGGCCCTAAAACGGCGAGTGCCTCAAAGGTATGGGCCCCGGCAAAGGAGATAGATCCTTTTGGTCCTTCCCTCGGAGATCCGCTATTGATCGTGGGTGGATCGCAGAGGAGAGTTTCAAGTTCGAACACAAAATTTATCCCGTTCCGTTGGTTCGGCTAGGAAAGCCCAACCACCAACGTGAAACGGGGCGCCGGCGTAGAAGCGGAGTGTGGAGAATGGAGTGTTGTTGTTGGTCAAAGCGAACGCGAAAAAAGACAAAGAAAAAGGCGAGAAGGACCGGGGTAGGAAAATGCGGTGAGGTGGGTACGCATGCGCATGCACTCACCCATGAATTCTGGATGATATGAACTTAATTTATCATGGAGCTTGACCGCGTAAGGCTCGTAAATCGAGTTCCACAGGATCCGACCGCGTGCGAAAATCGCGTCCTTGTCTTCTGTCCTGGTGGTATCAGGAGGGTCACGATCTCACATCTCACGCAACATGCAGTTAAAATATATACAATGAAACACGAACCTGTTGAGGGTTTTTGGGAGACGCTCCCTAACGTCATCCTCCAATGCGTTTGTGAACTCTGCCAAACTGAGGATAACCTGAGCAAGACCCGAAAAACAAGACGAACATGCGTGAGCCCCAAAAACTAACAATAGGGTCACGCACGCCTGCTATGCACCGTTCGGGACTCACCTTAGGCACTCCAACAAAAACTGTGCTCTTGAACGCGCTCTCACGCATCAACGCTGCGGTATTGGCCGCCCGTTCGAGGCCATACCTCGTTGAGACATCGGCCGGATCTTTCCTTGTCGCGAACGAGTAGAGATGTCCAACGGATGTCGGAAGGTTCGCAGTCAACAGGGTGCAAGTCTGTGCTCTTGATGAGAGACCATCCAAAGGATGAAACCGGGGGTTCTTTGATGACGAACCGTGAGCACCAACCAAGCGGTTTCCGCGTTCTTCTGTTTTGCACCGAGCAGCGTAGACTCGAGCACCGCGTTGAGCCTTGGAATTGGCGGTGGTGGAGGAGGGTTACCCCTGACCTTGAGTAGTTGCCCGATGGTGACTGGGAGTTTCATCAGTGGAGTATCCCCGGAACTTACGTGTGGGGGGAACACTAAGCGCGTTGAACTTGAACGTCCGACTGCAGCTGTACAGCAGAGTGCGCCTGCTTGAGCACCCGCTTCCGTCGCTCGTATCTCTCACAAATGTGTATCCTGAGAACTTAGCACGATGTGGAAATAGAGACAAGGGGCACAACAGGCATCCGATGCAGAGCGCTGCTACGATTTGAATTGTCGGGGGACATCTCGCCTGGTTGTACGGTGCCGGTTCAAAACAAAACAAGCAGTGATATAGATTTTACCGCAACTACTCCTTATGCATATCGGCGGCTGGAAGAATAACTGAAGAGAATGCCAGCACCAATACCTCTCCTTCCGCGGACGATACGAGGGCAACGACGGTAATAAAAAACAACACCAACCGGCTCGCGGGAAACTTCGAATAATGACATGGGGTATACAGATTGGGGGGATCTTATTTACCGTAGACGTACCTCCCGCCAAGTTCGCTCAGACCGCCACCCTTGATGAAGAGAAGATTGTTGTCAACGACGTGGTCGGGCATCTCATCGAAGAAACCGAATGGAGCGTAGGACGCGACTTGGCTGTTAGCCTCCAAGAAATTGATGGCCTTTTCAGTGAATTCCCAGACTTGTCCCATGTCGGGCTGGTTAGTGCTGGTGAAGTCCTGTAGGTGCGTGCGGTTAGCAGACAAGCCAACAACCCGAAAGAGGACATGCAGACATGGCAAGCGAACTCGGTGACACGGATGGGCTTATTAAAACTGGCCCATAGGTTGACGTAGCTCTCGAATTCTTCGGCTAAGGTGCCGTACCAGTGGACGGAGTGACCATCGAAGTGGCAGTCGATGCACCCGTCTACGACATCTCTGAGAAGTTGAATGCTGTTGGGTGCACTGGTGACGGATGGGGCTGTGAGGGTGTAACCCTTTGAAACGAGAGGTTCGATGTAGGTTTTCCAATTGTAGATAGTCTCGCCAACATTGAGGTTGGCCTGGTTTGGATCGTTGATCCTTGGAAAAGCGGATCAATCCAGGCGGACGAATAAAACCGAACGAAATTTACGTACTCATTGAAACCAAAAACGTGAGTGGTACCAGTATAATCCTGCTGAACGACCGCGAGGAAGTCTTTGACTGTGTCTGGGCGCGCATCGTGGAGCATGATACTGAAGGGAATGCCACTATCCTTGACTACCTGAGGAATCCATGCGCTCCAAAGGTGGATCATCACGGCGTGATTTTTGAAGAGATTAATCCTCGGGTCCTCGCCTATACCCCAAGCAACAGCGAACTTTGTGGGACCGGAGCCGGTGTTCTGGGGGTTGGTTACGGTATTCCCGGGAGACCCGGTGGTCGGCAGGGAAACGTCGACCTTGGGAGGGTCGGTCTGGCTGGGGCTGGGAGTACTTGTTGGTTCGGGAGCGGGGCTGGAAGACTTGGGCTTGCATCGTGTGTTATCACGCTTCTTCTTCTTGGTGATGCCGTGGTGGTTAGGAACCTGTCTAGCCAAGTGGTTCGGCTGTATGGAAACCGCAAGGCTCCGGGATGGAGCGAAAGAGAGGAGAAGGATGGCGAGTGTGGATAGCGCAAGGGTGTTGAGAAGCTTGATGGCAGACATCTCTTCGAAGGGTCGTTAAAGAGAGAAAGGTAAAGAGTGAGTATGGCCAGCGACGACCTGGGAGAGGGAAGGAGTAAGTTGAGGAAGGAAAGGGGAGCACGAATATAAACTACTTAGGCCCTGGACGGGAATCCGGCGGGTAGGTGTGGGCTGAGCCGAGTTCCCGTTCAGGCCCTAATGATTTTTTTTTTCAAAAGGGAGAAGGATGGCGGGGTTCCCCGACTCCAACAGAAGAAGGGGTGGTCCGCAATGAAAGGCGTTGACCATCAGAAAAACCCGGATCCGCTAGTTGGCTAATTATGAGCAATTGCGAGTCTGGGTTTTTCCTTGTTTTCCCGACCACAGCGCCTTGTCCCCCAACGTCGATCCGAGGTAAGTCTGCGACAACGTAGCGCACTATCAGTGGTTGGGGATGAACCAAGTTTTGAACGGAGCGTAAAGGAACCGCTCACCCAACAACCAACCAACCGTGGTGCCCTCAGCGACGCTCACCCAACCACATCTTGTTGCGCCTCGGGTAAATGCCCCATTAACGAGACAACCTGCTCCAAATTCCGGTTCGTATGCGAGCGATTGCCGAACCTAGACGAGTGTCGGTAGGGGTAAGCAGAGACCATGGGAACTCAATGCGAACCTTTTAGCGAGGTCAGCGGGTGTCGCGATCATCCATGGTACGCGATGGACCTGGATCGGGTAGCTGTGAACGTTGGTTGTCGTTCGGCCGGCCCGGATAGGAGGCGGCTCTACGTCAGAGAAACACCTTGGCTGGGCGGTCTTCGGGGGCATTCTTTGGTGGTGGGCAACTCGCGCCAGTTCCTGTGGCATTTTTTACACATGTTTGTACCCGCCACAAGGAATGATCATGACCTTGATGGACACGGCAAATGTGACCTACACGACGGATCGCGTGGGATATCTAATCTATAAAAAAAAGCGAACTATAACTTTCCCACGGTTCTGATTGGCTGAGACAAAGCGGTATCAGTATAACGTCCCCTGCTTCGGCACCTTTAAATCAGCACGCCTGTCGTATCCCAGATATCTCCCTGTATCCCCCGCACCACTCACTCATGGATCCTGTCCACTATGGCCGGGCCATCTGCATCTGAACCACCTAAATGACATTCATTGCACGATGCGTGCAGCCCTTTAACACGGTGTGATACAATCATTGTGGGCTTTTACCGTTGCATAGGCCAGCACCCCTCTGGCCATATCGCAAAGTGCTGCATTTGCCGAGTGCTTAAAGATGTATCCCTTACCAAATGGTAGGGATCATTCGGTGCCCGAAACGCCCCGGTTATTCAGCTTACAGCTAACAGTACTGACCCCGACAGCTGTACCGAATGTTCAAGAGTGCAGCCTGCCCACAACGGGTATGCACCGAATGTTCCTGAAGGCGGCCCGCCGCGTCGGCAAACACGTGTTACCATCGGGATCACCGGGTTGTCTGATAAACAGCGGAGACTTTCTGGCTTGGAATTCTTGGAAAATCATGGAAAACCATGGAAAATATCCGTGCGGCGGCAACGGCAACTGCTATTAGGAGAAAGTCCAACTGTTGGCTTGCGCAATCGTCAGAACGAACAACAGAGGTGAGAACACTGCAATAGTGTGGTTACAGGTCTCTGACACGCTCACACAGGTCGATGTCCAGTGGCATTCCTGTGACTCCTCGAAGTCGCCGTCGACAAACCTCCCGACTTGACCGTGAGTTGGATGATCGCGAGAGGCAGCGCCGTGTGCCGGTAAGCAACTCGGCACTTGCGGTTCAGCGTTGGACTCTTCTGATCTTCAGGTTCGGCTAGGGAGGGTTCGTTCCACCAGGTTCAATTCCTTCGCTCGGAGTATTCAATCAACGGAATGCGGCGAACGTACGCACGCATGACATACTTACATTCAGAGGCAATTGACAAATATATTTCAGATTTTTGGTCTGCTCACCCCAGACCCAACCCCTCGCACACCTCAACACGAGCGTGGCCGGTCGCGGGTTTCACGGGGAGGCCAGCGGGCTTCCGCAAACCGATCCGAAGCTCAACGTCGGCGGCGTGAGAGGGAACGGCGTGAGCGTGAGCTTTCACAGCAACAACCGACGGTGGGTGCATTGATGCATGTTTCTATGCGCATGAAGACTTACCGGAGGTCGCAAGCCTGCTGCGAGCTCACAACGCATGCTGTTGCTCACCCCTCCGGCAACACAGAACCTCAACGCCAACCGCAGGCCTGCACACGCAACACGAGTCTTACCCGTTGCCCGACGGCCATATCAAGAACCACCACAGAGACATGATCTTGGGCGGATGGATCAGGTCTGTTCTCACTGCGGTGCCCTACACTAACTCCTGGAAAGGACAACAGGGAGTGGAAGCAGCAATACTCATCCACTCTTCACGATGTGCTGCAATAGCGGGGACATCGGGTTACCACCCATGGCGCCCCCACCCGAGCAACTTACCTATTTCTTCACAGCGGCAACACCACAAGCTGACAGATTCCGTCAAAACATTCGCCAATACAACGTGGCTCTTGCATTCACATCGCTCAGGGTTGAGGTGGACAATAGCATCAATGAAGGTGGGGGAGGACCTCCGACATTCCGAATCCATGGCGAGTTCTGTCACCGACTCGGTTCCCTTATTCCACGTCGTGGGGACCGCCCCGCATATGCGCAACTATACATATACGACCCACGCGAGGCCCTTGGACACCGTATGCAACGGAACGTGACACTTGACCCGATTATCATGGAATGCTTACAGACTCTCATCCTCACACACCACCGCTGGGCTCGCATCTTCAAGCACGCTCTGGAAGTGTTCAAGGAAAGCGAATGTGAAAATGTGTCGGTTCAACTAGCTGCAAGCCAGAACCGCGATCGACTCCGCTGGAACCTTCCAACAGCCGATGAAGTTGCAGTCGTCATTCCCGGTGATGGGACCCAATCGTATGGTCGCCGGGACATCGTGATTCACCTTCGGGACGGTCCTCTCCGCAGAATCAGTGACGGATCTCCGATGTACGAGTGCCTCCAGTATCCCTTCCTCTTCGTATATGGGGAAGACGGATACCACTACAACCTTCAAATGTCTCCTTTGGAGGAGAACCGACTCTCACCAACAGATTACGTTGCGTATCGCATCCAGCACCGGCGGAATGAGTTCTCCCTTCTCCTCAGAAGCGGTCGTCTCTTCCAACAGTACTTGGTCGATATGTGGGCAGCCGCCGATAAGAACCGCCTTACACCGCGGGCAATGAGGTGTTGAGTCATCAGTATACATGAGGTTCGCTTATTTCCGTGGTTATCCGGCATTATGTAGGCATAATCACGGATAATGCGGATTATACAATCCATGTCCTCATCTTATATAAGTGAAACTCCTTATTTCCGCTTATTTGAGGGACAAGTTACGGGTTGAAAATAAGATTGATTAACGAGCAGATTAAAGAGTGACTAATGTGAGAAATAATTTTAAAAGAAAT
>Ga0307515_10006113_pt1 | contig 24211 bp, 8 predicted proteins | sample 17_EM_MG_FD_194513 | JGI IMG/M metagenome (GOLD analysis project Ga0307515, IMG submission 194513) | Populus trichocarpa ectomycorrhiza microbial communities from riparian zone in the Pacific Northwest, United States - 17_EM | ecosystem: Host-associated > Plants > Roots > Unclassified | place... | reverse complement strand
AACTTAAAAATTAAAATATATATATATATATATATATATAAAAAAAAAAAAAAAAAAACCAGGCCAAGTGCTTGCGGGCTTGGTAAGCTAGGCAATTGGACAACATGATTTTCTAGGGGGAGAGAGGGAGGGAGGGAAAAACCCCCAGTCAAAGCTCTTTCGTGGTCTGCGGCACACGTGCCTTGCCATTATGCTTAGGGTGGCGAGGCGCATCGAACGCCGCCTCTTATGGCGACACTCGATTCTGTTTTGTGACCGCACGCGCCACTCGAATGGCATGGGTGGCGCCCACCCACGGGCACGAGCATGGGCACAGGCACGTGCTTAGTATGCGTCAACCATTTCTGAATATAAATAATAATTTATATACATATAAATACTCAATTACCCCTGACCTAACATTATATTTACAATAAAACCATATGAAAACGATGAAAACACCCCTACATGCAGCCTTGTTTTTGTTGAAATCCAAGGGTAATTTCGTATTTAAACTGTTTCAATAAAAGGAAAAGACAGAAAAGCCCCTCAACACATGCATATTTTCTCCTCCTTCAAGGGCATGATTGTATCTTCATTGTGTTTTTTTTTAAAAAAAAGACAAGAAGCTCTCAACCTAAAGGTTAAAATTTTGTGCCCTGAAAAACAAATAAGTATCTATATTGTAGCCCAAAAAACCCAAACGGATTATTTTGTCCTCAATCACTTTTTCAATGTCAAATATATCACATGAAAAAGACAATCCTACCCTCAACTGCATGCTTAACAAGTTCCTTTAGCAAAGATAATTTCGTCATTACACTGCTCTAATCCACAATAATCTATATTTAGATAAAGAGTGAAATGAACACTGGTTTTTAGTTTTTGTTATAATATTAAATCATCTTTATTCAATTTTAATTTAATGATTTAGATTAAATTCAAGACAAAACATGACATGAAAGAACATTAAAGAATCAGACTGTCAACAAATTCATTAGTCACCAGAGCCTTGTTGACATGTTTTCTTCCCCTTCCTGCTCATTCATTAAACTTGACAAAGCTTTTCGACCTTGAGAGCAGCTCAAATTTGCAAGGAAGTGGTAGAACCCTAAATTACAACCCCAGTTTTAAAAGAAGCTCCTTCCATCTTGGCGTGACTTCCTCAAAAATGTAAGTTAAAGGAGAAACTAAAACACCGCTGCCTCCAATCTACATCAAAATATGTACAAGAAGCCATGTTAACGCATTCCTGATAGGATGGGATTCAGATAATAAATCTAGCCATGGTTTAAATGCATGCATCAGAGGTAATGATGTAGAGTTCACAGAGTGATATTACGACATTGTCACATACACATAATAGAATTCAAGCCAATATAGAAGGGTTCTGGAGACCTGTCATGTCCACACCAAACCAAAAGTTTGTCGTGTCTGGATTGCCAAGTTAAATTATGCAGAGCCATCATTGATATACAAGTTATCTATAGACTGAGGGATGTAGTGTTCAATGAGACCAAAGATTACCACTCCGCCGACCCAAACCCCTCCTGATTAGATTTACGGCAACTAACAGTGAGAGTAAGAATAAACAGAATATAAAGTGCACTCTTCTCAGCATTGAATATGGATCCAGTTTGTGTATCACGGCATCCTGCTTCTACTAGTCTATTATGGTTAGACAACTCACCTCTCTCAGCTGCTGCACAGACTTGTATAATGCTTTCTTTGGAACACATATCACTATAGCATAGTAATCAGGGGTAACCTTTCCATTATGTTTGCAGAAAACTGGACTTATAGTAGGTCCCTGTAATAAAAAGAATACACATGAGCTTCCAAGTTGAAAAACCTGAGGGGGTAGATAGGTGGTTAGCATCTCAGCATTCTCGGCCTCATGAGGCTTTGGTCTTTGATTTTTCCCGTTTTGGTAGTGTGAGTTTCGTCAAGCAAAAATACCGGATATGCTAGTCATTAATTGGATCTTAAACTAAAGACAGAGGGCTCGAGAAACTTCTCTTCTGTCTCAAACCTCACCTCCAATCCGGACAAAGATGGTTGGCTGCACACTCGTCCAGCCACTTCCTCTGCACTACTTCCTCTCATGTGCGCAGTCACCTGCCATGAGATGAGAAAGTGTTAAAACAACAGAACCTGAACAGGAAAGAGAATAAGGTGGGAGAGTGAAGATTGAGAAAGATGATAACCACACCGTGAACTGATCAACCGCCCTCAAATGAGCCTCAAACCTTTCTAGAATCTCTTTTGTTCTGCACCTCACGTCCTTTTGTTCAACCAATGATTTTCTCCTAGCAACAAGAACGGCCTGAAGAATGTATGAATTTTAAGGTAAGACAAAATGTATTAAAGGCAGAATGTAAAACCAGTTATTTAAACAGGTTATAAACAAAAATGAAGAAAAGAAAAGAAAAGAGAAACCCTCTACTGAGCTACAATCAATGCACCTTGATCGCATACCTGGCTCTCCAACAAAACTCCACCTTCAATTTCTTTCAAGTTGTTTTCTTTCAGTGTTGTTCCACTGCTCACAAGGTCCAAAATAGCATCAGCTATCCCCATCTGCAATAATAGAAAAACGATAGTCTCAGTAGATACATGTGTATGGCCAGACTATAAAATTCACATAATTATCATTGCTCAAGAGGTGGAAGTCGCAAGTGAATAGAGCAGAAGCGCAGCTCATTAAGACTATTGTTAATGATAATTAAAATTTTCCAGATTAAGAACACTTGACCTCATTGCAGCCCCACTTGGCTTAAAATATCTCTAACCAAGAGGATGTCAAAACGTGAAAAGTTGGATGGAAATTAATATGCCAGTCACTGAATATTCATAGCATGTCAACAAGGTCAGATCTTTAACTTTTGACTCATGCAAATAATCCAATGAAAAACAAATAAATACTGTGATGCACCATTTCGAAGAAAAAAGAGGATAAAGAGAAGACGGGGAAGGGAGAAAGACATGTAATCTCCATGTAAACGTGGGGATACAGAGCATCATCATCCAAGATAAGAAACTCTTAAACCAAGAAGCAAGAGACACAGCTGGAGAAGTGCAGCTCAACAGGATCAAGTCACGTAATCTTTTCTAGATTAAGAACTGAAATCTTGACCTTATCAACTCCTTTTTTCCTGACTAAACCACCAGCACTAAAACATTAACCATGACAATGTCTAAATGTTGAAAATTGAAATGAAATATTCTCACTGCACTGAAATCACAGGTCAATGGATTTTCATGGTTAGTGAAGACAGTCGAATTCTGTGAAGTTATTTACTGATTTGTTAATAGTTTAATGAGAAAAATCAAACGGAAAGACAATGTCATATAAAAGAAAAGTTGAGCATGTCTCATAATTTGTTTCTGCAGGAAAAAAAGAAGATTGATAAATATGAAATGATGAACTGGGGGATCACGTAAGAACTGTATGTCTACTGCAGCCTGCTGAGTTGTGGTGAAATAAATCAAAACTATCTTCCAAGAACCTCATTCACGAGGCAAGAACCTCGGTGGGCCAAGAAAAAAAACAGGATTCTTCCCTGTTTCTCTTTGCATCAATGCACCAGACTAGAAAGAAAGTTGGACTTTCGAAATTCTCTTTCTAATCTGTGCAAAGATAAAGTTTATTATAAAACACCAAATAGTTAAGTCCTGTAAAAAGAATCAAAATAGACAAGGATAAAAACTAAGCAAAAGAAAAGAAACCTAACAAAAAAGGGGCTGGGCACTTTCTAATCGGTGAAAAGATTATATTCATTATAAATTCAAAATAGTTGTCCCGTAAACGCAAAAGAAAAAAAGTCCAACGAAAAAAGAAGCAGAGAAAGGGCCGGTGTCATGAAGCTAAATCTTCAATATGTAATGGTAGTAAATATATGACATACAATAACTGTATAAATAAGCTTAGTTACTGGCAACATTCTATTGGCTTTTCATTCAGGCTTACCTGAAATATCAAATCATTCAAAACAATATTAGATAAGGAAAAAAGTGATTCACTTATGTTAAAAAATCGATTCTCACCGCAGGAGCAGCTTCCAGTGCTCCATCAGCAGTTGAAAATGTCACATTCACGATCCCATTATCCTTCATAAATTTAGGACCAAGCTGTACATAAAGGCAAAAGAGAATTAAATTCAAATGGTTCACCAAAGGCAAATGCAAGAGAAAATGTTCCCAGAAAGCATTCATCAGGGTATGTTATAATAAAGCTATCATACGTGAGTGAAGCCAGTAGCTATTCGTAGAGGTTTCGAAGCTGTCCATTGAGGCATTTGTGATAGCTCCCTCAGTGAATTTATACTTTCAAATATCCCATGATTAGGAATCTGAAAGGAAAAAAAAATGAAATGTTATGGACGGTGAAAACTATGTGCAAATCAGCTTCAAAGGTTGAAGTTGACTTCAAGTAGAAAAAGGGAAAATTTACTGCAAGGGATAAACGGCAGTCCCCGTATCCAAGAGCATCATGAACAATGATAAGATCTTCATTTCCCTGACAAGGAGTTTTAGATTGAATAATAAGTTTCCAATGTAAATGCACTCTTTAATTGTGATAGAAAGAAACAGAAACAACCTTGGAAAGGAAATGATGCAACCAAATGATTTTCATTTCTCCAACCATATACTTTTTCATATTAAAAGAGAGAAACAACGGTTGAATTCACCAGGTAAAGAATAAAATAACCAATGCTCGATCCTAAGCTTGGGAATTTAGCTTTGCAGTAAGAGTTTATGGCCTTCTAAAGGCTGTGTATACCGAGTATTTTGCAAGGTACAAGAATTCAGTTGTCTTTGTATTGTAGGGAACCCTTTATGTAGTTGAGATTTGTTCAATTAGAAATCATCATTAACAACAGCAACACTCAAGAACCCTTGATAATTGAGATTCGACCATTAGCAACATTAACAGCATTTACCATGTTCCAGCTATTCACAATTTAGGAAACGAAAAACGAAGGGAGATAATGTATCACCAGTTTAAACATGCATCTATTGCATTTTAACCTTACTTCTAAAGATGGAAATGCTTTAAGAATCGAACAAGAACATGTGCCAACGGTTTCCTACACTGAATCTCAATGCCAACATTTCAAAAACACATAAAATCGTTGTCTCTATGAGGTTGAAACTAAAAAGGGGAGAAGAAGATTCAATGTGTTCTAATAAATGAACATTAATTACTCACTAAAAGATCCAATGAGTAATATCCTTTGTATGTTTTAATTAATACACAAAAGGGGTGAGTAACTTCTCCAGCTTGGATCTCATAGACATCAATGAATAGACATAAATCCCAAGTAAAAAAAAGATAGACAAATAACATCCACAGTACACTATAGTTAGTCCTTAATTCTGCTTACCAGTCCATATTCACTGAAAGTATCAAAACCCACAATTCCAAGGTCCAGATCTCCTGACAACAACTTTCTTACAATGTCTTTGGGTCGTTGAAACCACACTTCCAAGTTGGAAAGCTGTACAAGAGTCAAGAGTAGTTGCAGTAGTAATAATGTAACCAAAAAACTATTACAAATGCCTGTTTATCGTATATGGTATTAATCAAATTAACATCTCGAGAGAGATTAGAAACCTGAGGAATTTCTGCAACGTATTGTCGAGGGTTGACTTGCTTCACCAACAACTGACAATCCTAAACCCAACAATAATCAAGACAGACTTCATTTTATATATGTGGGGACAAAACAGAAAATTGAAAGAGACAGACAGTACCATGCACTGATGTAGAATGCAGTAACATTACCTTGAGGAGATCGAGAGTATCGGCAGCCATGCGTCCTTTGCTAGGCAAACCGAAACGAATCACTTTTCTTTCAGACAGTACACTAGTACTAGTCTCATTTTTCTCAATAACAGCAACAGATTGCTGCTGCTGGGGCAAGTGGCAAGCAATGCTGCTGCTCCAAGTGGCATGTGGCCATCGTCTTTGAGAGCAAGGGACATGAAAACATGGAGGGAGAGAAAAGGAGGAAGAGAGAGGAGAGGAGCATTGTTGGAAGTTTGGCAAGTGAAGTCGCAGAGACATCTCTATTGAGTGTGGGACTGAGCGAAGAGAGAAAGAGAGAGATGAGGGAGCAGGGAAGAAGATGGATATGCTGTAATTGATTCTCTTGGCTTTCTGCTGTTTTGTCAGCTACACTCCTGGTCGGAAAATGAACTATTTACGGTGATAACCACGTGCTTCAAAACACATTGTCCTTTGGAGAACTTCAAATGATAAAGCTCACCACCACTACTGCTTACTGATTATTTTATCATGATAACTTTAGCATCAAATTATTAAAAGGATAATAATTTTGATTTGACGTGTTATTAGTTCTATAAAATTAACAAAAACTTTAAATGCATCAGTAAAATAATATAACAAAAGACACATTTTAATGATTATTGGAATAGTAAAATGAACTTTTTTTCCTTCTTCAAAAATCAGCAAAACTTGCAACTGGGGGTAAATTTATCCTTTCTAGAAGATTCATTGGCCATTGCAAAATTAATTGGGATAAATTTGTTAATATTTTTTTTTATACAGTGAAATGATTTTATTTTATTTAAAACAAAAAAAAAAAAAAAAAGGGGTGAGCTTTTATATCTTTTCAATATTATTTGCATAATAAAATAATACTTATACCCTTAAAAGAAAAAACAAAAAAAAAAGACACTCGAGAGCTTTTTAGACCTTTTATTTGTTTCGGAACAATAAAATAACTTTTTTACCATTGAAAAAAAAATGAATAAGCTTGAGTTTATGGGTGTTTTTATCTTTTTATTTTGGTTTATTTGTAGTTTTTATGTTCTAGTGATCGATTTAGTCATTTGATAAAGATGAAAATTAAGGTCATGAGTGAACATTACGACTATGCTTTGGATGATGTGAATAACGTCGTTCGATGGTCAAACACCGCCTTTCAAGATGGTATTGGCTTCATCTCGATGGTGCCTCCATGATTGGATGATGTGTGTGATTGTTGAATCTCTTGTTCGGAGCCGACGATTTTTTTTCCCATTTCCCCCTCACCTCTTGATTTTCGCGCTTGCCTTTCAAATTTTCAAAGAAACTCTTTAATTTGTTTTTTTTTCCCTTCAAATTTACTTCTTATTCTTTTTATCTCTATTTGTTTTATTTCGTATAATTTCTTAAATTAGATTTTTTTTAGTTTCATCCCCTTTAAACTTTTTTTCATATGTCAAACTTAATCATTATTCTTTTGATTATTTTTTTTATTTGAAAATGTTTTTTAAATTGAATTTCTTTTACAGTTTCTTTGGTTTTTTAGTTTTTTTAACATCAATTTTTATTTTTATTTTTATTTTTTTATTGTTATTTTTTCTGCATTAGAAAATTTAAGGTATGCCAATATATGTGCAATCCTACCACTGCACATTGACAGAGTTGTAAAAGAGTTTTAAGGTATTTTAAAGAAACAGTTAACCAAGGCCTTTTCTTTTTCCTTCTGCAACAACACAGTTGCAAGCATTTTCCGATGCAGACTGGACAAACACAAAAGATGACAGACAAAGTACAGGAGGAGGAGGAGGAGGAGGTTATGTGGTGTTTCTAGGTAAGAACTTGATTTTATGGTCAGCTAAAAAACAACCAACAATACCTAGATCATTCACTAAAGTAGAAATATCAATATTTTATTTTATTTAATAGTTTAAAAACTCATTGTATTTAAAAACTCACTTTCTTATTTCCAGGCACCTTACCCCCTTGCACGATTTAACATCAATAAATTAATTAAAATATATTTTTTTGTTTTTTTTAAATCCAAGCATGGAAAATATCTTTAGTATTTTAAAAATATTCACCACTCATTACTTTTGAGTCAAATATATTAATTGAAAATTAAAGATGATATTTTCTTATATAATTTAGAAAAATAAAAATTATATCAATTTTAATATATAATTATTAATTAATATACGCAACTCAATTTAAATAAAAAAATTTAAGAATAACAATAGTTCTCAAATACAAAGTTATTTTCAAAAATAAATTACTTAAGAAATACAAATTGAGAAGCTTTTAAGACTTGATAGGAGAGTCAACATGATTCAATGTTCGGATCTTGAGTAATATAAATTAATTTAGTGTTTTTTAATTTTTAAAAAAATTTATTTTGAATTTTTTAAAAAAACTTAAAACAATATTATTTTAAGCTAGATCTAGGTAGTGTTTAATATTATTATAATAGTGTTTGTTTTTCAAAATATTTTTTATTTAAAAATACATCAAAATAATATTTTTATTTTATTTTTTAAAATTTACTTTTAATATTCATCTAAATAATTCAAAAATATAATAAAAAATATTTTTTAAAAAATGAAATAATCTTTCTGCTCTCAGCAGAATGAAGATGGATAGTTAGGAACCAATACAAGCTTGTCACGTAAGCAAAGTCATGAGTTAATTAAGGTTATATAGTCAAGCCAATGTCCTTGTCTTTTCATGTCCCTCTGTTTCCATCGTCCCTGTTACCCCTCTCTCTCTCTCCCTCCCTCTCCTCAATTGAATTGAATGGAAACGACGAAGCGCTTGATAGGCATATTGAGACCAAAATTAAAGCAAGGATTGTTACTATGGCTTGAAGGTTTCAGGGAAGCTTGCTGTCTTCACAGGGTTGTTTTTCTCTGCTCCAGGTTCTTCGCTCCCCCCCTCCCCTAAATAAATCAATGAATCAAGTTTATATTTTTCCTTTTCTTTTCTTTTCTTTTTTTGAAATCTTGTGGTGGCAGGTCAAGAATGCTGTTGGTTCGAACTGGGCAGTGTTTTCTTTTGAATGGTTTTATTTTCTTAGGAAGGTAAAACTGACTCTCTCTTTGCATATATAATGTTTTTTATGGTTTCTGGATTGTTTATAGGCTGTGCTGTTATCTGGGTATTAGTCAGTTTTAGAGAAAGAGTCAAGAACCTGATGAAGCATGCAAAATTCACGTTCTATTGGTTTATTGAATTAAGAAAGGCTGAAAACAGTTCATCATTAGTTATTTGATTATATGAATATTTGAGTCTTCATTTCCCTGCAGCATACTTGTTTTAAAATCAGTGGTCATCCCAACATTACTATGGATATTACCTAATCAATGCTCAGAAGTTTCTTCTCAAGGACCGTGCTCGTTTGACAGTGTTTCAAAACTTTACTCGTCTTTGCGCCTTGGACTCGTACAACTCTTTTATGTAAGTTTTCTGTGCTTGTCATCTTCATAGCTCCAGGCTTTCTCGCATTTGCAAGTTCCTTAAAATATCCTCTTGCTGTTGTTTCTGGGATGCATGGATAGTTTTTCATTAATTAAGGAATTGGGTTAATTTATATGGTTTGGTTACATGTCTTGTAAAACAGCATGGTTCAGAGCCATTTGCAATCTCGACCTTTAGGATTCTATTTATAGTCGATATGATTAAACAATATGGTCATTTTATCCTTCACCGCCATTCTTATGCCAGTATAATCAATGGTTTCTTGAATTATAGGCGCAGAGTGAACAAATTTACATACGTGCATGTGCGGATTTGCATGTGTGTGTTGGTGCACAAATATGTTCTTGTCAGATATCTATTAATTGTTACCAAGGTTAATTTCCTTATCCACTCACAATGTGCAGGTGTTCTGGTTCTATCCGCTGTACATATTTAGCTTCATTCTGAGCACAATTTGGTATTGTTCTCTCATTCTATATGCCTATTCTGTTGATGCGTTCTGTACTTAATTAATATTTCCTTGATTGGTTTGGCCAGTTTATGGTGTCTGTGAGTTGGATGGGGGTTTTTTTGGCACCATCTTCTTTATAAGGTTATGAGTATCTGTGTTTTTTAGGTACTAGATTACATTATGCTTCTGTGGCTTGTCAATTACAATACCAAGGCTATCTTAAGATGCATTAGTTTAGAGTGGAATTTGCAATTTCCATACTTATACAAGTAGAGTTATCTTCATCTAGTTTGCACTATACAATCAGCATCTCTTTCTCGCTGAAGTTTCTTCTCCTCTCTCTTTGTTTTATTTACGGCCTTTTTCTGTTATCCATGTTTCTTTTTCACCATTCTATTTTATTGTAGAGTTTAAACTTCTCATGCTCCCTTAACTTTGCTTGCTATATCTTCTTGTATGCCCTGTGCACGACCCATATAAATGGAGAACAGTGTATGAACAAATAGTTGAAATCTTATCAAATTAATTAGAAAGTTTGATCATATGATTTTGATGCATGACAGCTTTGGAGGTTTTTCTGGATCTGAATTTCCTTTAAACAATCTGGAAATACAAACATACCCTTGTCTACAGAAAAACATTAATCTTGCTTCCTATGTGGTCTGCATCAGATTTACTATACACTTTGAAAATTGTATTACAAGTGTTTTAGTACATATCCTGACAAAATTTTCAAAGTTTATCCACAAATGTTTTCAACTAATTTCTTAATCAAGGTACAATGATATTGCTAAGTATGGTTTTGCGGCAATGGGAAAAAACGGGCATGATATACTGGAACCCTCAAGTCAGAATGAGGTCAAGACCACAGAAAATACAGCCTTGAAGGACAAGCCTGCAGGTCTAGGAGGGTAGGATTCCAACCTGTAAATATTTTGTTTCTAAAATGGACTCTTTGCTCCTCATTGCTTGCATTTCTGTGCCTCAAATAAACAATCTTATTCGACAATGAACATGCATGGCTCACTTTTGCTTTATATTTTTTTGTGCAGGGTTATGATTGGAATTGGAGAGCAAGTGTATTCTATACTTCTTTTGACCTTCTTTTTTCTAGAGGTAGACAATGCCTTTGCATATGAATAGATAGATACTATGGCATCCTTCTTCTTCTTTTGTTAATATTTTACCTCCATTTTTATCCTATTCAAGTGTCTCGCAGCAACTTATTTTTTGTTTAAGCAATTTATCAGCTGATATGTGATTGATTTGGAATTAATAAGGCTTCACTTTTCTGTGTCTCTGCTTTTTATTTAATTCTCATACCTGAAAATTACATGCAGGTTTATGCAACGGGATTTATACCACATATAGGAAAGGCACTCAATTTTGTACTCCTTTCATGGATGTATGCTTACTACTGTTTCGAGTAAGTGAGGAATGCACATCTGCTATTTGTTGTCTTATTATTGACTGGGTAATTACTAATTGTGCATTTAACTTTTTTAGGTACAAATGGAATTTATCTGAAGTGGCTCTGGACAGAAGGCTAGATTTCTTTGAATCTAACTGGGCCTTTTTTGCTGGTTTTGGTAATATATTATTTCAACTGGAGTTGATGCCACTTAGTGTTTAGCCAATTATTTTACCAGGAAAATTATAATGTTTAAGGTTGTATTAACTTTGAGATTCCATGCTCCTCTGCTGCTTGTTATTAAGTGATACTGGCTTGATAAAATCCACACGTGGTTCTACGTGGAACCTGTAATACACTCTATACATAGCAGGTTAATGTTCTTTTGCCTAATGGTGGTGATTTCTTCCTTGTCTTTCCAGGAAGCCCTTGTGTTTTGGCTATTTTCTTCTTCTCTCCTCTTGTGAGCTATGGTGTTATGGCCATTCTGTTTCCTCTGGTACATGGTTTTATTCCTTTTTTTCTGCTCAATTTTCCAATTCCTCTAAAGCACATGCTTCCATTTTGCTAGGTTTTACTGTAGTAACGGAGATATCCTGCAGTTTGTTTTGGCTGCGACAGGTTCAGGGGCTGAGCAACTTATTTTTTCACAAAGAAGAAAATGGAAAGGTGTGGGATTGGGAAGGCTTCCAATATTTTATGCAGCGGATACATTATCGTAAGATTCCTCTTTGCTGAGTTATTTTCCTACTGAAAAGAAATGGCATTTGGATGTGCTTACATTGTCTAGGGTATTAATGTTGACAGCATTTGTTATTATCAGAATTATGAACTCTTGGACTCGTCCTTTCATCAGCCTACTATAATTGCTGGGCTTAAGTTATTGGTAAACTTAACTCATTTTTTCTTGAACAATGCTGAATGAGCCTCTGTAATGGAGGGGAGCTTCAAGAGTGCTGCTCGTTAGAATGTGACAAAGCACTCAGCTCATCAATATTCTGCTCAAGCTTGATTTTGAAATTACACTAGCCTTGAAGTTGTGTTTTCGGGATCATTCTTCCCATGGCCAGAGATGGATAAAATTTAATGGGCTTCTTTTAGATCAGGAAATTTAAATCTGCAAATGGATATTGATCCACCATAACATACTGGTTGTAGTACAAGAGATTGACTTCTGTCTTCCTGCTTGTCTTTATGATTTTGGTTATGTATTTCCTTTTCCCATCTCGTTCCCCATTTGCTGTGGATTTAGGTCTTGGGCCTCTTCTTCCAAATTTTATAATCCTTTTCAGATGAAAAACTGGCTTCATTTCCGCTTATCTTGGTAGGCTGCTTTTTTCTGTAGGATGCGGGTTTTATCTCTCTTGCCCTTGGATACTCGAGATCAGATGGGAGACAATAAGGCACTCTAAGAAGTTCTGGCATAATTCTTCCACAATGTGGCAGTTCTTCTATGATGTGACAACAGTAAGTTCATTCTATTTTATCAAATTTAAGATCCTTTAAGCATGTCGAATAGTGGTGTGATTCAACACGATTTATGATGTTCTTGTGGAACAGAAATATTGTAAATCAACGTTTACAGAAATCAACTGAATGACTGGAGGACTCTTATGGCATCATAGTTAAGAGGGATCATATTATATCTTTTGTGGGTAGGAGGAAGCTGTTGTTACTATATCTATAGCATTTTTATCGACTCCGGTTGGCAAATATGTACAGTTCATGGATCATTATTAATTACTCTAATTCCTGTATAACTTTGATGTTCGATTTTCAGAAATTGTAAAGACTGCAACTGGAAACAGTACACATTCAAGAATATTTCGTTGATAATTGATGTATTTGTACTGAGTTGTCGAACTCTCTTTATTTATTTCATTACCGATTTCTCCTCTGTAAAATAGGCATGATTAATTGACTATCATACATACATTTTTTTCCTTCTCAATTGTTGTTTGCAGTGAATTTTCAGTAGACCTTTGAGTTGCAGAATTAGTAGTATAGAATCTATATACATCTTAACATTAAAAAAGAAAGCCAAAAACTACTACAGCTGACAATCATCATATTGTTGTTTTGCTTCTCATGCTTCCCACTCATTAAACCAATCATCATTTTCAAAACCATGCTGATAGGCTTCATCATTCTCCATCCAGTTACGTAAACTCTCCATCCAGTCACTTGAATCTTTTGGTAGTGGTGGCATCTCAAAGCTGGTGGAAGCTGCATCCTTGTCATTATTACCAACAGTTTCCACAACGTTGATGTTTGTATCCATGACGTCTGCTGGCCAGGCAGTTGCACCAGCAGCACTGCTAGGAACGGATGATCCATCCATCTCAAATTCCATATCAACATGATCTTGAATTGCCTCTACCTTATCCCTCTGCATGCATAACTTTATTTTCTCTTTCAAATCAAACAATCTAGACTCTAAAGTGTTAACTGTGTCCCTCAAAGCATCATCAGATAACCCATCAACATGATCGGACCACTTGACAATGAGCTCTTTATTAACCTTCTTCTTCATCACCTTCCGTTTCTTGACTTCAAGCTTCATCTTTTTATCATGCAAATAACCCAAGAGGCTGCTCTCGTATTTTTTTCTATCACCGAGTCCTTTGTAGGACATGATTGCATCCTTGACCTCCACAGCACCCTCTGGCCATGTCTGGACGGTGCTGTCAGGACCAAAACAGACCATGCAAATCTTGACATCACACAGTGTCTGAAGCTCGTGAGCTTTCTTCTTCAAGGTTTTCGTTCGCTTGGAGAAGCTCATAGCATGGCTTGCTTGGTCTCTATTCAGGATCTTCTTCCTCTGGTGATTCGGCATTCTAGTTGTTCCAATCTCTGCCATTGATTGAATTAGAGAGACTACAAAGCAAGATCCGTTAAGACAGAACACTATTGTTTTGTCTTTGTGCTATATAAATAGAGCGGACGACTGAGAGGGAAATCTTTCCCTGTTTACTTCGGAAGCTAGCAATTTAAAAGGAAGGCTTGATTTCTCTGTTTCCTAAAGATACAAGGATTTATTAAGCAGCAACTTACTAGTTGTTTAAGCAATTTATGAGCTGACATGCAAATAAAAAAACAAATTAAAAGAATAAGGACCAAATTAAACAAAAAAAAAATAGACCGCCTTTTTCATTTTGGCATGTAAGACTTCACTTTGGTACTTGAACATTTGGTCTTTTTACACTTTTCGCTTTAGTATTAAAAATTGTTTTTTAATTACAGGGCGTGGAGGTTATTACCACGTCAATTACTGGTTCTTCATTCCACCACGTGTGGAAAATGCTTTTGTGTGAGCAGTCACCGTTTCTTACATGCAAGCTGTCACTTCAGGACGTGGCGACACTGTTGCTGCCACCCGGGTGGCTACGACGCTTACGGTGGCTTTAATGATAGCCAGTTTGGTACAGTAACATATTATTTTTTATTTTAAAATATAAATTTAATTTTTATATTTACATATTAATATTAAAATGATTTGAAAATTAAAAAAAATTATATAAAAAAACACTTAAAAAAAAGTAACTTATTTTAAGAACAGCCACGTCAATTACTCGCCAGGAGTAGTGTATATATATATATACACTACCCCCATTATCATGGGAATGAATATTAATTTGTACCCTTCACCTAGATTTTGGAGTTTTTTTTTAATAACACGTGCGATATAAAAAAATTAGCAAGCTAGCATAATGATTTACTTGCAAAAAGTGAAGTTTGCTTTTTTGATTATTGTACATAAATAAATTATATTTGCAAGATGTATTTATAGAAATGAAATTTATTTGTTTTTAGCAAATGTAATTAAGCTTTAGGATAAAATAAATATAAATATATAATATAAAAAGCCAATTTGTTTTTTCACTGGGAATAAGATAAACCTTTTATTTTAGTATTTAATTAGGATTAACAATTCTTTTTTATTTATATATTTTTTAATTTATTTTATCAAGTATAAACAATATTTATTTTTATTTTCCAATTAAAAAGAAATCATGGTAAATATAAAATACATCTATAACATTAATGTTTTATTTTCTTGCATTAAAAATTAGCTTGAAATCCTATCCACGGAAATTGCTAGTTATGAGACTAGTATTGTACTAAAAAACTTTAGGTAGTTTAACATAATATTAGTCATAATTATTAAACTTGGCCTGAAAGATTAATTTAAAAAATCTTGAATATAAAGCTTGGCATGAGTTGAATTTCTAGTTAAACCAGTTAAACTGAATAAAATTTTTATTTAATTAAATATATTTTCTCTAATTAAATTTTTAGTAATTTGATTGTGTTGAAAATGAAACCAACAAAAAATGCCAAGTGTGAATTGTCAATGTCGTTGTCAAGAAATTAGTGAGATTTACAAAATTTGGCGGATGCAAAGTCCCCAAACACAGAGGACTCACGTGAAGGGCGTGGGTTTAAATTAATTTCAGCACAACGAGGTTGTCCTATAAATACAAGACGGAGCACGACACATCACATGATTACCAAAACAAATCAATCAGGAATACTCATCACGATCACAGATATATAAACCGACAAGAGATAAGGTTCCGGTAATGAATAATCAACCCTTCATATACATTTTTTAAAATAATGAAAATTACTTTGTTTTTATAAAAAGAAAAAGACATTTAGAAAAAATAAAAACAAATGAATTGAGTTTTTTAAAAATTCTCTAGATATAGACTCCATAACATAATCAAGTAAGCCAAGTTACCGAAACTCAATCATGTTAATAAAATCTTAGCCTGTTAATCTTGTTTAATTAACTAAAAAATTAGCTTGAATTAAGTTTTAAATCCTAAAATTCTTAGATTAATCTATTAGACCGGGTCGGGTATAACATTCATGCCTCTGTCTAGTTAACCTCTTTAGCATGATTTTTTATCTGATAATTGAATTGAGCTGAAATTTAAAAAAAAATTATGAAGCCTTCTTTTTTGTAGTGTTGAAATCTTTCTCCAATCAAATATAAAAAAAGCTTTCAAATAAGACCAAAAAACCATCATTATTCAAGATTTACAATGGTTTTTTAGTTGCTTTAAGATTCTCTTTTTTATTTGGTAAAGAACTCCTTTATTGTTTTTTAATTTATCCATGGTGCTTTTACTAATATAAATATAAATAAAATTATTTAGCTTATATTTATATAGATTACTTGAAAATAAAATACCTAGTAATAAAAACTTAAATAAATATTCTTCTGTAATCCCTATTCAATGTAATTTTATATTACCATGTTTTTCATTTTACTTTTTTCTATGTTGTTTCTTTCCGCGTAGTTTGTGCATGGCAATCATCATTTCATTAGGGAGAAAAATATATAAATTAATCCCAAAGTAGTCTATTTCTTGCGGAAACTAGGGAATGGTGGAGCAGTCTTGGGTTGGGTGCCCAAAACAAAGTGTTGCTTTGCTTTGCTTTAAATTAATATATGGTTTTAGTGACTATATTATACAGTAATGTTCTTTGCTTAATTAGTGGGTGAAAGTTGAGTTTTGTCCATTTAAGAAGTAAGACTTTAGATATGAGTTCAATATTAAGCATGAAATTCTTTGGTTTGTCGACATTTTTCTCTATTAATATTATAATTACAATTATAAATAAAACTAAACTATTTGGTGTTTTAATTCACTATCCATGTTCTATTTATCCTAGCATATTTTTGTTTAAATAAAACTAAACAATTTGGTATTTTCACTTTTGATATTCTATCTATCCTCACATATTTTTGTTTGCATCATTATTTATAGCTTTTCTTTCAAAATGACCATTAATTTATTTTTTATTTAATTATTTTTAAATTTTTTAAAAAATATTTAAATAATCATCCAATTATGTATAATCTCATGGTGATATTAACAATTAATTTATAAATAATTATATGTTAATCTAATATAAATTTCTTTTAAAAAGGTTACTCATTAATATTCAATGTATCTATTTTGTTATTTTTTATGGTAAGTATTTTATACATTTTTATCATATTTATTATTCTTTTTTTTTTTGTTATACATATGCATAAAAATTATTGTTCAGTAGTTTTTATCTTTTATTGAAAATTGCTTTTAAAATCATAATAAGTCTTTATTTAAAAACAATGATTTTGATAAAGAAGTACAAAAACAATCTTGTGGATCATCTATTAAGTACATTGTTTTCAACCTTCAGAACCCCATAATTAACTATGAAAAAGCTAGACTTCGTCATTAATTATACACTAACAATTAATAAATGAAAATTTAGTGTTTTGACAAAATCTCCATCTTAGTGTTTTTCACGAACTACTTATTTTAATTGCTTTAATATGATTATCTCAGTGTTCAGAGCAAGAAACAATTTAATTTCCACAAGAGTTCAATTTTGTTGCTATTCTATGTTCTCATTACATGAGTATTATATAGTTGTGCTTGGGGAGATGGAAATCCATGGAGAATTCAGTAAGAAAACATGGAAATGATTAAGCAAAGCCATCTTGAATTGGCTGTACAAGTCAAAACAAAAGTAACTCTCAACTGATCATGTTTAATTAATGATTTTATTTATCAAAATTAATTTTTTATTTAATCAAACAATAATAAAAATAAACACATACAAAAATAATTAAATAAAAAAAATATTATGTAAAATTACACATATTAGAAATATGAAAAAAAAATTTATAAATGAATTAAAATAATCTTTTCAAAAACTAAAAGTATGCAAAATAAGTAAAACAAATAATCAATATGTAAAAAAGGCTAAATAAACAAAATAAAAGAGAGAATGAGTATCAATTTAAATCTAAATTTAAAAATATTTAGAAAAAAATACATAAAAAATATATTTAAAAAAAAATAAAAGAAAAAGCCAGGTGCTGCCAGGCCAACGCACCTGGCCCATTTAATAAGGGCTCGCACTCCTAGCCCTTATTTTATTTTTTATGATCCACCCCAATTGTTTTTGAAAAAGAAATAAGTTCGACGATGTGTCGTTTGTTGAGACAATCAAGCATCATCAGATTTTGCCCAAATTCCAACCACCACAATAACATTAGGGATGAAGGGTTTTTTTTTATCAAAAAAACAATTTTTTAACCCATTGTTTATTCAAAACACTTTAGTTATCTTGATAAATCCATTCATAGCCTAAAAAACTAAAAAGACTGTCCCAAAACCTAAAATAAAAAACCTTCTCAAGCTTAGATGTGTTTTTCTAGGTATTTTAAAGGTAAAAAAAACACCTAAGTTGAGCTCCTCTCATTAAATAGAATTATTTGACACAATAATCAACTGTTTTGGTAGTTGTAATTGGTGCCAAAGCTAATTTTCTCTCTCTACTAGTGGAATTCGATAATCTTTTTCTCTCCACTCTTAAACCATGAACTAAAAAAAAAGCTTTTATACCAAAACTGAATCGAAAAGGTGTTGACAGACATAATAGGTATAATATATGAAGTTTGAGGTCTAAAGTTAATTTTTTGTGAGAACTTTGAAATCATTACTCATTTGTTATCTTTTTAACTTTGATTCCTTATCTTTTAATTTTATTCTTAATCAATAAATTTAATTTAATTATTCTTTAATTTAGTCCAAAAATAATGCAATAACCTAAAAAAAATTAAGAATCAAAATGAAAAAAAAATCTTTAACAATAAGTCCACGTGAACAATGTTTTATAAAGGAAAACGTCATGTCATTTAGCGTTTTCTATAATAATAGTAATAATAATAATAATAATTAGTTTTTCGCATATGTATCGAGTCCAATTTAGGAGGTGTTTGTTTGTCCGAAAAGTGGTTTTCTGGAAATCAATTTTAAAATATCAAAATAATTTAAAAATATATAAAAAATAATTTTAAGTAAAACAAATTTAAATTTAACTAAAATGTCATTTGCAATTCCAAATGACTTATAATGAGGTGAGTTTGGGTTTTTTTGGTGGGGTCTATAATAAAAAACACCAAAACGCGTATATTTGTAGCTTTTAGGTAGTGTTTAATATTATAGTAGTGATTAATTTTAAAAGTTTGTTTCGTTTAAAAATACATTAAAATAATTTTTATTTTATTTTTTAAAAATTTATTTTTAAAATCGACATATTAAAACGATTCAAAAATATTAAAAATTAATTTAAAACAAAAAATAAAATTCAATTTTCCAAAAGCTTAGCCTAGCTGTGTTGCACGTCTTAGTGAAATGTCATTTGTGCTTAAATGTGTTGTAACTCTAAAAATAAAACAAACTCACTTGAACTCATTCTCAAACACACTCTAAATAAAACATATGTTATTGAGATATTTATTTTTATTAAAAAAATTATTTTATAAAAAAAATTAAAATTAGCTTAATTATGTTTGATAAGATCAAACCAATAATTAAAAATCAAAATTGATAAATTAAATTTTTTTCAGGTCAATATCTTATCTACTTTTGTAAGAAACTTGATGAGATTCCGCGTTTTGGATATAGTAGATCAGCCGACCACCAAGATGGGTTTCACATAAAAAGAAGGGGAAGGTGAAAATTTAGAGAGCAAACAAATCTCAATTGTAAATTCTTTTCGCTTCTCATTAATTTTACTCATTCAAAACAAAGCAAAAATAAATAAATTTTATACTACTAAATACAAACAAATTAATATCCTCCTATACAAACTCTCTCTCTCTCTCTCTCTCTCTCTATATATATATATATATATATATTTATTTATATATATATATATATATTCCTTTTCTTGTCCCCTTTGGACCAAACTAACAAATTACATATGCAAATTAATTAACTTAATTCTCGACATCAATCTAGAATTTTTTTTTCATAAATTAAAATTAACAAACCACACTAAAATGGAAACTAGAAACTAGCCAGGACTCTCTCCTCTACTCTTGACTTGAGCATCAACATCCATGGTACTACTTATTAGTACTTAGCAATAATAGTTCTACTCCCAAATCTGCAAGAAGAAACAAAAAATCTCTAGCTTTCTTGCTGATCCAATGGATCATTAAAATGAAAAATGAAAATTTAGGGATGAATTAAGAGCAAGAGCAACCAACTTGTTATGTGATATTCTGTCACTGAGAAGTATTCGGATCTTCATCTCCACTATCAGGAGTACCCTGAGTCTGGTGGTGGTGGTGTTGGTGGTGGTGTTGGTGGTGGTGATCCAATGGATTATTTTGCTGGGAATTCATGTTCAAATCACCTCTTGAATATGCATTGAGAGCAGCCAACATTCCCAAATTAGACTCTGGCATGCCTAACCCCAGATACTGAGAAGGTTGTTGCTGTTGATGTTGCTGTTGCTGTTGCTGTTGCTGTTGTTGGTGCTGCTGCTGCATTAACATAGACCCCAACTGTAAAGGACTCATAGATCCCAACTGTAGAGGACTCCCTCTTCCACGTTGAAATTCAAGACTAGTAGTGGGGAGATTAAATCTTGGCACGAAATGTAGTGGAGCTTGCAATGGGTTTCCACTTGCTGGTGTTGCTGTAGCGAAAGGCCAAATCTGGGGTTCTGAACTAGGACAAGCCACAGATGTGGCAGTGGCCAAAGGAGGACCGCCACCGGCACCAGCAGTCATTGGTAGCATCCAAAATGTGTTGCCAGCACCACTGCTCGGCGGAGCTGGTGCCATTGCCCACATGGCAGTGGTAGGCAAGATATTTGATGGCCTAAGCAACCCTGAAGATCCTGTCTCTTGTTGCTGTGGTTTTGGCAGCTGTAAATCACTTTTAAATGCTTTAATGGGAGGCTCTTCTCCTCCATCACCACCACCACCGCGACCACCACCACTTTCTCCTTGTTCTTGTGGATTATCCTCCTTGAATAAATCTTCTCTAAAGCGTTTCCTCATATAATTCTCTTCTCCACCACCACGACTCTCACCGCCACCGCCACCGACATCAGCACCAATTGGCAGTGCTTGCGCTATTTGATCTGCTGTCATTAGATGATGCTGCTGCTGGAACCCTAAAAAGGCTGAGTGCGCAAACCCTTCTTCATAATGAGGATGATGAGACAAACCAAGAGCGCTATGGAAAGAATGAGGAGCAGATTTAGACGGAGGAGCTGAGAGAGTGGAGCCACTGCTCCTTAAAGAAACATTGAGCGTTGAGAAATTTGCTGGAATAGTACCAGTCCCAGTGGCTGCTATAATTGTTGATTCTGCTTGCTGTAACAACCACTCAATTGTTTCTCCATCAGATTTGTGACCCAGTTCTCTTGTCAATTGAAAAACCCTTGCTGCACACGTTGCTGGCATTCTAATTCTCCTCCCTCGACCATCTACTTTTGTGTGTCGGTCCTTTGTGGACCGCTTTGCGGGTGTTACTGCTGCTGTTGTGGCTGCACTAGTACTGTTTGTGGCAGCTGGAGCAATGGATAGATTTTGTTGCTTCTTCTTCGTGGAGTCTACGAGAGAAGGGTCATAACTGGTGGCGATGGCGAGAGAGGCGTCGACCAGGCGTGGTGGGGTTGTGGATGAGGTGGATGCGGAGGTGGAGGAGGAGGAAGAAGATAGAGGTGAAGATGATGGTGAAGGTACAGACCCAGTATTAGCTGTGGTTGGAGTTGACGATGCACCGAGATTATGGTGATGGTGGAGGCCAGCTTGGATGGAGATGGAGCCCATGAAAGGACCTTGAGATGGTCCTCCTCCTCCTCCTCCTCCTCCTCCTCCTCCTGATGATGATGATCTGCCATGATCAAAAGATAGTTGTTGTTGGAGGTGGTGACGGTGGTGGTGGTGAGATTGGTGGGGCTCTTGAGTTGTATTATTTTCTTTGTTGCTTTGCGAATTTGAGAGTTCCATTTGTGGGGCAGTGGAGGAATTTGATGGCCTGGTTTCTCCTTTTATTTTTATCTTTTTTTTATTGTTATATATATATATATACACAAAAAAAAAAACAAAAATATATTAATTTCTTGTTGGATTGATCAAGCCCATCTCTTTTCTCTCTCTCTCATCTATCTTTGAAGTGAAGAGAAAAGGTAAGAGAGTTCAAAAATCTTGCAGGGATCCCTGGACCTCCTAAGTAAGACTAAGAGTCTGTGGGGGTTCTGCTTGATTCTTGTCTTTGCCTGAGAGAGCTTAGGTTAAAGACTTCAGAAGAGGTTGTCCAAAATGAAGCAGGTGGGCTGGGGGACCTTTGGACGAAGAAAATATAGCATAAGTCCACTGGTAGGGTCATATTTTGTATTTGAATCTACTCGTTAAATCTAGCCTGACATGACAGGTTGAACCGAAAAATTTATAACTCGAAACCTAATCTTAATCAGATTTCAAGTTAAAATAGAAAAAAAAACATTAATCATGCAAAACCCCGTCGATCCAAGTAGATTTTAATAGGTTAATCGTGTAACCTATTCAGACCAACCTCAAGATTTAATTTATTTTTTTTAAAAAAAAACAACACTAATTTAATAAAATAAAGATAATTAACTGAAATTGATTTAATAACTTGCAAATTAATCCCAATACATACCATTTTCCATGTCTCCTCCACCAGCTATGATATGAATCCAGAGCCCAGAGCATCTAATGCAGTGGGACAGCTCATCCCACCAATGAATTCTTGAATTTGTTTTTTCCTTCTTTATAGTTTTGGACTTATAATAGCATTATCTTTTCTTTAGGGTTGAATTAATAAGTCAATTGGGGAACCTCTACTTTTGATTACACAGCTTAATTACGATCTGAAAATACTAAAATACCCATAATTATTTTCTCCAACTTGGTAAAGTCGACATGGTAGCAATTATTGAAAAATGATACCGATTTTAATAAAGCTATATACCATGGTGCCGTCACCATCATCATGATGTTGTTTGACAACATGTGTTCTTGGAATGGTTACTTGCTAGTCATCGATATTACAACTGCCTCTAGGTTGATGTTTTTTTTAATTTAACCCGGTGTATTTAAATAAAAAATTATAGTTTTGATCTGGTTAAAATCTTTTAATTTAAAAATAGTTTTTTAAAAATAGTTTTTTTATTGGATTAATAACTCGAGTCTTACGTCAAGTCAGTTTATAAATCGAATTTAATAACTATGATTCTCGGTGGGCAAATGAAACCGTTTATTTTTATCTATTGCCACCAGTATATATGGAAAGAATTAGAATTAACTTGAAATAACAAAGCAATATGATTGATTGGGTAAAAATGAAAGATACATGGTTAGATGAATAAAAAATGTTTTGGGAATTGTTGATTTGGGGATAGAAAATGTTTATGGAAGTAAGAGAGAAGTGTTATTTGCAATGTAATCTATGGAGGTTGATAGAAATAATACATTTTCAGAACACAACAAAAACATCAAAAATTCAAAGGATGACAAGGTGGAATATTTTTTATTTTTTAATTTGACAAAAATATATGTAGAGAGAGAAATGAAAAGGGAATCTTGTAGGATATTTCATGTGTGTTTGGAACTCGGTTTTCCAACAAATTGATTTTTTTTTATTAAAATTAATATATATATATATATATATATAAAGATTGTTTTGTCAAAAAATAAATAATATATTTTTAATTAAAATATATTTTAAAAAATAACCGCTACTATACTTTCAAACAACATCTGTATTTACATGCAAATCTTTTAATCATATCTAAATGTTTTGAATACGTAAGTACCTTTAAAATTCCATTGGGAGGTTATTTGTCAAGAGATATCTATGACAAGATGCCATCATGCACTAATCTACAAATCTTAAACTGTTAATATCCTTTTGTTATGCTTATCATCATAAGCCCTAAAATTTCCCATAGGAAGAAAGGAATCAAATACAAGAATTTGTGAATATAGATTATGAGTTGTTTTTCCATGCATGTACTAGCTAGTCTATATTTTTTAAATTCTTTTAACAATTATATAATATTTTCATGCATTAAAATTAAATACTTTTCAGATCACATTTTGAATTAAATTATCTACATTCAAACTAATATATTTATGAAAAACTTCTCTCTCGCAACTCTAAAATTATACAATAAACATATATGAATATTACACATTTTATATTTTGAAGCTATACTTAAAAATAATAATTAAAACATTTTTTTAAGATTTTTATTTATTCTTCACATTAGCATGTCAAATCATTCA
>Ga0307515_10006112_pt1 | contig 24213 bp, 6 predicted proteins | sample 17_EM_MG_FD_194513 | JGI IMG/M metagenome (GOLD analysis project Ga0307515, IMG submission 194513) | Populus trichocarpa ectomycorrhiza microbial communities from riparian zone in the Pacific Northwest, United States - 17_EM | ecosystem: Host-associated > Plants > Roots > Unclassified | place... | reverse complement strand
AGTTATAAGGAGAATATTTTGTTTTCCTTTAGTTCTAGCTATAGACGCTAGTACTAGCTTTTTTACTTATAGTTTTAATGCAAATAGTTAATTGACTTTGTTTTATATAGAGAAGGTATCTAAAGGTTAGTCCTTTTTATCTATAATTAGGACTAGCTTCCTTTTTTATAGCTGCTTTTTTTTACTTTTAGTAGAAGTAGAACTTCTACTAAAAGGAGAAGGGGTAAAAGGTAGTGATAAGGAGGGTAGGGAAGACGAAGAAGGGGGAAGGTCCTTCTTTAGCCTCTCTACGTAAGTTTCTTTAATAGGAGCCACCTCCTTACGGAGAGCTCTTACTTCTTCTACTAGTCCTTTTAGGACCTCTTTTACCTCTTCTTCTTCTTTTTCTTCTTCTTCTTCTTTTGCAAAGGGGTTTTTTCCTATTAGGATATTTTGTGTATAGTCTACTAGCTATCCAACTTGTTCTTCTTATTCTTCTCCTTTTAGCCCTCTATAGGCCTAGATTAGGCTTCTTAAAGCCTTATATAGATGTTCTTCCAAAGTAAGGGAAAAGGGAGGTATACTAGGCATACTATCCATAGTAGTCGTTGGTTTTATTGTCTTTTTTATAGGTTTTTAGTTTTCTTTTTTAGGAGAAGACTAAGGATGTCCTCTTTTTTCTCCTATCCTAACTAGGCCAGGAGAAGGAGAAGGGGGAGAAAAAGTAGATATAGAATCCTCATCACTTGTTTTTATAGGAGGTTTTTTTTAGACCTATTAGGCCTTGGCATTTTATATCTTATAGAAGGGTTTCCTAGTTTTTACTATCCTTATACCCTTTCTCCTTACTAATCCTACTAGAAGATTTCTGGGGAGATTAGGCTAAAAGGTAGTAGAAAATCTAGCCTCTATATTTCGTAGTTTTAGTATTTAGTTTTAGGGTATGTTCGGTTGCAGCTCCAGAATTAATCTGGAGGCTCTAGAATCAATTTGATCTGGAGGTTAAATCTAAATCTAACGCGATTGTTTGGTGATTCTGACGACTTTTCAATCTGGAGCTCCTCTAGATCGGCAGTCGCGTCAAATTTGTATGCTTTACTGTATAAGGTAGTTGTTCTGGAGCTCTTGGCACTAGAATATTCTGGAGGCCTTGACCTTTATCTCTAGGTTTAGAATTAATTTGGAGCTCTATATGTTGACGCCTTGTTAAATATGGCGACTCTACCTACATACGCGATCCTTATATAGCACCTGCACGTTATATATAACGTCCTTCTTCTTACCCTTGTAATTGGAGTCTTCCTGCGCCCGCGTGGCGTCCGAACTTAGCATATAGATATTTGGCGGGGGACGCAGTGGACAACGCAATTACTCCATGGGTATAAAGAGAGGCTCTAAAATGTAACGCGAATAAGGCCGGAGGTGTTTAGAAAGCTCCTAGATTGGATATAGGAGTACGGCGATTTAAAGAATTTAAAGCTTTTATCGGCGGTAGAGAAGCTACTTATATTCCTATTCTTATTTAGCAGTAATGGGTTTTATAGAATGGCGTGTGAGTTAACCTAGCACGCATTGTTAACTATTTATAAGTTTATGCTTACTTACCTGCTCTTCTTTATATACTAACTTACTACTAAATAGAGTTGTGTATAAAGTGCTTCCTGGCCTTCTAAAATTGCACAGAGAAATTGTAAAGCTACCACTAAATTAGATACTAGAAGAGATTCTAGCTGACCTAAAGCGCCACCCCTACTTTGCTAATTGTATTGGAGCGCTTAACGGTACATATTTACCGATCTTTGTTAAAGGCGGATATGTAAGACAGGCTCCGTAGCGTAGTAGGAAGGGAGGATTATTATAGAACGTTCTCGTCGCCGTTAACTTTAAGTTAAACTTTATATACGTATTTGCCGGTTAGGAGGGCTCTGCTTATAATAGTAGAGTCCTTACCTCTGCCAAATTAAAAGGATTTTAAGCTCTATCTGGCTGATATTACGTTGCTAACGCCGGGTACTTAAATACGACTATGACTCTAACTCCCTACCGCGGAGTTCGGTATTATCTTTATAAACAGGCATAGGCAAATATAAGGCCTTAGAATTATAAGGAGCTTTATAATTTTTGTTATACGGCTTTAAGGAACGTTGTAGAGCGTGTAATAGGTATTTTTAAGAGTTGGTTTAAGTGCTTCGAGGCAGCTAAGCGTAATCTACTACTAAGGACTTAGGTAGAGCTTGTATATACGCTAACGGCGGTTTATAACTTTATTAATTAATAGAATCCAGATGACTTAAATCAGTACCCTACGGTAGAGGATAAGGAGGTAGATGAGGAGGATGTAAGGCTTATAGAAGAAGAGAGCGATGTAGCTATAAATAAATAACGGGAAGATATTGCAAGGCTTATGTGGGTAAGCTACTGCCAGGCGCTCGGCAGGCTAATTAATTAAGAGAAAACGGAGATATTTGGTGTATTTATATAGTAAATTAGAGTAGTTCCCTAATATAATTGCTCCTTAATTGTTGTAATTTAGCTATTATGTACGAGAGCTCTATAAGAGCTCTCTATGTTATTTTTAGGTAAAATCTGGCGACTTATGGAGCCTAATTTACTTATAGCTATGTTTGAATACAGCAGCATTAATTTATATGTAGATTTGTATATAATTAGATGATTGCGATTATATCTATAGCTTATGGCGTAGTAGAACTAGCTTAGATCTCACCTAGATTTAAGCTTAAATCTTAACCGCCTCTACTTCTCTATAATTGCTCCTTCCTCTTTACCAATATATTATCAACCAAGCTCCGCCGCAGCTCTGCTGAACTCGCCGTTACTAAAAAGAGCCTCGCGGTTAATTCTAACTTAAAGGCTCGCAGGATAATAAGCTGGTTGTTAGTCTCTATAGAGTTAAACTAGTGGATAAACTCCGCAGAGGCCTTCTCTTAAGGAGACTTCTGTACTAAAAGCTCTCTAGTAGCTCTTATCTCTTTAGTTATAATATCTACCGTCTTACTAAGTATATCAGCAACTCCTCTTCTTCCTCACTGGCGCTTTGCATTATTTTTAACTGCTTGGGCGGCTTGCTCTATAGCGCGCTTTCTTATAGATAAGGAACTCGTACGACTAGGAGTTAAGGCCGATAATCTAGGTGTAGAAGGTGTATCTAACTAAGAGCTTAACTGAGAACTTAACAGTAAGGTTGACGGTAAGCTTAATTAACTTCGCTAACTCTTAAATAAATTAGGCTTGATACTTTCCTTAGTAACTTCCTTATCCTCCTTCTTATCTTCATTATCTATAGGATCTATTACCTGCGATATTGCGGCTTTACTAAGGCGTAGAAGCTCCGGGTTAATATAACTATTAATTGCTTCCTAAACTAATATCGCGTATTCGCCACTAGTAAGGACTCCCTCAAATAACTCCTCTAGTAGAGGTAGAAAGTTAGGAGGAGTATTACGGAACTTCTGGGCTTTAGGAACGGCTTTAAAGTAAGCCTATATAACTTCCTTACTAGCAGTAGGCACGCCCTTCTTATTATTCTACCCCTAGCTAGATTAACCGCAGAGCTCCTTCCACACCTTTTAATCCTTTTTATAATAGTCGTGCTTACTTTTAACATGCTTTATAGTAATAGGAAAAGTAGTAACTTCCTATACGCGTATAAGAGCCATATTCTAACCCTTAGCTTTATAAAAACTATCTGCACGATATCCTTTACAAACAGCCAAAATTAGAGCCTCTAGTATGGCTACTTCTATATCATTTATCTAGCTAATGCGCGGTCTATAAGTCTTCCGAATTGTCGGAGGGGTCGTCAGCGTCATTAAATTAAGTCTGTGGCGAGCCGGGCGTAATACGGGTAACGGGGTAGAGGGTGTTAATCGACTTAACTGACGATTGGCAGGAGTAGGAGACTTTATCGTATTACGACACTAAGGGAGGAAGTCGCGATAGAGGCCTAAGGGCAGAGGTAGGTATAAAGGTGGGCGCAAAGGTGGGCTCAAAGGTGGGCTTAAAAATTGATTAATAATTTAGAGCCTCTTCTGGAGCCTCTTCTGGAGCCCTACTAAACAATTAACTCAATTACAGATTAAACGAAGCCATTAAATTAGACGCCACTAGTACCTTACTAATTGATGCTAAAGGATGCACGGATCAAGACAATTCTGATCTGGAGGTAATTTGCAACTAAATATACCCTTAGTGTTCTTATCTATACCTCGCTTATAAGCTAGGACCACCCCTAAGAAGAATTTTCTATTAGGGGAAAGGGGGTAAAATAATAAATAAATCCACCTCTAGCTCGCTAGGCAGTAGGAATTAAGTCTTAAAAGTTGGAAAATCGATTGTTTTTAATAGTAAGATGGGTATGCATAAGTTTTAAAGTGTGGCGCTACCTTTTGGTAAGGTTGTATATACGGTATTATCCTCTTAGGGGTTACTACGGTGCCAATAGAACCCTTAAGGCCGTTTAAAGAAAATACTTTTAGGATAGAATGTCTAAAAAGGTTAAGGACTATATATTAAGATGTAATATATACTAAAGGGTATAGATATCTAGATATCGCCTATACGGCAAGTTATTAGTACTTCCTATTCTATAGGGACCTATATTAGAATTAATAATAGATTTTATAATAGGCTTACCCCCTACTAAAATAAGAATAGGAGAGGTTGCTAATATTATTATTAGCGACTTAGTTAATCAAGGCACGAGTATAGTAAAAGGGTCGCGCAAGCTTATATAATTAGATTGTCTATAAGTAAAGATTTAAAGCTAAAGAAAGGAAAGGAGACGGAGGGCGGCGCCGCTTAATGTTATATATAATCCTCTAGTTATATAACGGCAACTATTTAGAACTATATAAAACTATCTATAACTATTTATAACTGTTTATAACCATTTATAACTATTTATAACCATTTATAACTATTTATAACCATTTATAACTATTTATAACTATCCGCCAAATCTATTAATATCCATTAGCCGTAATTTACTAGTGCTGTAATATTACCCCCCCCCCTCTAAAAAAACCCTGCCTTTAGGCTTTATACATCCGTATTATATCTATAAGATATTCTTATTATTGGGAATAAAGGCAAGTGGTTACTATATAAGGCAAACTGCCATTATATATAGCAAGTTGCCGTTACGTGCGGCAAATTGCCGTCACGTATTACCACGGCAGTAGCGTAGCGAGGAGCCTTAAGCTCCTCGCCCTCCCTTATTTAAGAATAACAATCATTATTATACTATCTACGAACCGTAGCTATGTAATATCACCTTGTGTAACCAATACTTATCTTTATACTTAATAGGCAGCTTATTACCTTTACTATTTTAGTACTCTATCTATTTATTAAGGTACTTTAGAGATCCGAGTTCATTAGGGTAATAACTATAGAATTTTTAAAGCTTATAGGGGCTACCTATAAAGTTTTATATAGGGTACTAAGTAGGGTCTAGGTTATACCCTTTCCAACTAATATAATATTTTAATATTCCCCTTATAAGCTTATAGGCTAGTATTTCTTTAATTTCCTATTTATTATCGCTATTAACTTAAATTAGTAGGGGAGGTTTATTCTTTTATTTAGGTAATAGGTTATTTATAGCTTTCCGTAGTTTATCTAGAGAAAAAATAGGGTAAACTTTAATTAAATCTAGGAGCTTTACTTTATACGCGTTGCCTATTTTCTTAAAAACCTTATATAGTCCTACTATCTAATAGTCTAGCTTATGGCTAGGTCGTTCTATCTTTTAATTCTTTATTATAACCCAAACCATATCTCCTACGGTAAAGTTAGGCTCTCGCCTATACTTATTCGCCTATTATTATATTAATTTCTAGGCCTTTTTTAGATTTATATAGGCTACCATCTAGGCTTCTTCTAAGTGCTTAGCGTACTACTATACTTTTTTATAAAATAGTTTTTAATATATGGTCTAGGGTCCTTTTAGTCTTTCCTAGTTAAAGCTTATATAGAGTAAGTAACCTATTTCCAGTTAAATAGGGGCAAATTCTATAGAGTTATGGGGTAGGGTTGCTTAGGTATAGTTTATTAGGGGTAGTAGTTTAACCTAATTATCTTAAAAGTAGTTAATAAAGGGCCGAAGTCTCTAATTTAAGTATTAATTTATAATTTCTATCTAACCATCTATCTAGGGGTAGTATGCGGTAGAAAGCTTTAGCTTAATACCTAAGATTTAGGTAAACTTATTCCAGAATACTAATATAAATTACGGCCTATAATTAGATATAATAGCATCTAGTAGCCCGTAAATTTGGTAGACGTAATAGATATATAGTTAAGCCGCTTCTTTAGTATTAATATTTTTATAATATAGGATTAAAAACGGGCGCTTACTAAAGTGGTTAACTAGAATTATAACTATCCCTTCGTTTGGTAAAACGGACTTTTCGTATTAGGCGCTTTAGGCGCTCCTACCTAGGTTAGCATGCTGCAGGCACCCTAGCTAGCGTGATTTTATTAGCAAGCCTCACTAAAGCGCGTCAATATTGCGATGCCGATGAAATACTGCAGAAGGCCACCACCAAAAACACCTATATATTTTTTTTAAGGAAGTTAAGCAAAAAGTCGTGATATATAACGTCATGACTGTAGGTTTCCGCCCTTCCTCTATTAATCAGCTACTAACTATATAGGAAAATCCCCTACTAGAGTCCTCCCCCAAACTACCGCCACCTATTCACTTTATACGCGTTCTTAACGTCGATAAGAATAAGCCAGTAAAGGACCAGCTTAAGGTTATAAGAGAGGACGTGCAGTATACGTTAAATAAGATATATTAAGTGCTACAGGTCATTAAACGGTTTAGTTAGCGGTTATTTGGCATAGATAATCAATTAAAGGCGGTAGAGAAGGACTTAAAGGAGGCTAAGCAGGACACTGCACTAAAGGCTTAGTTAGCTTTAGAGTCTTAATATCGGGGGCATAAGGAAGTGGAGGGCTTAAAATAGTCACCTAGTCGTCGCCTACTAAATGGAAGTTATTAAAGCACTAAAGGCATAGAGAAAGCCTATAAGCCTCGTATTTATATACTATTTGCCTAACCTTTACTATAAACTTCTTTGCCTCCTTCTATCTATATATCTAGCACTTTAGTGGGCTTTTATAGCCTTACTTCCTTATAAAGCTTTTAATAGAACGGTAAGTTCGCGTCTTATACTATTAAATTACAGGTAGTAGGGTTTTAGCTATAACATAGGTAGTTTTTTAATTTGTTTTATTTTTATAACCAGGCCTAATACCAGATTAATATTGCCCATATTTTAGTGAGCTTTAACGAAGAAGACGCTCAGTATCGTGCTTATTTAGGCCCATCTTTTAACTGCCTATAATAACGAGGTTCTATACCAATCGTATACGGAAACGGCGGTAGGTTTGGAGGTGCTTCCTTAACATCTAAAAGATCTTCTTACTAATAATATAGGCGTTAATTATAGCCGCATTAAGCGCCTAGAAGAATAAGGGTAGCTAGGTGCGTATAGTAGTAATCTAGGTAATATAGTAACTTTAAAGCTAATTATAAATATTAACGCCGCCTATTTAGTTATTGTAGTCGATAGAGAGCCTAGGTAGCGTTAACTTCTTAATTAGATTATCGCCCTAAACGTTAGCTACTAGTTTCTTAAGGAAGGAATTATATGCCCTCGGCCGACGTTAATTAACTTCATTAACGTCCTTATTGCTGTATAGGTAAACTATTATTAAAAACCGTACTAAATTCTTGTCCTGCCATACAATTAAAAGCACTAAATTAACTACGCCAATAACTACTCCTATAATAAAGTTAAACGGTAGCCTTTTCTTCTTTTTATTAGCCCTTTTATGCACCTCCAAATATTTCTTTAAGTTTAATTAAGCTATGCCAGCTATAGCAATTCTAAGTTATTAAAGCACCTAGAGCAACGGAATATTTATAAAGTAGTTATTGTTGGAATGTTAGTCATGTGACGTGGTCACGAGACCACGAAGCGAGACTAACTAATCTGACCTTGGAGCAACCCCCTACTTCTAGACAACAATCAACTACCAACTTTAACACCGCATACGTATCGCAATACAGTGATATTCGTGCATGTTAATAATGCGAGTATACTAATACTAATTAGTAGACGTACAGATTAGGAAATACGCAATAACTAGCGCTTAAGGAGTAGTACTAGAAACAGTTCACCGATCGCCTAGTTCTTGTCTGTTTTATTAAAGGAGAAGACTACGACTTCTACTTAAGCTCGAGAGCGTGTATTGGCCTTATAGCTAATACAGCAGATCGCTAAGAGAATAGCAGCCTTGCTAAGACCAACCCTATAGGCCCTAAGGCTGTGGAGAACGTATACACAACCCTCGACCTTACCCTTAACCTTACCCTCGACCTTACCCTTAACCTTAACCTTACCCTTAACCTTAACCTTACCCTTAACCCTAAACTTAACCCTCAACCTTAACCTAAACCTTAAACCTCCCTACCTTTAAATCTCCACTTAAACCTTATGGATACTTAAGCCATAACTATAATGGAGTGGTATGAGAAGATATTAAAGCATGGTGATGGAATTACTGCTGCTATAGCTTCTAAAGATGAGCTAGGAGACTATATAGTAATAAAGGTCTACGTACACATATAGGAGAACTTTACAGACTACACATTATGGACAGTATTTAAGGAGGAATTTGAAGGCTTTACTACTGAAGATTTTAGATGCATGCGAATTGATATAAGAGTAAAGTTACGCACTTATCTACTCAAGAGAGGAGTGTATATAGGAAAGCATAATAGCAGATATTTAATCTTAGAAGCACTATTTGACCTCCTCTAAGAGGAAGAACCTTACGAATGGATAGATGAGGAAATCACAGAAGCTCTTAAGGAAGTCAGCCCTATAATTATAGTGGCACTACGAGAACAACTTAACTCTATACAAACAGCTCTTACATTAAATTAAGCTATACCCCCGTTAGTTATAGCCTCTTCAGTTCCTATAACCCCCTCTTGCAGCCTACTACCTTTCCACACGGTGGCGACGCCTGTAAACCATTAACTACCTCCACTACCTCTGATGTCTATGATTTAGCCTATAGCTATAGCTACGAAACCTGAAACGTAAATACCTACCCCTATAACACCCCAACCAGCTGTTGCATCTATACCCTAGTAAACTGCACCTACCTCTACCTAAGATTAACTACTTACCCTTTTTACTTAACTCCTACAGACGCAGAATTAGCAATTATTGCCTACGGCAACTGCCTCTACCCTCTTTCTAGTAGCTGCTCCTACCCCACTTGGTCCTCCTCCTACCCAGCATCTTTACCCTAATACTGCCAATACCGACCCTACTATACACCTGCCTATATACAGCAAAGAGGTAGCCACTATTGTTAAGATCTACACGGACAACCAGAAGTATAATGGAGTAAGTAATAGCTTTAACTTTAAGTTAACCATCTTCTATAACATCTGCAAGAGATCTGGCTTACCACTAGAAGGCTATGTAGTGGCATTCCCTAGCATGCTAAAAGGGCTTGCTTAGGACTACTACTATAACAGCAACCTTGAGTTAAGACCTTTTACTGAAGCCTGTAACTATATGCGACAGTTCTTTAAAGGGCCAGAATACTACCGCAAGAACCTTACGGAGTGGAATAGTATAACCCTCCAAGGAGTTATGGACGAGAACCCTAACGAGTTAATCTATTAGAACTTCCAACTGCTTATAGATAAACTGCTAAAGTAACGTTATGGATTACACCCAGACTTCCGTATAAACCGTATTCTTACAAATAAGTTGGTTACTACTTGCCAGGGAGTACTAGCATGCCGTATCGCTGTCTTTAACCCTTTAGAAGACCTTTCTTAGTTAATTAGTAAGCTATAATCCTCTATTGTTGCGTGGGAAAAAGAATACCCCTTATAGGCCTTAATGAGACCGTCTCACTAAGCCTTTTTTACGGATTGATGCTACTATTGGAACGACCAGAGTTGAGACCGAAACACTAATCGCTACGGCAGCAATCACTTTTATAAAACTAATGGCAGACTAAAGGCCAAGTGCTACGTCTATAAGAAGGAGGACTGCCGTTTATGGAAATATATAGAAGAGGAGCGTAATCGGTCTAAAGACGACTATAAGAGACGCTTTATTAATATTAAGGGCCGTAATAAGGGTAACTTTGACAACTACTTTAAGCAATATGTTGCTGCTTGCGAAGGAGATAAAGATAAAGATTTAGACTTTAAAGCCTATACTTAAGACGCTGACGACTCTAGGAGCGATGCCGGAGAACTTGACGATAGTTCTGCCTATATCACTACCTTTAAAACACTTACTATAGAGGAAGCAACCTCTATAAGCGTAGAGCTAGCTAATAAGGCTTATACACACCTACTTACGGCTTTAGAACTTACTATAGAATCTGCCACGGAACCTTATACGGAGACTAACCCATTCGCCTATAATACGGCCACAACTATAGCGTCACGATATACCTTAACGGTCTTTATAGGAATTATAATTGATACGGGTGCTTCGCGTAAGTCTATGGCTGGCTATAGCTAATTCCAAGCCCTACAGGCCGTAGACAAGTCTATAAGTCTTGATATGTTAACCAAGGGCTAAGTAACTGTCTAATTCGGGATCGGAGCCTCTACGTCTATTGGAACCATAGACGTCAACAGCCCTATAGGCAAGGTATAATTCCATATCGTTAAAGCAGATACTCCTTTCCTACTTTGCTTAGTAGATATAGATAGACTCTATATTAAATACGATAACCTAAAGGACGTTATTATTACTCGCACTAAAAAGGTGCCAGTAGTTAGACGATTTGGCCACCCGTTTCTCGTATAGAGCTCCTCTTTATAGTTTTATCTAGTTGAGTCTTTTAACGCGAACCCTTGCTACTTAACTAACGTAGAGCTACGACGTCTACACCGTTGATTTGGTCACCCGTCAGTTAATAGACTGCAAAAGCTTCTTAATAAGACTGGCCACGGCTATGATACTGATAGATCTGCTATTAAAGAGCTAACTAGACTCTATTACTACTGCTAGAAGTTTGGCAGATCTCTAAGCAGATTTCGCTTTACCTTATAAGACGACGTTAATTTTAACTATAATATTATTGTTAACATTATGTATATTAGCGGCTCCCCCCTACTATACGTAGTTAACGAAGCAACTCGATTTTAAGCTGGTAGATGGCTACAAGATATTAGCGCCAAGCACACTTAGGATGTTCTACGAATGTGCTAGATTGACAGCTATTTAGGACCACCAGACTTAATTACTATAGACGCTGGGAAGAACTTTGTTAGTAAGGAGTTTAAGCACTATGCTGCTACCATAGGAGTAACTACAAAATCAGTTCCAGTTAAATCACACAACTCTATCGGAATGGTAGAGCGCTACTACGGTCCACTACGACGAGCTTACCAAATCATTATAACTGAAATCCCTGAAATTAGTAAGGAGATGGCCCTATAAATGGCTTTTAAAGCTATTAATGACACGGCTGGCCTAGGAGGCCTAGTCCCTATACTCCTAGTCTTTGGAGCCTACCCCCGAATGGTTGAATCGGACGTACCGTCACCTTTAGTCACGTAGCGGGCTGCGGCTATTAAGAAAGCAATGGTGGAAATCTAGAAGCTACGAGCTAAACGATAGATCGCTGACGCTCTTAATACGCGAAATGGATAACGAACTAACGCTGTTTACGGCCTCCCACCTAGTTCGCCTGTCTTAGTTTGGAGAGAAGGCAACACTGGCCAAATCGGTTATTGGGATGGGCCATATATGCTGCTTGCCGTCGACGGTAAGACCTATACCGTGAAGCTACTAAACGGACCTACGACCTTCCGCTCTACGGTTGTAAAACCTTACCTACTGGACCTATAAGATTTAGTTAAACTATAAGAGTCTATTAAATCAGCTGAACTAGTACCTCTACCAGCTGAACCTTAATCGTTACCCGAAGCTGAACCGTAGCTACCGCCAAAGCGAGGCAGAGGTCGCCCCCGCAAATACCTACTGCTTACGGCCGTTGCAGACACGGCCGTTACGGACGCTACGATAGATATAAATGCTCTCACGGGTGATATTGCAGATATAGCCGACATCGCTATCTACTTGCAGGACGATGATACCGCAGATATAGCTGACACCACTAGTTACTTATAGAACGATGGTAATACCTAGTTCAGCGCTTTACGGCAAAAGGAGGTTACAGGCCTACTTAAGAAAGGCGTCTTTAAGATTATTAAGCTACACAATATACCAAAGGGGGTTAGACTCTTTAATTTATGGTTTATTAACGAGATTAAGAATAAGGGAACCGATAAAGCCTTTAAGAAATCACGACTTGTCGTATAGGCCTATAACGATTTTGAGAAAGAGCTAGTCCTTACTTAGTTACCAACAATTTAACGAGTTAGCCAGCGGCTGATTCTCTGTATTGCTACTATGCTACCGCAGACACGACTCTACCTCCGAGATATCTCACAAGCCTACGTCCAGTCTACTACGAACCTAAACCGCGAGTTCTACGTATAACCACCACACGAGCTGAACAAACAATTGGGAATCGATAAGGACTCCGTTCTGAAGGTTGTGAAGCCACTTTACGGAGTGCCTGAAGCTGGAAACTACTGGTTTAAGACCTACCATTTATACCACGTTAATTAGCTGCGAATGGACCAGTCTACGTACGACCCTTGCCTGCTTCACAGTAATAAACCTTTTAGAATCGTTGGCTTATAGACTAATGATATGCTGTTCCTTGCAGATGATACCTTTATAGAGGCTGAACAAAGCGAACTATATAAGGCTGAATTTATGGCTAAGGAGCGAGAGCAACTGACCGCTGATATACTAGTTAAGTTTAATGGAGGACTTATTTAATTGGCATAGGACGGGAGTATTACGCTGACGCAAAGGCGCCAGTGTGAGAACCTTAGGGTGGTTAATACTACGCCGGCAGACAGCACTAGCTCCAGAGGAGTTACGCGCGGCCTGCTTACGCTAAAGGACCAGTATATCGCCTAGCGCGCTAGAGGAGCCTATATCGCCTTAGTCTGTTAGCTAGAGGCTTTATTTAACTTATCCTTTGCTGCCCAGGCAATTAACCCTAAAGAGGTAGATGTGAGAGAGTTGAATAAGCGCCTAAGCTGGCAGATTTAGAACTTATATAGAGGTCTTAAGTTTGTTAAATTGGAGGCCAAGACCCTATAGCTCTTAGTCTTTACGGACGCTTCCTTTGCTAATAATAAGGACCTCTCTTCGCAAATTGGCTACGTTATTATACTAGCTGACGCAACTAAGAAGGCTAATATCGTCCATTGGAGCTTAATTAAATGTAAAAGAGTTACTAGAAGCGTTCTGGCTTCTAAACTCTACGGAATGGCTTACGGCTTTAATATTACCGTCGCCATTAAGTCTATGGTAGATAAAGTCCTACAGATTAACCTCCCGCTTGTGCTCTGTACCGATTCTAAGTCACTATACGACTGTCTTGTACGACTTGGAACTACACAAGAGAAGCGATTGATGATTGATGTAATGTGCCTACGGCAAGCCTATGAACGTCGGCAGATTATAGAGGTTAAATGGATCAATGGTGAAGCTAACCCTGCGGATGCGATGACTAAGGGGAGGCCTTGCGTCGCCCTATAGCGACTTATTGACACGAACCAAGTCGATATATAGGCTATAGGTTGGGTGGAGCGTGAGGAGCAATAGAAGGTGGTTTACGGGTTGTGATGGTGCTAGGGTAAGCCACCCGCTATATTTTGCGGACCCTGAGTTTAACCAACTAATTAGGATTTTCCATGCCCGGCATGAAAAATCGCTATTAGCTCGCTTACCACTAGCGCCTTGGCGGCCCTCGCGATATGTTAACCTGCTACCCCTAACAACTCTTCTTCTTATTGCGTATTAATTAGATCTCTAGCTATTGCGTATACGCTACAAATAGTCTAGAAGTAGACTTAACTTTGGAGTATAGATTAGCCTTCTTTTTAGAGTTGCTCCAGTGTTGGAATGTTAGTTATGTGACGTGGTCACGAGACTACGAAGCGAGACTAACTAATCTGACCTTGGAGCAACCCCCTACTTCTAGACAACAATCAACTACCAACTTCAACACCGTATACGTATCGCAATACAGTGATATTCGTGCACGTTGATAATGCGAGTATACTGACAGTTATCTAAAAATAGGTAAAATCAACGAGCCTGAAGAGGAAGCTATTAGGTAAGGTAGAAGATATACTTAAAGGTATTTAAGAGAACAATATCTTAATAATCTATTTAAGAAGGAAGCCTAAAAAAGTAGCTAGGTGAGGTAAACATAAAGCTATAGCAATATCTATATTAATAAAGGCTTATTATCTTAAAGCCCTTTAATACTAGCTTACTAAGCAATTTAATTATAGCCGTAGATTATCTAGTAAACCTTATTATTATTTTATTAAAGCTAACTATAGATCTAAGTATAATATACTTTCTAAACGCCTCGCCCAAAGGAGTTATTAACGGCTTAATTTTCTTAAAGACTTAACATTTAACGCCTTCCGGTAGAGGTGGTGAGATATAAAAAAAGCACTTAAGTTACTCCTATCTTTTTAGGCCTATAAATAAGCTAATTAAGTATCTAGGATATTTAGGATATACGGCCCAAAGATCTGGCATATAAGTGCTTTTAAAGACACCTATATAGATAATAAGCCCTACTTAAATTATTAATTCGCTAGCAGAGGTCTCCTTTTACGCCCGTAGTCGTTTACTCGTATATTATCCTAATTAGTAATATCCGCTAGCATTTTAAGAGGCTATATATAGGTTTGTATTAATCGCGAGCTTCTTAAATATACTAACACTAAAGAATAGTAGAAATACTTAAATTAGTAGGTCCTATTTAGATCTATATTTACCAGACACCATACTAATCTAATTTACCAGCGTATAATAAGCATAGCGCTTATAATCCTCATTTTAATCAGGAAGGTTATTAGATTTAACGTCCGCGTTAATGCTACTAATAGGCTTACTAGCACGCCAAGCGGCGAATATTAACTTATTTAGAAGGTTAATAACTTTAAAATCTAGTTTAAAAACAGCAGCCATAGGCTCCCATAAGGTAGGAACAGCAGGAAGGCCCATTCTTATAACTTCTTCAGCTAACAGCTTTAGTAGTTTAGTCTTATCTACCTTATCTGCTTTATCCTCAGCAGTCTTACCATAGGCCTTAAAAGAGGCTTCTAATTTGTCCTTAATATCCTCTATCTAGCTGCTTGGCCAAGCCTCTACTGCTTGCTGCGTAGCTACTGCCGACACGCTATCGTGTATATATTGCGTTACTTAAAAGGATTGTAAATAGGACTCCTAGGCTTAAGGTACTTTTGGAGGCTTTAGAAGCTTTAGAGCCAAAGGAATACGACTTTTTTTAGGCGGTATAAGGACGATATTTTACTGGCAATTCAATAATTAAATAGACGGCGATAATATTGAAGCTTTTAGATTAATTATACCAAATATTATTGGCTTCCTGGCCACGTCGCTACTATTTACCGCAATATTTAAGTGTTAATAAGGCGCTAGCACCCTTGCTACCGCACTAACCAGAGGCTTTAACACTAAGCTCTATATAGTATAGAGCCTCTAAATTGGCTTATAAGGCGTGCATATACAAAAAGTCCATAAAAACTTACTAGACGAAGGGATATTGTATCCGTTATAGTCTATAGGTAGCTTATAAAAGTCTATAGAGATATATTACTAGGGGCGTTTTAGTATTAAAAGTAGTTTTAATAGTCCTAGGGTTTTATCTTATAGGATTATAGATCTATAGCAGCTGTTATAGTTCCGTATATAACGGTTAATATCTATAACTATTTCGGGCTAGTAGTAGCGGTTATTAATAATCTTATAGGTTATATTTTTTCTAAGGTAGGCTGTAGAGACCTAGGTATAAGCTTTAGCAACAAGCTAGGTCCGTAAGTTTTATTTCTTAGCTATTACTAGCCATTTTTAATGCTTAAGTAGTCTGTTTTTAAGGGACTATAAGCTAATAATATTCTTTGCCTTTTTATAGTACTCCTATAGAGAGGGGGTTATTCGGTTAGCCTATAGTAGTTTATTAATAAGGTTAAGTTTAAAGGGGTTAATAGAATATATCTTAGCGCCTAAGAAGTTTATACTTAGTTCTACCTATATCTAGGGGTTAAGGTATTCTGGTTATAGTAGCGTTTAGGTCCGTAATAAGATCTTTATAGCCGTTTAGTTATCTAAGTCTTACTTACGCCTTATAAGAGCGTCTACATAGTTTATAGCTCCTAGTCTATATATAATTAAGAAGTTAAACTAAAATAGGGTATCCGCCTAGCGTATTTACTAGGCTATAAGGGCCTTAGTTATTATAAAGTATTCTAGGGCCTTATGTTACGGACGCTTTAAGTACAATATTACGACTACTTAGAAGGGAGTTAGAAGAAGCTAGTTAGTTAATTTAGGTATAGTTTAGGATAGAGCTGGTAGAGCTATATAACAAGGAATGGTAACTAAGGTTATATAATATAATCTATATAATTTATAAGATTTGTGGGATTTATAATAAAGTGGATAAAGTATACGTACCTTACGTATAAAGGGGATTTATTAGGAGTACGGTTATGTATTTAAAGGACTACAGTCCCTACCTAGATAGTTCTCTTCTTTATAGTAAATCTTAGAATATAATTAGAGTTAATCTGTTAGGCAACTACTCCACCAATTATTATTACGTTATTGACTATTCTATACCTATGTACCCAGCCTATTAATAAGTCCACCGTAGTTTCTGCTGTAAGGCTTTGTTATATATTTACTACTAAGGTTATAGTAAAAGAAGTTAAATAATATACCACTAAAAGCACTAGCTACGACGCCGTTAACGGCAGCAACTATATTAAGATTAGGTAATAATACTAGTATAGCAGAAGATACTAACTCTTAGTTAGTTACTGTTAGATAACTATAGGAAATAGTTAACTAATTAATAGATAATAATAAGATATTTAAAGAAAGAATTAGTGGGATCGGAGTAGCTAAGGTTAAGTTACCCTTAATTAAGCGATTTTTAGGAGAAAAGTTAAAGCTTAAGGGATTCCTTACGTAAATGCACTTTAAGGTAATATAAGAAGGAGTTAAACTAGGAACGCCTATAGATTAAGTCGCTTACGCAGGATTATTCTTAATAGGAAGGGCACTTAAGTGGTTTAAACCTTACCTTATGGAAATATAAGAATATAGTATAACGACTATTAATTAGGAGGTTAGGTATATGTTCTTAAGTTAGAATAGGTTCGCGGAATAATTAATATAGATATTTAGAGACCTAAAGGCAACTATAATGGTAAAGAGAAAGCTTTAAAACCTAGTATAGAGAACTTTAGTAATTAAGTATATAACGTAGTTTTAAATATTAGTAATATAGGTTAAATAGAATAATAAGGCGCTTATAGCACGTATAAATAGGGACTTAAGGTAAAAGTCTAGGATATAATTATTCTAATGGAAGATACGGACACTTTTAGGAATTTAATTAATTAAGTAATTAAGATTAATAATAGGATCTACTAAAGAGAGTAGACTAAGAAGGGTTAGGATAGAGTTTTATAGTTATATAAGGCGCAAAGCACGTAACAATAAAGTTAAAGTTAAAAACTATAGTATGGCGTAGAGCTAATAGACCTAAGTAGTACTAAAGAAAATAAGAAATAAAATAAATAACTATAGAAACCTAGAGGATAAGGATTAAGTAATTAAAGGTCTAAAGAGCAGAGGCTGAACTAGGGATCTTAGCAGCAGAAGACATTTAGGCGGACTCTATAACAGAAAAAATGGTTTAAAAAAGGAGCTTATATAAATTATAGAAAATAAGATTACTATATTAGAGACTATAAGAGTGGTTAGAGCTACTATATAGTAAAAAAAAATAAGACTAGTAGAAGACATATATGTATAGAGGGATAATAGTGTACTATAAGGAACAAAAGAATGTTTAATTAATAGTTTCGCGTTTTATTATAATAACGCATACCAAATTTATAAGGACGCTAAATATGGCGTAAGCTATTAGCTATAGGAGCTAAAATTAGTAGAGTTTAGAGGAACTAATGAACTAATTTACAGATCGGACATTAAGAACGATAATTTTAACGTAGGCGAAATATTTTATAATAATAAGGCAATAAAGGTAGCTTACTGGGAGCATGTAAACCTTGGAGATATTATATAAGAGATAGAGGATAATTTTACTACGGAATAGGGAATATTAGTTAGGATTAAGGCCCCACTAAATATAATATCTATTGCTTTATAAGATATAAGAGAAATAGGATAATAAACTACTTTAGCACTTAATAAAGGCAAAAGGCCAAAAGCTTAAGACTCTTAAGACGAGATATAAGACAACTAAGATTCTTAAGATAAGACAAGGTAAGCTTAAGGACCTATAACGGACGATAACCGATAGAGTAGAGTAATGGCTTAGTTTAGTAATATATAAATAAGCTTAGGACGAAGTTTTCTAAGGATATAAGATTCTTAAGACGAGATAAATAAGATTTAAGATTCTTAAAATAAAATAAGAATACTAGTAAAGCCTAGTTAGACTAAGGCTAGAGTAAAGCTTAAGGTAAAAGCAAGCTTAGGATTAAGAATCCTATAGAACTAAGATTTCTAAAAGCGAATAAGGACTACTAAAGAAATTGTAAATAGAATCTAATAATAGGATTAAAACGCCGATACTAGGATTAAGAAGTAAGAAAACTTTAAGGATTTAGCTATAAGACGCAAACTAAAAGAAACTATAGAAGAATTCTAGTAGATAAGTATTGTATGGCAAGAACAGAAACTAGATAAGAGATTTAGTATACTTAAATATATAAGGGATAGAGCACTAATACAAAGGATTACTAATAGGCTTAGAGTAGGTATACTAAGAGCTAAGTAGCTTACTAAACTAGAAGACGAAGAGGATCTAGGGATCCTTACTAAATTTAAAGAATAATATATAAAGGGCTATTATAACGCAGTAATAAGAAGATACTTCCTTATAGAGAAGCCGTATACACTCTAATAGCTGTACTAAAAGTGGTATAGATAACGATATAATAACAAGTGGAAAGATTTCTATATATAGTTAGATAAATAAGTTATCTAGGACCACCATATTATAGAGAAGGCCATAACTTATATTAAAGGAGCTTTAATTATAACGTTAAAGGATCTAAAGAAATAATTAGAGGACTAGAGAAGTAAGAGATATATTTTAGTACCTATAAATAAAGTTATAACATTTAGATTAATATAGTAAAGGTTTAAACTTAAAGACGAAAATAAATTAAGAGTTAACCTAAAGCACCTAGTATACTATACGCTATCGTAGATTATATATATAGATAATATATATAAAATACACAAAAACCTAAAGGAAAAGAATTGAAAATACCCTATAAGGATATATTGGGCGCTAGATAAGCAATAGTATAGAAATACTAAGTATATATATAGCTGGCATCTAGTAGAAGTTTAAAAGGAAGGAGACTTAATACTTTAACTAGGAAGATTCCTTACGGAAGAATACTTAGATAGATAATAGTGGTGGAAATGCCTAGAGAATACGTGTCTATAGTATATTAAAGATAAAAAGTAAACTAGGTATTAGCTAAAGAATAAGCTAAGTATAATAGGATTGAGTAGCTAATAATTAGGAAAAGTAGAGGCCTATAAAACTAAAGGGAGCTAGTAGTAGAGCCTTAGACCCTTAAAGGAATTTAAGAATAATACTTAAATTTATAAGTTAAATAGTAAGATTAGCAGTTTAAAGTATTAATAGATAGTAGAGCAACGCGGAACTATATCTTATTAGTAGTAGTAAAAAAAAACAGGATTACCTTATAGATAAAAGGAGTAACTTTACCTATTAGTTATAATTTTAGGAGATCTAATAACTTATAGAGGAGGGATTATTAACCTTAAAACAGGACCTATTTAGATAACCATTAAAGGAAGACGAATTAAGATATCTTTTAATATCCTACTATTAGGACGGGATGAGGCAGTATTAGGAATGCCTTAGTTACAGGAATATAATCTAAAGATTAATTAGATTATAGGTTAAGTTAATATTAGAGATACTTAACGCCATAAAATATAACAGTAAACTAAGTTAGTATAGTATTAAGTTAAAGTAATATATAAAGAGACTAAGTAAGGCTTAAGTTATATACTAAAAAGATACTATAAATATGGTAAGAAACTATAGAGCCTAAAAAGTAAAAAGCTAGTAGACTATATAGTATGGGATTATAAGATAGAGTTAGAACTAGGAATAAGTCTAAGGTTCTTTCTAACCTATAAGCTTACTTAAGAGAAAGCAAGCGCACTTAAAGAGTTTATTTAGGAAAACTTATAAAAGGGATATATTAGACTATTATAGTTATCAGCAGGTTATCCAGTACTATTTATACTAAAGAAGAATAGAAAACTTAGACTATATGTTAACTATAAATAGTTAAATAGCATTACTTAAAAGGATAGGTATCTTTTACCCTTAATTAGTAAAATCTAGAATTAGATAGGTAATGCGTAAATCTTTATAAAGATAGATCTAAGATAGGCGTACTATTAGATTAGAATTAAAGAAGGCGATAAATAGAAGGCAGCCTTTAGGTTAAGAGAAAAACTATATAAACTATTAGTTATGCAATTTGGATTAATAAATGCACCTATAATATTTTAGAAAAGAATTAATAGTGTATTAGAAGAATACCTTAATAAGTTTATTATAGTATACTTTAATAACATTATTATCTACTTAATAACTAAGGAAGAATACGGGGAATATATTAAATAGGTTTTAAAGAGACTATAGGAAGAACAAATGCTAGTAGCAATTAAAAAATACGAGTTCTTTACTAGGAAGACTAATTTTGTTAGATTTATTATTAAACTAGGTTATATTAATATAGACCTAAAGAAAATTAAAGCTATAGTGAGTTAGTAAGAACTAGAGAATATAATATAGTTAAGGTTATTTTTAGGGGTTTGCAACTACTATAGAAGGTTTATAGTATAGTGGTTAAAGAATATTAAACTATTTACTAGACTTATAAAGAAAGAGGAACTATAGGTATAGGGAGATAAATAAAGAAAGTTATTTAAAGAACTTAAGGAGCTATTTACCTAAGAGCTAATCCTTAAGATTTACTAACTAGGACTAGATACGGTTATAAAGATAGATGTATTAGACTATATACTAGGAGTATACTTGCTATAAAAATATAAGGACGTATAGCACCTAGTAGTATACTATAGTTAGAAGATAATACTATTAGAGTTAAACTATAACGTCTATAATAAGGAGTTATTAGGAATAGTTGCAGCACTTAAGAAATAGAGAGCATTCTTATAAGGCGTAGAGAAACTATTTATAGTTAAGACGGATTATAAGAACCTAACGGGGTTTCTAATAATAAAAGAACTTAATTGGAGATAAGTTAGATGGGTAAAGATGCTTATAGAATACTATTTTAAGATTTAGTATACTAAAGGAACTAAGAATATAAGGGTAGATATACTTAGCAGAAAAGCTAAACTACAGAATAATAAAAAACTATTAGGAGTAATGCTACGCAGAGATAGTAACGGGTTAATTAGATATAATTACCCTAAGCTAGTAGTAACTTAAGAGGATAATAAACTAGGAAGAGTTTATAAGATACTAGAAAGCTTTTAGGTATAAAGGATCTTTAAGGTATAACTAGAAGAACAGTTAGAATATCTAGAAGAAGAAATACTATATAAGTATAGAGAGGTAAAATATATCCTAAGAAGTATAGCAAAGCATTTTATAGAAGATTTTTATAAGGGAATAACTTAAGGATATAACAGAGTAATTGGCTTAGTATTAAGACTCTAAGAGGAGTATATTATTAATGGAATTTAGGGTATAGCTAGGAAAGTAATAAAAGAGTGTTTAGATTGTTAAAGAAATAAACTAATAAGGTATAAGCTATATAGAGGGCTATAACCTATTAAAATACTAGAGAGACTATGGGAGGTTATATTATAGGACTTTATATTACGGACGCTTTAAGTACAATATTACAACTACTTAGGGAAGAGTTAGAAGAAGCTAGTTGGATAATTTAGGCACGGTCTAGGATAGAGCCGGTAGAACTATGTGACGAGGAATGGTAACTAAGGTCATATAATGTGCTATATATTAAATAAGAGAAACGGGAGGAACTTATATACCTTGTGTATAAGACGTATATTATATATAAGAAGGATTTTATAGGAGTACGGTTGTGTATTTAAGGACCCTTAGTCCCTACCTAGATAGTTCCTTTCTTATAGTGATTCTTAGAATATAATTAGAGTTAATCTATTAGGTAACCACTCCACTAGTTATTATTACGTTATAACTTTAACTTGCTTTACCTATATACCTAGCCTAATAGCAAGCCCACCGTAGTACCTACTATAAGGTTCTGTTATATAATCACTACCTAGTTATAGTAATAAGTACAGAAAGTTAAATAATATGCCACTAAAAGCAGCCACCATAACGCCATTAACGGTGGCAACTACTTCGAGATTAGGAAATGATACTAGTATAGCGGATACTAACTTATAGCAACCTGTGACGGTCGGACAACTATAAGAGGTAATTAACTAGTTAATAGCTAACAATGCAGCGTTAGAAGAAAGGGTTAATAGTATAGGAGTAGTAAAGATCAAGCTACCCTTAATTAAGAGATTCTTAGGAGAAAGATTAAAGCTTAAGGGATTCCTTATGCAAATGTACTTTAAAATTGCGTAAGAAGGGGTAAAGCTATTAATACCTATGGATTGAATAGCCTATGCGGGACTATTCTTGTTAGGAAGAGCACTTAAGTAGTTTAAGCCTTACCTTACGGAAATATAGGTAAACGGAATAACAACCACTAACTAAGATGTGCGATTTATATTCTTAAGCTAGGAAGGGTTTACGGAATAACTTACACAAATGTTTGGAGACCTGGAGGCAGTAACTACGGCGGAAAGAAAACTCTAAGATATTACGTAGAGAACCTTAGTAATTAAGTATACGATATAATTCCAGATGTTAGCGATATAAGTTAAGTGGAATAATAGGGCGCTTATAGCATAGTATAAGTAGGGACTTAAGGCTAAAGTTTAGGACGTAATTATTCTAATGGAAGATGCGGATACCCTATAGGAGTTAATAGATTAGGCAATTAAGATTAATAATTAGATCTACTAAAGGGAGCAGACTAAGAGAGGTTAGGATAGAGTTTTACAGTTATATAAGGCGTAGAGTATATAATAACTAAAGCTAAATTAGAAAATATGGTATGGCGCAGAGCTAATAGACCTAAGTAGTACCAAAGAAGCCTATAAGAGATGGAGTAAAAAATTATAAAAATTTAAAGGTTAAGGATCTAGTGATTATAGGACTAAGGAGTAGAGGTTAAACTAGGGATCTTAGTAGTAGAAGACGTTTAGGCGGACTCTATAGCAAAGTTAATGGTTTAAAGATGGAGCTTATATAAATTACGGAAAATAAGGTTACTTCGTAAGGGATTATAAAGATGGTTAGAGTTACTATGCAATAAAGGGAACTAGACTAATAGTAGACAATATATACGTATAGAGGGACAATAGTATACTGCGAGGAATAAAGGAATGTTTAATTAGAAGTTTTGCATTCTGTTATAATAATGCATGCTAAATTTATAAAGACGCTAAGTATGGTGCAAGCTATTGGCTATAGGAGCTAAAATCTATAGAGTATAGAGAAACTAATAAACTAGTTCGCAGATCGGATATTAAAGATAATAATTTTAATGTAGGCGAAACATTTTATAATAATAAGGCGATAAAGGTGGCTTACTAGGAGTATATAGACCTTAGAGATGTTATATAAGAGGTAGAGGATAATTCCACTATAGAATAGGGAACATTAGTAGGGATTAAGACCCTACTAGATATAATGTCTATCGCTTTATAAGACGTAAGAGAAGTAGGATAGCGAACTACTTTGGCACTTAATAAAGGCAAAAGGCCAAAGGCTTAAGATTCTTAAGAAGAGATAAGAGACGACTAAGATTTTTAAGATAAGATGAGGTAAGCTTAAGGATCTATAACGGAC
>Ga0307515_10006111_pt1 | contig 24214 bp, 25 predicted proteins | sample 17_EM_MG_FD_194513 | JGI IMG/M metagenome (GOLD analysis project Ga0307515, IMG submission 194513) | Populus trichocarpa ectomycorrhiza microbial communities from riparian zone in the Pacific Northwest, United States - 17_EM | ecosystem: Host-associated > Plants > Roots > Unclassified | place... | reverse complement strand
CCTGGTACGCGGCCTGCCGCTTCACCAGAGCCAGTCCTGCTTCCACCGCTTCACGCTTGGTCTTGAAGCGCCCGGCCGCCATGGCCTCGGCCATCAGGTCGTCATCGATTTCGATATTGGTGCGCATGATGTGTATAAGGTGCGTGTGGCGCGTGCATTTTAGGTGACGGCCAGTGGTTTGCACATCAGCACCGACGCATACGTCTTGCCCTGCCACTGCACACCGCCCACCGTGACGTAGCCGCGCCGTTCGTAGCGGCGGCGCAGTGCCTCGGCCGGCTCTGCGGTGTCCAGCGCCAGCTGTGCAAAGCCCTGCTCGCTCGCCCAGGCCTCGGCAGCGTCGAGCAGCTGCTCGCCCACGCCTTGCCCGCGGCAGTCCGGGTGCACGGCCAGCTGCGACAGGATGGCCGTGCCCGGCGTCGTGTACAGCGCTGGCGGTGGATCGGCGATGTAGACCTCGCCGGCCGGCTTGGGGCCGCGCACGGCCACCGTGCCGACGAAGCGGCCGTCCAGTTCGGCGACAAAGCCTTGCGCGCCGGCCAGGCGCTCGCGGGTGACGTCCACGGGTTGGTCGACGGCGGTGAAGTTCCAGCCTTGCTCGGCGAGCGAGGCGTAGGACAGGTGCAGCAGCGCGGTCAGCTCGGTCATGCAATCGCTGGCGGTCAGCGGGCGGATGGCAACCATGTCAGTCCTTGATGTCGAAGCCCTGCCGGCGCAGAAAGTCCGCGACGACTGGCTGCCAGACCTGCGGGAACTTCGCGAACAGCTGGTGGCCATCGTCGCCATGCGGCGGGAACTGCTTGAACTCGGCATTGCCGCCGCCGTCGCGGAAGGCCTGCACCCACTCGCGCGGCAGCGTGGAGCCGAAGTAGCGGTCGTTTTCGGTGTAGGCCCACAGCATGGGCATGCGCGCCGTCTGGCCGTAGCCGGCGAACAGGCGCTTGAGCTGGGCGGGCGAGCAGGGTTGCTCGGGGTGGCCCTTGGGGTCGCCCCCGCCCCCGCCGGCGAAGTTGATGGAGGCCACGATGCCAGGCGGGTTCAGCGCGGCCAGCGTCACGGCCGTGGCGCCGCCGAAGGACTGGCCCATGACGACGGTGCGGTCCTGGCGCACGTCGTCGCGCTTGAGCAGTTCGTCCAGCAGCTGCAGGCTCTGGTCGGCTGCGGCGCGAAAGGCGGCGGGGTAGAGCCGGTTGCTGCAACTGCCGGAATCCTCCACGTCCTCGCCGCCGCTGACGCCGTAGCCGATGCGCGTGGGCATGGCGACCAGGAAGCCGCGCTCGGCCAGCCAGTTCGAGGCCTCGGCGAAGCGCGCGCGGCCGAAGCTGGCGCGCGCAGCGGGCTCGACGGCGCGGCCGTGGTTGAGCAGCAGGATGGGGCGGGGTGCGGGCGTGGCGTCGTCGAACACCAGCGTCACGCGGATGGGTTGCGCCACCCCCTTGCCCCAGGCGTTGGTGACGTGCACGGGCAGGTCAAACTGCTGTTCGACGAGCTTGGCGTGGGACGAGAAGGAAAGGGCTGCCGCCAACAGCGCGGCGCCAAGGCGAAACTGCATCGCGGTCACATCCGGAACACGCCGAACTTTGTCTCCGGGATGGGCGCATTCAGCGACGCCGACAAGCCCAGGGCCAGCACGCGGCGCGTGTCGGCCGGGTCGATGACGCCGTCGTCCCACAGCCGGGCGGAGGCGTAGTACGGGTGGCCCTGGTCCTCGTACTGCTGGCGCAGCGGCGCCTTGAAGGCCTCTTCCTCGTCGGCGCTCCAGGCGCCGCCCTTGGCCTCGATGGCATCGCGGCGGATGGTGGACAGCACACTGGCCGCCTGCTCGCCGCCCATCACCGAGATGCGCGCGTTCGGCCACATCCACAGGAAGCGTGGCGAGTACGCCCGGCCGCACATGCCGTAGTTGCCGGCGCCAAAAGACCCGCCAATGATGACGGTGAACTTCGGCACAGCGGCGCAGGCCACGGCCGTCACCATCTTGGCGCCGGCGCGGGCGATGCCGTCGTTCTCGTACTTGCGGCCCACCATGAAGCCGGTGATGTTCTGCAGGAAGATCAGCGGGATCTTGCGCTGGCAGCACAGCTCGATGAAGTGGGCGCCCTTGTTGGCGCTCTCGGCGAACAGGATGCCGTTGTTGGCGACGATGCCCACCGGCATGCCCTCGATGTGGGCAAAGCCGCAGACCAGCGTGGCGCCGTAGCGGGCCTTGAATTCGTCGAACTCGGAGCCGTCGACGATGCGGGCGATGACCTCGCGGATGTCGAAGGGCTTGCGGGTGTCGGTGGGGATGACGCCGTGCAGCTCGGCGGGGTCGGACAGCGGCGCCCTGGGTTCCTGCATCGCCAGCGGGCTGGTCTTGCTCCAGTTCAGCCTTGCCACCGACTGCCGCGCAATGGCCAACGCATGCGTGTCGTTGTTGGCCAGGTGGTCGGCCACGCCCGAGAGGCGCGTGTGCACGTCGCCGCCGCCCAGGTCTTCAGCGGTGACAACCTCGCCGGTGGCGGCCTTCACCAGCGGCGGGCCGCCCAGGAAGATGGTGCCCTGGTTCTTGACGATGATGGTTTCGTCGCTCATTGCCGGCACATAGGCACCGCCGGCCGTGCACGAGCCCATGACGACGGCGATCTGCGGGATGCCCGCGGCCGACAGGTTGGCCTGGTTGAAGAAGATGCGGCCGAAGTGGTCGCGGTCGGGGAACACTTCGTCTTGATTCGGCAGGTTGGCGCCGCCGCTGTCGACGAGGTAGATGCAGGGCAGGCGGTTCTGCGCCGCGATCTCCTGTGCGCGCAGGTGCTTCTTGACGGTGATGGGGTAGTAGGTGCCGCCCTTGACCGTCGCGTCGTTGCAGACGATGACGCACTCCACGCCCGACACGCGGCCGATGCCCGCCACCACGCCGCCGCCGGGCGCTGCGTTGTCGTAGAGGTTGAGCCCGGCCAGCGGCGCGAGCTCCAGGAAGGGCGTGCCCGGGTCCAGCAGCATCTCCACGCGGTCGCGCGGCAATAACTTGCCGCGCGCGGTGTGCTTGGCGCGGGCCGCCTCGCCGCCGCCTTGAGCGATCTGGGCGAGCTTGGCGTTCAGGTCGTCGATCAGGCCGCGCATCGCCTCGGCATTGGCCTTGAAATCGGCCGAGCGGGGGTTGAGCTGGGTGTTCAGAACCGGCATGGGGGTCTCCTCGGGTCTTGTGGTTGTGAAGCCCTGGCGCTTGTGGCGCCGGGCCTTACCTATTTGGTCAGCGATTGGATCAGCACGGTCTCGCAGAGCTTGAACAGCAGCCAGGCCGCCATCGCGCCCACGCACGAGACCAGCAGTTCCAGCAACTGCCGCAGCCCGCCATCCAGCAGGCCTTGCCAGCCATTGTCGAAGAGGAAACTCGCATTGCTGCTCACCAGCCGCAGCAGGTCCAGCGTCAGCAGGCCGAAGGCCATGAAGCTCACCGTCATCAGGCAGAAACAGGCCCAGCGGTGCCGGCGCAGCCACGTGACAAAGTTCGGGAACGCGACCATCGACCCTCCTCAAAACGCCAGCGGCATTCTCGACCATGGCTACCATCAGCCCTCCTGCAGGGGAGTGGGAGGTCATATGAATATCTTGGGAGCCTGGCTGGCCGTGAGCCTGCTGGCGCTGAGTGGTGCGACCAGCGCGCAGACGCAGGCTGCAGATGCTGACTGGCGCTACGTCATCCAGCCGCGTGACACGCTGATCACACTGACCGACGCCTGGCTCGCGCCGCCCAAGACCTGGCGCGACCTGCAGAAGCTCAACCGCGTGCCCGACCCGCTGCGGCTGATGCCCGGCGCCACGCTGCGCATGCCCGTGGCCTGGCTGCGGCGCGAGGCCAGCGTGGCCGAGGCCGTGTTCGTGCGCGGCGACGTGCAGCGCCAGCGCGGTGCGGGCATTGAGCCGCTGGCGGCCGGTGCCACGCTGCAGAGCGGCGACCGCGTCCGCACCGGCGCCCAGGCCAGCGCGTCCTTGCGCTTTGCCGACGGCTCGCGGCTGTTGATTCCGCCCGAGAGCGAGGTCACGCTGGAGCAGCTCCTCGTGCTCGGCCGCGGCGCCATCCCCGCCGTGCGCCTGGGCCTGGCCAAGGGCGGCGCGGACAGCCGCGTCGCGCCCAACGCCCAGCGCGTGCCGCTGTACGAAGTGCGCACGCCACATGTGAACCTGGGCGTGCGAGGCACCGAATTCCGTGTGCAGATGGCCGGCGGCGCCAGCCGCATGCAGGTCATCTCAGGCGCCGTGCATGCCGACGGCCTGGGCCCCGACGTGGCGTCCGGCCAGGGCTTGCTGGCCGAGGGCGCGGCGCGCTCCGTCGCCGCGCTGCTGCCGGCGCCCGACCTCGGCAGCCTGCCGCGCACCGCCGAGCGCCTGCCGCTACGCCTGACTTGGGGAGCGTCCCCGGCCGGCGCCGTGGCCTGGCGCGCCCAGCTCTTCGCCAAGGGCGACTTTGACCGCCTGCTGCTCGACGCCCGCGTCACCGAGCCCGTGGCCGCCTGGGCCGAAGCACGCGAGCTCGCGGACGGCGACTACACGCTGCGCCTGCGCGGCATCGACGCGCGCGGCCAGGAGGGCGCTGCGGCCGACGCCGACGTGCATCTGCAGGCCCGCCCCGAGCCGCCCTTCATCCAGGCGCCTGCGCCCGGCGCCGTCAGCTACAACGGCGCCATGGCTCTGGCCTGGACGCGCAACACCGCCGCGCCCGACGTGCGCCTGCAGATCGCGCGGGATGCCGGGTTCAAGGACCTGGCCCTGCAGCCCCCGCCCATAGCCGGTGCCAACTACGAGGCGAAGCTACCCGACGGGGCCTACCACTGGCGCATCGCCTCGGTCGAAGCCGGCGGCCGCGCCGGCCCGTTCAGCGACGCGCAGACCTTCGAGATCCAGCCTCCGCCGCCCGCGCCGCCGCCGGCCGAGCCCGAGCTCAGCGGCGACCAGCTCAAGCTGCGCTGGCGCGCCGACCCGGGCGTCGTGCGCTACGAGCTGGAATGGGCCAAGCTGGAGACCTTCGACGGCCCTGACCTGCAGCGCCTGGCCACCGACAAGCCCGAGGTGACGATGGTCAAGCCGTCCTGGGGCAAATACTTCTTGCGCGCCCGTGCCTTCAATGCGGCCGGTGCCGCGGGCCCCTGGGGGCAGACGCAGATGATCGAGGTGCCCTATCCGCGTTGGCTCTGGCTGCTGCCGCTGCTGACCATCCCATTGCTTTGAACCCGGATCCGGCAGTTGGGCGCGCCCGAGGGCATGGCGAGGTGGGTCGCTGGCAAGGCGCGAGTGCGCGGCGGGCTTGCTGCCCGCAAGCGCGAGCAACGCTGCCAGCGGCCCGAAGCGCCAGGCCAGCGGGCGTGCAGCGCTGCCGAACGAAGTGGTGAACCGAGCAAAGTGGGCAAGGTGTTAATGAGCCCGGACGTCCGATGAATAGCGACCGGTCAACTGCCGGGTCCGGGTTCAGACGCTGGACCTGGCTTGCCCTGCCCGGCGCCCTGGCGCTCTGGGCGCTGCTCAGCCTGGTCGGCGCCCAACCCCGCGTGGACCGCGCCATCGGCGACCTGCTGGTGCGCGCCGCCGCGCCCGCGCCGGCCGAACCCGGCAGCGTCGTTGTCGACATTGACGACGCGTCGCTGCGCGCGCTGCGCGGGCCGCTGGGCGAGTGGCCGTACTCGCGCGAGGTCTATGTGCTGATGCTGGATTACCTGCGCCAGGCCGGCGCCCGCCTCGTCGTCATCGACATCGTCTTTGCCGGCCCGCGCGAGGGCGATGCGCGCTTTGCCCGGGCCCTGGCCGGTGCGCCGCCCGTGGTGCTGGCGGCGGCGGGCCTGCTGCCCAGCCAGCGCAGCGCCGTCGAGCTAGCGCCCACGTCGCCCGCCGAGGAGGCCATGTTGCAGCGCGTGGGCGCCGCGCCGGCTGGCATCGCCTGGGCCGGGCTGACGGCGCCGGCCGACACCTTGCTGGACGCGCTGACCGCGCGCGGCAGCCTGGGCGTCATTTCGGCCGCGCTGGACGATGACGGCCTGCTGCGCCGGCTGCCGCTGCTGCATCAGGTGCAGGGCCGCGCTCTGCCCAGCCTGGCCCTGGCCGCGCGCCTGCGGGCCGATGGCGCAGCCGGCTGGCGCATCGAGGGCGGCGAGCTGATCGCCGGCGCGCGCCGCTGGCCGGTTGACGAGCAGGCCCGTCTGCGCCTGCGCCTGCCGCTGAACGGCGGCGAGCTGCCGCGCCTGAGCTGGCAGCGGCTGATGCGAGCGGCGCTGGGCGAGGTGGACGATGCCGAGCTGGCCCAGCAACTCGCCGGCCGCAGCGTCTTCGTCGGCAGCAGCGCCTTCTTTGCCGACGAGGTCATGGTGGCCGAGGGCCGCCTGAGCGGCGCGGCCTTGAACGCCGCCCTCTTCGAAGCACTGGGTAGCGAGCCTGCGCCGCTGCTGCGCGAGCGCGGCGCCGCCATCTGGGTGCTGAACGCCGTGCTGCTGGCGCTTGGCGCGCTGCCGCTGCTGCTGCGCCATCAGGCCTGGGCGGCCGGCCTGGCCATGCTGGCCATCGCCGTCGCCGCCTGGGCGGGCGTGCTAAACGGCCTGCTGCCCACGCCCGCGCCGGCCCTCTACCTGCTGGCCCTGGCCCTGCTGTTCACCGCCATCGAGCACGAACGCCAGGCCCAGGCGCGCGAACGCGAGCTGACGCGTGAGCGCGAACTGGCCGAGGCGCGCAACCGCGCCAAGACCGAGCTGCTGGCCCAGGTCAGCCACGAGATGCGCACGCCGATGAACGCGGTGCTGGGCTTCTCCGACATTCTTGCCCGCTCGCCGCTGCGGCCGGAGCAGGCGCATTACGTCGAGGTGCTGGGCCACGCCGGCCGCCAGGTCTTCGCCCTCATCAACGACCTGCTCGACAACGCCCGCATCGAGAGCGGTCGGCTGGAGCTGTCCACCCACCCCTTCAACCTTGTCGACCTCGTCGACCTGCAGCTCGAACTGCTGCGCGAGCGGGCGCAGAGCCAGGGCCTGTGGCTGCGCGTGTTCGCGCGCAGCGAGGCCACGGGTTGGGTGCGGGGCGACCAGCAGCGCGTGGCGCAGATCGTCACCAACCTTGTCGGCAACGCCATCAAGTTCACCAAGGTGGGCGGCGTGACGGTGGAGCTGTCGCGCGCCAGTGACGAGCTGGGTGGCCTCGTCGTCATCGCCGTGCAGGACACCGGCATCGGCATCGCACCCGAGCGGCTGGAGCGCATCTTTCAGCCCTTTGCGCAGGCGGACGCGTCCATCGCGCGCGAGTTCGGCGGCACCGGGCTGGGCCTGTCCATCACGCGCAGCCTGGCGCGGCTGATGGGGGGCGACGTCAGCGTGAAGAGCCGCCCCGGCGAGGGCAGCCGCTTCGAGGTCAGCCTGGACCTGCCCGACACCGCGCCGCCGCTCGCCGACGTGAGCGGCGACCCACGCACCGAGCGGGTCGCCCCCAGCCGCCCGCTGGCCCTGCTGTTGGCCGAGGACAACGACGTCAATGTGCTCGTCATCGAAGGCATGCTGGCGCCGCTGGGCCACCGCATCACCCGCGCGCGCGACGGCGAGCAGGCCCTGGTCGCGCTGCGCCAGGGTCGCTTCGACCTCGTCCTGATGGACATGCTGATGCCCGTCGTCGACGGCCTGTCGGCCACTCGGCAATGGCGGGCCGTCGAAGCGGCCGAGGGCCTGCCGCGCACGCCCATCGTCGCGCTGACGGCCAACGCTTTCGACACCGACGTGCAGCAGTCGCTGGCCGCCGGCTGCGACGCCCACCTCACCAAGCCGCTCAGCCTGGCCGCGCTGCTGCAGGCGCTGGCCAAGTACGCAATACCCTAGTGATGTACGGGGACGTGGCTTCTGGCTAGAGTCGCCGGCTTCCCACACCCGGAAGCCCAGAATGATCAACCTCAACGTGAACGGTCGTGCCGTCTCGCTGGACGCCGACCCCGACATGCCCCTGCTTTGGGCGGTTCGAGAGGAGCTGCAGCTCACCGGCAGCAAATTCGGCTGCGGCGCGGCGCAATGCGGCGCCTGCACCATGCATGTGGCCGGCGCGCCGGTGCGCGCCTGCATGACGCCGATCTCATCCGTGCAAGGGCCGGTGACGACCATCGAGGGCATCGCCACCGACAAGGTCGGCCAGGTCGTGCAGGCCACCTGGGTCGAGCATGACGTGGCCCAGTGCGGCTACTGTCAGAGCGGCCAGGTGATGAGCGCCGTGGCCCTGCTGAAGAAAAACAAGAAGCCCAGCGACGCCCAGATCGACGAAGCCATGGCCGGCAATATCTGCCGCTGTGGCACCTACACCCGCATCCGCGCCGCCATCCACGCGGCCGCGGGTCAACTCGCTTGAAGGGGCTGACATGCTGAATCCAAGACGCATCGACGCTGCTCTGACTGGCGCGCTCTCCCGCCGGGCCTTCGTCACCACCGTCGGCGGCGCCGTCGGCCTGGCCTTGTTGCCCGGCGTGAGTGGCGCGCAGGCGCCCAAAGCGGGCGCCAAGCCGACCGAGCAGCCGCTCGCCTTCGTCACCATCGCCCAGGACGGCACCACCACCATCCTGTGCAACCGCATGGACATGGGCCAGGGCATAGAGACCGGCTTGGCCATGATCTGCGCCGAGGAGCTGGACGCCGACTGGAGCAAGGTCCGCACCGGTTTCGGCGACCAGAAGGGTGCCTATGTCGACCCGCTGTTCGGCATGCACCTGACCGGTGGCTCCAACTCGGTGAAGAACAGCTACCAGCAGTACCGCGAGCTGGGCGCCCGCACCAAGGCCATGCTGGTGGGCGCTGCGGCCGAAGCTTGGGGGCTGCCGGCCTCGTCGCTGAAGGCGGAGAACGGTGTCATCTCGGGCGGTGGCAAGAGCGCCGGCTACGGCGAGTTCTTCGACGCGGCCATGAAGCAGGCCGTGCCCGAGGCCGTCACGCTGAAGGACCCGAAAACCTTCAAGCTGATCGGCAAGCCCACCGGTCTGGTCGTCAGCCAGGCCAAGAGCACCGGCGCCCAGGCCTACGGCATGGACGTGCAACTGCCGGGCATGGCGGTGGCTGTCATCCAGCGTCCGCCGGTCTTCAACGGCAAGGTCGGCAAGCTCGACTCGACCGAGGCGCTCAAGGTCAAGGGCGTCAAGGCCGTGCTGCCGGTGACGCTGGACCGTGGCGGTCAGGGCGTGGCCGTCGTCGCCAGCGGCTACTGGGCCGCCAAGAAGGGGCGCGACGCGCTCAAGGTCGACTGGGATCTGGGCGGCGTGGCCAAGGCCGACACGGCGGCGCTGACCAAGCAATACCTGGCCCTGGCCAAGACGGCCGGCACGCCAGCGCCCATGCCCGAGTTCCAGGCCGACGTGAGCGGCTGGGCCAAGGCGCCGAAGAAGATCACCGCCGACTTCGTTTTCCCCTACCTCAACCATGCGCAGATGGAGCCGCTGGCCTGCACGGTGGACCTGAAGGCCGACCGCTGCGACGTCTATTACGCGGCTCAGATGCCCGGCCTCGATGCGATGAGCATCGCCAAGACCGTCGGCCTGAAGCCGGAGCAGGTGCAGATCAACGTGCAGATGGCCGGCGGCGGCTTTGGCCGGCGCGCCGTGCCTTCGAGCGAATGGCCGCGCGAGGCGGCGGCCGTGGCGGTGGCGCTGACCCAGGCGGGCAAGCCCATGCCGGTCAAGGTGATCTGGAGCCGCGAGGACGATGTCAAGGCCGGCTACTACCGACCCATGACCGTGCACCGCGCCGAGATCGGCTTCGACGCCACCGGCAAGATCAGTGGCTGGCAGCACCGCATCGTCAGCCAGAGCATTCTCAAGGGCTCGCCGCTGGAAGGCTTCGGCTACCAGAAGGGCGTGGACGGCACGACCACCGAGGGCATGCGCGAGCCTTATGAGATCCCGATGAACCTGAGCGTGCACCACCCGGAAGTCAACGTGCCGGTGCTGTGGTGGCGCTCGGTGGGCTCCACGCACACGGCGTATGTGATGGAGACGCTGGTCGACGAGATCGCCTTCGCCACCAAGCAGGACCCGGTGGCTTACCGGCTCAAGCTGATGGCGGGCAACGCCAAGGCCGAGCGGCATCGCCTGGCGCTGCAGGCGGCCGTCGACAAGAGCGGCTACGGCAAGCGCAAGCTCAAGGCCGGCCAGGCCTGGGGCGTGGCGGTGCACGAGAGCTTCGAGTCGGTCGTTGCCTATGTCGTGGTTGCAAGCCTGAAGGGCAAGGGGAAGGACCGCCAGCCGGTGCTTCAGGAGGTGCATGCCGGTGTGCACTGCAACCTCTGCGTCAACCCGCGCTCCGTGGAGACGCAGGTGCAGGGCGCCGCCATCATGGCCCTGGCCACGACGATGCCGACCCACCGCATCACCTTCAAGGACGGTGTCGTCGAGCAGAACAATTTCTACGACATGGCCATGCCGCGCATCACGGACGCGCCCAAGGTGATGACCGTCAGCATCGTGCCCAGCAACGACCCACCCAAGGGCATGGGCGAGCCGGGCCTGCCGCCGTTGGCGCCGGCACTCGCCAATGCCGTGGCGCGGCTGACCGGGCAGCGCCAGCGCGAGCTGCCTTTCCGCTTCGCCTGAAGCAGACAAGAAGCTCGGGGGACATGAAAAAGGCGGGCCCTCGGGCCCGCCTTCCATTTGGGGAGTTGGCGCTCAGCGCTTGCTGCGGCGGCGCACGCCGGCTGCAGCCAGCAGGGCCGTCAGCGTCAGGCCGGCGGTCATGGGTTCGGGCAGGTCCACGGCCTGGGCGCGGGCGATGGGCTCATTGTCGGGGAAGGGGTCGCCCGAACGAGCGCCGGCACCGCAGTAGGACGTGAAGGGCTCGTTGGTGGGCGGGCCTTCCGGGCCTTCCGCAGCGGCGGCAAAACGGGCCGCAATGCCTTCCTGGTTCTTGTTGCCCTGCAGATAGGCCGTGCAGATGCCGGTGGTGAGGACGTTGCCCGAGGCCTCGGACGTCATCACGTAGGAGAAGATGTGATCGGAGCCGTCAGACGTCGGCAGCAGATCGATCGAATAGAAACCGCCGGCAATGCCGTAGCTGTAGTAACCCGCACCGGTCGTACCGGTCGAGCCGACCGACTCGCTGCCGTGGTGCTCGTAGCTGTTCGAGATGAGGCCGCCGACGCCGACTTCGGCGCTCCAGGCTTCGTCCAGATAGGCAACGCCATCAATCGTCAGCTTGATGGTCAGCTTGGACTTCTGGAACTCGCCGGCGGTGAAGGCCGTGCTGCCGAAGGCGCCGACCTCGCCTGGGTTGATGAAGAAGGAGAAGTCGGCCGTGTCGGTGCCGCCGATGGTGCCGATGATGGAGGCGATGCCCTGGGCGTAGTAGGTGTTCTCGCCAGAGGAGCGACTGCCGAAGTTGCTGTTGCCGGCGTCATTGCAGGAATACGCGTGGATGCCGATGTTGTTGATGCCCGAACCGTTGAACTCCAACGTGTCGTGGCCAAAGTCACCGCCGGCAGGGGTGCCGCAATCGCTGATCGTCGCCACCGTGCCGCCAGGGCCGCTGGCGCTGCCCAGGTTGTAGGAGCCGGTGCCGTTGTAGACCAGACCTGCCCACGCCGGGGCGCTCAGCAGGGTCAGTGCGGTGGTCAGGGCAATCTTGTTGAAGGCGGGCATGGCAGCTCCTGGGACGAATCCGGTGATGCTAGGTTGCCGCGCGGGCTCTGTGTGTCCCGGGCTTGGGGGTCATGCCCCCGCATCCAAGGGGGCTGGCGGGTAGCCGGCTTCGGCCAGCGCGGCGGCGAGCGCGTCGCGGGGTAGGGCGCTGTCGACCTGGGCGGTCTTGGCCTCGCGGTCAATGTCGACGCGGGCCTGGGCGTCGGCCGCCTGCAAGGCCTCGGTGATGGCGGCAACGCAGTGGCCGCAGCTCATGTCGGGCAGGGTGAACCGGTGCATCGTGGGGACTCCTGTGGCAGATCAAGACGGGCGGGCATCCTAGTCCGGACAATCCCGTGATGAGTTCCCTGCGGCTAAAGGTATCCGGCATGAGCTGCGCGAGCTGCGTCGGCCGGGTCGAGAAGGCGCTGCTGAAGCAGCCGGGCGTGCTGTCGGCCGCCGTCAATCTGGCCACCGAAACGGCCAGCGTCGCGCTGCAGGAGGGCGCTTCTAGCGCGCCGCTGCTGGCCGCGCTGGCCAAGGCCGGCTACCCGGCCACGCTGGACGCGCCCGCCAAGCCAACCCGGCCGGCCTGGGCGCAGACCGGTTGGCCGGTGCTGATCGGCGTGCTGCTGAGCCTGCCGCTGGTGGCGCCCATGCTATTCGGCCACGCAGCGATGTTGGGTGGCTGGTGGCAGCTCGCGCTGGCCACGCCGGTGCAGTTCGGGCTGGGCGCGCGCTTCTACGCCGCCGGCTGGCGGGCGCTGCGAGACGGCAGCGGCAATATGGACCTGCTGGTGGCGCTGGGCACGAGCGCCGCCTTCGGGTTGTCGCTGTTCGAGCTTTTGCGGGGGCGCGAGCACGCCCTCTACTTCGAGTCCGCCGCCGTCGTCATCACGCTGGTGCTGCTGGGCAAATGGCTGGAGGCGCGTGCCAAGCGCGGCACGGGCGCGGCCATCCGGGCGCTGGCGAAGCTGCAGCCGGAGACGGCCCGCGTGCTGCGCGACGGCGCGGAGCAGGAACTGCCCATCGCTGCCCTGCGCGTGGGCGACCTCGTGCGGGTGCGGCCGGCCGAGCGGCTGCCGGTGGACGGCGTCGTCACCGAGGGCCACAGCGCGGTGGACGAGTCCCTCATCACCGGCGAGAGCCTGCCCGTGGCCAAGGCCGCGGGCGACGCGGTGACCGGCGGCGCCGTCAACGGCGAGGGACTGCTGACGGTGCGCTGCACGGCGCTGGGCGCGGAGTCGCGGCTGGCGCGCATTGCCCGCTTCGTCGAGGATGCCCAGGGCGCCAAGCCGCCCATCCAGCGACTGGTGGACCGCGTGTCGGCGGTCTTCGTGCCGGTCGTCGTCGTCATCGCCGTCGTCACGCTGCTGGGCTGGGGGTTTGCGCGCGGCGACTGGGGCGCGGCGCTGCTGCACGCGGTGGCCGTGCTCGTCATCGCCTGCCCCTGCGCGCTGGGCCTGGCGACACCGGCCGCACTGATGGCCGGCATGGGCGCGGCGGCGCGCCAGGGCATCCTCATCAAGGACGCCGAGGCGCTGGAGCTGGCGCGCGGGCTCAGCGTCGTCGCCTTCGACAAGACCGGCACGCTGACCGAGGGCAGGCCACGCCTCGCCGCCTACAGCGCGCCGCTGGCCCTGGCCGCTGCGTTGCAGGCCGGCAGCGAGCACCCGCTGGCCAAGGCGGTTCGCGATGCGGCGCCGGGTGTGGCACCGGCGCAGGGGCTGACGGCGGTGCCGGGGCGGGGCGTGCGAGGCGAGGTTGACGGCCAGGCGCTTGTGCTGGGCAGCGGGCCCTGGTTGCTCAGCCTGGGCGTGTCTTTGCCTGACGACGCGCCCGCCGACGCGCAGCGGGCACAGGGCCACAGCCTGTCCTGGCTGGCCCGCCTGGGTGATCAACCTGAAGTGCTCGGCTGGCTGGCCTTCGGCGACGAGATCAAGCCCGCCTCTGCCGAGGCCGTGGCCGCGCTGCACGCACTTGGCCTGCGCACCGTCCTCATCAGCGGCGACCACCGTGCCGCCGCCGAGACTGTCGCGCGCCGCCTGGGCATTGACGAGGTCCACGCCGAAGTGCTGCCCGAAGACAAAGCCCACCTCGTCACCACCTTGAAAGCCCAGGGCCGCGTCGGCATGGTCGGCGACGGCCTCAACGACGCGCCCGCGCTGGCGGCGGCCGACGTGGGTTTCGCCATGTCCACCGGCACCGAGGTGGCCATGGCCGCCGCCGGCATCACGCTGATGCGCGGCGACCCGCGGCTGGTGGCCGATGCCATCGAGCTGTCGCGCCGCACGGTCGCCAAGATTCGCCAGAACCTGTTCTGGGCCATGGCCTACAACGTCGTCGGCATCCCGCTCGCGGCATTCGGGCTGCTGAGCCCGGTGTTTGCGGGCGCAGCGATGGCGCTGTCCAGCGTGTCCGTCGTCGGCAATGCGCTGCTGCTGACGCGCTGGCATCATGGCTGCATCGCCCCCCGAAAGCCCTCCTCATGAAGATCATTGCCCTCAGCGGCGCGCTGCGCCGCGCCTCCTACAACACCGCCCTGCTGCGCGCGGCCATTGCGCTGGCGCCGGAGGGCGTCAGCATCGAGCTGCGCACGCTGCACGGCATCCCGCTCTATGACGGCGACGTCGAGGCCCAGGGCATCCCGGAGGCGGTGACGACGCTGCGCGAGGAGATCCGCGCGGCCGACGCGCTGCTCATCTCGACGCCCGAGTACAACAACAGCATTCCCGGCGTGCTGAAGAACGGCCTGGACTGGCTGTCCCGCCCGAGCGGCGAGGGCGCCAAGCTGTTTGGGGCTAAGCCCACCGGCCTCATCGGGGCCACGCCCGGCGGCTTCGGCACCGTGCAGTCCCAAGACGCGCTGCTGTCCGTCTTCCGCACCTTCGGCAGCGACTTCTGGATGGGTGGGCGGCTGATGGTGTCCAAGGCCGGCGCGGTGTTCGATGCAGACGGCAAGCTGGTGGACGACAAGGTGCGCGGGCAACTGGATCAATTTGTCCGTGGCTTTGTCGAGTTCGTGCAAAAGAGGCCGACATGAGCGCGCCGGTCTTGGTCGAGCGCATCACCAGCCATGTCGGCGATGTCGGCGGCATTCCCATCCAGCGCGCGCTGCCGAACAAGGCCCGTCGCGTCATCGGCGCCTGGTGCTTTGCGGACCACGCCGGCCCGGCCACGCTGCCACCCGAACGGCGCATGAACGTCGGTCCGCATCCGCACACGGGGCTGTCGACCTTCAGCTGGATGATCGAGGGCGAGATCCTGCACCGCGACAGCCTCGGCTCAGAGCAGGTGCTGCGCGCCGGCCAGGTCAACCTGATGACGGCCGGTCACGGCATCTCGCACAGCGAGGAGTCGCTGTCGGATCGCATCCACCTGGCGCAGCTGTGGATTGCGTTGCCGGATGCCGAACGGGAACGGACGCCAAGCTTCCAGCACTTCGCTGACCTGCCGCGTGCCGCTTTGGACGAGGGATGGGACGCGACGGTCCTCATCGGCGAGTTCGCCGGCCATCGTTCGCCGGTGCCCAGCTTCACGCCGCTGCTGGGCGTGGATCTCGCCGCGGCCGGCCCAGCCTGCGCGACGCTGGCGCTGGATGCGCGCTTCGAGCATGGCGTCATGCTGTTGGAAGGTGAAGTCGAGGTCAGCCCCGCCGGCCACGGCGCGGTCGAGGCGGTCACGCCCGGCACGCTGCTCTACATCGACGCGGGTTGCGAGGCGGTCGAACTGCGCTGTGCGGCGTCGACACGCCTGCTGCTGCTCGGCGGCGAGCCCTGGGCCGCGCCACCTCTGCTTTGGTGGAACTTCGTCGGCCGCGAGCCGGCGGAGATGCAGGCCTGGGCCGAAGACTGGGCCCGCGCGGATGGTGGGCGGTTTGGCGAGGTGCGGGGCTACGTCGGCCCACGCATCCCCGTGCCGCCGGTGCCGGCGCTCAGGAAGCCTTGAACTCGAATGGGTTCAACAGCGGCACGCCGAAAACCTTGAAGTCCTTGATGTCGCGGGTGACCACGGTGAGTCGGTGCACATGAGCGGTTGCGGCAATCAATGCATCGCCTGCCAGCGTGTCGGAGCGCCCGTGCCGGAAACGGGCCCATTGGCGCATCACTTCCACGTCTGCGGACAACACCTGGAAATGACTGGCCAGTTCGGTCAACCATTCATCGCGCACGGAGGCCTTGGATGCATCCTGCTCCCAAGTGAGTTCAATGCCACGTTGAATCTCGGCAATTGTCATGGCGCTCAGGAACAGCTGCGCCTCTTCGACGTCCTGCAACCAAGCCAGCACACCGCCATGCGGCTTGTGCTTGCGTAATTCTGAAACGACGTTGGTGTCGAGCAGGAACATCAGCCGAGGTCAACCGGCGGGCGAAAGCGCATGTCCGAACGTGGAGGGATGTTCAGTTCGCCGCGGGCTTTTTCGCTGAGCAGCAACGCCTTCAACGATGGCCGCGCAGCCGCTTGCAAGCGACGCCATTCGGTCACCGAAATCACCACGGCGGTTTCGGCGCCATGCTTGGTGACCATCTGAGGACCGCGTTTCACGCTGGCCTCCAGCAACTCACTGAATCGGGCCTTCGCGTCCTGGACTCGCCAGGTTTTGTCGAGGAACTCCATTACGGCTCCTGGTCTGACTAGAAGTCTGACTAGTTTAGCCGGCCCTCGCGCTCTTCACCAGCGCCTCAATCCTCGCCGACGCATTCACCGCAACCAGCTCGATCTGCGGATTCGCCTTGGCGAACACGCGGAACAACTCGTCCGTGAAGCCGTGACCCACGTCGCTGACACCGTCGAAGTCGATCTCCGCCCGCTTGAAGGCCGACAACCGGGAGCCGACGCGGCGGGCGGCGGCGCGGGAGTCGAGCGCCTGGCCTTCCGTCGTCAGCAGGCGCAGCTGCACGCGGGTCTGGTCGAACTCGATGCCGTCGCCCTGGATGCTCCAAGCCTCCATGACGCTGTCCAGCGTGCGCGTGGTGTTCAGCGCGATGGCCATGTAGATGCTGCTGCCCTGGCGCGGCAGGGCGCGGCCCTTCTTCCAGCCGCTGCTTTCCCAGGCGCGCCTCTGGTAGGCGGTGTTGTTGGCGTGGATGTCGAAGACGTCGGCCAGCTGGCTGCTGAAGAACAGGCCGCGGCCGGTGTGGGCGTCGGGGGCGCTGGTGAGCCGGCCCTTGCTCAACTCCAGCATCGCGTGCCGCGTGTCTTCGAGCTGGAAGGCGGCGCAGATCTTGTCGAAAACGCCGCAGCCGTCGTCGCTGACCAGCAGCTGCACATGCGTGGGCGTCTGGCGCAGCGACACGGTGACGCTGCTGCCGCCGGAGTGGTCGGCCGCGTTGTTGACCAGCTCGGTGAAGCCGTGCTGAACCATGCGCTCAACATGTCTGGGCAGCGCGAAGTGAGGCGCGAAGTCACGCTGCCAGGGCAGGTCTTCCTGCAGGCCGTGGAGCGTGTAGCTGCGCGCCACCTGGCGCAGCGCGCCGGGCGCGAAAACGGGACGGCGGGCGCTGCCCGAGCGGGCCAGCCAACCGGACTCCACCAGGCGCTTCAGCGCGGTCATCGAGGCGCGGCGGCTGGCGCCGGTGCGTTCCTCGATGTGGGTGGCCAGATCGTGCGAATGTTCGCTGGCAGCGGCCGTGATCCAGTTGGTGAGGTGGTCGAACACCAGTCTTGTCATGACTGCGCATTGTGCTGACTACTTCAAGCACGGGGGGTGGGGCGGTCCCTGACTCCATAGAATCCCCGACAAGTTACGAAGCGGTTACGGCCTAGTGTCCGTACCGCAGTCGGCCCAGATTTCTCAACTCCACCGGGAATTTCCCATGCCTCTCGTTTCCATGCGCCAGTTGCTGGACCACGCCGCCGAAAACGGCTACGGCATCCCAGCCTTCAACGTCAACAACCTGGAACAAGTGCAAGCCATCATGGCTGCGGCCGATGAAGTCGGCGCGCCGGTCATCCTGCAAGCGAGTGCAGGCGCCCGCAAATACGCCGGCGAGCCCTTCATCAAGCACCTGATCCTGGCCGCCTGCGAGGCCTACCCCCACATCCCGCTGGTCATGCACCAGGACCACGGCACCAGCCCCAAGATCTGCGCCGGCGCCATCGACCTGGGCTTTGGCTCCGTGATGATGGACGGCTCGCTGATGGAAGACGGCAAGACGCCGGCCTCCTTCGAATACAACACGGAGGTGACACGCAAGGTCGTCGAGATGGCGCACAAGGTCGGCGTCACCGTCGAGGGCGAGCTGGGCTGCCTGGGCAACCTCGAAACCGGTGAAGCCGGCGAGGAAGACGGCGTCGGCGCCGAAGGCAAGCTGGACCATTCCCAGATGCTGACCGACCCCGAGGAAGCTGCCACCTTCGTCAAGGCCACGCAGCTGGACGCGCTGGCGATTGCCATCGGCACCAGCCATGGCGCCTACAAGTTCAGCCGCAAGCCCACGGGCGACATTCTGGCCATTGGCCGCGTGAAGGAGATCCACGCGCGCATCCCCAACACCCACCTTGTCATGCACGGCTCGTCCAGCGTGCCGCAGGACCTGCTGGCCATCATCAACCAGTACGGCGGCAAGATGAAGGAGACCTTCGGCGTGCCGGTCGAGGAGATCCAGGAAGCCATCAAGCATGGCGTGCGCAAGATCAACATCGACACCGACATCCGCCTGGCGATGACGGGTGCGGTGCGCAAGTTCCTGGCCGAGAACCCCGACAAGTTCGACGCCCGCGAGTGGCTCAAGCCCGCCCGCGAGGCCGCCAAGGTCATTGCCAAGCAGCGCTACATGGAGTTCGGCTGCGAAGGCCAGGCGGGCAAGATCAAGGGCCGCACGCTGGTCGACATCGCCGGCGCCTATGCGCGTGGCGAGCTGGCTCAGAAGGTTCAGTGATCGAAAGCTGCTTCACTTACGGCTCGCTGATGTGGGCCGACATCATGGCCCGCGTCTGCGGCGGCGTGTTGCCGTCGGAGGCCGCGCGGCTGCCGGGCCATAGCCGGCACCCGGTGCGGGGCGAGGACTACCCGGGCCTGCGTCCTGCGGAAGGTGGCGTGGTGGACGGCCGGCTGTACCGCGGCATAGCTGCGGCGCAGTGGGCGCGGCTGGATGCCTTCGAGGGCTCGGACTACGAACGCGTGCCGGTCACGGTCGAACTGTCCGACGGGCGTGCCGAGACTGCCTGCGTCTATCGCTTCCGCGCTGAACTTGTCGCGCGTCTGCTGCCCGGCGACTGGGATCCGCAGCTGTTTGAGAGCGAGGGTCGCGAGCGCTTCCTCGCGCGCTACGCGGCCTTCGCGGCGCCGTCTGCGGGCTGACGAACGTAGCACTCAGCAAGGCGTTAGCAGGGCGCACAATCGTCCGACAGGGTGCCCCAAGTCAGGGCCCCAAGGAGGATAAGCATGGACACGCTCACCAGCCTGGTGGCCCGCTCGGGTTTCCTGCCGCATGGCTGCTGTTTCCAGTGGTCGCCCGGCCTGCTGTGGACCATGGTGGGCGCCGACGGCGCGCTTTCATATTCGCCCACGCGCGCCAGCGGCCGCAGCTGAACTTCGGCGGCCCGGCCGTGCTGTTCGGTACCTTCATCTTGGCCTGCGGCGCCACCCACGTGCTCGACGTCTGGACCATCTGGCGGCCCGACTACGGCGTGCAGGCCGCCGGCAAGATGGTGACGGCCATCGCGTCGGTCCTGACCGCCTGGGTCGCCTGGCGCCTGGCGCCTGCTGCCCAGCATCCTGGCCATCCCGTCTGCGCATGAACACAACGAGGCCCTGAACAAGCTGCGCGCCGAGGCCGGCCGCCGCCACGATGCCGAGGATGACCTGCTGGAGACCGAGCAGAGTCTGGCTGCCACGCTGGCCAGCATCGATGCCGGCTTCATCACGACCGACGGCGAAGGCCGCGTGGCGCGCATCAACGCGGTGGCCGAGCAGCTGACCGGATGGCCGGCCGCCGACGCACTGGGGCGGGGCATATGGGAGGCGTTCGAGCGCGTCGACCGGCCGGCCGAGCTGCGCGCGCGCAACCCGGTGGAGGTGGTGGCCTAGCGCGAACGCCAGGGCCTGCGCCGCCAGCAGGTCATCTGCATCGCGCGTGACGGCCGCCGCACGGCGGTCGAGCTGCATGCCGGCCTGACCCGCCGTGCCGACGGCCGTGCGCGTGGCGTCAGCATCGTCTTCCGCGACATTGGCGCGCTGACCCAGGCCGAGGCCGAGGTCAGGCGGCTGGCGGCTGGCGGCGGTCGTCGAGTCGTTGGCGGACGCGATCATTGTCAAGTCCAACGAAGGGCTCATCACCAACTGGAACGCGTCGGCGGAGCGGATTTTTGGCTACAGCGCCGCCGAGGCCGTCGGCCAGTCCGTGCTGATGCTGGTGCCGCCCGAGCGTGAGGCCGAGGAGCAGCGCATCCTGGTCGAGCTGGCCCAGGGCCGCCAGGTGCCGCCGTTCCGCACCGTGCGGCTCACCAAGGACGGGCGGCGCATTGACATCTCGGCCCAGGTGTCGCCGTTGCGTGACGCGACCGGCCAGGTCATCGGCGGCGTCAAGTCGGCCCGCGACCTGAACCACCAGCGCCAGATCGAGGTCGCGCTGCGGCAAAGCGAGGCGCGGCTGCGCTTTGCGCTCGAGTCCGCCTCGCTGGGTGACTGGGAGCTCGAACTCGACGGCGGCCGCGTGCACCGCTCGCGTCGCTTCGACAAGTGTTTCGGCCTGGGTGCTGCCACGCCGGCCGACTGGGGCAGCGAGCAGATGCTAATGGCGGTGCGGGGCGAAGACCGCAGCAGCGTGCGCACGGCGTTGGACGCGCTGCGCGAGCACGGCACGCCCTGGCATGCCGAATTCCGCGTCCTCTGGGCCGATGCCAGCATGCACTGGCTGCGCATGGACGCGCGGGTGGTGCGCGACGACAACGGGCCGGTGCGCGTGGTCGGCATCGTTGCCGAGGTCACGGCGATGCGCACGGCCGAGCAGGCGCGCCAGCAGACGAGCTGGCTGGAAGCCGAGAACCGCCGCGTGCAGGAGTCGAGCCGGCTCAAGAGCCTGTTCCTGGCCAATATGTCTCACGAGCTGGGCACGTCGCTCAACGCGGTCATCGGCTTCTCGGAGCTGCTCGCCGCCGGGGCCATCCCCGCCGATTCGCCGCGCCATGCGGCGGCGCTGCAGCACATCTCCAGCAGCGGCCGTCACCTGCTGCAGATGATCAACGATGTGCTCGACCTGTCCAAGATCGAAGCCGGCAAGCTGATGTTCCGGCCCGTCTGCTGGTCGCCTTGCGCGCCCACCCCTGGCGCGACCACCTCGCGCGCGAGCTCACGCATGCCGGTTTCGACACCGACACCGCCGCCAGTGCCGCCGAGGTCGTGCAGCTGACGCGGGTGCGCCACTACAGCGGCCTGGCGCTGGATCTGGCGTTGCCGGATTCGCCCGGGCTGGCCGGCGTGCCCGTCATCGCCTTCACCGCGCATGTCATGCAGGGCGACGAAGCGCGCTTCTGTGCCGCCGGTTTCGACGGCTATCTGGCCAAGCCCATCGAGGTGACCCGCTTCGCGAGACAGGTGCGGGACTTCGTCGCCTCCTAAAATCCACTGCCTTCCGCCCCAACCGCGCTCGCCGCAGCCGTTCGCCATGCCTCAAGCCCTGCTCCAGTCCTCCCTCACGTCGCTGCCCCTGCTCGGCCGCGGCAAGGTGCGCGAGAACTACGCCGTCGGCGCCGACCGCCTGCTGATGGTCGCCAGCGACCGCCTCTCGGCCTTCGACGTCATCATGGGCGAGCCCATCCCGGGCAAGGGCGCGCTGCTGACGAAAATGGCGCTGTTCTGGTTCGACAGGCTGCAGGACGTCGTGCCCAACCACCTGACCGGCGAGGACCCGCTCTCCGTCGTCACGCCTGCGGAGGCCGAGCAGTTGCGCGACCGCGCCATGCTCGTCAAACGGCTCAAGCCCCTACCCATCGAGGCCGTCGTGCGCGGCTATCTGGCCGGCAGTGGCTGGGCGGAGTACCAGAAGACGCAGAGCGTCTGCGGCGTCGCCTTGCCGGCTGGCCTGCGCAACGCCGACAAGCTGCCCACGCCGATCTTCACGCCCGCGACCAAGGCCGAGATGGGCGACCACGACGAGAACATCTCGTTCGAGCAGGCCGCCGCCATCGTCGGCGCTGACCTTGCCACGCGCGTGCGAGACATCTCGATCCAGCTCTACCAGCGCGCGGCAGACTTTGCGTTGACCAAGGGCATCATCATTGCCGACACCAAGTTCGAGTTCGGCCTGGATGCCGATGGCACGCTGACGCTGATGGACGAGGTGCTGACGCCCGACTCCTCGCGCTACTGGCCGGTCGAGAGCTACGCGCCGGGCAGCAACCCGCCGAGCTACGACAAGCAATTCGTGCGCGACTGGCTGGAGCAGGCCACCGTCGATGGCAAGCCCTGGGGCAAGACTGCACCGGCACCGGCACTGCCGCCCGAGGTCATCGCCCGGACGGTGCTGAAGTACGAAGAAGCCTTGCAGCGCCTGACCGCATGAGCGCCGCGCAGGCTGCCCCAAGCTAGCTAGGTCCCGCTGGGTGGGAGTGAGCCCGGACACGGGATGCCCACTGGGCATCCCGTGCCTGGCGAAGGCCTGGCTGCATCGGTCCGGCAAGTGCGCAGCGCGAAGGGCGTACCGGTGAACGTCAAGCTGCACAGCCGGCTGGCGCAAAGGCTGGACGGCGAAATCGTCGCGATGGCAGCCAACCCGGCGCGCTGCGCCGTGCTGCGAGTGCAGCGTGCCATCCTTTGGCTGCGCCATGGCCGCGAGACCGAGGCCCGCGAGGAACTCAAACGACTGCACGTCAGCGCCCTAGCGAATCCGCGCATCGAACTGGCGGCATGGTTGCATCTGACTGAAGGGTTGGTGGCCTACTTCAGCGCATTTGGCGGTGACGGCCGTGACCGCGTGCGCCGTGCAAGCGTGATGGCTTCCGCCGCCCGGCTTCCGTCTCTACAGGTTTGGGCTGCCGCATGGCTTGCACAGATGGACTTCGTCGGCCGGGACATCGATGGGCTCGTTCGTCATGCCGCGGCAACATTCGCCCTGCTGGCGCCTGGCGATCACTCCCCGCCTACCGTGTCGCCACCGCCCTGGCCTCAGCCTGGGGCCTAGTCGTCGGGGAGTCAGCAGCTTCGCCGTGGTACGCCTGGGCCCGCCGGCAAGCCATCGCTGACGGCGACGACGTGGGTCTCGTAGCCGTGATTTACAACCAGACCCAGATGCGCGCTCTGCGTCCGCCACGCCGCATTGACCGGCAGGGCCGGCGAGGCGCCGGTGGCGCTGCTCAGTGTCGAATCCATCGGCAATTACGACGACGCCGTTGGGGGTTCCGCCGGCGCCAACCTCACGCCGTTGCTGCACGCCCAGTTGCTTGTTGTGCAAGGCAACTTTGCCGAGGCGGCTCGCCTACTCGAAGCCAACCTCCCCGCTGCCTCGGCTACTGGTCTCGCGCGCGCCGGCTACAGCCTGCTGGCCGACCTGGCATGGTGCTGGGTCAACACCGGCGAGTTGCAGCGGGCCCGCGCGTTGGCCGATCAGGCCGCTGTGGAGGTGCTGGCCGAGGACACCGCCTACTGCGACCTCGACGAGTGCGCCGTGCTGCACGCTCGCCTCGCCCAGGTCTATGCCATGCTGGGCGAAGGCGCGCTGGCTGCCCGCGAAACCGACGCGGCAACGGCGTCCTGGGCGCAGGACGCCGCCCAGCGTCGCCACTGGACCGAGCGGCTGACCGCAGCCGGTCTGAGCATGCCACCGAAGTAATGTTGGCCCCTCGTCCAGTCTTGCCGCGCTGCACGCGGGCGAGCCTAGCCGGTCCCCAGGGGGACAGCGATGCGAGCGGCATTGGGCCGCCCGCACATCGCCATGGTGGGCCGGCTTGGGAGCGGCCAGGCGCTCGGCCCGAAGAAATCCGACAGCGCGCTTTGGACGCGGGTTTTCGGGCTTTCCCGCAGCCATGGCTGCGTTACCCTCGCGCGCCATGACCGCCGCTCCCAACGACGACGCCGAACACGCCCTGCTGGCCTTGCCCCAGGGCACCCGCTTTGGCGAGCTGGAAATCCTCGGCACCCTCGGTGTCGGTGGTTTCGGCATCGTCTACCTCGCGCGCGACCACTCGCTGGAGCGCGAGATCGCGATCAAGGAGTACATGCCCAGCCAGTTCGCGCAGCGCGATGGGCGCTCCCACGTGTCGGTGCGCTCCCTGTCCATGCGCGACACCTTCGAGCTGGGCCGGCGCAGCTTCGTCAACGAGGCCCGCCTCCTGGCCCGCTTCGACCACCCCTCGCTCCTCAAGGTCTACCGCTTCTGGGAGGCCAACGGCACCGCCTACATGGCCATGCCGCGGCTGGTCGGCAAGAACCTGAGGGACGCGCGCAAGACCCAGACCATGCCGCCGCCGCAAGCCTGGACGCGGCGCGTCTTCGACGCCGTGCTCGGCGGCCTGGAGGCCCTGCACGCCCAGAACGTCTGGCACCGCGATGTAGCGCCCGACAACATCTTCCTGCCTGCCGACGGCAGCGCGCCCATCCTGCTGGACTTCGGCGCCGCCCGCCAGGCCATCGGCGACCGTACGCAGGTCTTCACGGCCATCCTCAAGCCCAGCTTCGCGCCTATCGAG
>Ga0307515_10006110_pt1 | contig 24217 bp, 10 predicted proteins | sample 17_EM_MG_FD_194513 | JGI IMG/M metagenome (GOLD analysis project Ga0307515, IMG submission 194513) | Populus trichocarpa ectomycorrhiza microbial communities from riparian zone in the Pacific Northwest, United States - 17_EM | ecosystem: Host-associated > Plants > Roots > Unclassified | place... | reverse complement strand
CTTAAGATACAGAGACTGGAGAGCAGGAGAAAGACTCGAGATATATACAAGGTAGTTGGGTGCCTTATGCCCTACCGGCTATGTGCCTTGACATCAGCTCAGCTGAAGCTCAGCTCGGTCAGGTTCACGCAACAGTCTCTGTACTAGCCTTGTGTTCCAAAGGTGATGGCGTTTCGAATACGTCGCGGTACGAGTCTGCTGATGAGCACATTGGATGCAGGTATATCCAGATATGGTCTGATACGATGTGACACAGCGTATGTACGGATGGATGTATGTATATGAAGCGGTGCATCGAGATGTCAGCGCTTACTTTACTTGCCGGAGGACAAAGGATCTCTAATTGACAATGCTTTGCTGCTCTCTCAGTTGGTGAGTGACGGGCGGTCTAGTTTGCATGTGCGATGTAGCCAAAGCTTAATGGCGCATCAACGGTTCATAGTCTTCGCGATAGTCTTACCAAAACTTCGTTAATTGCAGAAAGAGTGGGATATCGTAGTAGCGGATGCAGATGAAGCGACCCCCTCTGCAACCTCTTTCCAGCTTTCCATTGAGGAAAAGGCATTATGCCAGAGGATCTGTAGTGCTCTAGTAATAGGATGACCGTTGTTTAAGTGATTCAGATTTCCTCAGTCAGGATCCTGATTAGCAGGACATTTGGCATAATGGCGCCATTCAATCATATCACTAGTTAACTAAGAGATCCCGGATATTGTCGCCAGATTGCATGAAATATGGGATGTGAGGGTACTTGAAGGGTTTCCAAGAACCCCCGATAGCAGCTCTCGCAATCAGTGCGTAATATTTATTCTCTATGCATTCAAAATCTCCAATAGAAAGCCCAAAGCAAGAGTGCAGTGACGAATCATCATATACCATCACTCGTTGTGATATTTTACCGAGTGATGAACGCGGGACCCATAAGGACTACCCATCCAATTATCCATCCAAGACTTTGGTCGCGACAAAGCGCGGTTGTCTGCTCCGACAGACGGTGATAATGTACCAAACATTCTGGAACTGCTCCACCTGGTACTTTACTAGTTGCGGGTGCCCAGTCACCTACTAGATAGATTGGCCGTCTTCCTGTGAGTTGCAAAGTTGCGGGCATCTACAAGAACGTCTCGACGGGAGTAGTGGCTTCAGGGATTATCAATAAAAGTTACCGTGGCTTGATCCTGAGAGATTTCTGCTCCTGCAACTACTATCACTACTACTACAAGGGTAATGATACTATGATGTATCTGCCCTATTCACATGTACGTAGCTAGTGTTAGTCTACCTCGCGATGGGTTCATTCTCTAAGCTCGCCATATTCCTTTATTTAGCAAATAAAACCCGTCATTTCAGAAGGCGGTTCGTTCTTCATCTTTCTGTTCAAAGTAGAGAGATGAAGAAGCTTAATTGTATCCTATCTAAGAGGGCCACAAGGCCACATATATATGAGAGTACAAGTACGAATGCGTGCGTACGCATCTATGTATAGACCCTTCAGGCGGACAGCAATCTCCGGTCATACGAGACTCATCTCTGGCCATGAAAAGGCAGAGACCTATCATGCAATACTTTCGGTACATTACTCTGTGAGTGATATCCTATGATAGGAAGATGCAGTAGTATATTTCCAATCCCTCCTCGCCCAAGCCCCCGACCCGCAAAATCTGTCAGCCAACACATGAGCAGTCTGAGGCTTGTGCCATATCATCATGTGATGAACTTTTAATTTCCATTCCTCTCCCTCCGAAAACTCGTAGAGTTCTGAGGGCGAGTTTGAAGGAAGCTCGGTCACCGCAGCGTACATAATATTTATATACTTGAAGGTGGAGTTACGGGATGCGTATGCAATATCCAGATCGCGGGCAGAGACTAGCTTCTGTAGTCTTCACACCCAAATGCTAGAGGAGAGGACTTAGATTGCAATAATGGCAAACGAGCTCGTATCCTATCACAGTAGAATAGACCACGTGAATTCCGGAAGCTTCATCACATATAACTCAGGTATCTGACTTGCGTTACAATTTTGGGAGGACTCCTGATCCCAGCAGGCTAGCCTTGACACTCCTGTTTCGAAGAAGATCCAGCCCGATGATATCAATAACCGTTCAGTATTCTAAAGAAAGTTTAGTAAAATGGAGAACTGGTTGGTTAGCCTCCAAGCCTCTATTTGTAGGTAATAGCTCTGACCTAATTGTTTAATCTCTACTAGCCCTATCTGGTATTAATCGTTCGAGTGCTCTGGCGAATCGTCGGAGTAAGCCGGAGTGGACTGCTAATGTAAGTGCAAAAATCTAAAAGTCAAACTTGCGTCTAGAGACCATACTTACTTGGCGAAGCAGGTTTAATGTGCTGTGGCTGGGTCTCTACTTTGCTAGTGTTCGACACGAGACAAGATATCCTAAGTCCTCGTGTCGAGCCAAAGGCAAGCCTTGGTAAGTATAGAATGAAAATCTTGGGATATTTTTAGAATGTCTCGGGATATATCAAGATCCGGTGAATGATTTTTCATAACCGAGTTCTCAGTCGAGCAAACTAGGCCTCTACCTATGCCTCCGCTACTTCCACCTCTACTACCTTTACCTCCACTGCAATACTTCACACACCTTCCAGTCCTCCCAGCTTTGCTCCTATCAACATTTGCCAACTTCTATGTCTGTCCCTGTCAGCCATACAGCTGCTACAGCCGGCGTCACCAGCTCTGAATTAACCGTCGCGTTTCACCCTACAGTTTAACATTAGGTGTTGCTTTATAAGACGAGGAACTGTTTTGTGAATAGCTTAGCTACAGCTATTTTGTTAGGCAAGTGCTGGATGGAGCAATGCAACTTGGAGGTATATACCTGGAAGATAGTGAAGCCTGAAGAAGAAGATGGAGGTGCAATTGGAGAGTGTTAGGATAAGAGCGGGTAGATGAGGCCCAAGCACCAAATGACTGGATGAGCTCCGGACAGACACAGAAAAAGAACTTGAATGACTTGAAGAGTATAGTGTATATTGGTATACAGAGCTTAGGCGAAACCACTAAGTCCTGAGTTCATGAAATTAAATGGGTACGGGACAAGATGTACTGGCCATAGGCTCTACTTAGAATTTGTTTTGTCTCATCCCGTGCCGAATACTAGTTTCTTCGTATCAGATCTCCTACCAACTAGCCAGGCAGTTGATTACGTCACTGCGTGGAACGGGCCACATTCAAGTACATAAGTAGCCGTGGTGCAGAAAACTGTTGAACCTTAATAGAACTGTCAACTTTCCCGAGATTCTCTCCTATATCAAGGTTTTTGACTTATATGGTAGGTAATTTATGGTAAAGAGTTTGGGAGCTCCCTGTCACAGCTCCGGTAACTTCTATTGATTTGGTGCCAATTACTTAAGTACACATACTTCTTATCCCACTCCATCGTCTGTATAGCTATGCTATACACTCTGCAATAAACCCCTCTATCATTTCCTATCACTACTACGTATTTCCACACTTTAGATCCTGTCAACTCCGCCCCCTTATTTATTAACTTTATCACCCAGTGCCTAAGTTTGCTAATATTAACAACGCGCCATACGAAAGAGTACGGACTCGGTAACGTACTATCAACTTCGACTGCGTTGGACGTATATCTTTGTGACATTCCCTCGCCTCCTCTCGCGGTTGATATAACGTAGCACAGCAAGGAGCGAAGGTAAATCTTCGACAAATGTTCCCACATGCCTGATGCTTCATTTATCACCCAGACGTCAAACTCGTCATCACGAAGAGGCAGATCACCGAAAGCACGTTGATAATTGGAGGCTAGAACCATGCTCAGTAATCAGTCAAAATCTGTGCCTGTGCGGGGTGCCAGGCGAAAGTGCAGACTCGGCGCAGGCCCACAATTCATCATCGTGAGGATTGTAAACGATAACGGTTACGTTGCCGTCAGACATCGGTGAATATTGAAGCAATACCGCTGCGATCCTGACGGGGTATTAGGATCGTGGAATAGTGAGTGTTAGGAGTATACTCGGAGGGTGCCAAAAGTCGGGCGCACTTCCAGATATGGTACTAAGTCCTGGCAGCCAGTGCTAGAACATATAAGGAAAATCGGGTGATATCTATGACCCCGTTTGTGTGAAGGAAAAAAGTTGGGCGCACCCCCTACTCTCTCTACCAAATTCAACACACGTGGTGCCGTGCCACCCTCCATATCAGTGGCTGCCTGTATGTAGGTGAATATATTTCTCAATAGACTATCCAGCCACTTGTTTAGTGATTTTTGTTGCGGTGCGCGGTGGTGGAGAGGAGGAAAGGAGGGAGAGATGAATCAAGCAAAAGGAGTGAGGCTCTGTGAATTACCCGACCGCGCCGGAAATACACTTATACCCTAGTACAACGTGCTTCTCTTACCATGCTCGTAATCTCTCTGGCCGTTTTCATGATATTTGTACTATACCTGTTATGGTATTGTTTTATTTTGCAGATCTAATTTCACCCTGTTTTCTTGCCAGCTGCTAGTCTCGGAACGTGTGGCACACTGCATGCCAGAAAGTTTCCATATCAAGTTAGTTCTTTACCATGAAATCTGCAGACAGCTAAGGGAATACTAAATACATATGATCCGCGTTGAATGCATCTATTTCTTCCCACGACAAGCCGGACCCCCTACAAGTAAATTCAGCATCTCTTCAACAACCGTTTTTGAGTGAATGTGTTCGTTGTAGCTATTTGTTTTGCCACAACATACTTATGATAATGTCGGAATTCCCTTGTGCAATTTAACCTCATCCATGGCTGGTTTTCCTGGAGATGTTAAGTACGTAGGTACCTAGGTAAGTTCCAAGGTATATGATTGACCGATCGTGGAAGGCACGATGACACTTGGTTGTGTTGGGTCTAGAAGTCTCCATCAGTGAGTAACACAAAATTCTAGATAAAGTGCCGTAATTAGCAACTGTACAGGGGAAGTGGTTGGGCCAGGCAGTAAGGCAGTAAAGGATCGGATGCCCTTGTTTTGTCAAGACACCTTACAGAATCAGTAATATTACGGGATTCTGCACTCAATTTTGGTAAATGTCATCTAGATATCAACAAAAAGGTAAAACCTGACTGAAACCTCAACTCTACCCTGTAGTCAGTTGAGACATTTTTGAAAGGGTAATGATAATATCTATAGTCTTAGTTACTACTGACAACGCCAGTAGCGGTCCAGACTAATAACTAACTCAGGGTACTTCATTCCTCTCTGGAAACTTCCAGCCACGTAGAGCAATACATGCTACACTTCAGTACCTTTCTACAGTGCGCCTGTATTGCTACCGTATAGTCTGGTCGGATTTGTTACTTTTGTGTACGCGCAATGCCAACAGAAACTAACTTCACTTGCCTTGGACACTCGAAACCAGGTCTATATGGGAATCGAGCAGTGATTAGAACCGAACGAATAGTAACAATGAATTTGGTCGTTAATGCAAGATGCACGTACTTTAACAATGACGAGTTTGACTAGACTATGTGGTATATACTTTCGCGCTATACCGAGTACTGGGTGTGGGAGGCTTGGGATAGTAATGGAAGCATTACCGACCCCCTTTTTTTTTCTAGAGTACGGTGGAGAGGCACTAGAAAATGCACTCCGGCGCGACACTAGGTTGCAATGCAGGCATCATTGGTGGACTATCCCTTAGCGCTTGTGATATATTTACATCGGTAGATCTACAGTATATTCCTGCCTAAACAGAATACAAAAGGTTCTAGCACAAATTATACCCTTTCATTCGCGAGCACTTTGTAAAGATGTAACGATGAAGCCGTGCTACTCTAGTGCGTCCCCCTTCAATTCATGTCGCCACAACAATTCCTCGAAAGGAAGAATGTTAGTACACAAATTGTGAGTCTGCAGAGAAAGTTAGGTAGTTGTGTGAAGAATAACAATGGCCCACAAACGGGATGCAAATGTGGGGATTGAATTAGTGAGATCTATAATACATTATGACTTACCACAAACATTATTAACTATAGGATTAATAGAAGAAAGTCTACCTAACCTTATTACTATCTCGTACTGGAAGGGATTCAGCATCGACAAAGTGGTTTCTATTAGGAAAACACTAGACTCATTATCTTGCCATAGGCCTGGCCGGCCTACGCTAGCAGCGGCTGGTAAAATGCAGGCCGGCTGGGCCGCTAAAGAACACTGATTGGATGTAACAGCAACGCATGACAAAGTACCCTAGATACCAACTTTAAGAGACATGTCGACATATGTACGAGCAGTTATACGCATTACTTTTCCTCTGCAAAGAGCTATGACGCTGAGACTCTACCAGAGTTATCGCGTGTTCCTCTGTAGGTGTCTTCAGTGTACCAAGTAAATTTTACACCAACTACATGTAGCTGTCGGCGGGGTATGCTGTAACTGGGCGCTACCGTCTCCGCAACTGTTAATATTTGCCTATCGCTCCACCAGACAACCCAAACCTTGAGGCTTAACTATAACGAATTATCAGGTTTTGACAGCGTTCGCTATACTCGATGCTGTTGATAGTATTACCAATGTAGGTTTGTCACCCGTTATACTTGGGTTTGGATGTGGTGTATCGGAACGTGGTCGGAGGGAGACCAAACACACCCAAGCATAGTACTAACTTTTTGCCCCATAACGCCTTCGTAACTGCTTATTATTTTTGCAGTGCCCACATGATCCAGAGCACCCTGCTCTCGCTCCCAGATTTTCTCGCCGCTTACAAGCTTGCCGGAGGCTAAAAGAAGCGGTTGGATTGCGAGCGCAAGAACACCCGTGTTTTTCCCGATTTCGCATCCATATGCGAATACCGCCCATTGTTCCACGGTCTGAATTGCAATGCTTCCAACCTCATAAAACACATGCCGTTACTATACCATGTTGCCCTCACCCATCCGCCCCAAACTACCCCAGAGATGTGACTGAAAATCGTAGTGCTAAGGTATTGCTTTAGCGCAAGGTTAATGTTAATGTTCTGTTAACGTGGTTGGTGAGCCGGTCCTGAAGGCGGAGCAGGTGCCTGACATAGTACATATGATCGTATCGAACCTTCCACAATCCGAAACTCGAATTCGGACTTACCGATTGTTAGTTGCAACTAAAAGTCTTTTACAACTCAAAGCTCCGAGTTTTCTCTTCTAGGTTGCCTCCTCGTATGCACTCTCGCAGCACACAATTTTAACTATGTGGGCGCGAGCCATACCATTGCCGAAAATACGTTGTAGTTAAAGCTATGTGGCACGGTACGGTAAAATTATCGGGACAAACAGTGTGTGATTCGTAATAAATCTGATGCAACGTAGTGTTAAAGATGAGTGAGTGGATGAGATAGTTTCGATAAGGTCCTCGCTCGTGGGCGAGTTTTATAGATAAGATTTATCCGAAGAAAGGAGCGAAGTGACTTTGAAATTGTATTCACAAGTTCCTTCGACTGCAATCTGCCTTGTGTAGGACAGCTCAGACTCTCGGGCTATTCAAAACAATAGCACGGGTCCAGCGTACTGGTACGTTAGCCCAACCCCTGTAGCGATAGTGGTGTGAAAGGACCACTGTTAACCATGTCCTTGACGCTAGTTCGAGATTTCTTGCTCGCCCAGGCTCGTGATATTTAGTATGGAGAATTAGAGTATTGTGTGCCGGGCTAGCAGAAGCTTTGCACAGCCATGCCAGGCACGGCGGACCACTAAAATGTCGCCCTCTTCACCCTCCGGCGTGAAAACATTCAATATCTTGCTCTTAATGGATTGCCTGGCCTTACTTCCGCCATGCGCCTCACTTCCTAGGTATATGATCTGATGTTATGTCATGGTCCGGGAAACACGATAACTCGCCCGAATCTGGCATGCATATCATAGGATAATGAAGGTTGGGTGATATACTCAGGTCCAGGGTAAAAAATCGGACGCGCCCTTTCTGGTTATGAATTTGGCTAGCAGAGCAGGGTGTTAACCAGGGGAAAATGTTAGTTGGAAGTCAGTGTACTCCAGTCTTTTCCAGTCCTGAATATTATTCTGGCCATGTTATACCCAAACTGTCTGTGGCACGATCGTGTTTTGCCGGTTTTGTATGATTACCTGCTAGAATAGGAGCGTCCGATCATTACCCTGATACCTGAGTACATTGCCCTAAGAGCTAGCTGTTATCACTAGACTGTTTTATTAGATCCAAAAGAGAGCTTTATTGTCCGCAAGCGTCGCTAGAGGTATCAAGAATGCCTGTTACATTAACAGTAAGTTTGTAATGTAATATTTGATACCAATAAACACACTGCCCTTTAAAACGCATATGTTGTACGCAAAGCAAGTCCCCTGTACATGTGCCGCAATTGCATGCTAGTACGGCTGCATGTAGAGTATCTCCAACTCCAACCAGAATTCAAAATGCATGCACATGCCCCTTGAAGTTATCTCGTGTCCTTAAATGTGCGAACGAATCCTCAATCCACATCTGGTCTCAAAAAAAAGACAGAAATAGAGTCTTAGTTTAGAACTCTAACGCCCTTTTACTCCTTTCGAATTTCGAGCGATCCACGACGACGAATTTAATGCGGGATTCCTTGTTTGAATCCCAACCTGCATACTCCAATCCAATGTAATGTTGGTATTGAAGGGTCTACTTCAGGCTAGACAGCCGCGTCAAAGATAAGGTGGCTCGGTTTCCCTCAGGTCAACGGTTGCAATGCCTGCACTGCGTTAATTCCTTCGTCCTTCGTTCCTACCCCCTCCCTGAGCATGCCACGGTTACGGATAGGAATGGAATAATATTATCCTTTCCTTGTTACCGAGAGCAGCAGAGACTGAGGTTCAAAGCCTCAGCGATTGTAGTTTGACCATTGTCTTTGTTCGTAGGGCGGGATTGCCCAGACATGCACCACCTGCCATGCATGGCAAGTGGTACAAACCAGCACCTGGGATTATTGGACCGAAAAATATGAATGTCGTCCTTCTGGCTTTTTTATGGCAGCTGATCAGTCTGCCTCGGTTTGGAGCTTGTGGGGTATGTGAGACCGCATTCTCTGGTAGAACTATGCATAACGACGGCAGATCAGAACAAAATTGAGTTGTACAGTATAGCACAGTTACTGTTGCCCCACCCGCATCACATCTCACATCGATCAAATGATGTCAGCATGATATCTGGGTAGCTTTTCCCAACCGATCGACTGGGAGCTGCAGGTCCAGATCGACCGTATCTCTGGAAGGCGCGGGATGATAGCGCAGGTAGTTGGGGGCGGGATCATGAAATTGAGACTGACGTTGTGTTTTCTTTTCATCCACTGTGAATATAATGATAACAATCCTTTGCGCACAGGCAATTTAGACCGCATCAAGGCCCACGTCCACAAATTACCAAGCGAGCTCTAGCAAGGCAACCCTCCTGCAATAGCTTATCAGATGTTACTGAGGAAGCCGGCCTCCCGAATCAGTGGTGGCTGTGTATCTTCTCAATGGGAATTAAACTCGGAAAACCCCGCTGTATCACATGTGAAAACACCTCTGCCTACGACCTGCCTGAGGCACAACTGTTGAGCGGTGTATGTACCGCTAGTGCATTCCCTTAGCCTCCACCGTTAAGTCGAATTGCATCGTTGTGATTGGTATTGGTGTTTTGGACCACTTGTACCAAGTCCGCAGTTGCTTGTTGATTAATATCCATAATCCAAATGAACCATCCACCAGAGTGTCAAGACGCACACAACACCCTCAACGACCAAACGGATACAACAGAGCTGCTGTTCGGTCCCGTAGTTCTTGGATATACTTTGGGGATAGCGTGTTTTCAATGAGCAGAGCAGCCATGACACATTTGGGAGTAAATTCATGATGCATGGGGTTGCCTTTTTGGCCCAAAAGGACCACTTTCTAGATATGAATATTTGCCCCTGCTCTGGATTGGTCCTAAGTCGAAACCACCGATCAGATTTCGAATTTCGCGAAGCATTACGGTATCAACAAGCAGCAACTTATTATTTGAGAATCCTAACTTAGCTACAAGCTCGAGTCGGGGGCCGAAGACTCGACCCTACCACTAGAATAGAAGAAAAATAGCAACCCCGAAATGCGTCGTTGCAATCCAATGGATAACTAATTCCCTCATTGCCTACCCAAACAAAGGCCTTGATCCGCCGCTGCGCATTGGGCAATAGCTAACAACGCATACTGTTGCATCTCGCAATTTCAATTTCCCAACAGTCTGACAAGGTAGACAGACTACTCTGATGACAGTGCATGAAACTCCATCCTAAGTTCGCACAAGCTTGCAAGGCAGAATAGGTATCTCAGCAAATCAGATCAGGGTTTGGCGGTCCGACGCTCAGTGCAGGAACGAAACCGTTGTATGAAACTGGGAAACTATTCGGAGATATTCATTTCTGTCGCAAGATGGAAGATTATTTTTCTGTAGAAGGCTGCTAACCTGAATGTATATATTTTTTTTCTTTGAGCATCGAATTCGAACCGTTTCCTGCATAAGGAGCGCGAGTGGATGTTCCAGAATTTAAAGCTGCAAGGTTTCTCATCCAATCCGTTAATTCTTAGAACCCTGTGTTCGAAAGGAATAGCCATTGAACCGGTTTGAACCAGGTCTAGGCAAAAGAACTCGAACACCCAAATCGGGTGTTGAATTTTGCTGTGAATCCGTTGTTTTCCTGGTCAATTTTCAGCCCTACTTTACGAATATTGTTTTTTGGGTTACTCGAGAACTCCCCATTATGAGTGGTTACATGCCAGGATTGGTTACCTGAGCCTTTTTTCTTCTGACTTTGTCGAGCCGATTTGATTTCTTCTGATGACATTATATGCATATGATGCCAAGACCAAATCCCCCTGAATGAGCCTTCTCCCCAACCCCAACGTCCAAACCCAACTTCGCACATTAGTGATCACGACTGTCTTCATACCACGCCCCAAAAGTCACAGCCACGATGATCTGGGCCTCTTCACTGCCTTGCGTTCCTCGGGTAGTCGGCGGCACCGCCCTGCGGACCAGGTCGAACGGTCGAGACGATAGCTGGCTTCGACGAAGCTCACCATTTGCTAGCTCTAGCGATGAGGTTGCAAGAGCGAGAGCAATGGTAGTGCTCGATTGGATCATGGGAAGCACGGCCCGTAACCTTGAGCCCTGTCCGTCCGGGAAATCTCTGGTTCAGGTATAAGATGCTATTTCTCTCCAGCTCCTTTTCTTCAGCTTCCTCCTCTTCGAACAATATCTTTACGCACACGCCGAGTGATCCATCAACCGTAATCGCCGCTTTTTCCCTGTTTCCATCATCACTTGCCCACATACGGTACGGTAGGGTCCACAGCAGGGGGGTGTTCTTGTCCACGCTGACTAGTCGGTATTATTGCAGTCTAGCATCGTACCATTCTTGACAGAAGGTTACTTGCTCTCGATCACTATCGCCGCCTCCAGCTAGAGTCCCCTCCCGAGCCCCAAGTCCACTGTTCGCCACATCGCAAAGCAATCCCCCCATGAATAAGTACGTTGACCGAAGTATATCTCACGATATCTGGAAATGAGGCTGATATAAGAGAATCGCTAGCTCCGGAAACCAGTCTGCCCCCGAAGGTGGAAAGGACCGCCAACCTAGGAGGGTCAGTGTGCCCGGGTGGAAGAGCCTAAATTATGTTCCCGGACACGGCGTCGACGACAACTCTCGCAGCAGAACAGTGAAATCAGCACTTGGCCAAGTTGAAAAAGTATTCAATCCTGCCAATGCCTCATCCCCATCAGGATGACTCTGATGTTTGCATATTGATGGAAACGGTAAGTACTCTACTATCCGAGTTGTCGTCCCATCCCGAAGCTAACTGCTGTGGCGACCTTCCGAATTTACAGTTGGTTTTGATCTTGTCTTCGTTTCTCTTCTCAGCTCTATCGACCTAGTACCATCGACTCCTCCTCTCTCCCAAACTGGGTCCTTCTGTAGCAGTTGAGGTGGAGCTGACCAAACCGTTCTCCGTCTGTTCTCCTGTCCTTTGTCGGTCTCTTTTATTCAGGTTGTTGGTTCGTTACGGTATAACTGATGCGTTTGTTTGGATACGATTTTCATCGGGATAGAGTGGTTTTGATATCGGCTGGAAAGTCATTAGGCCTAGTTATGTTCTGCTATTCTACATTATTTCCTTAGTTAACCTTGTCATTTGATACCTAGATTTATAGAGCTTCTTCATTCAGTCCACATACCTGTACACAACATAAATATCATTACTGATGCAAACCATAATATGCGGAACATTTATAATTTAGAAGTGCGTTTCCCAGGATTATGAATAACTCGATAAGGTCGCTACTGCAGACGAGGCGTTAGACGCACCTCCGTACGCGAACAAGAAATCAGTTAGCTACGAATAAGCTCCGCAATTAAGACCGCCAAATCAAACCTAAGTTCCAAGATCAATATCGTCGTAGTGGGCCAGGATACCGGCGACAAAAGCCACAATGCTCCCTGCTTCATATCTCCAATAGATCGTTTATATTCAGCACGGGCCATCGGGTTTAATAACGGGCGAGTAATGAAATGTGCAATAGCGAAGCGGTACACCTTCGAGCCCCCTAGATCGTAATCGGGAGAAAACTTAAGATCTGCTTCCTCCGGCGTTGTAGCCACACTCAATTCGGTCGTGAGGCACCACCACTTTACCGAGTATATTAATATTTTCGGTACAAGATCTCTCCGATCGATCCGGATTGAAGATCTCATCTGCAATGTAGTATGGGTATCGCACAAATCTATATCACATCTTCCGATGAGGGAAATCCAAAAAACGCGCGACATATTTATATGCAATGAAATCTTTGGGAACTATGCAGAATCTTTGAGAAATATGTAGAACCTAGCTTTTGGCTCTGTTGGCTAAGGTCGGTGCTAAGACTTGCGCATGCCGATGTGTTGTAACATCTGGACTCGCTCGTTCCTTTTGCAGGTTGTATAAAAGTCGCTTTGATTCGCCTGGTCCTAAATTCACTAGGATGTTGTTTGAAGGCGGATGACATCGATATGCAAGCTCCATGCACCACGAATCAGCTGGACCGGAGTATTGGGCGAACGGTGATGCTGGCGAGCGAATTATACAGTCATACAGTCCCCCATGATGCCGGCCCGAGTTGAGTTTCGTGGTAGTTTTTTCCATGAGAAGCGGGTTCGAGGTTGCTCGGGCGGCGCCATCAATATCAGCCGAGATCTCTCGATATAATACGAATGCACCGGAATATGCCGGGCGAGAAAGTAGGAGGTTTACGTTGACCGATTGCTGGGCATGTGAACTTTATCTGTGAAGCCAACAACGACGAAAAAGTTGGAAAGTTGGTAAAAAAGTTGGCACAGGTGCACCGGTGGCACATGTGGGCGGCATAGTGTAAGATGCAAACGTTGAAGTCGGGCATGCGTCCTACTTTTGTACATCCCCAAGCTGGTCTAACGGTAGACTGAAAGGTATTCGGGGCAGGACTTTGTGTATTCCCGGGAACCAAGTCCATACATAACCGTAATAAATGTCGGGTGTTTGCGACATTCTGGACTGCGCAAGTCGTGAGTTAGAGTTGAAGTTGACAGGATCTTAATGCGATATGACGACAATGGACTGGCCTCCAATATATCCTCAGTAGAGGACCCAGGAAGAGCGAAGGTCAACTTCTATTGCCAAAGGAGGGTGCATTCCACGAAATCCGGGGCCTTCTCTAATAACTAAAACCCGCGTCCAAGAGTGGGGTGACTCCCCGTATCACTGAGGTAGTGCATGAGGTCATGGAATGTCACCCGTCAGCTCTTGCGACCTGACCACGCGAGCTGGTATGCAATGGATATGGCTTGATGCCCCTTTTAAAAGCCGTCGGTTGGATAAAATTGCGCTTGGGGTATCGATAGATGCCGGGAAATTGGCGGTGTAGCTGAATTGACGTTGCTAATTAGGTAGAAAGGTTCAAATCAGGCAGAAAGAATGTTCTCTTTTAAAAGTCAGATGATCGTGCGCGTGTTACATTCGGAGAACCATGGTACTGCTGTTTCCCGATAGCCCCTGAATACGGAGAATGAAGCAGCTGAGAGTTGCTTCGGCGACGATACTACCATTAGTATCGATCGTATCGATGAGTAGCTATTGCATTTCTTTTTTTCGGATTACCCTAGATCGGAGAAACTAGTAATGTATTGGGAGCTAGCGTTCCGATCTACTCAAGTCAGCAATTTAGCAAGAAATGTAAAGGGACGAAATTTCGAAACTTGCCTGAAGGACAGGAAAACATTCAGTCCTTACAGTTCTGGGTTAAATATAACCATTGCATTCTTTGGTATACCGTGGCTGTTTCACGGTAAACAGCGGCAGTGGTGATCGGAACCCGGTCGACCCGGGGATTTGGTTGCTGTAGTCTATATTGTCGGGTCTCCGTTATCCGGAGGTAGCAGTGAGAATCCAGGTCCTCGGGTATCGTGGTCGGCATGGGCGGTAGCTCCTTTATATTCCTGTCGAGAGCACTCCAAGGCTGAAAGCATCATCCGTGTTCGCAATAATCCCCACAAGGCTTCAAGCGCTATATGCTGGAGAGGTACCGTATCCGTGTGCTTTGCGCACGTAGAGCAGTGGGTTGCCGCGGTGGAGCTGCAAAGACGCGTAGCCGCGTCGTAGTCTCGTGGAAGTGCTGGCTATACTCAGAAATGGGCTACTGTTTGCTCTCTCGTCAACGAGCAACCAGGAGAAATAGCTACCTCAAGGGACTTTTTGAACGCTCATAAGGTTGACTGCTAATAATATAACGTTTGAGGGGCTCCACCAATATTCTGATGTAAACCGGACGCATGATGGTGATTATAGAAGGGACGGGCGGGCCCTGGAGGACTGCTTGAAGTGCCGTGAAGTAAGGACGACGATCAAGGGCCCTGTCCAAGCTGTTATCACAACGAAGGCTTCGGAGTCCTCACAACTGGGGTGTTCCTGGGGTTATCGTAGTGATCGGTGGCAAGATAACGTATATCTTTCTTTTGACGGTGGTGAAGGTGGGTGTCGGTGTAGGAGTTTGCGGGGAAGGGGGGACGTGACAGTTATTTGCACTAGAGAGCAGGGCCCACTCCGGACCGCCAATCACCCGCCCCCATCAAGTCACGAGTAGCAAGAGGGTTATTTTACTCTAACGGTTTCCTATTGGATTCTAGCAAAGGGATGATCTAATTGTTGTTTCTGTAAATGGAACCCAGAGCTAAAAAAAACGATAACTAACCCACAAAGGCACGCAGAACGGACATTAGTTATTGCAAGCGAAGTACTACTCCAGTAAAGTACATCAATTCTCTTTCTTGGAAACTTGAGCTAACATAACGGTGGTGTGCGAGTAAGCACGGCGATACATAAAAACCCCCCCCCAAGAGGGAAGGGACGGCAACTGTATGGACTTAACAGTGGGGGGAAATGATACCAAGGCCACCAGGTTTTTGGACGCTTAGAGTGTATTACAATTGGTATGTGAAACTCAACATTCTATCCATCTTTTACACGAACACCCTCCTTTCCCTTGTTCACTGAACCACAACATGCATGACACGTAAGCAAAAGGCGCAAGAGTTTATTCGCGCATCTACTGTAGTAGCCGATACGAAATCCCATCAATATGAGAAAGGGATGGGACGGCTGCTGGGCTTATGAGGTTGCATGTTGAATGCAGTTAGGCGTTTGTAACATTCGGATTGCCCGGAAGCAGGAGCGAGGTAGCCATAGGAGTGCTACTGTTAAAGAACTAATAGACGGATATGTATTTATCTTATCCAGTTGAGTCGAGTAAAGTCGCCATCACGAAGAAGGGCAAATTATTGGTGTAGCATACCAACTTCCACGTTGTAACGCAGGTACACGTGCGTGCACCGGCTCGTACAGTATTTATGTCTGCCAATCACGCCATATCTTCTGCGATGCTCATTACTCGACCACGGCAGTTGGGCAATCGTTCAATGCAAACGCTTTACATAGTGGTATTATCGCTATGGAGGATGTTAATTATGGGAGAACCGATGTTGAAATCCCATAATCAATCTATCTTATGTATGTATCTCATCTGCGGCACATTTCAACATTTCAACATCACATTCTGTAAGCCGCGCGGACTCCCCACTTGTTTGTGATATTGCGACCATACTATAATACTGATTACTGAGGCTCAATAAACCGCGGGCGAAGTTTCGAATAAGACGTCATATTGCTGACTTAACATTAGGTAAAGATTGATAAGGTGGAGCCGGGCTGGGCAATTGTTGCAAAGTACGAAGGAGCAAAGGTTTGCAGAAGAGGCGTTGCCTTGTAATTTAAGCTTTCAATGCTTCTGATGCTGATAGTACATGTAGAACTTTATATATCGGGCCCCTCCTAGTACCATCGTCTGAACCACAGTAACCAGTACAGTATCCCCTCTCCAACCCAGAGACAGTTCCCAACCGAACAAATTTGCCGCGGCGACGTGAAGCTTTTTTATGAAATCTGGACATCAGACAACTGTGAAGCGGAAAAACTGCCTCCATCAGGCAGGTTTAAGGAGCCAAAACTAAGCCACTAAAGCTTGCGTCGTTTGTAGTCGGAAAATTTCTTGAACCTCCCGCAGACAGAACTGCCGTCCTAATGACTAGTTTGTTCGATTGCTTTCTTTTGATTGTGTCACACTCAGTTGTTTGCAGCGGCATATAAAGCCGCATATAAACACCCTATAAGTCATCACCAGCCGAACGCGGTGATAACGAAAGCCTCAACGAAAAATACAGTGAAAAAACTGTTTTGACAGTCATGCAGGTTGTAAAACCCAACCGGAAGAGCTGCTTGCGTCGCTTTCTCGATAGTATGTATCGGTGCTGTACTGTTCGGACGTCAGCAGCAAGCATAGGTATCACTCCGGTCACTAATTCAGAGATTTGAGGTATCTATTCGGACAATATTGTATACCATAGTTAGGGTACCTCACGACCGAAATTCGTGCGAACTGTAGTGCCTATACTTGCAAGTTCTAAAGCATTCTTCGACCCTTTACTCCATTTCTGCAGTGCTGCCCATTCGCGAGAATCTCCAGAAAGTATTTACTTCTCTCCCAATCGTAGGCGCTAGACTGACATCCATTTTTACAACCTTTCGATCCTTTTGTTAAGAGCTAACTCCTGATCGAATTAACTCTAACCGCGGATCTCATGAATTACGTACAAGGCACGCCGTAATCCCAAGCACCGCAGGCCACAGAGCTCATAACATACATGTACATATACATCAGCCCCACAAACATCGGCCAACACAATATTTGTACATTGCTACAACTTGCCTATACCCTTTGAACGAATGAAGGAAATGACAACCCCGCTTCATCGCAGCATAGAGCTTGGTTGGAGAGTATTTTGGATAGTCCGGAGGGTAGCTATCCCGGTCCTCGTCGTGCCCGCCATGTTAATCGTCCATCTCTTCTGTTCCTCCTATTTCCAACCACAGTAGCGAGTACTATGTTTCGGACGTCATGGTGCCACAACGCACGGTATGGTAGGTGAACAGAGCTCGTCCTGACCCCCGTTTTCCCGTTTAGTGGCTATACTGTACCTGTTGATGAGCTTGGGACGGTGCTACCCGGTGACAAGAAATTTGCGATGGGACACCGTTCGGTGACGGCATTTCTATTGTTTGTTGCATGTATACTTAGATCCGCCATAGGACTTGCGGATATCGGCAAAAGCTGCGCCAGAACGGGAGGTGTGAAGGGTGGGCCGGCTACTGGAAACCATGTATATTGAATCATTGCTGAAATCTACAGTGACAATACTTGGATATAGGACAGCAATAAGCGACGGTGACAACCACAATTTTCGTGGGACAGACACCCCTTGGTGACCGGTGACGTCCCAAGCTCGTGTGCGGGTATAGTATTTGTGAACAAAATCTTGATTCTCCACCCATTTTATCAACCTCATCTGCCGGCAAGTGAATACAGTTGATTGTGGTTCGTAACCAAGCCAACACGGCCCTATGTACTCGCTAGATCACTCGTAACATTAATTTCCGATATACGGCAGAAGTGAGACTACTTCTAAACTGCCACTTATACCGGCGTTTAACGGTGGAAGGAAAGATGTGGCAGATATACCGCTAAGAAACGAGTTACTCTTAGGTACAGTATCTTCGCTGGTGAATGTGAACTGGCTTACTGATCGCATGGATAAAAAAATGGGTCGAGTGATGACACATGATAGTCATATTAACGGCACACGGAGGACAGCAATAATCATGGTCTAACGTGTATAGATAAGATACAATAAGTAGTTTCTTATAGAAAACCTGAGCCGAACATTTCCGGTGTAATGGGCTCAATTTAGTACTCTTGTATGGAAGCCGAACAGGGGCTGAAATGAGTGCCTGAAACCCCCAAGAATCTGCTACCGATGCAGACCTGTTTTCCAGTTTGTTTGCGTCAACCACGTGAGTGCTTGCAACACTTTAAGCAATTTCTGCAAAGGGCCATTTGTGCGTGGGGACCCTCATGTTGGTATTGATGGGTAGGTGAAATAGTAACGAGACTATGTGCACTGTCCGTTTATTCAGAGCCATATTGCAGTGACAGTATCCGTCCTCAAGTCCATCACCTCCTACTCCTTCATCTCAATGTATAACGATATTGTGGCATGTGATTGATGAACTGTGACTTTCATGGGTCAAACCTCAAACGACATGTCCTACAAATGAAATAGCTCCTCTAATATATCGGTATAAAAATAAAAGATTGGGAAACAGGGGAGAGTGCTAGGGTTGGAATGTGTGATTAAGCCTTTTTAGGGAGGATTTCAGACACTTGATCTCAACATTTGGATTAGAGTAATGACTCTAGCCAGGGTTTTAAGGAGACCGACCATATCAAGTTGTGCAGGTGACCAACCCTAAAGAAGTGGGACGGCAGCCTATTGATACCAATGTGCAAAAATTCAAAACTCCAAGCGACAACAACCACAACCACAATAAGCAACAGCGATAATGGGGGTAAGCTCTCAGGCATCCCATTGCTTAATACTGGTTCATGTTAAATAATTAATTAAATTTGCGGTGTTGAATTACTGTTGATAAATTTTGTATGCCAGTGTGTTCCGGACGAGGGTGGGGAGGGGTTACCCGGCTGAGCCAGTCGCCCGATGTGGTAACTGAGCACAACCTGACCCACAAGCCGAGTTGTCACTCATGATTCAAAATTTCCACCACATTACAATGTCATTATTATTGCTATCAATATAATCAATGAAACCAACATCATACATTTCTATATTTGAACTCTACTAGTACAGAGACTACGTTGCAGTGCATCTGAAATATCCAACAAAAAAGTAGTTAAAAATCTGCACCAGCACTTGTGCAAGCAGCAAGCTGGTAACCTGCATAGTGCAGCTACCTTCTAGTGCATAGGACACGTATATACAGCTATTTCACTACAAAGAGGAGTTATATCTGGGGGTTATACAGACTAACATAGAATCATAATGCTTTGAGGGGTTTCTGCAAATTCACCTCCATATTGTAGATTAACTGGGGTAGAAGTTAAATAGGCAGTGCATTTCGCAACTTGTATTCCACATCAACCTTCTTGCATCCGCTTACAACAAAATCTATACTCCCCAGGCTTTACAATAGCTTTTTCCGTGACATCACTACCTGAATTCTGCTGCATCCACCTCATCATTCAATATATATCATGTCATTTTGTGTTGGTGTTTCTGAGGTCCACCACAAAGCAGTGCCAGTCACACGGCCAACTTGTCCTTACTGCGGGATACATCTGCGCCATGTACAGCAATCCGCAGGGTCTTCCAAAGTCATCGGAAATATTGCCGCCTACACAGCATCCTCTGCTGAATATTTGCATGCGGAAATCTCGATCTGTGACTGCATAGTTGGTATGGTCCAGTTGTATGCGGTAGTTACTGAGCTTGGTGAAGTATGCTTTAAGCGGTTCATCCTCCTTAGGTTGGCAAGCAGGGAACTGGGGAAGAATGTCCTGTCTGCCGATATAGGATCCAGCGGTGTCCAGTCTTGTTTCTAGTATGTTCCACATTTCATGAGGATTTCGTATACCTTTGACAATGCGCTGAACTTCAGGGGAACAGGAATGTCAGATCATGAATGCAGCATCAGCGTCCTTAGCCTTCCAATTATCATAGTTGTCATCGTGGTCGAAATCGATTGGCTGTGGTTCAGGATTCTCTCTGGTGACGATTGCATAGGCTGTCATGGCTGACAGGATGACAATCATGTCATCTTTCTATTCGTCGTAATTGTCGTGAGTGAGCTGAGGGATATCGCCCCACCTGGTCTTGTTGGAGGTCGGTTCAGAGGAAGTCATCGTGAGGTCGCGGAGATGGTGTTGAGTTTTAGTGCTGTTTATGCGGCTGTTGCTACGGTGACTAGGTTTAGCGTTCTGGAAGCTCTTTTGGAGATCGGGAAAGAGATCGTAGGAAAGATCGTGAGATTTTTAGATAGTAGCGATAACCGGGCTCATAACCTGTTGAAATACTGATTGCTAGAAGCTTGTATATTCTAAAGTACAGGTACGTTCATGAACTTATATACGCGGTATACGGAGTATGTCTTGTATGTCTCGGACGCATGCATGCGCACTCAGCTGGCATCTCCAGCTGATTCTGCAATGACCATCATCTTAGAGAGATTATGCATTATACAACTGAAGCCATACACCAGGGAGATAAACCATATATGCAACAACCATATCCACTCAATTACCGTACGTAAGCCTATGTAGTCGAGTGCAGGCATACGTCCCTTTTCATCTTGCTTCCTGGAATTTCATTAGCATCAGCCTGAGGCTGCACAGAGAGCCACTGTACTCACCAATCCTTTGTGCTCTAGCTATGGTATCAAACTGGCTTTGGTTTTGCCTCCTAGCATTGTCAAAAATGCAAGATCCTTTTTGCCCCATAGCAGCTTCCTCTTGGGTCTGAGTAATCCAGGTAAACTCCTTGGGTGGCATATTTTTTTGGATTAAACAATGGCTTATAGGGTTCGCTAGCCCTAGCTACCTTTTTAATTGATTTGGAGTTGTGGTTGTGGTGGAGTAGCTACTGGTTGTTGTTGAGATGGTTGGTAGTGGGGGTGCAGGTGTGGGGTTGTTGACAAGTGAGGTCAGTTATTACCATTTTTACTCGGCAACCCTAACGACACCATACCCCACCACAATCCTGATCAGTTATCGCTGCATTTAGTAAGTCTTCCAGTAGGGTAACCCCTCCCCACCCTCACCCAGAATACACACACAAAATATATCAACAGTAATTCAACACCACAAATTTAATTAATTATTTAACATGAGCCAGTATTAAGTACTAGGAAGCCAGAGAGCTTACCCCAAGCGATAAATTATCACTGTTGCTTATTGTGGTTGTGGTTGTTGCTTTGAGTTTTGAATTTTTGCACATCGGTATCAGTAGGCTGCCATCAGTGGTGTGTTAGCCAGGATAGCGAATTCCTGATCTTTTTGTTCTAGAGCTGTACAGTTTATGTGCTAAGATTTCTATACACCATGGACTAGAATCCACAGAGCTGCTAGCATCCAATCCATATCAGTATGGTTGATATTTTTCTGAGACTCCAGATTAACTTTTGACTGTGCTTCCTATCTAGATAATTCTAGTAGCATTTGCAGTTTGAATTGGTCATTAGAAATACCTATGTGCTAATATATAATGACAGCATAAGTTTTAATTGTTTTTGAGATTGTGTACTCAGTGAATCATTACCAGTAGTACTGATGATGAATGAGAGCTAGTGTAACACCGGGAGGTTCACCCTAGGTCCTCATCAATAAAAGCCCCTAATGAGTTCCGGACTGATAAAGAAGAAGATGAATAAGACTTCACTCAGGATGCGGATAAGGATTAACACCCAAAGAACACAAGGTAACTGATCAGTTCTCTGTTCCCGATATATAGTATCGACTCAAGAGTATCATCTTAAGCTATCAGTATGCTGATGTACACGACTTTAGGAGAGCGTGAAAGAAGTATCCTCTGAACCACCACACAATCATGATGACTCTCGGACTTCTATCGGATACTAAAGGATCGTCCCAACAACTGGCACTTATAATCAAGGACCATCTGCCCAAGAATGCAATGACTCCAAGTATCGACTTGTCTATCAGAAACAGCAAAGTAGTTTCTCCTCAGCAGAAGGAGTAGTTCTGACTCAGGAGTATCCTACCAGCAGTATCCTCTGAACCATCACGCTATCAGGCCGGTCCTCAGACTTCCTTCGGACTTCAAAGTATCGTCTTGCTCACTTCCCAATCAACAACTTGCTTCGACAAAGGTACCAAGAATAACCAACTATAAAGATGTCATGGTTCAAGCTGCGAGTGAGGGATTGGGGGTACTAAGGAATAGTACCTGGCGGACGGAAAGGAATTGGTGTTACAGGAAGGCGGAGACGTGGATAGACACGGAGATGGTGTAGGAATGTTAGGAGATGGTCGTGGTATAATATATATTGATAAGGAAGTGGTCTGAGGTGTTGTGACGTCGGATGATGTGGCATGGTTGTAGTGATAAGAGTTGTGTTGGTGGTGTGTAGGATCATGGTTGGATATTCGGATAGTACATTGGAGTATGGGGAATGATTCGAGGGTGGCAGACAAAGTGTATATAATGAGAGGTTGTTGTGGTTGGAGGATTTCTTTTCTCTTCTCTCTTTACTCGTTCTCTTGTATAGCAAAGCAAGTACAACTTTGACCAAGCCTTGATTTGTGTTTTGTCCTGATTCCCTAGATTCAATCTGCGAAGCGTCTTGTCCCGATTCCGATATCATATTACTGTTACCAATATCACCTATGTCTGACCCCGCCCGTTACAAAAGAGGTGATAGATATATCCATCATCAGCAACAACTCTAGTTTCCGTCAGAAACACCCGGGTGGTCCGGACGGCTCTGATGGCTCTGACGGAACCTCGTACCCTCTGACGGAGAATTACACGCTGCCCGTCGCCCAGGCGACGGGTCACGTTGCATAGCATCAGCAAACTGTATTTTAGTCACTGCAAGCCTCCAGGAGTGTCTGAGAGGATGTGGAGTGTAAACTTAGATGGGTCAATTTCAGGAGAGTATCAGACCCTAGGAGGGCATTCCTGCCGACCTTCAGAGTAACTGGGAGAGCCGACGACAAGCCTGGGAGCACCTGGGAGCGCCGGCGACATGTTTGGCAGCACCTCGAATCAAAGTCATGTATTCAGTTTGTATTCTCATCTATGTATCTATGTAACAATATAGCTACCCATCTACACACACTATATCTGGACTGGCTGCAGGCGGTGCTTGAGAGCAATTCGCGGTGCGCCTGAAAATGACGATCGAGTGAACTTAGAGATATACTCCGAGGCCGTGATCGAGCGACTTTGGAGATGCACTTGGAGGTGGTAATCAAGCGAGTTTGGAGATACACTTGGAGGCTGTGATTGAGCGACTGTGGAGATATGCACTTGGAGGCCATGATCGTGCGAACTTGCAGGCCGTAATCGAGCGAGTCTGGAGATACACTGGGAGGCCGTGATCAATCGAGTTTGGAGATACACTTGGAGGTGGTAATCGAGCGAGTTTGGAGATACACTTGGAGGCCGTGATCAAGCGAGTTTGGAGATATGCACTTGGAGGCCATGATCGTGTGAACTTGCAGGCCGTAATCGAGCGAGTTTGGAGATACACTTGGAGGCCGTGATCGAGCCAGATTGAATGAGTACTTGGAGGCGGTCGATGGACGGCGCGCCGGGACTCAATTCATCAGTTAGTTAACTCGCAACTGTGGGAATGTGACAAGGTGACTTTACCTTTGAAGCTCTTGTGGAGAACTGGCTGGTGGTGGTCGATCGGTAGGGAGGTACGCCGGAAGCTGAAGTTACATTCAGGGGTCAACTCGAAATCGTGAGAATGAAGGGACGACAGACAATCTTAGGTGTATGCTGCACTCGGCATATGCTGCACTCGGTGTTAACTCATGATGATGGCATGTGGCGAGCTGGCTGATGGCATTCGATCGTGTAGGGAGGCACGCCGGAAGCTGAAGCTACATTCAGGGGTCAACTCGAAATCGAGAGAATGAAGGGACAACAGACAATCTTAGGTGTATGCTGTACTCGGTGTATGCTGCACTCAGTGTTAACTCATGATGATGGCATGGAGAGATAGAGAGGGATGACTTAACTTTGTGTTCTTGCGATGATGGTAGAGTTGTGG
>Ga0307515_10006109_pt1 | contig 24218 bp, 3 predicted proteins | sample 17_EM_MG_FD_194513 | JGI IMG/M metagenome (GOLD analysis project Ga0307515, IMG submission 194513) | Populus trichocarpa ectomycorrhiza microbial communities from riparian zone in the Pacific Northwest, United States - 17_EM | ecosystem: Host-associated > Plants > Roots > Unclassified | place... | reverse complement strand
TTTTTCCTCCCCCAAACTGCAGGGTTTTCTTCCTGTAAATTATAAGTTTTCCCCCTGTGACGGAGTAGTCTGCGTGGGCCTAGATAGGATCCGTATCAGACGTTAATCAAGAATTACTACTACTATAATATTTATTAAGGCTATATTAATATAATTGCGTAAGAAGTAATATAGCTTTAGTAATAAGCTAATTATAAGGAGAGGAAGCTTATCTAAGTTATCTATATTAGAGTAATTGCCTAAAGAGATTCGTGCCTTCTACTTCTTTATTCCTAATAGAGCCTTAATAGCTAATATAGTATCTAGTATAGCCTTCTAAAATAGCCCTGTTTTATTTATATTATAAACATCCCTTAGCGGATAAGGCTTAATAATTACTTAAAGCTCTACTATGCAATCTTCTGCTCCTTTTATATTAGCTAAGGCAGCCTTACCGTGCTACTTCCTCTTATAAATACTATTTCGAGATTTAAAGCCTCCCAACTAGCTAAGTAACTACTTTAGCTTAATTATTATCGCTAATACGGGTATTTGTTGCTATAATTAAGTGGCGGTAGTATATATAAGGTCGCTAGTAATAGGAATATAAGAGTTCTATAGGCGTTAGTGCTACTTAAAGAGAGCCTCCGGGGTATTTTTGGTAGTAGGCGCGTATTTTCTAACGCTCGTAATTAGTAAAGCCATAATAGCGTTGCCTTATAGAATTTTAATGTCTTACCATAATAAATAAGATAGAATTAAGTATAGAGAGTAAGATCTAAGGGTAATTTTGATGGATTTTAATCGTTATGTGATAGATTTAATGGCTAAACTTGCGGTAAGCAAAAGTCAAATCCGGCGAATTAAAATCTGCTTATACCGATATTGGTGGTAGGTGCTTAACGATATCGTCAAAGGTCAGATTATCGTAATATTACACCAAAAAAGGCTTAATTAAGGGGTGTAGATTGTAATGTAGAGGTTATCGTTATATACCCCATATCGTATTAAGGAGATTTGATTGTAGAGCTTTATAGCAAGAAAGCAACTACCTAGATAGACAATCTAGGTATAGAATTCAAACCTACCGCCTTATACGCTTAGGAAGAGAACGGAGTAGCAGAGCGCTTACAGCGAACCTCCACTAAAATTACCTGCTTAATAATCCTCGCTAGCAATATACTAGACTTTCTATAGCCCGACGTACTTCTTATACCTATATATATTAAAAACAGACGCTTTATAAGAGCTTTTAGTAGTATATTACCTTATAAAAAACTTAAGGGTAAACCTCCTTTAGCATACTACCTGCGGGCTTTAGGATCTACTGTCTACTCCCTTATAGCTAAAGAAGATCGCGTAAAATTAACTAGGTTTGCTCCACGAGCAATAAAGGGCGTTTTAATTGGCTATAATAGTAAGATAATCTATCGTGTTTAGCTACTAGATAAACAGGAAATCGAGCGGCTTAAAGGCGTTAAAATCTATAAAAGTAATATTGGTTTAAAGGCTACTATATTTATAGGAGGACCTGTTAACTTGTTTAATAAGTAATGGGGGGACAAAGGCACTACTACTCTTTAGCCGGAGCCTCTATTAAGAAAAAGACAACAAAGAATTAATTAAAGGAAAAGTCGCGATAGCTTACATAGCAGGCTTAAGTCTCTACCTAAAAACCTTACTACTATTACTACTACTCGATCAGGCCGCTAGATATCAAGAATTAACCTACTAAGTAACCCTACTGCCTTTTTTATCAGCTTTATCGGTATAGACTAAAGCCTTAACTAATAGGCCGACAATATTAATAAGCTACTAAGCAACTAGGACGACGAAGATCCTTACTTAAATAATCGCGACGAGGTTAACCCTCTAGCTTTACTAACGGGCTATATTCGATATACCAGCTTACCTAATCTCGAAATATATATATCTACTACCTTAATTAACGAAGATAAGCCTTATACTTATAACCGAGCAATTAACGGCCTAAACAGCGAAGAATGGATAAAAGTAATAATAGAGGAAATAGAATTTCTAATTATAAACCAGACGTAGGAACTTATTAACTTTACCTCCCTTAAGCCTCCTTATAAGCCTCTTACTGGTAAATAGGTGTTTAAAGTTAAAAGGGGAAGGGACGGCGAGGTCCTCCGCTATAAGGTAAGATAAGTTATTAAGGGAAATCTATAGTAGTATAGTATTAATTACGACTAGACCTTTGCCGCGGTAGTAAAACCTATGGCTTTTAGAGCTCTATTCGCGATCGCTGCCTACTACGACCTTTATTACTGTACTGGCAAGTCGTCAGGCAAATTGCCACAGATTGCCGCAGATTGCGGTCACGTAACGCAAGGTCATCTATAACTTCGAGCGGCACTGCCTATCTTCCCCTTTCCTTTCCCTTAGCTTTAGATCCTCGTTTATAGAAAATCCAACCATACAGGCTTGTACGCGTCCTTCTTGCTGTGCTCATGCCTCGATTAACTGAGTCGCTAACAACCTTAAAATTAAACAGATAGACGTTAAAACCGCTTTTCTTTATGGACCAATTAACTAAGAACTCTACGTTATTATACTAAAAGGCTATAAAGAAGCCGGCAAAGTCTATTACCTTAAGAAGACCCTCTATAGACTAAAATAGTTACCTTAAATCTAGTACGAGACGCCCTTAAAGTCTCTACTAGAAAAGCTTGGACTTTACTATTTACACGCAGATTATAGAATATTTGCTACTAGTAAAGGATAAAAAGGTTTAATTATTTCTACCTATATTAACGATACTAAAATTATCTATAAAGATATAGCGGTAGTTAATTAGGCAAAAGTAGAGCTTAAAGCAGCCTTCTAAATAATAGATCTTAAGCTAATAAGCTTTTACTTAGGTATAATAGTTATAAGAGATTAAACGAAGAAGAAGATTATGCTCTTATAGCGAGCCTACTTTATTAAAGCTCTTAAACGCTTTAAATTATAAAATGTTAATACCTTACCAGTATCCATAAAGTAATTAATTAAGCTCGTAGCTAATTAAAAAACTACTAGTAAGGACGACGTTACAAAATATCAGAATATAATTAGTTTAGTTATGTTTCCTATAATAGAAATAAGGCTAAATATCGCCATTACGGTACTAACGATGAGCCGTTTCGCCTATAATCCTACCTCTACCTATATAACGGCCGTAAGGCTTATCCTTTAATACCTAGCTCGTTTAATAGAGGAATTACCTACGGAGGTAATAATAACCTAAACCTTATACTAACTAGCTTTAGCGACGCTAACTAGGGATAATATAAAACTATTGTAAGGGGGTAAGGTGCTTCAAGGCAGCTTCAAAGGAAATAAGATTCTATTAAGAGCTAAGTTATATAGACCTTGCAAGTAATGAGACATTCGGACAAGAAACAGAACAGGTTTAGGTCGACGTGGTTAAGATATAGGAGTAGCCATGGTGTAAGAGGCCAGCCTGACCGGAACGTATGATTATCTAATCGACAGTGTCACCGGTAAGTAGAAGGTAAGTCGAAGGTAAGTTGAAGGTAGAATAAGTTTCACGTATTGAAGGACAAATGCTTCTGACCACTTCTATTCAGAGACTAATCGCTGGTTCTTCTCTAGAGGAGAACCAGCTCCCTATATGATCCTTCTGAGACGCTAGCAAAACCCTTTGCCCCTTATCTGTCTGACCGTGTCTTCTGGGACGTAGATGGAACATAGATGAGACCTCCTTCTGGAACATAGATGAGACCTCCTTCTGTCTCATCTGATATGTACCTTCTGGGGAATTCCGTTACACATGGTACGTGCACGTGCTTTGAGAGGCTTCGACAGAATTCCACTATCGTCGAGTGTTTCACCGAGACGTCCTTACTGTAACGGGACAGTCCCGTTACAACTATAAGACGCTCCATATTAGGCTTTATATTTATATTAAATAGAGGACTGATTTTATGGAAATTAAAGCTATAAGCTACCGTTTTACTATTAATATAATAATTAGAGTGTACGGCTTTAACGGCTGCAGTAAAAGAGGCTATATGGCTTTAACTTTTACTTACTAAACTTAGCGTGCTAGACTAGAGCGAACAGTTTACTAGGATTCTAATTAAAACCGATAACTAAGCTGTAAAAGCGTTAGCCGAAAATCTACTTTAACACAATTATATGGAGTATATTGATATCTAGTTTTACTACGTAAGAGATAAGATAAATAGTAGCAGGATTAATCTCGTATACGTCGCTTTAATTAATGTGGCGGCCGATGGCCTTACCAAGCCTCTCGTAAGTCCTTAGTTGTGACGATCGCCCACCAAGCCAGACGAACGCAACTGGCTAAAAAGGTACAGTGTCGAACCGAATGGTTCGACGGCTCGGTAACTAATATATATACGTTCCTGACATTAGTTTTACACCTTTCTTAATTACCTTCGGATGGTATAGAAACTTAATTAACTACACTAAGCCTTAATAGGAAATTAGTACACGACCGGCAGATCCTTAAAGGGTGCGCTAAATAACGCCTTAAGGCCTTAAAATAAACGACAGAACTTAACCATAATCTATTAATCCACCACTTAAATCTATCGGCCATAATATTAGGGAGGGCTTATACCGGTAGGAAGGATAGATATACTTTAGGAGAAATATAGGATAAGGCTATAGGGCCTTTAGAGCTCTATAGGCAATATAGAATACTTATAGGGAGGTACTACTAAAAATTCAGGAGACGTTTTATAGAGCAGACGCTGTCTCTATGCGCTAGGGAGGGCGTAACTCCTTATCAGAATTTTGTTCTACTTTAGAGGAGTCTTAGTAACCCTTATTAAGCAATCCTATACCTCTATATACAGTTTATATAGCGGTATCGTTAACTAAGCTTAAGGGAGGGTGTTAGAAAACAAACCTATAACATAATAAGACTTATAGGAGAAACCTCTTAGCAGGAATTTAACCAATTCGACAACTTTAACGGTCGGTTAAAGTTCCTTAAATTCTCTTTAACCACCTATATAGAAAATAAGCAATATACAGAGTTTTAGCTCTATAACCTCAATTTAACAATTAAGCCGGCTCCAATTGGAGATTATCCGGCTATCAGCTATAGAGCTGCCGAGACTTAACTATATATGGTGTCTCTTTAAGATTAATTGTATGCGATTAAGTCTTACCCCACTAGTAGACGCTCTTTTCCTTCCTAAATAGGCCTTTTTTCCTACTGGGTTTTAGCCATAGGTTGAGGTTTTTTATCGAAGCTGCTTAGCTGGTCCTTTTTCTTATTTTTTATTTCCCTATACGAGCAAAGCTTTAACAATGCTTATTTTTCTATATATAGAAATTAATCTATAGGTATACGGGCTAGGGGCCAGCCCTAATAAAAGGGGGGGGCAATATAAGGGTTATTTTAACCCTTACCTGGGTGCACGCTTAGGAGCTCTTAGAGGCTGCCAAGGCTAGCCTTTAGCTAGCCCTTGGTACCTCCTTATAAGCTCCTCGGGGTTATAGCCCTCCTATCCTCCTTATCGGTTCGTCTCCGTATAAGGCTATTACTATACTCGTTATTATATCGTCCTCTTCCGTCGACTCTCCTTATAACTTATACTCGGCTTATTTACTCCCTACTATATACCTAGGCAATATGCCTTACACTACGCCCTATATCCCTATATATAAAGCTTAATATAAATAAATTATAAATAAACTAATAGAGTATAAATATAAGAATAACCCCTAGGTAGTAAATATAATAAAAGCTATTTAAATAAGAAAACGGCAATATAAGGATATTATGCTTACTAAATATTAAATCTATAATAATCGGTTATACTATTAATAGAAGATAGTAATCTTAAATTCTAAACCCTACGATTTAACATACTTAAATTTATATATAACTCTCCTATAGTAGGGTATCTAAGCTATATAAAGACGTATAAGATGGTTTAATAAGCGTATTACTAGCCTATAATATATAACTATATACGGAAATATATCTAAGTATATAAAACATATGTTTATAGAAGAACTTTTTACATAAAGAAATAAGGAGTACTTTAACTATTACCAATTTTAATATAAGGATAGCGTAATATCTTAATTAACTGTCATGGAGTGAGTATAAGCGACGATAATATATAGCAAAGTAGATATTATTAAGCTATATACATAAACTATGTGATAAGATTAAGACATTACGTAAGGAAAGAGGGTAGGAAAACGGGAAGAAAGGGTACATATTATATACTTGGTTACTTAGTCAATATATACATAGAGCAGAATAGGATTTAGGTGGTGGTCCTGGCAGAACTTAGCAGGATTTAGTGGAACTTAGTAGAACTTAGTGGAATATGGCAGAATACGGCAAATTGCCGTTAGATTGCCGCAGATCGCTATTAAATTGCCGTCTCGTGGTCGGTCTTTGGTTATTAAGTCGGTAGAAACAGGTAGACGTATATAAGGTGTTACGGGGGTGTCCCATAATAGTACCCCCCCTTTAAACTCAAGCTTTTGCGAGGTAGGGCTGTGGTAGTTCTAGATAAAGTTTGTAAAAGTCTTCTACAGCTTATATGAGTCCTATAGAGTCGACAGGTTCCCATAAGGGCTCAGTAAAGCCTGTCCATTTTATAAGGTATATAAATTAGCGTTTCCGCTTATCGTACTTAATGTCGTTAATTCTTTTAACAAAGTACTCGTTCTTACCATCTACTTTAACTAGCAGGGGAGGGTCCTATATCTATCTAAGTAGGGCGTCTAATACGGGGGCAGTAGGGTGGAGGACTAACGTATAGAATACGGGGTGGATTTTAACAGTATTAGGGAGCTTTAGTTAGTAGGCGTAAGAGAAGACGACCTTCTCGACCTTATAAGGGCCAGCGTTCTTCCAATTAAGTTTCTTAGCAGGTCGTTTCGTGTTTAGATTTCTTATATCTAGCTAGACGAAGTCACCAATTTGGTAAACTGGTGCTAGGGATCGGTTTTTATTTGCTGCGGCTTTGTAGATAGATTGGGCCTATATTATCTCGTTAGTAAGGAACTATTATAGCTCCTCCATCTTCTTTACGAATTTATTTGCTTCTATAACTTATAAGGCGTAATAAGCTAAGCGAGAAACATTACTAAAGGGTTTAAAACCCATTTATGGATACTAGCCGTAGTTAGCTAGGAACGGGGAGATTTTTGTAGTTTCCGAGACGGAATTATTTGTAGTAAACTTGGTAAATACAAGCCAGTTAATCCAGTCATCCTGTAAGTATGATGTGTATATTTAAATATACTGTTCTATTATGGCATTTACACGTTCCGTTTAGCCGTCCGTTTCTGGGTAATATATAGTAGACAGCAGTGCTTTAATGCGGAGTTAGGTAGTTAGTTTTTTCTAAAATACAGAGATAAACTGGCTACCTTTATTAGAGATAATCGTTTTGGGGAGTCCGTAAAGTTTTTATACGTGGTCTAGGAATAGTCGGGCGACGGCAGGTGTTAATATATTAGGGTAGGCGATTAAGTGTCTTATCCTAGATAGTCGGTCTATAACTACCATAATATTTATATAGCCTTTACTTACAGGGAGATTAATAATAAAGTCGATTAAGATATGCTTCCATCTTCGGTCCAGAACAGGCAGTGGCTTAAAAAGGCCGTTGTACGTCTTATACGAAGCCTTAGCTTATCGGTAGATATAGCAGCTAGAGACGTACCTTCGTATTATATTATACATATTCGGCCAGTAATACTCCCATTAGAGTAGATCTAAGGTCTTCCCTTAGCCTAGGTGCTACTGGTAGATCGTATACATATTTAAGGAGCTTAAGCTTAAGTTCGTCGTAGTTAGGTATAACTAGGTGGTTCTAGTAGTATAAGCGGTTTCCACAAGCTTCGCATTTACTTAAAGAAATCTTCTTAGAGTATCTAATGCCATTTTGCATTAGCTTAACCGCCTCTTAGATAAACTTATTATTTAGGTATTCGTTAATTATAATCTATTCAATCAATTAATCGGTTATTTTAAGGACGTACACCATAAGGTCTTTAGTAGAAGGGTTAAATAGTTTGGGACGAAGTAGGGTCTGATTTTGGTAAGAGCGCGCTTCTTCTAATACTGGCGCGTCTTACGAGCGTCGGGTTAGGGCATCAGGCTTCTAGCCTTAGACGCCTGGGCGGTATATAATTAAGAATTGGAAGCGTAATAGATATTCTAACCAGCGGGCCTATTAATGGCTTAGCTGGTTTATAGTCGTGAAGTACTATTGTGGGAGGGTACGACCTCTCTAAGATAGGAAAGTCACAGTGCCGTCTGTCTGTCTGTCGGTCGGTCGGTCGGTCAGTCGTAATCAGTCAGTAGAACAGTCAGTAAGAAAGAAAGAAAAGAGTGTATTTCCGGTAACCGGTAATGTCGTGATATGTATGTTTTTGAAAGGAAGGAAGGAAGCCGAAGGCTCTATAAATATAGGAAAATGCCAAGACAGTAGGCGACGTCCAATCTACACCACCACACTATAGGTTTTATAATCGCTAACGACCTTAATTAGAAATCCGGCGCCTTCTAATTTAGGTCGCCATTGTTTAAAACATCTAATAATAGCCAGTAGCTCCTTGTCGTAGATTTCGTAGTTATATTTAGCTGGGCTTAGTCGTTTTAAGAAGTATGCTATAGGGTGTAATACTTTATCCTCGTTATATTGAAACAGAATGCCTCTAGTGATATAGTCGGATAAATTAGCTTCTACAACACTTATTTAGTTTAGGTCGAAGTGTTAAAGTACGGGCGCGGTAGTGAATATAACCTTTAGATAAGCAAAGGCCTTCTTATATTCCTTATCGAAGATAAAGGCTTTATCCTTTCAGGTTAAAGCTATAAGGGGTAAAACCAGGGCGGAGAAGTTATTAATAAACCGTTAGTAGAAGTTGGCAAATCCTTTAAAGGCTCTTACGTCTTTAACGTTCTCGGGTTCTTACTGGCTTATAATTACTTTGACCTTCTTTAGGTCTATTTATATACCGTTTATAGAAATAAGGAGTCTAAGGTATAGGACTTCCGTTTTATAGAACTCGCATTTATCTACATCTAATTATAGACTAGCTCCGTGCAGGGCTTATAGGATAAGGTTAACGTATTTCTAATATTCAGTTAGGTTATTACTATATATTAAGATGTTGTCGATATAAGCGGTATAGAAGATATCTAGGTAGGGACGTAGGGTGTTATTTATATAATATTAAAATAAGCTCGGGGAATTTGTAAGGCCGAATAGCGTCACTAAGTATTTAAATCATCTATACCGAGTACAAAATACAGTAAGCTATTTATCCCCTTTTATAATACGGAGGCGGTTAAATGCAGAGATAATATTAAGCTTTATATAGTAGCGAGCCTTGCTTAGTTGGTTTAGTATTTCTTATATTAACGGGATCGGATATCGGTTTTTAACGGTAATGGAGTTAAGAGCTCGGTAGTCTATATAGAAGCGTAGACCGCCGCTAGGTTTCTTAACGAAGATCACTAGTGCGGCTATAGGCGACGAGCTTACTCTAATGAATCCTTTACTTAGGTTCTCGTCTAAATACTTTTAGAGTACTTAGAGTTCATTTTGGGATATCCTATATAAGGGTCCAAATCCAGGCTACTTTCCTTCTTTAAGTATAATCTTATAGTCGTATAGTTGGTGTTTTAGTAGTTTATTAGCTTCCTTTTATAAGAATGCATCTAGGCGGTAATAATACTCTACTAGTACTTTCGTGGCAGGGTTGGTGAGCTTCTTTAGTGTTAAGGCCTTTTAATATCGGCCATCATAACAGCAAAGATTGTATATTCGGGTTTCTTAGCAAGTTGCGCTAGTAGAGTAGCTCTAATTATGCGGATATCCAGGGTGTCGAGCTTACTTAGGTCGTCCATAGTTTCTTACATAGATTTTTGTTCGGCTTTAGGTTCAGTATTAGGTTTAGGTTTAGGTTCTTTAAGTGTTCTTTTTATTATAGGATGCCAGTTCTTCTAGTAGTTTTATATACCAAGCCCAAGCTTCTGCTTAATTTAGGGTAGTGTAGTACTTGGTAATAACTTATGGAATTTAGTAGAATTTTCGGATCCTTAGTGAATATCGGTGGAATTCGGTAGAATTCCTGTGCTAGTAAAATCTGGTAGATTCCTTAGGCGTTGAGTGGATATTAGTAGAAATCTTGGGCTAGTAGATCTTAGTGGATTTCCTAGATTTTGGTTTAGGGTTAGAGCGGTAAGTTATAAAGCATTCTTGCTTATAACACAGGGCAGCAAATAGAAGCTTAAGGTCATTCTAATTAATAACTACCTTATACAGCTTTATCTAAGGCTGTTTAAGGATTACTAGGTAACCTAGGGTAGTAACGAAAAGCTTAATCAGTTCTTTATGGTTTAGGTATTAGAGTCTTAGGGCTACTACGTGGGTAATACGGCCTAAGATGGTGCGTTTGCTATTAAATCCAAATATATCAATATGCCGGTTAAGGGGGGTTAGGGTAAAACCATTATCTTACATAAAGATCCTGTTAATAAACCCCATGCCGCTAGCTCTTGTATTAATTATGACTTAAGCGTTAGCCTATTAACTATTCTACCAAACAGTGCTTTTATCAGTATTCAACATCAATATAAGACCGTATTGAAGTTGATATTGAAGACGATTTTGTTATTGAATAGATTATTGAATATTGAATCTGGATTGTGTATACATAGAGTCTTGACATGGTAATTAAGCTCCGTACGGCTCCAGGCTTCAGTAGAGCTCTAAAATACAACAGCTCTCACCTTCGCTCTCACCTCCGCTCTCACCGCTATCGTCAACTTCGCGATCTTTGGCTTAGCGTATTTGGTGGTGGCTTATTAAGCTCTCCTTCGGCTACTGCGTTTACCGCCATAAGCCTCCCCTCGGCTATAATATTACTAAGCAGCTACCCTTTTAAGCACGTAGTATCCAATATTCTGTAAAATTAAGTTTAATATTTATATATTTTAACTTTATATATATTTACCTAATAAATTTAAAATGCATATGTATTACTTAAAGGCTAAAGTCATTTACCAAGGCATTTACATCTTATTTTTACCACCTCAACTCTAAAATCGTCAATATTCAATAACTTTCAGTATTGAACATATTGTATTGAGATTGAATATTGAATGTAAATATTCAATGTTGAGTAAATGTTGAACAATATTGAATATGGATAAAAGCACTGCTACCAAAGACGGCAGTTAATAGTTATGCTACGGTTTTAAGAGTCAGAGTTCGTAATATCTAATGCGTTTAACGAGATCCTGTAGTAGGGCTGTCCCGGAGAGCGACTTAGCTCTAAAACCTTTCTTTTAAAGGCGATTGGGGCGGGGTTCTTATAGGGCGTCGGTTAAAGCTTTGTCCTTATAAGTAGCGCTTACTAGATACGGGGCTAAGACCTAATAAAGATTGGGGTTAGAGACTAGAGCTTAATTAAGATAATCGGCCGCCTATACCAGTCGTTTATATATATGTTTTAGGCATTGGGATAGAGTAGTAACTTAAGATATAAGCTTCCATATTTAAAACAAAGGCTAAGTTTAATACGTTGTTTTCGTTTGGTAGATTCTTTTAGGGTATAGGAGAGGGTCCCAATGTTAATATCTATGGCATCTGGGTCCTTACGGGTCTTAGGTGGCTGAGGGGCAGTATATTAGGGGGTGTGTTTTAGGACGAGGCGTAGTATATTATTATACAAGCCGTTAATAATATTAGGGTAGGCGGTAAGGGTATCTAGCAGCTTAACTCCTATAAGGGAGGCCTTTAGTTCGGAGTTTAGAGACTCTACTAGGCGATTAATTAAGGCGGGTTTATTCCATCTAGTCTCCTTAGCATAGTAGTAGAATTCAGCAAAGTATAACGGAAAGCTCTTAGAGCCTTATATTATCTTATTCAGTTTTCTTTATACTATAGTAATTCGGTTAGGGTTGCTATAAGATGCTTCTAATATAGTGACTAGTTGTTCTATAGTGCTCGGTTAGAACGGGTATATAGTTTCCACGGTATTTCCTGTTAGGCGGCTTATAGCGTAACGCAACTGGCTATTAGGAGTAGGGTAGGGATCAATATTACCATTTAGCTTATTCTTAAGTTGGTTAAGAAAGGAGCGTAGTTTACTCCTCTTACCTAAATAGGCGGGAGGATTAGGGAGGCGTTCGGTTAACTTCTTTCTAGGGGCACTCGGCGAATTTAGGGTTAAGAAGCCAGTTTTAGACACGTTCTCTATACCAAGTGTTTATAGGTTAATACCGGTAGGGGCAAGTAGGGGTAACGGTGTGGTAGATAGTAGTTTTCGGCGGATCTCTTTAATTTCTTTTTTTTAGAGATTCGATTAACTTATAATATTAGACTTCTTAGCAGGCAAGGGTGTCCGCAAAAGCCTATTGCAGAGTCTCTATTTATTTAGTAAATATAGCGTATAGGTCCTTTACAGATATGGGGGCTTTTAGGTTGTTCTATATGCTGGTCGGGCGGTATAGGGTATAGGTTTAACGCAATATAGTATTACGGAGTAAGTATAAGCGACGATAATATATAGCAAAGTAGATATTATTAAGCTATGTATATAAACTGTGTAATAAGATCAAAACGTTACGTAAGGAAAGAAGGTAGAAAAACGGGAAGAAAGGGTATATATCGTGGACTTAGTTGCTTAGTTAACACATACACAGAGCAGAATAGGATTTAGGTAGTAGTCCTAGCAGAACTTAGTAGAATTTAGTAGAACTTAGTGGAATATAGCAGAATACAGCAGATTGCCGTCTTGTAGTTAGTCTTTAGTTGCTAAGTTAGTAAAAACAGGTAGACGTGTATAAGGTGTTACGGAGGTATCCTATAACATTGACTTTATAATAAACTTGCCTAGTAGTAGTAGTAGATTTATATATTTTTTAATATTCTTTTATATATAATCCTACGCATACAGCTTCTAGGCTATAGCGCTATAGTTCTATATATATAAATCCTTTTTAAGCAGCTTAATATATACTTATAACAGAGCCTTATAGGAGATACTATGGTGGACTTGTTAATAGGCTAGGTATATAGGTAATAAATAAGTTAATAACGATAATATAACTAGTGGAGTGGTTACCTAATAGGTTAACTCTAATTATATTCTAAGATTTACTACAAAGAAAAGAACTATCTAGGTAGGGACTGTAGTCCTTTAAATATATAATACTACGCCTAAGAGATATGCTAAGTACGTTAATATATTAGTACGTTAGTACGTTACGCTCCTATATTCCTACGTTTCTATATTTCGAACTTATAATATAACTAGCTATATAACTTAGCTATCCCTTATTCTATAGCTTAATTGGTTCTAGCGCCTCCTATACTATCTTAACCAACCCATTTATATTTCTTCTTAGTAGTTATACTACTGCCGATATAAGGTCCGTAATACTATTTATTCCCTTCCTCTTTATTTTTATCCTTAAAGATATCTCCCATCTCTAAGTTGTTTATTAGAGGTATAGTATTTCTATTTTTAATTTAATAACCTTTATTATTTCTAATGCCTTCTATTAGATCCTCCGCGTTTAATTGTTATAATTAGCTAGTAACGTTTATTCTTTTACTTAGTAAAGTTATACCATCCTGCTCTCGTTATGTAGAGAAGAAGTTAGTATATATTGTAATTGTGGCTCCGTCTAATCGCCAACCTTCTTTTTATACTAAGTGTACGTAAGTAAATATACAGTCGTCCTATAATATTTAATCTATCTTTAACACTAAATATACGCGTCTTATAATTCTATATAGTCTTTTTATTTCTTATCTAATTTGTCTTAGGCTCTCGCGTACTAGTTATAACGGCGCTACCGCACGTTACCTGCTAAAATTTTGCCATATTCTGCCGACTTGCGATTGGCCCGCCCAAAGCTAGCGCCTTGGCGGCTCACCCTATATATTTGTTTACATCGGTCCTAGCAACCCCTTTTCCTTCTCTTTAGCTTAGTATCTTCGTAATACAGCAGTTGTTTAAGCTTCGGTTCAGAGGCATTTGTTCGAGCCGTAACATTATACTAAGCTTACTCTATACTGCCTGGGAAGGCCTCAATAATATCCCACCCCAAAAAGAAACTTCGTCTGCAACGACGCATTAACGCGCTATACTTAGACACTAAAAAACAACTCTATACTGCCTGGGAAGGCCTAGATAATATCCTACCTTATAAGCTAGATAGGACTAGACTTGTACCCCCAGAATTAAAACTAAAGCGTACAATACCGACAAAACCTAAGAAGCTAACGATGGCACCTAAAGCAAGCTTATCTAAGAGAGTTGCCTCTACCCGAGAGGAACCCGAGATCTAATTAGGATTAGAAATTGAAGATAATGATAACGTTATAGACGTACGCGAGCAGATTCGCGCCCTCGCGGCTAGCTAGAAAGCCGATCGTTTTGAAGTAAGAAATATACAAGAGACCTTATAAGAGATCCTAGAAAGCCTCGCGGCCCTATAAAATAGCCCAGCTTCTTCTTCTTAAAGCCCTAGCTGACCTATTTACTCTACCGAATATAATACACTAGGGAGTATGGATATGATAATAAAGTAATTAAAGTCTGTTAAGCTCCCTAACCCCTAACTACTGTCTAATGGGATAAACCCTACCTTTGAGAATTAGAGGATTTAAGTACGAGGAAAGCTCCGCGTTAACTATGACCATTTCCTTTCTGAAGAAGCTAAAATGCTCTACCTCTTTGGTCGAACTACTGGGGACGCCTAGCGTATACCTTTAAGCTAAGTTCGAGGACGATTCCCCTATCCGATTTACATCTGTTAATAAGATAATACGGCACTTAGCGGCTATTTACGTTAACCCGAACAAAGTACGGGATGCCCATTACGACTATAATCGCCTAATAATAAAACTGAACTAACCCTTTGCCAAATTTTAAACTTAATTCCTATACCTTACAAGAGAAGGCTAGGTTCCCCTTAAGAACTACTAATTAGACCTATATAATAAGCTGACAATCCGGCTATAAGAAAAGATCGCTGTAACTTTAAATAACCTACCAACCTACGAGAGACTCGCAGCTCGTTGCCTATTATTAGACTCAGAACTAAAGCGGATTGACGCCCGCCCTAATTGGTAGAAGAAACTCTATAACGATTAGAACTCGCCGGCTATACCTATAGGGGCTAGAGTAGGAAGACAAGTTACAACTACTTTTACACTAAAGGCGGTTATAACTATATACTAGCGAGCCTCGCCTAACTAGCTATGTACTACGCCATTAACTAGTATTCGCCGCAATACTCCAATCGACCCTACCTCGGCTATATACTATAACCGCGATAAGCAGGGTTACTTTACCTCGTCCTGCCCGGAGTTAAAGGATATAGGCGATATTAAGGAGATAGAGGAAGGAGAAATGTCCGATAAGTTAGGAAAAGAAGAACCCTAGGGAAAGACTCCCCCCTAGGGTACCCTATTAATCTTAAAGAGATTAATCTTAGTTAGTTAATGGGTGGAAAGCATTTTATAGTTCTATATACAGTATCTTAAAATGGATATAGAGTTAATATAACCGCCCTTATTAATACTGGAGCAAATAGCTTTGCCTTTATAAATACTGCCTATGCGAATAATGTTGCCAAGTTTCTAAATATAGAAGCTATCTAACTAGAGAAGCCTGTCTAGGTAAAAGGCTATAATAGCTAAGCCGGTCGGCCTGTTACCTACGTCTTAAAGTTATATATTACTCTTAACGGACGACGCTAATATGGCATCCCCTTTTATATCCTAGACCTGGGGTCCTATGATATAATCCTTAGACGAAAATGGATGTCCTATTTTAATATTTGGCTAAACGTATAATAAAAACAGTTTGTCTAGCTGGAGGATAGACTAAAGTTACCCTCCTTTGTTAGGGAGATCCGAACTAATTATAAGACACTAGCCGCAAGGGCTAACTTTACCTACTAGCAGGATGTCCGGGCCTGTGACCTAGCCTTTGCCTAAGAAGACGCCCGCCGCGAAGCTGGAAAGAACTCTGTGCCGACGAAGATACTCTCCCAAAGCGCTACGTTTGAAGAGGACTCTACGTACGGAAGCGGGGCAGATAGTGACGTAGACGACGTCTAAATTACATAGATCTAACCGGTATGGAAAAGAATGTATTAACAGGATATAAGGGATGACCTCTAAAAGATGTAATAAGAGCTAAAAGGAGTAATAATAACGCCAGTACCCCGGAAGTCCCTAAAGTTATATACGCCCCTATTATTAGGCAACCTCCCCACCATAAACATCGCCGCAATTAGCGCTATAGCGTTATATTTTAATATATACCGGAAGGATAATAAGGTCTTTATAATAAACCTGTATAAGATTAACCGAATTATTAATAATAGAGAGGAAAGACTAGCTAAGGAAACTAATAAGGAACTAGTTGAACGCCTCCTTTTTACTATTTATACGGATTATAAGGATGCATTCTTAAAGGCGGCCTTAGATAAGCTACCCCCTTACCGGATATATAATTATAAGATTTAATTAGAAGTCAATAACTCGCTAGGCTATAGCCCCCTCTACTATTAATTAACGGATAAGCTAAAAGTAATAAAGTAGTACTTAATTAATAACCTGGATAAAGGGTTTATTAAGCTAAGTTAAGCCCCCTTTTACTTCCCCTATTCTGTTCGTAAAAAAGCCTAATAAAGGCCTTCGTTTTTATATCGACTATTAGAAGCTAAACGCTATTACTTAAAAGGACCGGTATCCTATTCCTTTAATTGACGAGACCCTTACACGTCTAAGCTAGGTAAAGATCTTTACTAAAATTAATATCCGCTAAGCTTTCTACTAAATTAGGATAGACCCTGTATCTAAATATTTAATAATGTTCCGTACCCGTTATAGTTCCTATAAATGCAAAGTTCTTCCTTTTAGACTAATAAACGGACCGGCTACGTACTAAAGGTATATGAATGATGTTCTTTTTAATTACCTTAACGAATTCTGCACGGCATACCTAGACGACATTCTTATATACTCGGACAACGAACTTAAGTATTAAGTTTATATTAAGAAGGTCCTGGAGAGACTATAGAACGCGAGCTTATAAGTTGATATTAAAAAATGCGAGTTTAGGGTAAAACGTATAAAATACCTCGGGTTTATTATAACTATAGAAGGAATTGAGGTTGACCCTGAGAAGGTAGAGGTAATCTGTAACTAGAAGCCCCCTTATACAGTAAAAGGAATCTAATCCTTCCTTAGCTTTTGTAACCTCTACTACCGGTTTATCCGTGACTACGGAATTATAGCAAAACCTCTTATATGACTAACTAGGAAGGACACGCCTTTTGTCTTTAACGATAGCTGTATAGAAGCCTTTGAAGAGATAAAGGATCGGCTTATCTCTTTCCTAATTCTTTGTTACTATAACTCGGACCTTAAATTAATGCTAGAAACGGACGCCTCTAATAGGGTTATAGCGGGAATCCTATTATAGTTATATCTAGACGGTAAATGGTACCTTATAGCTTTCTTCTTAAAGATAATGGACCTGGCTAAGTATAACTACGAAGTACACGATAAAGAAATGCTAGCTATTATTTAATCACTCTCCTAATAGCGCGCAGAGCTTGAAGGTATAAACTCCTGGATTAAGATATATACAGATTATAAAGCCCTAAAGTACTTTATAACTATAAAGCAGCTTACTGGACGATAAGCCTAGTGGGCCGAAATACTCTCCTAATTCTTCTTTACGATTATATATTGTTCTAGTAAGCAAAACTCTAAGGCTAATACCCTAACCTAAAGAGAATAAGACGTAGAACCCTAGGATAAGCTAAAGACCTAGTATCGGACGGGCGCCCTCTTCTATTTAGAATAGCTCGACCCGCGGATCCTTAAGGAGCTAGACTTCTAGTAAAACAAGCTAGCGCCGATGGAGGAGTCCTTAGATAAGCTAATAGGGCTAATTAACCGCCTCCTAACTGTAAACCGCACGGCTAATGCCTTAAGGGCCCTCCGCGAATAAGCCGTGAAAGGAGACCCCGATTTTAAAATAGAGGAAGGATTACTCCTATACTAGGAGCGGCTTATAGTCCCTAACGTTAATAATCTATAGACTAAACTAATTTGTGAAGCTTATTACTAAGTCTCTACGGCATACCCTAGTAAGAACAAGACCTGTAAAATTATTAACTGCCGCTACTACTGGCTGAGAATGGTTGTGGATATTGATTAATATATACGGAACTACGAAGACTGCCGGAGAGCTATAATCCCATGGGATAAGACCCTAGGATTACTTAAGCCACTCCTAATACTAGAGCGCCCTTAGCAGTATATCTTTATAGACTTTTATAAACTACTTAGGGACCGTAACGGATACGATATGGTTATAGTTATAGTTAACCGCTTTAGAAAACGCCCGTTTTTAATTCCCTGTTATAAGAATATTAATGCTAAAGAGGCAGCTTGGCTATATGTCTATTACGTCTACCGAATCTATAGACTATTAAATACTATTGTGTCTAATTATAGGCTATAGTTTATATCGGCCTTTTGGAATAAGTTTACCCAGATCCTAGGCATTAAGCTAAAGCTTTCTACAGCTTATTACCCCTAGATAGACGGTTAGATAGAGATTGTAAATTAGTACCTGGACCAGAGGCTTAGGCCCTTTATTAACTATTTCTAGGATAATTGGTCTAAACTACTACCCTTAATAGACTACGCGTAAGCAACCCTACCCTACGACTCTATAGGGTTTGCCCCAATTCAGCTAGAAATGGGATACTTACCCCACATAAGCTTTAACTGGAAAAGGCTAGAAAAACCCTAGACTGTACGAGAGAAGCTATCCTATGCTAAGGCCTAATAGTATGCTAAACAATTGGAGGAAGCCCGGACGGTAGCCCGCGAAAACTTGGAAAAAGCTTAGAGGTTAATAGAACAGCAGGCGAATAAACACCGTCAAGAGCCTGATTTTGCCCCTGGCGATATAGTCTGGGTTATAATAAGGAATTAGAAGACCGAACGACTTAGCCGTAAGCTGGACTATTAGATAGTAGGACTATATAAGGTTCTTAAGAAGATAGGCAACTCGTACAAGATAAAGCTCCTAGATTTAATTAGGGTTTACCCTATTTTCTCACCAGATAAGTTACGGAAAGCTATAAACGACCTATTGCCTGGACAAAAGAACGAACCTCCCCTACTAGTTTAAGTAAACGGTGATAATAAATAGGAGGTTAATAAAATACTAGCCTATAAGATAGTACGGGGAACGCTAAAATACCGTGTCTAATAGAAGGGCTATAATTCTAACCTAATTTGGTACCTTATGTAGAACTTTATAGGCTGCCCCTAGAAGCTTAAAGAGTTCTATAACTAATACCCTAATGCGCCTAGACCCCCAAAGTACCTAGACAAATAGATAGAATGCTAGCATAATATAGACGATAAGTTACCGGAAGAACATAGGGACAAAAATGCCCTAAAGCCCTAATACAGCTATCTGCCAAATTTTGCTATATTCTGCCGTTCTGCCAGTACCGTAAAATAAAAATAATTTTTTTTTTCAGATGTCCAGGAACTTTAACCGCCGGTCGAAGTTATCTGATTGGTTAGATCCGTGCTAAGACTTTTAGCGGCTACTCTTTCTGGCCTAGTGCTTCCACTTAGCCCACAATCGCCCTTTGTACTTAGTCTGGACGTACTTATGTCCCCTTTATCTCCTTATCTTATATTTTGTAATCCTACGTTTATAAGCCTAGTGCTACCCTATTTCTAACTAAGCCTAAAGGCAGGCTTTCTTTCAAAAAGGGGGGTGATGTAACGGCGCTGTGATAGCGCTGGGGGCTCGCTTAGAGACTTAGCTCGTGTATATAGACCTATCCTTTCCTCGACCTTCTTCTGCTCCTTAGCTTAGTATCTTTATAATACAGCATTCTATAAGCTTCGGTTTAGAGGCATTTGTATAAGCCGTAACAGGCGCTACCGCACGTTACCTACCAAAATTTTGCCATATTCTGCCGACCTGTGATTGGCCCGCCCAACGCTAGCGCCTTAGCGGCTTACCTTATATATTTGTTTACATCGGTCCTAGCAACCCCTTTTCCTTCTCTTTAGCTTAGTATCTTTGTAATACAGCATTCGTTCAAGCTTTGGTTTAGAGGTATTTATTTAAGCCGTAACACTAGTAGCGGCTAAAAGACTAAAGAGTAAGCTAGCTAAGGCTCTCGTTAAGGTTTAACGTTATTTTAATAAAGCGCCTTAGGCCCTAAAGGCTTAGCTAGATGCTTATACTTAGTTATCTTATCTAGCAAAAGTTTATAAGAAGGTACGTTTTAAGGAGTTATGTCTAGTTAAGCAAGGTCTCTAAGCTTAAGGCTAAGGAGGCTAAAAAGGATTCCTATTAAGAAGAGGCGGAAATAACTTATACGCCGGTAGTAGATCCCTTAGATAATCTAGCTTGTCTATTACCTTTAGCTCCTTCTTAATATTACCTAACCCGTTCTGTTTTAATACTCCTATACCTTTCCTATAGCTTTCTTTAAATTTTATAGTAGTTCCTAAGTAGTCTTATTATAACCTATCCACTTTACTTTATACTATATTTTGTTATTAATGTTCTTATAATTAAAGATCTTTAAAACCTACTATTTATCTTTCTCTTGTCCTCTATACGTGTCTACTTTATAAACTAGGGGCTTTGCGTCTCTATACGCTAGCTCTAGCATCGTAATATACTATATAGGGTAGATCTTTATCTTCGCTAATAAGTTAAGTCTATATATAACTTTTGAAATCTTAGCTACGACTTTAAATAGTCCTAGTCTAATATAGTCTAACTTCTTACTTAAGCGTTAACTTATAAAAATTTTATATAATAGCCATACTTTATCCCCCTCCTTTAGATCTGGTCCCTTAGATCTCCTAGTGTTATAGTACTTTTTTATCTTTTTTTATACTAATTTCGCTATAAAATAGAGGTCTTTATAAAAGTTTATTAAAGTTTCTATTCTCTACTTTACTATCTTACTTATTTTCTTTACTTATTGCGGTAACAATAATATTCTAAGCTTATACCTATTACGGCGCTAGTGGAAACTAGTAGATATTAGTGGATTGTAGCGGACAATCGCAGACAGTTTTAGATAATCACCGTCACGTAACCAGAGGGTTGTATATAACGTTGAGTAGCACTACCTTCCGTCGCCTTCCCTTTTTCTAGCTTTGGATCCTTATTTATAGACTACCAATTATATAGGCTTGCGCGTCCCTCTTGCCATACTCGTGCCTTAATTTACTAAGTCGCTAACATTATCCAAAGCTTATCTACTCTTCTTCCTAAGAAGGAACTTAAATATATTTAGAGTGTGGTGGTGTAGATTAGACGTCGCCTACTGTCTTGGCATTTTCCTATATTTATAGAGCCTTCGGCTTCCTTCCTTCTTCCCTCTATCATAAATATATATCACGACTCTACCAGTTACCAGAAATACACTCTTTTCTTTCTTTCTTACTGACTGTTCTACTAACTGATTACGACCGACCGACCGACCGACCGACAGACTGACTGACAGCACAGTGACTTTCCTATCTTAGAGAGGTCGTACCCTCCCACAATAGGACCACAAATAAGAATAGAACACAGAAGTAGACCTAAAGACTATTACTAGAACTCGAAGAACAGAATAGAACTAAAAGAATAGAAAAGAATAATAAGACCTATAGAACACGTATAGACCAGAACCCCTACAGAATCCTACTAGAAGTTACCTTAAGAACTATACTACTATGCTAAGAAACACAGCGGCTGGCAAAGCAGCCACAGGACCCTTAAATACCTCCGATGGTAAAACAGCAACTAACTTAAACTCTTAGGTAGAGCTTATAGTAGCCAATGCCAAAATTAAACGACTTTAAGAGCTGCTTAAAGCTATAGAACCCCCTATACCTAGTAAAGAGTTATTGGACACCTAGAGACTTACTATAGTCCTTAAGACCCTAGCCTAACGTATAGCATTAGTATTATCGCGGTCCGCGAAGGTTACGGACCCCTATTACTTATAGACGGAACCAACCCTATATTTAATAATTAGAAGCTTTAATTATAGGATAAGCTTAAAGTTAATACGGATCACTTCCCTACCACTTAGGCTAAAATGGCCTACGTTTTCGGCCGTACCGGCGGGGACGCACAGACGTACCTACGTCCGCGATACGTATAGAACTCGGCAGATCCCTTTCTCTCTAGAGAAAAGATAATCGTCTACCTATCTTCTATCTATAAGGACCCCTTTAAAGTATAAAACGCCCGACTTAATTATAAAAGCCTAAATATAAAAACGATAAAGACCTTTTTAGCCTTTCAGACCCGCTTTCTATACCTAGCTAGCTAGGCTCGAATTCCCCAGAAAGACCTAATACCAGACCTATTTAATAAGCTTACCCTAGACCTGCAGCAAGCTATACTATTAGTTTTTACTACTATATAGACGCTAAAGGAACTTATAGACCAGTGCTTGGCTATTAACTAAGGCCTCCGCTAAATTAAGGCACGCGCCGAATAGTATAAAGCCAGAAACCCTTTAAATCAGACTATAAGCAATATAAGAACAGCCCACAATGCCCCGGCACAATCGGCAACCCCTATAGCACCACCCGTATAGCCCGCCACCAATTTAGTAGCTAGCCGTACGGCCAGTCCTGCTATAGATCTGGCGAATGCTTGGCCTACGTATAGCAACCTCCGTATATAAGCCCTTAGTAATTAAGGAGCTTGCTTCTCTTGTGGTTAGAAAGGCTACTATATAAAGGATTACCTAATAAACGCAAAAGCGGACGAGGTTCTATTAATCTAGGAGGATAGCGCAGAGCTGGAAAAAGAGAAACCCTAAAGGAAGACTCCTCTCTAGGGTTAAAAGGGATTAACATGTTATATATTAATCTAGGTCGGCTAGTTAATAAAAGAAGCTGCACTATCCCTTATACTTTATTCCGCAATAGATATTAAGTTTTAACCTCTGCTTTAGCTAACTCTAGAGTAAATGCCTTTGCCTTAATAGACACCTAGTATACCGTAAAGCTAGCCAACTTTTTTAAATGCACCTATTAAAAAACTGCCTAAACCAATTCCTATTCGTAGGTATAACGGGTAGATAGGGCCACCTATTACAACCATTTTGAGGATTTACCTCTATATTAATACACAAAGGTAGTATAACATCCCCTTCCTTATTACGGACCTAGAAAGCCATAATATAATCTTAAAAAGAAAATGGCTAGCCTATTTAGGCTTACAGCTCAATATATAGAGTAGGCGGCTTATCTGGCCTAAAACCCTACCCCCAACCCCCTCCTTTATAAAAGAAATCAGCATTATAATAGAAAACCTTATTGTCAGGCCGTAGATACGCACCTGCCGTAACCGGCTTAGCGCAGGCGAGGCGTACGCGAGGCGCCTATAAAACGTAGTCGCCCCGCGCCTGAGAACAGCAGAATTCAGTTCTACAGTTCTACTTCATCAAGAACCAGATACCTATTGCATTCCGCTACTGTTGTCACGTTGCTATATACCCTTAGGGCCTTGGCGTCCTAACACTTATACGACCCTAGATTAATACTATTTACTAAGTTGATGCTATACGTAGGGACCAGCCCGCGAAGCCCTACTGCACGCGTCCACATCGCCGCGAGTGGAAACATCATCAGGAAATCATCCCTTTTAATGGCTAAGTGCAGAGGCGATGGTAAGGAGCCGTCGCAGCGCATGCAGTGCGCTGTCGTCGCGGTTCTGTGGTGTTGAGCTCGCGATGCGTACTATCGTACAAAGCATCGCCCTCAACAAACACTAGGAGCCTTACTGCCTCCGCTTAAGGCTCCTGCTCTACCACCTAGGGAGGCCTATCAAGGGAAACTGGGATACGAAAACCACCCGATGTACGACTACCTAGCTCGTAGCCAGGCCCGAAACTGGTCTTATCATAGCCAGTCGACGTGGACGCGTCCTGGGCGTACAACAGGACACCCTTAGGCTTGCACTAGCTCTGAGATCGCAAAGGAACGTGGCGAGGGCGTAGGGATCCTCTTTTTATAAGAACTTGTGTAAGCTTTGCAGTGTGGGGAATTGAACGAGCAACTTGATTGTAAATCTATGGGTATCAAGTGGAATATATACATGAAATGGTAGCGGAAATGGGAACAGTGATCTGCAAGCAATATTGATCTGCG